>OGDF01005250.1_pt1 | contig 13893 bp, 10 predicted proteins | sample 1570141 | NCBI WGS metagenome assembly OGDF01 (sample SAMEA4370581, study PRJEB24528) | human gut metagenome | reverse complement strand
TATTGGATAAAAGAATTCGATATTGATGGATGGCGTCTTGATGTTGCTAATGAAGTCGATCATCATTTTTGGAAAAAATTCAGAGAAGCAGTTACAGAAATCAAACCAGACATCTATATCCTTGGAGAGATTTGGCATTCCTCTCAAGCTTGGCTGCAAGGGGATGAATTCCATGCAGTGATGAATTATGCATTCACAGATTCGATTAAAGATTATTTTGCAAAAAAGAAAATCACAGCTTCACAAATGGTCAGTGGAATGAATCATCAGCAAATGCTTTACAGAGATCAGGTGAACGAAGGAACATTCAACTTATTAGATTCTCATGATACTGCCAGGATCTTGACCCTTTGCCAAGGTAACAAAGAATTGATGAAGTCTGTGATGGCCTTTATGTTTCTTCAAAAAGGGTCTCCTTGTATCTATTACGGGACAGAAATAGGGATGACTGGTGAAGATGACCCGGATTGCCGCAAATGTATGATATGGGAGAAGGAGGAACAAGATCTAGAGCTATTCGGTTTTATAAAAGAACTTGTTTCTCTAAGGAAACAGTTGTCTAAGATTATTTCTGAAGGTTCTACTCAGTGGCTAATAGTATATGATCGTGAAGATAAGCTCTATTTCACACGGGAACTAGAGGGACAGATCATCTATGTTTACTTTAATCAGTCAAAAGAACCTTGGGTAGTAGAACAGGAAAATGAGGTTATTCTTAGTCAAAATTGTCAGTTATTAGAAGATGGGAAAGCAGAGATACAGCAATACGGATTTTTGATTATGTGTTGAAAAACTGTTACCGGTAACAATAAGAAAGCGTTTGCAAATGAAGGTTTGTGCCCATTATAATAATGGTGTAACAGCACGTTGAATACACAGGAGGAAATGAAGATGAAAAAACGAAACGCGAAAAAATTAGGTTTAGGGTTAGTCTCTTTAGGAATCTTAGGCGGATTAGCGGCTTGTGGCAATGGTAACTCTTCAGCAGAAGGGGAAGCCGATGAAGGAAAAACGTTAACAGTTTCCGTTGATTCTGGATATAAAGATTATATAAACGAAATAAAAGATACATTCGAAAAAGAAAACGATGTGAAGATCAAGCTGGTAGAAAAGGACATGTTCGATCAGTTAGAATCATTAGCGTTAGATGGTCCTGCTGGAAAGGGACCTGACGTTATGATGGCAGCATATGACCGGATCGGTGCGTTAGGACAGCAAGGACATCTGGCGGAAGTAAAACTGGGAAATGAATCAGCTTACGATGAAACAGACAAGGCCCAAGTGACTTATGATGGAAAAATCTATGGAGAGCCTGCAGTAATCGAGACCCTTGTTTTGTACTATAATAAAGATTTAGTCGATACAGCACCAGCGACGTTTAAAGATTTGGAAAATCTATCCAAAGACAGTCGTTTTGCTTTTGAGTCAGAAGCAGGAAAAAATACAGGATTTTTAGCTAAATGGACTGACTTTTATTATTCCTATGGTTTGATTGCAGGTTACGGTGGCTATGTATTCGGTGATGATGGTACAGATCCTTCTGATATCGGTTTGAATAATGCAGGTGCTGTAGAAGGAATCTCTTATGCAACAGATTGGTTCAAAAATGTTTGGCCAAAGGGAATGCAAGACATAAAAAGTGCAGGAGACTTCGCCAGCCAGCAATTCATGTCCAATAAAACTGCAGCAATTATTGACGGCCCATGGCAAGCGCAAACATACAAAGAAAACAATATCAATTATGGTGTTGCAAAAATTCCTACTCTAAACAATGGACAGCCTTATCAACCGTTTGGCGGAGGAAAAGGATGGGTAGTCAGCAATTATGCTAAAAACAAAGACCTCTCTCAAAAATGGCTTGATTATGTAACGAATCAGGAAAATCAAGAAAAATTCTTTGAAATGGTAAATGAAATCCCTGCAAACCAACAAGCTAGGGAAACAGCAAAGGCTAAAAACGATGAATTAACAACAGCTGTGATCGAACAATATGAAACAGCTCAAGCAATGCCAAACATACCAGAAATGGGTGAAGTTTGGACAGGTGCAGAAAACTTGATGTTCGATGCAGCATCAGGTTCAAAAACACCAAAAGAATCCGCAGATGAAGCAGTGAAAACAATCAGTGAAGCCATAGAACAAAAATACTGATTAAAATGATAACCGTCCATTTTTATAAAAAATGGAACAGGTGCTTCAGATAGAGGTGGCAAGAGCGAGATGGAAAATTATCTTGCTCTTGTTGCCATTATCTTAAAAGCAGTTTGCGGTTTAGCAAGTTTAGAGGGGGCATTCAGATGCAGCAAGATAAAACAAGCCAGATCAACGAAAAAAAAATCACGCTTTGTTCACTTATTCCGGGGATGGGGCAGTTTGTAAATGGCCAAACTTTTAAAGGTATCGTTTTTTTCGCCATATTCGTCCTATTCATTGGTCAGATGTTCTTGGGCGGATTTCATGCATTGATAGGATTGGTTACTTTGGGAAGTATACCAATGGAAGATCATTCATTATTTATTTTGATTGAAGGCACTTTGCAATTCATCATTACGATCATTTTCTTGATTTTTTACGGTTTGAATCTTTTAGACGCTTATCGAGTAGCGAAGATGCGTCAAGAGGGCAAAAAAATCAATCGGACGATGAAGGAAGTCATACATAATATAGGTGATGAAGGTTTTCCTTATCTATTGACACTTCCCGCGTATCTTCTCATGATTTTTACTATCATTTTCCCAGTCTTAGTCACATTATTTACTGCATTTACCAATTATGACTTTAATCATATTCCACCAGCTAGTTTGATTGATTGGGTAGGGGCTAAAAACTTTTTTAGCATCTTCTTCTTGAGTTCATATCGCAATACTTTTTTTGCAGTCTTTTCATGGACCGTGATCTGGACGTTATGTGCAACAACTTTGCAAATCACCCTTGGTATTCTCACAGCGGTTGTTGCTCACCAGAAATTTATTAAATTCAAACGTATTTTCGGTATCATTTTCTTATTACCATGGGCGGTCCCAGCTTTTATTACTATCATGAGTTTTTCGAATATATTCAACGATAGCGTAGGTGCCATCAATACTCAAGTGATTCCTTTCATAAACCAGCTTCCTTTTGTAGATATCAGTGCAATCTCTTGGAAAACGGACCCGAACTGGACGAAAGTGGCAATCATCTTAGTTCAAGGATGGTTAGGATTTCCCTATATCTATGTGATGGTTACAGGGATTTTACAGTCGATTTCTGAAGATTTGTATGAAGCAGCAAAAATCGATGGAGCAAATGCATGGCAACGTTTCTCAAATATCACACTTCCAGCTGTATTTCTAGTTGCAGCACCAACGTTTATTACCCAATATACTGGGAATTTCAATAATTTTTCTATGATCTACCTATTTAACAATGGAGGCCCCGGAAGCGTGGGTGGAGGAGCTGGTTCTACTGATATCCTGATTTCATGGATTTATAAACTTACGACTGGAACTTCTCCGCAGTATTCTATGGCTTCAGCCATCACGTTGATTATCTCCATCATCGTTATCTGCGTATCTTTGCTAGTGTTCAAAAAGACAAATGCGTTCAATATGGGGGATTAAACAATGAAAAAATTTCATTCGAGTGCACGATTCCAAAAACGGCTTTCTCACTTTTTTACTTACTTTTTTCTTTTGCTGTTATCAGTCATTATTATCTATCCGCTTTTGATCACAGCAAGTACTGCCTTCAAGTCAGGAAACATTGCGGCTTTCAGTTTGGATTTTTCAAGCGACTGGACTTTAGGGAATTTCACGCGGCTGTTCAGTGAAACACTTTACGGGACTTGGTATAAAAACACGTTAATCATCTCTGTCCTAACGATGATCGTACAAGTAACTGTAGTAACTTTAGCCGGATATACGTATAGCCGTTATCGTTTTATCGGCCGCAAATCAAGTTTGATGTTCTTTTTAGTGATTCAGATGGTACCGACTATGGCAGCATTGACTGCCTTTTATGTCATGGCTTTCTTATTAGAGGCGCTAGATAAGTATTGGTTCTTGACGATGATCTATATAGGCGGTGGGATTCCAATGAATACTTGGCTGATGAAAGGATACTTTGACACAGTACCAATAGATTTAGATGAATCTGCTAAACTTGATGGGGCAGGACATTTCAGGATTTTTTTCCAGATTGTATTACCTCTTGTCAAACCAATGCTCGCCGTTCAAGCATTATGGGCATTCATGGGACCTTTTGGCGACTTCATGTTAGCGAAGTTCTTGCTTCGAACACCTGAAAATCAGACTGTTGCTGTCGGCCTGCAAACATTTATTTCTGATGTGACAAATCAAAGGGTCTCCCTCTTTGCTGCTGGAGCAATTTTGATTGCTTTACCGATTTGTCTATTATTCTTCTTTTTACAAAAGAACTTTGTTACCGGCCTGACATCTGGCGGAACAAAAGGATAGGAGCAAAGGATCATGCAAACATTTCCGTTAAATTATTTTTCCACTTTACGTACGCCAACTCAAGTGTTTGCGGGACGCAAACTATTATCCTGGCCAAAATTTTTCTTGATATTTGTATTTTTAGTTTCCTTGATGGTCATGCCTGTGACTCTTTTTTATGCCAATCAGATCCAAGCGATTCCATTAGAACAATTTCTATCTGTTCATTCGTTGATCGATGAACAAGGAACCAAAAAATTTTCTGAACTTGAATTATCTGAAACTGGGTTACAAGCATCGCAACAAACGATAGCTGTGACCCCTGAAATTTTGGTAGGTGTGTCTTTATCTGAGAAACAACAATCCGATCATGGAACTTTTATTGATTTTGAGAAGGAACAATGGGTGATCCAGCAAAAGGATAAATCTGGTATACGCCGCTATACGATGAATTATAGTCCATCTTTCCAACCAGATTCTGTACGTACGCCCGAAGATTTCCAACGATTTTTAGAAAGAGAATTTTATGCCAGTAATCGTCCAACAATCATTTTATCTTATAGTTTAAGTCTTGGTCTTGTCCTATTTGTCATGACGAGTCTCATTTTATTCGGGGCTTCCTTTTTCTTGTGGATGACAAGAAAAAGCCAACTTTCATCCATTCATACATTCAAAGAGAGTGCAAATTTGATGCTGAATGTGATGGGGATAGGATCCATGGTAGCAGCAGTTGTAGGGTTTATCCACTTTGACTTTATCTTGATGCTAAGTGTCCAAACAACGATAACTGTCTTGCTGCTTTTATGGGTTTTTGTCAAAACAAGATTCAAAGATAAGCGTGTCGAATGACAAGTTTAAGCGATTTGTGCGACAATGAATGTGAAAAAAATGAAAAATAAAGTAGTTTTTGAAAAATTTCTGAAAAAATTAAACTTCTTAGTTGATTCTTTTCTTTTTTAGTATTAACGTAATAGGGTAGTTTTTTTAAGGAGGAAAATCATGTTAGAGAAAACTTTATACAATCAATTATTTTCACGTTCTTTCTCGCTCCCTGTCGAAGTAAATTATTGGGACGGTACAACGAAACAATACGGAGATACGGACACTCCTCCCCAAATCAAAATCAATATCCATGAAGAAATCCCAATGAAAGAGATTACAAGCAACGCTTCTTTGGCACTAGGAGAAGCCTATATGGATCATCGAATCGAGATCGAGGGAAGTATCCAAGCATTGATCAACGATGCTTATCAGCAAGCAAACAGTTTTTTACGAGGAAAAGATTATCTAAAATGGCTGCCAAAGAAAGAAAAACATACAAAACAAAAAAACAAAGAAGATATCCATGCGCATTATGACTTAGGTAACGACTTTTATAAACTTTGGCTAGACCCAACTTTGACTTATTCTTGTGCCTATTTCAACACACCTGAAGATACGTTGGAACAAGCACAAATCAATAAAGTCCATCATATTTTAGACAAACTCTTTATCAAAGAAGGCGAAACGTTGCTTGATATCGGTTGTGGCTGGGGAACATTGATGTTCACTGCTGCCAAAGAATATAACGTCAAAGCAACTGGGATCACTCTAAGTGAAGAACAATACGATTTGATCACCAAAAAAATCAAAGAAGAACATTTAGAAGATAAATGCCGTGTATTATTAATGGATTACCGTGAACTAAAAGGCGAAACGTTTGATCATATCACAAGCGTAGGTATGTTCGAACATGTAGGCTCTGAAAATCTTGAAGGTTATTTCAAAGTCGTAAAAGATTTATTGAAACCAAAAGGAACAGCTTTGATCCATGGAATCAGCCGACAACAAGGCGGTGCGACAAATGCTTGGATCAATAAATATATTTTTCCTGGCGGTTATGTTCCTGGTGTTACTGAGTTAGTTGATAATATTACAAAAAACGATTTGCAATTGATCGATTTAGAAAGTTTGCGTCGTGACTATCAATTGACATTAGAGCATTGGACAAAAAATTTCCATCAAGTCCAAGATCAAGTCACGAAAGAAATGGGTGATTCCTTCTATCGAATGTGGGATTTATATTTACAAGCTTGTGCAGCTTCATTTGAGTCAAGCAATATCGATGTAATTCAATATCTGCTTGTTCAACCTGGAAATAATGATATCCCAATGCATCGTGCATAATTGATATAAATGGGCAGTTTAAAAGCTATTTAATTATTTAATAAATGGAAGCTAAGTGTTATGATGCTCCCGAAGTGAGATGTTAGTCTAACTTCTAGGGTTGTCTCTAAAACTTAGTTTCTTTTTTATTTTCATAATAATAACGTTGTTCTTTAATTTTTATACATGACAGAAATTTTTTTCTTCGTTATACTTGTATAGAATACTATTTTATAATAAAGGAGATAAAATCAATGAAGAAAACTGTTATTTATACTAGTTTATTTGCGGCTTTGTTTTTAGCTGCTTGTCAATCAAACACCAATCAAGGAACATCTGGGAATACATCTTCCAGCAGTGAACAACGCTCTTCTCAGGTATCGGAATCCTCAACAAACGCAAGTACATCTTCATCTAGTCAAACAAAGAATTCGAGTGAGGCAATGGGCCAGTCAGCTATCAAAGTGTCTGCAGCTCGTGCGATTGAATTGTTTAAAGATAAGTATCCAGATACTGCTATTACTAGTTTGGAACTAGATAGTGATTGGGGATCTTACTTCTACAAGATAGAAGGTGTCGATGATCAAAAAGAATATGAAGCAAGAATCGATGCTCAGAATGAAAAAATGGAAACAGAGAATCCAGAAACGCTAGATCGAGAGGATCAAAATGGTCAAAAGAAAAAAGAAGATGGTCTAGCTGTTGATAAATTGATCACGATTGAGGAAGCAGCAAAGATTGCTGTCGATAAAGTAGGAAGCGGTACAGCAACCGATTGGGATCTGGATAAAGATCTAGGTACTACTTATTGGGAAGTCAAAGTAAAAGATGGCAATCAAAGTATGTCAGTCAAGATCAATAGTGAAACAGGGGAAGTACTATCAACCGAACAGGATGATTAAGAAATTCGTTGAAAAACAAGAGTTGATTTTTCTTTTAGTCATGATACACTAGATAAAATAACTTGTTTGAAGGAGCGATTTACTTGAGTTTAGAAACGACCTTTGCCAATCATACCTTTGCCAACCCTTTTATGAATGCATCTGGTGTACACTGCATGACTACCCAGGAATTAGACGAGCTGGCTCATTCAGAAGCAGGAGCATTTATCACTAAGAGCTGTACGATCAATGAACGAAAAGGAAATCCCGAACCACGCTATTTTGATGTTCCTTTAGGCAGTATCAATTCGATGGGGCTTCCCAACTTAGGCTTTTCTTATTATCTAGAGTATGCTCTTGCGTATGAAAAAGCACAGAAAAACCCAAATCAACCATTATTTTTTTCGATCGCCGGGATGAGTATCCAAGAAAACTTGGAAATGCTTGGGGAAATAGAAAAAAGTGGATTCAAGGGGATTACTGAACTAAATTTATCTTGTCCAAATGTGCCTGGTAAACCACAACTAGCTTACGATTTTGAGGCCACTTATGAAACACTGAAAGAAGTATTCAGCATCTTTTCTAAGCCGCTAGGAATCAAATTGCCTCCTTATTTTGATTTTGCTCATTTTGATCAGATGGCAGATATCTTGAATCAGTTCCCGTTGACATATGTCAATGCTATCAACAGTGTGGGCAATGGGTTGTATATCGATACAGACAAAGAAGCAGTGGTCATCAAACCAAAAGAAGGGTTCGGCGGCATTGGCGGAGAGTATATCAAGCCGACTGCTTTAGCAAATGTCCGCGCTTTTTATACGCGTTTGAAACCAGAAATCCAAATCATCGGTACAGGTGGGATTCGGACAGGACAAGATGCATTTGAACATCTGCTATGCGGTGCAAGCATGTTGCAGATTGGTACCGAGCTTCACAAAGAAGGCCCGGAAATCTTTTCTAGAATCACAAATGAATTAACTCAGATTATGTCAGAAAAAGGATATGCGTCTATTGACGAATTTAAGGGTAAATTACGCACTATTTCTTAGTAAAAAGACGAAGATCGATCATGATCTTCGTCTTTTTTTATAAAAAACACTCGTCTGTTCATTCCTGTGCAAGCGTACTCATTGTATGTTAGACGAACTTGTGGGAAAATAACAGAGGCAAAAAGGAGGATAATATGAATGATGCAACAGAATTAGCAAAAGAGCTTAAAGAAAAAGAATTTAGTTTTCAAGAACTAGTTACGGATATACAGAAAAAAATAAAGAAGCAAAATCATGAATTGAATGCGTTTGTCGCGCTTGAACCATTCGAGAGTAATTCCCACGAGCTATTGATTCCCCAGTCAGAAAAAGGGCCATTGGCTGGTATCCCATTTCCTTTAAAAATGCTCGGTCAAGAAAAAAAGGGATGGCTAGCTACTTCAGGATCTCGTTTATTTGAAACACACCGAGCTTCTCATACATCTAATTATGTGCGGCAAGCAGAAGCGATAGGTCTAGTTCCTTTTGGACAAACCAATGCGCCAGAGTTTGGTTTCAAAAATATTACAGACCCCGTCATCTATGGCCCAGCAAGAAACCCCTGGAACCTTGAATGTACACCGGGCGGATCAAGCGGAGGCGCTGCTGCTGCAGTCTCAGCGGGAATCGTTCCTTTAGCTGGCGCTAGTGATGGTGGTGGTTCTATTAGAATACCCGCTTCGTTTTGCGGATTGATTGGGCTGAAACCTTCGCGAGGGACGATGCCAGTTGGTCCATATGCTTGGAGAGGATGGCAAGGAGCTGCTATTGATTTCGGCTTGACAGTTTCTATGAGAGACACGGAGGCTTTATTTTATGGGATGAGAAGCATCCATTCCGGTGCGCCATATCAAGTATCGCCAGTTGAATGGCAAACACATCCAAGAAAAAAACGTTTGAAGATAGCTTTTTGTGTTGATTCACCGATCCACTCACAGATTAGTGAAGAGGCAGTACTTGCTGTAAAAAAAGCTGTAGATTTCCTTGAAAAAGAAGGACATGATTTGACGGAGATTCCTTATCCACTAGATGGTCGTAAACTGATTACGTCTTATTATCAGATGAATGGCGCAGAGACAGCAGCAATGATCCACTCGATTGAAGCAGGCATCCAGCGAACTGTCAGAAAAGAAGAACTTGAGCCGATCTCTTGGACTTTGTTCCAATATGGTCAGAAACTTTCTGCCGCTACTTACATCGATTCTCTGCATGTATGGGATGAAGCAGCAATTGCCATGGAAAACTTGCATCAAGAATATGATTTATTCCTTTCACCAACGACTGCATTTACCGCCCCTAAAATCAGCGAAGATTTGCAAAGTGATACGATAAGAGCACAGATGGAACACATCCATGATTGTTCTGAAGTACAAGCTTTAGAAGTTGTTTCTTCTATGTTTGAGGACAGCTTGAAGATCACACCTTATACACAATTGGCTAATCTGACTGGACAACCAGCAATCAGCTTGCCTACTCATTTGACAAAAGAAAACATGCCTCTCGGAATTCAATTTATGTCCGCAAGAGGAAGAGAAGATTTGCTGCTTCAAATCGGCTATCTATTTGAAGCAAGTCACCAGTTCCATTTACCAAATCCATGGAAATAGCAGAAACAAGGAGAAGAAAAAATGAAGAAAAAAAGATTGTTTGCTCTAATAACTAGCACCTTTTTTATTTTAAGCGCTTGCGGTACAGCTGCCGCTAACCAAGAAGATCACAGCTGGAGTAATGTGGAAAAAAAGAAAGAATTGGTAGTAGCAACTTCTGGCACACTATTTCCCGCTTCTTATTATAATGATCAAAATGAATTAGTTGGTTATGACGTAGACTTGGCAAAAGAGGTAGCCAAACGTTTAAATGTCAAAGTCTCCTTTAAAGAATACAATGTGGATGGACAAATCACTTCTGTTTCAAAAGGAGAATCAGATTTTGCTGCGAACGATTTTGGTATCACAAAAGAAAGAGAAAAAAAATTCTCCCTTTCAGAGCCTTTCAAATATTCATTTGACAGTATGATCGTACGAAAAAAAGATGATTCAGGAATCCACTCACTTGATGATCTTAAAGGAAAAAAAGCAGCTGGCGAACCCAATACTAGCTATATGCGTTTAGCGGAAAAATACGGAGCTAAATTAGTCACTTACGATAACGCCACGAATGATCAATATTTAAGCGATGTAGCAAACGGTCGAACAGACGTTATTTTAAATGATTATTATTTACAGAAAATGGCCGTATCTGCTTTACCAGATATCCCCGTAAAAATCTTGGAGAACGTTTATTTCAATGAAAACGAAAGTGGTTTTTTATTGAAAGAAGGAAATGATGCTCTGAAAAAGAAAATCGATGGCGTATTAAAAGAGATGAAAGAAGACGGGACGACAAAGAAAATATCTGAAAAATATTTTCAAACTGATGTTTCAGTCAAACCGAAAGAAACGATGACTGAGTCGGTGAGTGATTGATGTACTTTCCTCTCATTGATTTTTCCCTCATGTGGACTTCACTTCCTTTCGTACTGCAAGGCTTGGTATACACATTAGGGATCGGCTTCGTGTCTTTTGTTTTAGGAAACTTGGTAGGGTTACTTTTGACAGTTCTAGGTCTTTTGGATTGGCTACCTCTGAATGTATTTATTCGTTTTTATTTATCGTTCTTTAGAGGTATTCCCGCACTAGTCTTGCTGTTCTTGCTATATTTCGGGTTACCTTATCAATTAAGTGCCTTAACGGCTTCAGTCATCTGCTTTACGATTACCAGCAGTGCATTTATTGGTGAAATCTATCGAGGATCACTAGCAGGCGTTTCTTCAGGTCAGTGGGACGCTGGTTTAGCTTCCGGTTTTTCTTTCTTTGGGGTATTGAAATATATCGTTTTGCCGCAAGCCTTTCGAATCTCGGTACCGGCACTCAGTAACGTAGCTATGGATTTAGTGAAAGGTACTTCGTTAGCGGCAACGATCACAGTGCCAGAAATATTTCAAAAAGCAAAGATCATAGGTGGTCGGACATTCGATTATTTTTCTCTCTATATTTTAGTTGCACTGATTTATTGGGTCATTTGTATCGGGATCGAAAAAGTGCAACAGTATTTAGAAAAACGTTCCGTCCATCAGTCAATCTGAAAAATAGAAATGGTGCTAGCGTGGCAAGCATCATTTCTATTTTTGTTTCTTGTGTATTCTGTCTAGTATTTTAAAATCATTTCATGTAAAATGTAAGACGAAAATATGTTCGGAGGTAAAAACATGAAAACCCCGCTAACCATCGAAATAGAATCCTCATTATACCAATATTGCATCGAGCAGGGCGGCTTAGTCGTAGAAGAAGTCACGATGCCTGATGACCAAGGAATTGTAGATACGCTTAGCTGCTTGACAAAATTTGATGGAAGCCGAGAATGGCGATGCTATGAGCTGAAAGTGACAAAAGCAGATTTTCGCTCTACAGCCAAACTGTCATTTGTTGGACATTATAATTATTTTGTTTTACCAAGTAAACTATATGAAGAAGTAAAAACTGAAATCCCTACAGGAATAGGTGTTTTAGTGTATCGTCCGTACACGGTTGAAGAGGAGATGCCTGCCTCTGGTACATTTCTGATTGCGAAAAAAGCAGCAAAGAAGGAGCTTGCTGTACCGGAAGAAGCTTTGACAAACCGTTTTATGGCTTCTTTATTCAGAGAAGTAAGAAAAGCAAAGCAAATGGAGCGAGGCGTAAAATATTTTCCAACAGATCAATTGTACAAAGAATTGAAAAGACGTTCAGAAAACCAAGATCCATTTTCTAACGAACGATATTATGAACGGTTTTTAGAGGAAATAGCTAGTCAGGCAATCAATGAGTTGCAAGAAGAAGTTGCTGCGCTTCAACATGATTATGAATACTTAAGGCAACAACAGCAGATCCGGCGGTTGCCCACAGAGCCATTGGAGTGAAAAATATGTACTATCCTTATTTAAGAGGAAAACAATTTGACCTATTAGCATTAAAAGAAGCACTGTCGCGAGGATTGCTCTCCAATAAAATCCAACCAGTGATCGAACCAGTACGTGATTCCGCTACGCTTAAAAACGTGATCGAATTATTTCAAAAAAAGCACCATCCAATCGCTGTGATCCAAAATCCCCAAGTAGGACAATTCAAATTATTCGATCAGCATGTGCACAGTTGGACAGTCAAGGAACATAGCTCTGTCGTCTCTGCACAGATTTTAACGCCAGAAAATCTTAACGACGTACTGGATTCACCTCCAACGTTTCTGATTTTCGATGGACAACACTACCCAAAAGACGCAGAGGTATGGAAACAGCTGGCAGGAGTCGATTCGAAATTCTTGATACCAGATGCTAGCCGCTTTCGCATCTGGCTGCCCGAAAACAAAATTGTGATCCGTGACTCTTTTCAAACGAGAAAGCATGTTGAAAGTTATGCAGATAAAACAGATGACTTTTTTAGTGATGACTATCTTTTTTTCCACGCAGACGGATATATTGGATTTTCTGATTTCACGATCGAAGGCAGCCGTTATTTCGATAAAGGGTTTCCTAGCCGAGCGCTTGCTATCCATCTAACGTATATCGATGCTTACGGTAATATTCGCGTAAAGCATTTTGTCTCTGACAGTAATGATTCCGCTAAAGATCAAGCATTGAAGTTTCTTGAAGCAGGAGATAAAATGAAAAAATGGATCATGCGTCACCATCATCAACTCTTGATTACTTCAGGAATGATTGAATTATTGGCTCTTTACCAGCAACAAAAATTCCCTGGACTGGGAGTGTTGAAAAAGTGGTCACTTATGCATCATTTGGAACTTATTAGTCACCTGCTAGATCATCCAAAAGATTGGCTTAAATATTATTCAAAAGTTCAGGAACTATATGAAGTGATCCAATGATTAGATAATGTAAATGAAAAAGGAATAGAAAAGAGGAAACTGGATGTATATTCGGCAAACAAGGAAAGAAGAAGTAGAAGAAGTGGTAGAAATCATTAATGCCGCAGCGGATTTCATTGCTTCGCAAGGCTCTCCTCAATGGCAAAACGGGCAGAAACCAACAAAAGAAACGATTTTGAACGATATTGAAAGAAAAGAAAGCTATGTATTAATAGTCGAAGATCAAATTGTTGGAACAGCTGCATTAGTCTCAGGCGTGGATCCCGTTTACACAAAAATAGATGGTAGTTGGAAAAAATCAACTGGTCCTTATTTATCGATTCATCGTGTTGCTTTAGCAGAAAGTACTCGAGGAAAAAAACTAGCAAAACCGTTCTTAGAACATTTATTGACGATTGCAGCCAGCAAAGATATTCAAGATGTCCGTATCGATACTTATCCAGCTAATGAACCGATGGAAAAGACCATCTATTCTGCTGGATTCACTTATCAAGGGATGATTGAATT
>OGDF01005248.1_pt1 | contig 13895 bp, 8 predicted proteins | sample 1570141 | NCBI WGS metagenome assembly OGDF01 (sample SAMEA4370581, study PRJEB24528) | human gut metagenome | reverse complement strand
CAGACCAAGATAGCCATTCCTCATAATAACAAACTTGATTGGCAGATCCCACTGACGCATGGTAGCCAGTTCCATCAGAGACATCTGGAAGGAACCATCACCACAGACAGCGACAATCTGTGTATCCGGCAATGCCGCGCGAACACCGATAGCTGCAGGAATGGAATAACCCATTGTACCGAATCCGCCTGTTGTCAGGAAACGGCCGTGCTTCATCACATAATTATCTGCAGACCAGAGCTGGTTCTGACCAACATCCGCTACATAAATGGCATCATCATTCATCTTGCCGCTCAGTGTCTGAACAAAACGGCATGGATTCACAAAATCCGGATTAAAATGACGTCTGTCCACATAAGCTGCTTTCTTCTCTGCCAGTTCTTCATTCCATGCTGTGTAATCTCCCGGAATCTCATACTGAAGCAGATTCTCAAAGATCACATGCACATCGCCTACCAGCGGAACCGTTGTTCCGAGATTCTTGCCGATCTCAGCCGGATCCACATCGATATGGACAATAGTTGTATTCCTTCTCTCAAGCTTGTAAGGCTTCACAACCGCACGGTCTGCCACTCTGGCCCCCACAAGTACAAGGACATCGCACTCATGAACTGCATAGTTAGCATGTGGCTTGCCGTTTGTACCCAACATACCCATATATAAATCATCATCATTCGGCATAACACCGATACCCATCATCGTTGATACGACCGGAATATGGAATTTATTGGCGAATTCACGGACAACCTGTTCGCCATTGCCGAGAATCGTACCGCCGCCCACGCAGATCAGCGGTTTATGTGCATGTGCCAGTACGTCCACAACCTTGCGAATCTGAAGATTATTGCCTTTCACTGTCGGTTTATAGCCACGAATGCTGACTTCATTCACCGGCACATAATCAATCTGTTTCTGCTGAACATCCAGCGGCACATCAATCAGCACCGGACCGCGGCGTCCCGTAGATGCAATGTGGAAAGCTTCCTTGAAAATACGTGGAATCTCTCTGGCATCTCTGACAAGATAACTGTATTTAACAAAGGGTTCTGCAGAACCAGTAATATCTGCTTCCTGAAATACATCCTTGCCCAGCAGTTCACTTGAAACCTGTCCTGTGATCGCGATCAGCGGAATACTGTCAGCATAAGCTGTTGCCAGTGCTGTGATCAGATTCGTTGCCCCCGGTCCCGAAGTTGCCACACAGACCGCCGGCTTCCTCGTCACCCGGGCATATCCGCTGGCCATATGTCCGCCGTTCTGTTCATGGCGAACCAAAATATTCCTGATACCTGAATCATATAAACTGTCGTAAAACGGACAGATCGCAACGCCAGGATAGCCGAACACAGCCTTGATGCCCTCGGCTTCCAGACATTTAACCATTACCTGTGCTCCAGTTAACATAGCACTACCTCCATACACTCTGTTTTCTGTAACTGTTCAGTCCCTTCACAGTTACCTTTCTCTTACATATCATATCCTCCATCTGATATCACGCAGTCTGCTCTCCTGCACTGTACTCTCCCCTGAGGATACACGACTCCTGTTGAATGTAATACATTTTATCACATTCACGCAGGAGTGTAAATAAACGCGGCCCCGTTAAATATTTATCTCATTCATAGAAATTTTTAATTGATCCGATCTGAATTAATCTTCTTTTTTGATAACCATTTCACGCTGCATATCCATATATTCCAGAAGACTTCTTGAAATTTCCTGCCCATTATCGCCGTAAATCGTTGCTTCCACAACACGGATACGCTTGCCGTTCTTCACAACACGGCTCTCACAGGTCAGTTTCTTCACGCCCATTGTCGGTCTGAGAAAATACATATTTCCGGAAAGCGTCGGTCCTTCAAATCCGCAGGAGGCTGCTGCAAAACCAGCCACCGTATCCGCCAGCGTGTACAGGCATCCGCCATGAACAGTTCCCAGTGGATTCATATGCTGATCAGTGACTTCCAGTTCACCTTTACAATATCCTTCATCTAACTCCACAATTCTGATACCTATCAATTCGATAAACTTATCATTACGTCCGATTTCACCCATCAGTTTCTCGCGCATTTCTTTACTTAACATCCTGTCCTTCATCCTTTCTTCCGCACTTTTATCCGATTCTGCTTATTCTCCGTCAATTATCCGATTATTTCTAAATTTCAAACGGCTCGTATGGAATAAAGTTTAACACATGTCGCATATTTATTCAATAATCAGCTTTTCATCTTTCACTTAGATTAAAGCCATGCGAAACCTGGCAAAAGATACAATTTGACTTTTGGGCTGAAATCTTATACTATAATTGCGGACTATACTGTATTCAGGAGATTTTTTGCATGAAAAAATTAATTTGTACTTTATTTATAATGCTCCTTTTTTTCTCCGGCTGTATGCTTTCCCCCCTGACAGCCTATGCCGACGAAACAAAAGCAGCCTCTTCAGAAGAAAAAACGGACGCATCTGAAACAGAGACCGAAGCTCCGTCAGGTCCCGTTATCCTGCCGACAGACAAGGTCTCAACGGAAGATATCATTTTATACTCCAGTGCAGCCTGCGTTATGGACGTTGATACCGGCGAAATTCTTTATTTCAAAAACATGGATGACCGGCATTATCCTGCCAGCATCACGAAAGTAATGACCGGTCTTCTACTTATTGAGAACGCTGATCTTGACGATACCATCACATTCTCCCAGGATTGTTGGAACGGTCTGAATTATTATAATGACATGAATATCGGCATGCTCAACGGCGAAGAGCTTACTGTCAACGATGCCCTTCATGCGATTCTCATGTCTTCAGCCAATGAAGTCTGCAACGGAGCTGCCAAGTATCTCAGCGGTTCTGTCAGTGCTTTCTGCGATCTGATGAATGAACGGGCCAAACAGCTTGGCTGCACCAACACACATTTCGTCAACCCAAACGGACTCCACGACCCGGAGCATTATACCAGTGCCCATGATATGGCACTTATTGCAAAGGAGGCGATTCAGAATCCCACATTTCGCGAAATCACCGGATGTAAGGAATACACTGTCAAATCTACCAATCTCCGACCGGAAGGCTTTACACTCTATCACAAGCATCAGATGCTGATGGATACCAAATACCATTATGATGCCTGCATCGGCGGCAAAACAGGCTATACATCGGAAGCCAAAAATACCCTTGTTACTTATGCCGAAAAGAATGATCACACCCTTGTAAGCGTCGTTATGGAGAATTCTGACGGTCATATCTATCCCGATACCATCAGTGCCATGGACTACTGCTTCGACAACTACGACCGTTTGGTAACCAAAATGGCCGCTGCAGAAACAACTGCCGAAACTGAATCCTCCACCTTCAGCCACCCCGGAGAAACAGAGAATCTGCCTGCATTTGCAGAACTTACTGAAACAGAAAGTGACTCTGAAATGCTTCCGGCAGCTGACGATTATTCCAACGGATCCCCGCTGTCGATATATCTTCACAAAATGGTCAATTTCGCACTGGAGCATATATTTATAGCCCTGTTATGCGTCACCTGCACCGTTATTTTGCTGTCACTCTTCATGATCTGGCTGTATCATGTCTTAAAACGCAGAAAACATCGTCGAAATTATGAACGTCTTCGTGATGAACGCATTAAAAAATATAACAAAAATCATTAATATCATTGTCGAATATAACTGAACTTTGATAAATTACTTGATTTAAAATGTAACCGTGTTATAATGGGATTGATAAATGTAGTGAATAGTCTACCTCTTCACTATGATGATACGTTATACACGAGGTGAATATATGAACTGGGTCGCTCCGATTAAAGATGACGAAACACTCCAAAAATTTAGAGACGCATTAAGATCTGTTGACGATAAATATTACATTTTATTTGAGATCGGAATCGGAACAGGGTTGCAGCTTCAGGATATCTTGCAATTTAGAGTAAAAGATGTACGTGACAAGGACAAACTGATCGCTGTAATCGGAACACGACAAATTGAACAGTCTTTTCCTTTGAAAGAAGAGCTTCAGGCTGTAATTTCCGACTTTATTGATGGCAGAGATGATGACGAATACCTGATTACCGGATATGCCAGCACGCATAAACCGCTGTCCCGTGAACAGGCTTATCGCATTTTCAAGCAGACCGGCAACAGAATCGGTCTGAAATCCATCGGCACACAGACTATGCGCAAAACTTTTGCGTGGCGCTATTACAAGGAAACCGGTGATATTCAGTATATTCAGAATTTACTGAATCACGCATCCCCGAATATTACTTTCCGTTATATCGGCGAGAAGCCGAATATCCGGGTTATCTATGACAAGATTACAGATGACGGCAATCAGAAAGCCATGGAATATCTGCTGACAGACAAGAAAGGTGTGGAAGATATCGATGCCATTATCCATGAATTGAAGCAGATCCGCCGGAAGCTGACCGGCAAACGCCAGTCGCTTCCGTACTATGGTCGTGTGGATACACTGCTTGAACAGATGCACGATACACTCAGAGATTTTAATCAGACACACTGATCTTTATCGAATCGAAAAGGCTGTCAATGCCACTGAACATATTCAGTGACATTGACAGCCTTTCTGTCTGCGTTCACGTCTTTTCTGAAGAACATCTGCTTTCATCTGCCTCAGCTGATCCGCTTTTTCAGCATCTATCAGCCGCAGTGTTTTAACAACATATATACGCTGTTCATCATCCTTCTTGATACGGATCTTGCCCCGTATGTATCCATGCTCCGGGCAATCTGCCAGACAATAATATGCTTTTGCCTTTGCAGAAAACCAGTGCATCCTCTTTCTGGCCGCCCGTCCGCATTTATAGCATCTTGTGGAACGGACTTCTTTATCTGCCATAGCCTCTTCCCGGGTATCAAAAACCCTGGAAATGTATTTATAATAAGAATCATATCTGAGATGAATCTCTTCTTTCTTTGTCTGAGGATTCTGATAATAATCAATCGAATAGAGCTTCTTCGCTGCTTCACGGTCAACCCTTCGAAAAATCTCCGCTGTATAGGCTGCATCATTTACCGCACGATGAAAATCCTCTGACTTCGGCAGATCAAAATAATCCACCGCCGTTTCTAAAGATGCTGCAGCCGTATCATGCGCACAGAGTTCTCTGAACAATTTCTGAACATTGTAGTACTTTACAGGGCCTTTGAGAAGATCCAGCAGACCATAGTACTTCATATTCCTCTGTAATTCCACAAGATCCATATTGCCCCATGTGCAAAAGGTGTAATCCTTTCCGCACCAGAGCATAAAATCCACCAATACATACGTAAACGGATCACTGACATTCAGCTCTTCCTGGGTAATGCCTGTCAGCTCTTTTGTAATATAATGCAATTTCTTGTATACTTTTGGCCGGATCGTCCGGCTGAACCGATCAACTTCCTTCCGTTTTTCATTAAGCTTCACTGCTCCGATCTCAATGATTTCAAAGGGAATCTTACGGTTCTCAGACCCCTTTCCATAAGAGGTCTGATTCCACTCAAAATCTACAACTATATAATTCATGCCGTTCACTCCATCATGTCACTTTATTTATTGAGGTCTATAACCTCTCCATCCACAACCTGCTGCATCAGTGCTTTTGCCTCATCAACGGTTGTCTGATCCGGTATCATAACATACGCATTGGCACTCATAGAATACGGCTGCCTTGTATCGCCGGTACCATCCACACTATAGCTGACAATATTCCAGCTGCCGCCATCCTCCAGCTGTTGGCGTACCAGCTCTGCCATTCTGTCATAGGAGAAATTCGTGTCAAAACAGCCTTCGATACCATTCAGAACTTCTGTATAATGACTCAGCATTTCCGATGACATCGCCTTCTGAATCACCGCACTGATCACCTGCATCTGATGCCGGCCTCTTGCACGGTCACCCTCCTGAAAAGCATAACGTTCACGGGAATATGCCAATGCTGCCGCACCATTCATATGATTCATACCCTTTGTAAAGGAATACTCCTGATCCGTACTCGCTGTAAATACAGCATCTGAATCAATATCTATACCGCCCAGTGCATCAATAATCTTGATAAAACCTGCAAAATTGACTCTGAAATACTTGTCCAGTGAAATATCATAGAGCATTCCAAGGGTATCCATAGACACATCAATACCATAAATACCTGCATGGGTCAGTTTATCCGGTACACCATTGGAAATTGACAGCGGGACAAAATAATCTCTCGGTGTTGACACAAGCAGCATCTGTTTTGTATCTGTATTGATCGTTGCAATGATATTCACATCACTTCGCGTGTTGATGATCTCACCGCCCCTTGTATCGATACCACTGATATACAGACATATGATATTCTTTGCATCCTGCTTCTGTGAAACATTCGTATCCTTCGTCTGCTCCTCAATGACCGTATTGACATCCAGAATATCCAGCTCCCGGATCTTATTCTCAATATCCGTATAGCCTTCCATTTCCGACAAGATCGGAAGATAAGCATGATTCAGGATAATTACGCCACAGCTGCCATCCATCAGACTGTCCACAAGCTTTGTCACACCATCCGCGGACTGCTGCTTAACAGGCTGTCCAAGCAACGTTTGAATCTGCTTCACAGCTTCCTGCGTGTTCTTCTTATCCAGACTGCTCAATGTACCAAATGTATAATCTTTTGCATCTTCAATTGTCTGCGCTGCATCATTTTTCAAAACATAAATACCGATCTGTGATGTCTTCGTATTCACCCCGGATATCCTGGTCAGGGTATTATACGTATTCAATACAAACAGGTTCCCTACAACCAGCAAAACAATGAATAAACTTCCCAACACAATACCTATGACAAAGCGCACCTTCTTCCGAAAATCACCTGTCAGAAGACATATAAGCAAAACACAAGTCAAAATTGCGATTCCCACCGCAAAAATCAGATAAACAGGCACCAGCTTTGTCACCGCCAGCAATCCGATAAATTCCACGGCAATGAGTAATAATACAATCGTAATAATTAATCCCGGAATATGCGCCTTTCTTCCTGTTGGTCTTCCCCGCAAAATATTTCCCTCCATAATCATTCAAGACTTGCTTATCAAATTCATTCTATTATCTTAGCACACTGACTACTGATTCGCAAGAGATGTCCCACTGTGATATAACTTTTCATAGACACCTTTCTTGGCCAGAAGTTCCTCATGAGTTCCCTGCTCTACAATATCCCCGTGATCAACCACAAGGATCAAGTCTGCATTTCTCACAGTGGACAAACGATGTGCAATAACAAAAGAAGTTCGGCCATCCATCACTCTGTGCATGGCTTCCTGCAGCATTTTTTCAAGACGGGTATCCACGGAAGAGGTCGCTTCATCCAGAATAATAATCCGCGGATCCTTTAAGATCGCCCTCGCAATGGTCAAAAGCTGCTTTTCCCCCTGGGAAATATTCGTACTTTCTTCATTGACTTCAAAATTGTAGCCGCCTGTCAGTGTTTTGATAAAATGGTGTACATTCGCCATCTTGGCTGCCGAAATGACCTCATCCCTTCTGGCACCCAGCCTTCCGTAATGGATATTGTCATAAATGCTTCCTTTAAACAGCCATGTATCCTGAAGAACCAGTGAAAACAGCTGTCTTAATTCTTCCCTGTCCATATCCCGGATATCAATACCGTCTATCCTGATGGCTCCGCCCTTCACATCATAAAAACGCAGCAGGAGATTCATCAATGTCGTCTTGCCGGCACCTGTCGGTCCTACAATAGCCACCATCTGTCCAGTCTTCGCCTCAAAATTCACATCCCGCATCAGTGTTTCATCATCATATCCGAAGACAACATGGTCAAATGTCACTTCTCCCCGTATATCTTCCGGTTGAATTGAAACAGTTCCTTCCTGAGCTTCTTCTTCCTCATCCAGCAGTGTAAAGATTCTTCCCATGGCTGCAAATGCTGACTGTACTTGTGAAGACAGCTGGGAAATCTGTGAAAGCGGATCATTGATCTGCCAGATATAACGGATAAATGCCTGCAGATTGCCAAGGAGCAATGTGCCGTTCATAACAAACAGGCAGCCCGTTACTGCTACAGAACCGATGATCAGGTATGTGATCAGTGAAATACACGGTGAGATCAGAGATGATGCAAACTGTGCTTTGAAAGAAGCATTTCTCATTCTCCCATTGACATCGTGAAATTTATCTACCGCCGTCTGCTGTCTGTTATACAAAATAATTTCATTGAAGCCTCCGTACATCTCTGTGATGGTACCGTTGAGTTCCCCCAATGTCTGCTGCTGTGTATCAAACAATTTCTGTGAACGTGTTACAAAAAACCGCGTCACAATCAATGACAAAGGAATGATCAGCAAGGCAATACATGCCAGCACTATATTGATATAGAACATCATGCCAATGACAAAGATAAATGTCAGGATCGCCGCCAGTACTCTCTGCAGTGTCTCCTGCAGTGCATTGCTCAGGGTATCTACATCATTGGTGACACAACTGAGCACGTCGCCAAAGGCATGATCATCAAAATATCGCACCGGCAGACGCTGGATCTTCTTCTGCAAAGTGTTTCTGATATCACACATTGCCTGCTGCAGTACCTTCGTCAGGAAGACTGCCGTGATCAGCTGTGAGACTGTTTTGATAATATAAATCACCACCAGAGTTCCCATAATGCCGAAAATAACATCAAAATGAACATGCGCACCCTCCACACCCTTCAGGATTGCTTCACCGTCACTGAAAAGCTGTGTTGTCATCTGCCCCTCTACCAATGGCATCACCGCAAAGGTAATATTGGCCACAACAACCATCAGAAGGCCAAGGATCAGACCGCCCTTATACGGGCTCAAAAATGTCATCAGATATTTCAGACAGTAACCAATCTGATGAATACCTTTTCGTTTATTTTCAGTTTGATTAACGGACATTCTGCAGTTCCTCCTCACTCAGCTGGGATGCTGCAATTTCATAATATAACGGACATTCTTTTAATAATTCCTTATGACGTCCCATGGCTGCCAGCCGGCCTTCATCCAACACAAGAATCTGATCCGCATCCATGATCGTAGATACACGCTGTGCCACAATGATGACCACAGCATTTTTCACTTCGCTCTTTAATGCCTGACGGAGCATCGCATCCGTCTTCATATCCAGTGCCGAAAAAGAATCGTCATAGATATAAATATCCGGCTTTCTCACAAGTGCTCTGGTAATGGACAGACGCTGTTTCTGCCCGCCGGACAGGTTGCCCGCTCCCTCAACAATTTTTTCTTGAAAACCTTTTGGTTTATCCATGATAAAATCCATGGCCTGGGCAATTTCCGCTGCGTGCCGCACTTCTTCATCTGTCGCATCTTCCCGTCCGAAACGAATATTTTCTTCAATAGTTCCGCTGAACAGATTGGCTTTTTGTGCAACAAAACCAATATGTTCCCGCAGTTCATGACTATTCATCTGCCTGACATCCACACCATTGATCAGCACACGACCGCCGGTCACATCATAAAATCTCGGGATCAGCTGTATCAACGTACTCTTGCCGGATCCGGTACTGCCGATGATCGCCAGCGTTTCCCCTGCTTTTGCCGTAAACGAAATATCTTTCAGGACAGCTTCTTCACCATCCGGATAGCAGAAATCCACGTGATCAAACACGACTTCTTCTATATGCTCTCCGATATCAGAAACCGTCTTTTCCTCAGAAATCTCATCCTGAATATCCGGTGTCATATTCATCACCACTTCGATACGTTTGGCAGAAATATTGGCACGGGGATACATCATAAATACGAGGCAGAACAGCATAACAGAAAACATGGCATGAAAAAGATATTCCATAAACGCCATCAGCTGTCCCACCTGCAGCGTACTCTGATTGATCATCTGGCTTGCAATAAAATAGATGGAAATTGCCGCAATATTCATTAACAGAAAAAATAACGGCTCCGTAGAACTCATCAGTGTAAATAACTTCCTGGACTGATTGGTGAATTCCTGGTTCTGTTCACCAAAACGCTCCGTTTCACGGGCATCATTGTTAAAAGAACGGATGACCCTGATACCGGTGAGATTCTCCCTGAAAATACGGTTCAGCCCGTCCAGTGCGGTCTGCTGACGTTCACTGATGGGCCCTGAAATTTTTGCCACAAGCATAACGCCGAGAATAATAAAAGGTACCGTCGCTGCAATAACCAGAGATAAACGTACGGATGACATAATGATCAATGTAAAGCTGATAACGATCATCACCGGCGTCAGCATGGCTGTTCTCAGAATAATGTTCATGAAGTTCATGATCTGCAGTGCATCATTGCTTGTCCTTGTAATCAGCGAAGACACCCCCAGCTGATTCATCTCCCGATGAGAAAAACTCTGAACCTTCTCAAACAGATCATTTCTTATATCACAAGTCACCGCCGTGGATATTCTGGCACCGCAATAACCAAGCACTACAGTACCGAGAATACCTACAATTGAGATAACGGTGATCAATCCGCCCATTTTCATGAGATATTCTCTGTCCCCGCTGGCCACACCGCCATCCACCATCTTGGAAATAATTGTCGGAATTCCCAACTCTGTCAGAGCAAATCCGAAAACCGAAATAAAGTTTAAAAAAACAAGCCCTTTATAGCGCTTGAGATAAGATAACATTAATCGCATATCATTCCCCCATTATTTTCTACAACCCTTACCACTAGTATGCATGGTATTGTTTCTCCCGTCAACCAAAGATTTAATAAAAATATTATCTTCAGTTCTTCATATTTTTAATTATTAAACAGATTTATAAGAGATTGTGCATGGTATATTTTTGCAAAGAATGCTATAATTTAAAATTATCAGAAACATACATTATAAGGAGGCCGAATATTATGAATGAAGTCAAAACCCCAAAAAAGAACTGGTTTTACTATTATACAATCGTTCTGCTTATCCTCATCCTTCTTAATACATTGATCGTGCCAATGATCCAACAGCACAGTGTCAAGGAAGTTGACTATGGCACTTTTATTAGCATGACAGAGAAGAAGGAGATCGGTAAGGTTGAGATTGAAAGCAACCAGATTGTTTTCACCAACAAGGATGCATCCCAGATTTACAAGACAGGTCTGATGGATGATCCGAACCGTACAGAACGACTCTACGAATCCGGTGCAGAATTCTCCAGTGAGATCATTGAACAGATGTCCCCACTGGTCAGTTTCCTGCTCACATGGATTCTTCCATTGGTTATTTTCTTTGCCCTTGGCCAGTATATGTCCAAGAAGCTCATGAACAAGATGGGCGGCGGCAAGGACTCTATGATGTTTGGTATGGGCAAGAGCAATGCCAAGATCTACGTAAAGTCTACCGAAGGCATTAAATTCTCCGATGTTGCCGGTGAAGATGAAGCAAAGGAGAATCTGACTGAAATCGTTGATTATCTCCACAACCCGAACAAATACAAAGAGATCGGTGCTTCCATGCCGAAGGGTATTCTCCTTGTAGGCCCTCCCGGAACAGGTAAGACAATGCTTGCCAAGGCTGTTGCCGGCGAATCCAATGTACCATTTTTCTCCATGTCCGGTTCAGAATTTGTTGAGATGTTCGTCGGCATGGGTGCTTCCAAGGTGCGCGACCTGTTCAAACAGGCCAAAGAGAAAGCGCCTTGTATCGTTTTCATCGATGAAATTGATGCCATCGGCAAGAAACGTGATGGCCAGATCGGCGGCAACGACGAACGTGAACAGACTCTGAATCAGCTGTTGACCGAGATGGATGGTTTTGAAGGGAATACCGGTGTTATTATTCTGGCCGCTACTAACAGACCTGAATCCCTGGACCCTGCCCTGACCCGTCCGGGACGTTTTGACAGACGTGTACCTGTCGAACTGCCGGATTTAAAGGGCCGTGAAGAGATTCTGAAGGTTCATGCCAAGAAAATTCGTCTTTCTGACGATATCGATTTTAATAAGATTGCCCGCATGGCTTCCGGTGCCTCCGGTGCCGAGCTTGCGAACATTGTCAATGAAGCCGCACTTCGTGCCGTCCGTGACAACAGACGTTTTGCAACTCAGGCGGATCTTGAAGAAAGTATTGAAACTGTCATTGCCGGATATCAGAAGAAGAATGCTATTCTCACGAATAAGGAGAAGCTGATTGTTTCCTATCATGAGATCGGACATGCGCTCGTTGCTGCCAAGCAGACCGATTCCGCACCTGTTCAGAAGATCACTATTATCCCAAGAACTTCCGGCGCTCTTGGTTACACTATGCAGGTGGATGAAGGCAATCATTATCTGATGAGCAAAGAAGAAATCGAGAACAAGATTGCCACTTTCACAGGCGGCCGTGCCGCTGAGGAAGTCATCTTCGGCTCCGTTACAACCGGTGCTTCCAATGATATCGAGCAGGCAACCCGCCTTGCCCGTGCCATGATCACCCGCTACGGCATGAACGAGGATTTCGATATGGTTGCTCTTGAGACTGTCACAAACCAGTACCTCGGCGGTGATGCTTCTCTTGCATGTTCTGCTGAGACTCAGTCTGAGATCGACCACAAAGTCGTTGAACTTGTAAAACAGCAGCATCAGAAAGCCATTCAGATTCTCATTGAAAATCGTGCGAAACTGGATGAACTGGCTCACTTCCTCTATGAACGCGAAACCATCACCGGCGAAGAATTCATGAACATCCTCAACGCCTAAAAAGATGGGGCTGTCTATTTCCCGACAGCCCCATCTTTTTTATAATCTCCAGATATGGACTTTATCCCCGGCTTTTAACGGGCCGGTGCCGGACGGCATGTCAACGAAGCAGTTAGTTCCTATTCCCTGCCGCATCTGGGCGTTATGCTGTCCTTTGGTGATATGCACTGCATGGCCGTCGTCATAGGCTTTTAATACTCTCCGGCTGCCAATGTTTCCGGGATAATCATGAGCCAGAACTGCTTCTTTTCTTACCATCACCGGATGACTGCTGCCTGTCATTTTTCGGATCAGCGGCTGCATCAACAGCTCAAATACCGCAGATGCAGAGAATGGATTCCCTGATAATGAAATAATCGTTTTTCCATTATAAAGGGATGCCATGGTCGGCATTCCCGGCTTCAGATCAATACCATGAAAAAGAAGGTCTGCTCCCAGTTTTTCTATAACTTCCGGGAGCAGATCTTTGACACCAACGGACACTCCGCCTGTTGTCAGGATCACATCCGCCTGTGCCGCACTTCGCCTAACTGCCGAAACAATCGCTTCTGTATCATCCCCGACAAAACACCCTTCTGTGATATCACACCCCAGCTGCATGAGTCTTCCCGTCAGATAGGCCAGATTGGAATTATAGATTTTCCCGGGAAGCAGCGGCTGACCAGGCATCATCAGTTCTTCACCTGTTGTAATGATCGCTACCCGTATTTTTCTCCAGACTGACACTTTGTCAATGCCGCCGGAAGCCATAGAAACCATCATATAAGCATCTATTCTTTCACCTTTCTGTCCAAGGCAGTCTCCTCTGTGAAAATCTTCTCCTATCGGACAGCAATTGATATGTTTGTCCAATGACAGATAAATCTTCACATCCTCTTCGCCGTAATCCGTATCTTCCTGTTTGACAACACAATCTGCCCCTTCCGGTATCATCGCTCCGGTCATGATCCGGATGGCTTCGCCTTCTTGTACCTTTTTGTCTGTCACCTCGCCGGCACAGACACGATCGATCACCTTCAGGCAGACCGGATGACAGCGGTCTGACGTCTTCAGATCACTGCTCCGTACGGCATAGCCATCCATGGCAGACCGTTCAAAAGGCGGCTGGCTGATAGCGGCATAGACATCCTCTGCCAGAATCCTGTCAATACTCTCAAGCAGCCCGACTTTCTCCGGCATCACGGGATGCATATGTGCCAGCAGCCGCTCCTG
>OGDF01005247.1_pt1 | contig 13898 bp, 11 predicted proteins | sample 1570141 | NCBI WGS metagenome assembly OGDF01 (sample SAMEA4370581, study PRJEB24528) | human gut metagenome | reverse complement strand
CGGAATACTGTGTGTATGAAGTTTCTACGCCGTAAACCCATCCGTATCTTTCGCGCAGCACTTTGTTAAGCACGGAATTCATGGCAGGGCCGCCCAAGATGTTGCTCATCAGGACAGTAGCGATTCTGTCCTTCTCCTCGTAAAGCGACGGTGCAAATCCACCTACAACGGCATTGGCCTCATGATTCTTGCGGGTTATGGTCTCGTTGAACACATTTGCGAGAACTATGGGCGCGGGTCTTTCGGCCGGTGCGATTTCCGGTTTGCGGTCGCCGAAGTATTTGCTGCACAGCTTCATGACAGCTGCTTCCATTCTTTTTTCGTCGATGTCTGCCACTATCGTGAAGGCCATGGATTCCGGAACGAACTTTTCTTTTACGAAGCGCCGGAGTTCTTCGGAAGTGATTTCGCGGACTGATTTCGCAGTGCCGAGAATAGGCATGGACAGCGGGTGTCCCTTGAACAGCATTTCCTCGAATCTGTCGTAGACGTCGTCTGCGGGACTGTCCTTGTAGGATTTTATTTCATCGATGACTACTCCACGTTCCGTGTCCACTTCGTTTTCCGGAAATGTGGCGGACGTGGCGATTTCCATCAGCAGGGAGCATGCCTTGTTCAGGTCCTCCTTCAGTACTGTCGCATGCAGAACTATCTCTTCCTTGGTCGTGTAGGCGTTCAGTTCGCCGCCGAGTCTGTCGAGATAACTGCTTATTACCGAGGCGCTTTTGTGCTCCGTTCCCTTAAACAAAGTATGTTCTGTGAAATGTGCGATTCCGCTGTGGAAACCCTGCTCTGATCTGGTGCCGCAGGATATGCTCAATGCGCAGTATCCCACAGCCGAGCCGCTTTTTCTTACAGCGTATCTGATTCCGCAATCTGCTGTTCCTGAAATCATTACCTTATTTGCTTATCTTGGCGAGATCACTTTTCTGGAATCCTGAAAGTTCAGGTTTGGTGATCTTCTGTTTCTTGAAATAATATAGGTCGTGAGTCTTCGCGTCTATCAGGAATTTCCAGCAATAAGAGCCGTTTTCCGGATCTGTCGGAGCGACCACGTAGCTGACGAGAGTCCTCGCCCCACCGTCGAGGAAGAGGCTGTCGGCTGTCGCATCATCGGTTATTTCAATGCCTTTTTTCAATGCCTTTGCTTTTGTCTTTTCTGATATGGCTTCGCACAAATCGTCCTCGCAGAGGATTGTCCTGCGTTTGGAAGCGCTGTAAAGAGGTCTGGTATAGGAGCTTAGGCTCTTGAATCCGCTTTGCATGGATTTGTAGATGTAGCCCTGGATTATGTGCATGAGTCCTGGGAGCATGGCGTTTTCACGTCCAGAAGGGATGTCAGCCGCACACATAGGCATGCTCACGATATCTACCATATTGTTCACGTCTTTGGCTTCCGGCTTGCCTTTCACTACGCAGAGCATCATGACTCCCGGGGCTGATTCTCTCTTGTATTTCGCCTTTACGGGAACCATGAAGTAGTAGTCTTCGCTGGTTTTCAGATTGTCGAATTCTTCGTGTGTGCAGAACTCGAAGGGGGAGAGGCTCCATGTGTTGTTTATGGCTTCCCTTACTGCCTGGTCTATAAATTCATTCCCTGAAAGCACCACTTTCATAGTTTTCAGGGTAAAGTCGCTTACTTTCTCTTTTTTTGTCGTTATCTGTGCCTGGGCGAAGGCGCTTGTGGTAATGGTCAATGCTGCCAGTATCGACAATAATCTATTCGTTTTCATCGTTTGTATAGTTTGTCAGTTGTCAAGAAACAAAGTTACAAAATTTATGTGTACATTTGTATGAATGAAATTGTGAATCATGACTGAAAATACGCCATACATAGTTTCGGCGAGGAAGTATCGCCCGGATTCCTTCGAGGACCTTATCGGTCAGGACAACATTGTCAAGACCCTTAAGAATTCGATCATACGCGGCAAATTGGCCCACGCATATCTTTTCTGCGGCCCCCGAGGTGTGGGAAAGACGAGTGCTGCGCGTATTTTCGCGAAGACGATAAACTGTTCGAATCCGACTCCGGAGATGGAGCCGTGCGGACAGTGCGAGTCATGTATTTCTTTCCAGGAGGGAAGGTCGTATTGTATTCATGAGCTGGATGCCGCGTCCAATAACGGCGTGGATGACATAAAGGCTCTCATGGATCAGGTGCAGATTCCGCCACAGGTCGGCAAGTATAGTGTGTATATCATCGATGAGGTACACATGCTTACCCAGTCTGCTTTCAATGCGTTTTTGAAGACGCTTGAGGAGCCGCCTGCTCATGCCATTTTCATATTGGCGACTACAGAGAAACATAAGATTCTTCCGACTATTCTGTCGCGTTGCCAGACATACGATTTTAACCGTATCGGTATTCCTGATATCGTGAAGAATCTTAGGGATATTGCTCAAAAAGAGGGGATTACGATCGATGACGAGTCTCTTCACATTATCGCGCGAAAGGCTGACGGCGCCATGCGTGACGCGCTTACGATTTTCGACCAGACTGTGGCGTTTTGCGGGGCTGAGGTGAAGTATGAAGATGTCATCAGGAACTTGAATGTGCTGGATTATGAGCATTGTTTCTCGCTTACGGAGAGTATGCTTGCAAACGATTATGCTTCAGCACTTCTTAAGTTCGATGAGATTCTTTCCAAGGGGTTCAATGCTTTGTATTTCGTGGCTTCCATGAGTTCGCATTTCAGGAATCTTATGGTGGCGAAGAGTGGTTCTCTGGATGCGTTGCTGGAACTTCCGGATTCTCTTAAGGTGAAATATAAGGAACAGGCAGACAAGTGCCCGCTCCAGTTTTTATATGATGCGCTGTCGATTACAACACAGTGTGAATCAGGTTATAAGGAGAGTATTAATCCGCGTCTTCATATAGAGTTCGCGCTCATGAAGTTGTGTTTCCTTACGGGTGGCCCTGTGTCGTTGCGCCCTGTCGCTGCGGCTCCGCGGTCTGCTTCGCCGGCTCAGTCAGGTGTGGCAGCTGCTCCGGTTAGTCCGGTGGCTAAAGATGCGGCCCCATCGGCAGCGTCCGCATCTTCGGGCGTGTCAGAACGTTCTGCGGATTCAGGAGTCTCGTCTAATGAGCAAGTCCAGTCTGGCTTTGCTGTCCGGAATGATGCAGCACCTGTTCAGTCGGCTCAGCCGGTCAGGAGAAAAAGAACATCCAAAGTCGCTTCAGCATTGTCCTTAGACGCTATCAGCGGAGCTGAAAAATCGGGCCCGGCAACGGGTGGAGCGGAGTCTTTGGGCGACAGGATTCCGGATGATAGTGAGATACTTATGCATTGGCGTGAATTCCCGAAGGAGTATGCGTCGAGGCCGCGACTTTCGACGACATTGGCGACCGCGAAGGTGGAGATTCTGCCGAAGGACGGCTATAAGCAGGTGGATTTCTTCGTGCTGAATGTGGCGCAGCAGAAATGGATGGAAGAGGTGCTGCTGAAGGAATTGGAATGGAAGTTGCAGAAAGCGCTGAAGACTTCCAGAATCCGTCTTATGGTGCAGGTGGTTCCTGAGGAAAATGTGGAGAAGAAGATTTATATGCCTGAGGATAAGGCTAAGGTGGTGATGGCTGAGAATGAGGAAGTCCAGAAATTGGTGAAGGATTTCGATTTGGATGTGAAATAATTGAATTCTAATAAGTTGAAGATGAAACTTCGTTGCGAGAATCTTGTTAAGAAGTATGGTGTGAGGACTGTCGTGAAGGGCGTGTCCATGGAGGTGGAGCAGGGTGAGATCGTCGGTTTTCTCGGGCCTAACGGTGCCGGAAAGACTACGAGTTTTTATATGATTACCGGACAGATTGTGCCTAATGGCGGTCGTATATTTTTGGATGATGAGGATATAACGGATCTTCCGATGTATAAGAGGGCGTTGAGGGGAGTGGGGTATCTTCCGCAGGAGGCTTCTGTGTTCCGTAAGATGTCTGTCGAGGATAATATCATGTCTGTCATGGAGATGTCTGACATGTCGAAGGCTGAGAGGAATGAGAGGCTGGAGTCGCTTATCGATGAGTTTAATCTTTCCAAGGTGAGGAAGAGTCTGGGTATCCAGTTGTCGGGAGGTGAGAGGCGCCGTTGTGAGATTGCGCGTGCGCTTTCTATCGACCCTAAGTTTATTTTGCTGGATGAGCCTTTCGCGGGTGTGGACCCTATCGCGGTCGAGGATATCCAGTATATTATCGCTAAACTTAAGTATAAGAATATCGGGGTGATCATTACTGACCATAACGTGGGCGAGACGATGGCCATCATTGACAGAGCCTATCTTCTTTATGAGGGTACGATTCTTCAGGCGGGAGCTCCGGCGAAACTCGCTGAGGATGAGGATGTCAGGACGAAGTATTTGAGCTCCGGATTTGTGTTGAAGAGGTCTCCGGCGGTGGAGAAGGCGCGTCGTGAACATGCGGAGCTTATGGCTGCCAAGCAGCAGGGGTAGTGCATGGATTTGAATTGATTGTTGTTAGATGCCTGGATGGACTGGGTTCGAAATATGAAGATATTAGTTGTAGATGATGAGCGTGCTATCAGGAATTCGCTGAAGGAGATTCTCGGTGACGAGGGTTACGATGTGGATATCGCTGAGGATGGCGCGACTGCCGTCGGTATGGCGGAGAAGGAAAGATATGATGTCATTTTCTGTGATATCAAAATGCCTAATATGGAGGGAACTGAGGTTCTGGAGAAGTTGAGGGCTGATGGGGTGGATGCTGCTATCGTCATGATTTCAGGTCATGGTGATATCGATACGGCTGTAGAGTGTATTAAGAAGGGTGCTTTCGATTTTATTCAGAAGCCTCTGGATTTGAATAGGATACTTATCACTATCAAGAATGCGACTGAGCGTACTCAGATTATTACTGAGAATACGAATCTTAAGAAGCGTGTCTATGGTCAGCAGATGATAGGGGATTCGGCTCCTATGCAGCATCTTCGGGATATGATAGAGAAAGTGGCTCCGACTAATACCAGGGTTCTCATCACTGGTCCTAATGGTTCCGGTAAGGAGTTGGTGGCCAGGAGTCTTCATCAGCAGAGTCTGCGCAGCAATATGCCTTATGTGGATGTGAACTGTGCTGCTATCCCTTCCGAGCTTATCGAAAGTGAACTTTTCGGACATGAGAAGGGTGCGTTCACTTCTGCGGTGAAGCAGCATAAGGGTAAGTTCGAGCAGGCTGACGGTGGTACTTTGTTCTTGGATGAGATCGGTGACATGAGTCTTGCTGCTCAGGCCAAGGTGTTGAGGGTTTTGCAGGAGAAGAAGCTTTCTCGTGTGGGCAGTGACAAGGATATCGAGGTGGATGTCAGGGTGATAGCTGCGACGAACAAGGATTTGAAGGCTGAGATCGAGAAGGGTAATTTCCGTGAGGACTTATATCATAGGTTGAGTGTTATCGTGCTTCATGTTCCTTCTTTGGATGAGCGTAAGGATGATATTCCTATTCTTGTGGATTATTTCATAGATCAGGTCTGCACTGAGTCCGGCATGCCGAAGAAAGTGGTGTCTCCGGAGGCGATGAAGCTTCTCCAGGAGAAGAGTTGGACTGGCAATATCCGTGAGCTCCGTAATGTGGTGGAGCGTCTGCTGATTCTCGGTTCTAATCCGGTTTCGGCTCAGGATGTGCGGGATTATGTGAATATCGGGTAGGTAATAAAAATGCCGATGATTCGTATATGAATCGTCGGCATTTTTATTACTCAAGTTTCGCAAGTTGTCAAACTTGCTGAGCGCAATCGCTTATTTGATGGTTATCACTCGTCCGGAGGTTGTAGACCCACGCACTTTTTTGTGCACGTTACCCTCTCTCTAAGTTAGACTCTCTGGCCGTATGAACGGTCTGTAGTGTTAACTGTGATGACGTCGTCCTGGTTAATGAAGAGAGGAACCATGATCTTGGCGCCGGTCTCCAATGTGCACTCTTTCAATGCGCTGGTAGAAGCGGTGTTGCCTTTTACAGCAGGCTCTGTGTAAGTAACCTTGAGGGTAACGTATGTAGGGAGCTCGCAGGTGAGGCATCTCTCGTCGTCCACCACGAACATCATTTCTACGTGCTGTCCTTCTTTCATGAGGTCAGCGTTTTCTACAACGTCCTTTGGAAGGTGGATCTGCTCGAATGTCTCTTCGTGCATGAAGTTGAATCCGTCCTCGTCCTCATAGAGGAACTGGTATGGGCGTCTTTCTACGTTGATGGTATCTACCCTTGCACCAGCGGTGAAGGTGTTTTCGAGAATACGACCGTTCTCGAGGTTACGGAGTTTTGTCTTTACGAAAGCTGGACCTTTTCCCGGTTTTACATGCTGGAAGTAAACGAGCATGCAAGGTTTGCCGTTGAAGTTAAGGTACATTCCGTTTTTGAAATCAGCTGTTGTTGCCATATATTATAAAAAATTATAAATCAGTTTTTTGCCTGAGATGTGCTAAATTATTACATAATCAGACATTTATCCTGCAAATTTATAAAAATATGAGCATACTGCAAAATAAATGTTTTGCGGGGCAGCATTGACCTTCCCCGGTTCGGGCGACGGGCTTCTCGTGGTGGCGATGTTTCGCATGGTCATTGCCCTGGTCGCCGGCGTCGGTCGGGTCTCCTGCGCTCAGGTGCTTCGCAATTCGCGCCTGCCTCCGACCGGCTGACTTACCGAAAAACGGAAAATGTGAAAATTACCCATGAAAATATACCGGAAAATGTGAAATCTTAGTGTGTGTATAGTGCGGATTATGTGAAAAACACTATCTTTGTATCTGTATATAAGGATGTTAGATATGGATAATCTGCTTAGAAGAAAAATCGACAGTTATTTGGTTGATTGGAAAAACGATTCCGACAGGAAACCTTTGATTATCAAAGGAGCTCGTCAGATTGGTAAAACGCGGTCTGTCGAATATTTTGCATATCAGAACTATAAGAGCGTTGTTCAAATAAATTTTGTGGAACAGCCTAAATATAAGAGTATTTTTGATGACGGATTTGAGGTAGATGCCATTCTTAAAAACATATCGTTCCTTAATCCTGAACTTAGGTTTATTCCTAGAGATACCCTCTTCTTCTTCGACGAACTCCAAGCATGCCCGAATTGTGCTACTTCATTGAAATTCTTTAAATTAGATGGGCGATTCGATGTTATATGCTCTGGATCATTGATGGGTATTAACTACCGTGAGATAGAGTCTAACAGCGTAGGCTATAAAGAAGATTTTGAAATGCATTCTATGGATTTCGAAGAATTTCTTTGGGCCAAGGGCTATACGGACGATTTTGTGGAAGATCTATTCAGACACATGCATGAAGTTAAACCTCTATCCAAGTTGCAGATGGATGTTCTTTTCGAACTTTTCCGTGACTATGCCACCATCGGAGGTATGCCCGAAGTTGTAAACACATATATCCGCAACAAGAATTTCAGTGGAACATACGCCATACAACAGCAGTTGCTGAAAGACTATGAAGAAGATATCACCAAATATGTAGAGGGCTTGGACAAAGCAAAGGTTAAAGCCGTTTATAATCATATCTCCACATTCTTAGCCAAAGAAAACAAGCGTTTCCAAATTACCAAAATTGCTAAAAATGCCAGAAACAGGGATTATATAGGTTGTGTGGAATGGCTTGCAGATGCGGGAGTTATAAACATCTGCTATTGTCTAAATCAGCCTGAACTACCCCTTAAGGGAAATTATGATCCTAAACTATACAAAATTTATTATAAAGACACTGGCCTTCTGATCGCATCCCTCGATGAGGAAGCACAAGACGATTTGCGTGCCAACAAAAACCTGGGCACTTACAAGGGGGCGATATATGAGAACATCGTCGGTGATATGCTGGTAAAGCAAGGGTATGACCTCTATTATTATAGCAACGACAAGCCATCCATTGAAATGGACTTCTTCCTAAGGGACGCCAATTCCCTTATCCCTGTGGAAGTTAAGGCCAATGATAACGCGACTCCATCATTGAACAATCTATTGAAAGAGTATAAATATCCCGATGTGAAATATGGAATTAAGCTATGCTACAAGAACATTGGCTTCAACGGCAAGTTCTACACCTTCCCTTACTTCCTGACATTCTTGCTCAAAAGATTTATTGCGGAAAGGCTTAGCTCGAAAGTCTTATAATGCGCCAAAACTCGCGATTTCTCATCGATTTGCCGCATTATAGTTTGTCTTTGTGGATTCTTCCCGTGTCCAACTCGACGCTTTGTTCGATGAGGTAAAAACTCGCTAGTGATTGATCGACAGGCTTTTGCTGAGTGGAATCAGCTTGACGCGTAGAGGTGGCGATCTTTTGGGCGTCTTATTTTTGGCTGAAGTGTCGTGGTCGCCGGCGTCGGTCGGGTCTCCTGCGCTCAGGTGCGAATTGCGCAGCACGTGAGCGCAAGAGCTTAGACCTCCGCCGGCCTCCCCGCCACTTTAACGCTAAACAAGAAAAACGTCCGGGGAAACCGGCCTATTACCGGACAAAAATGCATTTCGACCCTGTTCATCCGGTGGAAAACGTTTTAACCCGGACAAATCGCTGCCGCCTCCGCAAGAAATCTGTCTCCCGAAAAAAGTTTGTCACCCGAAAAATCCCCCGAAAGAACTCGCTCGTCAGCAAAGCCTGTCGACCACAATATCCCGCAATAACCCGCTCGCTATCAGAACTCCCGAATCCGCGAAGCCACATCCTCCAGCAGCCACTTCGGCGTAGACGTTGCCCCACAGACACCTGCGCGGTCATCACGGCGGAACCACTCCGGACGCACATCCGCTGGCTTGGTTACTTGATACGTTCTGATATTCAAAGACTTGCAAAGCTCACATAGAACCTTGCCATTAGAACTGTCCTTTCCGGAAACGAAAACGATAATGTCATGCCTCAGCGCGAACTCGGAAAGCCTCTCATGCCTTCCCGCCACCTGCTGGCAAATCGTATTGTGAATAGTAAGAAGCCCTGTTCCCTCGAAATGCACGATATCCAGCTCGTGTTCACGCGCCATCTCCATCTTCAGGCACGTGCAAATCTCCGCGTACTCCGCCGGACTCTTCGTTGTCTGCGAGAAAATCTCCACCGGTCCGTCGAGATTAATCTTCTTTTCTGTCAATGCCTGCCTGAGCATGGACATATTTTCTATGACCAGCGCATCCCCGTCCACCTGGCCCAGGAGACCGAGAACCTCGGCGTGACCCACCTTGCCGAAAATCAGTAACTGACCACCGGCCGGCTTGAGACGCTCATACGCCTCACGTATATCTTTCTGGAGCTTTAAAACTACAGGACAAGTGCAATCTATAATATGGACCCCGGCACTCTCCGCTGCCCTATAAGTAGAAGGCGGCTCACCATGTGCGCGGATAAAGACATTAGACCCCTCAGGTAATTGCGAAATATCATCTAAACAGATGGTTACCAGTCCCTTGGCCTCCAACCGCGACAACTCCACCTCGTTATGCACGATGGATCCGAGCGAATATAACTTGTCCGTATCCTTCTGGTCCAGGTACTCTTCCGCGCGACTTATGGCCCTGATGACACCGCCGCAGAAACCTGAGTTCTGATCTATTTCTACACTTGCCGGCATGTGAAATCATTTGAATTTGTCAGATATGAGCCCACGGATCCAAACCATCTGATCATCCATGGTCATATTCGAATTGTCTAAAACTATCGCATCATCAGCCTTCCTCAGAGGAGAAGTCTCCCGGTGCGAATCGATATAATCCCTCTCCTTAAGATTCTTCAGAACCGCCTCGAAATCAGGAGCCTTTCCGCTCGCCTGCATCTCCTTCAGACGCCTCTCAGCACGTACATTGTCATCCGCCGTCATAAAAATCTTGAGGTCAGCATTCGGAAAAACGGATGTGCCTATGTCCCTGCCATCCATGACGATACGCTTGTTCTTCCCGTACTCCACCAGTTTGCGGTCCACGAAATTCCTGACCTCCGGCAACACCGAAATCGGGCTGACGTGAGACGATACCTCTATGGTTCGGATCAATGAATCTACACATCTGTCTCCTATGTAAGTATGACTACCCTCCGGTGTATATTCGAAATGAATATCCAACTCAGGCAGTTTGGAAACAAGCGCAGGAACATCGATATCCCCGTTCGCTGAAATCATACCGTTCTCCATGGCATACAACGTGACAGCACGATATAACGCTCCTGAGTCCAGGTACAAATATGAAAACTCCTTCGCGATAAGCTTCGCGAAAGAACTTTTACCGGTGGAAGAATAACCGTCTATTGCTATTATAATGTCTGGGGTTTTATCCATTTTCCAAAGGTTTGGATTACAAAGGTATAAAAATTATTTCTCCCTTTGAATCTTTAGCTGCTGAATACGATACAATTCTTTCTTAAAGCTGACGAAAATGGTTACCTCGAAATTTTCTCCGCCTGCGTTTAATCGTCCGAGAGCATATTTCATGTTCGCCCGACCTGCAGTGTGGCTTATATTGAATTCACGTGGTGAATAGGACTCGAAAAATGACTTGAGAATCTGCTTCGCCTGATTCTTGCTCGAATCACTTGTGTTGGATATTATGGAAATCTCCAGATTGTCATCGAACCATGCGGAAAGCTTCTCGGCATCACCCATGCGGATATATTTCGCGATAGGAACGAATACGTCATACCCATCAGTCTGTACACTAAATCCGTCGTACTGTGCACTCGCCAACTTGCTGCAGCAGAGTAACCCTGCGACAGCAATTATCGGAACTATGACTCTTCTGATATCCATAACTATAACGTAAACGGTTTGCAATATAGCAAAATCCGAGCCACAGATATTCCAAAAAAACATTACCTTTGGAGAAATATAAACGAATAAGCTATGCGCATAACGTTGCTGACTGTCGGAAAGACTGATGTCAAATGGGTAAAAGAAGGTCTGGACTTATATGTCTCCAGACTCGTCCACTACATACAATTCTCGGTCAACGAAATACCTGAACTGAAGAACGTTTCCGCGTTAAGCAAAGAACAGATAAAAGAACGCGAAGGAGCATTGATCCTGGCCGGGATCAAACCATCGGATGACGTCATTCTCTTGGACGAGCACGGGCGCCAGTTCCGGTCAGTCGAATTCGCGTCCTTCCTGCAGGAAAAGATGGCTTGCAGCGGCAGGAATATTGTATTCGTCATCGGCGGGGCCTACGGCTTTTCGAAGGAAGTCTACGCGCGCGCGAATTCCAAGATGTCCCTTTCGGAAATGACTTTCTCGCACCAGATGGTCCGGACCATATTTGTCGAGCAGCTGTACCGGGCCTTCACGATAATGAAGGGCGAGCCGTACCATCATGAATAGGAGGTTTTTGTCAATGTTTAAGAATATCAGATCATTCAGGCGTTCGCTTGCAGGGAAGAACAGTTGGCTGCTGCTCTTCGCTGTGGCGTTTTTGCTGCTGGGCATAAATGTTTTTCTGAACAGGAGGTCGGATTTTTCAGAACTCGTGGCCAACCACATGGACATGGTCTTGAACAAACGCTTCTCCATTCTGGAATCCTATATGGAAGAGGCGTTGGAACAGGACAAGACCAGATGGCTGGACCTGAAATCCGTGCCGGAAGATATGGTCATCTACCGTTACTGCAACGACTCGCTCCAATCGTGGTGTAACCAGTTCTCTGTGGATAATGATGATATTAGCCATAAGCTTGTGGTTCAGCGCTTTGCGAGCCTTAGATATAACCTTGTATCGCCTCTGGCAGAGGCTGATGAAGATGTTAAATATCTCAGTATCGGACCTAAATGGTATCTCGTGAAATCGATAACGGACGAGGACGGATGGCGTGTAATCGGCGGTCTGGAAGTGAAGAACACTTTGGATACACGTTCCATGAATGGTGTAAATCCGAAGTTCCGTCTGTCAGACCGTTTCTCGCTGCAACCTATCAGTTATAGCGGAGGCTCTGCGTTAAGTGTGGATAATCAGCCACTTATGAAAATAGTTCAGGAAACGACCAAGGTGGTTCCGATTCTTCCGGACTCCACTATGCTTTGGATTTCGATAGCCCTGCTTGTCGTCGGAATCATGCTGATTCTGTACTTTCACAAGAGTGTAAGAGCATTGGTCCTGTCATTAATGGCGATTACGGTCATAATGCTGTGCTTCTGCATAGCCGGGCATGGGATGCAGGGGTCCGCTTCGTTGTTCTCGCCGACGGTTTATGCCGACGGCCCGATTATGTATTCCTTGGGCGCGTTGCTTATCATAAATGCTTGGATAACACTTCTTTTCTATGCTATGTACATAGGCAGAAGGACTGTTCTCGAGTATGTGATTGCGGATAAATCCATGAAACGTCATAAGGTGATGGTAGGAATCGTGACGTTAGCCATCGCGTTGACTGTGGTTTATGTGGTTTGGACCTTCAGGAGCATTATCCTGAACTCCAATGTGTCTCTGGAACTGTATAAGATTTCATCGCTCAGCCGTTTTACATTATATATATATGTGTCGTATCTGGCTCTGCTGTCCACGATTCCGCTTGCTATCCAGATGATACGTTATCCGATCTACAAACTGACCGGATGGAAGTATGATGTGTTCTCGAGATTTGGGCGGTGCCTCTTTTCTAGTCTGGCAGCATTGACCCTACTCGCATTATTCTCTATTTTGGGTGCGGACAAAGAGAATAATAGGGTCGAGATTTGGATGAACCGGCTGGCGATAGACCGGGATCTCGGGCTCGAACTTCAGCTCAGGGGCGTGGAGAATGCGATAGCGTCGGACAATTCGCTTGCGAGCGTGGTCCGTACGACGACAGATTATAGGGTGCTTCTGAACAGAATCACTGAGAGTTATATGAACCGCATCTCGAAGGATTATGATGTGAGTCTGTTCGTCTTTAAGGATAATCTGCAGGATCCGCAGATGCTTAAGATGTTCAATGATAGGGTTTTGGGGGCAGTTCCGATAGCGTCGGGGTCGAGGTTTGTATATAGCCGTAATTCGAATGGCCGTGCACAGTATACCGGAATGTTCGTCTATTATTCTCCGGATTCGGGCGTGACCAAACTATTGCTTGGTGTGAATTCCAAGTCTGACAGGGATGAGAGGGGATATTCGTTTATTCTGAATTCCGGAGCTCTGGGAGCTGTCATCATACCGCCACAGTACTCATATTCCAAATACATTGACGGGAAACTGGTAAGTTATAAAGGCGATTATCCGTATCCGACCATATTGACGGGAAGGTTCAAGGAAAAGAGTAATGATATGACTTCTTCCAGAACGATAATCGGCAATTATGTGCATTTCTTCTGCCATGTCTCCCAGGATGAGTGTATTGTTATATCGAGGCTTAAAATCCCTGTGCTCCAATATGTTGTATCGGCTTGTCTTGTGCTTTTGCTGGCTTATTTCTGGATTAGTCTGATGGGGCTGAGCCGCAGGAAACAAAGTGGAGTTTTCGAGAAGAATTATTACAAGTCGCGAGTGAATACGGTGCTGTTCATGTCCATGTTGATGACGCTCGTGACGATGAGTATAATCATGGTCGTATTCGTGTACAAGAGGAATGACGCGAATATCATGCGACTGATGACCAACAAGATATCCACTATTCAGTCGCTGATGGAAGACCGGACTAGGGGATTAACGTCTTATAAGGCATTGGCCACTGCCAATATGACGGCTATTATCGATGATATCGGTAATTATACCCGCTCTGACATAACGCTTTACACTCCAGGAGGAAAGGTGTTCAACACTACGGCTCCGGAGGTGTTCGAGAAGATGGTTCTCGGTTCCAGGACGAACCCTGATGCGTACCGCAATATCATGTACAGCAACAAGCGTTACTATATACATAGGGAGAATGTCGGCGGCATCCGTTTCTATACGATGTACGCTCCGATTTTCAACGATAACGGCGATATGCTGGCCATCTTGAGTGC
>OGDF01005238.1_pt1 | contig 13917 bp, 13 predicted proteins | sample 1570141 | NCBI WGS metagenome assembly OGDF01 (sample SAMEA4370581, study PRJEB24528) | human gut metagenome | reverse complement strand
TTGTCTCCGCTCGGCTTTGCCGCTTGCCAGAGCAAGAAGTGCACCAACCAAGCAATAAGTGGCATCTACCGAAGTTTTATTGGTGCAGCAGAGACTGCTGCACCCCCTGATTCTGGTAGATATTTCAAAATCCTGATAGATAGAATCGTTATCTGTCAGTCATTAACCTTCTGTAACGTAGTACATTACACGCAGACTGACAGATATGATAGATAAAAACACAGTTTTTATGTTACAGCAATAGTTTTTTTCCGTCTATTGATAATTGGCAATAAAATTGATATAAAAATGATGTAAACACAAATGGATTATCAATTTATTTTGTACATTTGCATACGATTCGAATAATCACTTAAAACTTAATAATTATGCTGAACAAAAAAATCGAAGAGGCTCTTAATGCCCAAATCAACGCCGAGCTTTGGTCGGCTTATCTCTATCTTTCAATGGCTGCTTATGCTCACGCTAACGGTAATCCGGGAATGGGCAATTGGTTTGAGGTACAGTTTCATGAGGAGCAGGATCATGCCAAAATCATGTTCAATTACATCATACAGCGTGGCGGACGTGTTGAGCTGAAGCCTATCGACGCTGTGCCTACAACTTGGGAGTCGCCGCTCGCTGTGTTCGAGGCTACACTTGCCCACGAGCAAAAGGTGACATCGCTTATCAACAATCTCTTCGCTCTCACCACAAGCGAGAACGACTACGCTACGCAGAGTATGCTCAAGTGGTTCATCGACGAGCAGGTGGAGGAAGAGGAGAACGCACAGAACATCATCGACAACCTTAAGATGATTCAGGGCAACGGCTATGGTCTGTATATGCTCGATAAGGAGTTGAGCGCACGCAAATACACTCAGGCTTCACCGCTTGCAACAAAGGCTTAATCTCTTGGGAGGGTATGGCATCCTTGTCATACCCACGTAGCCTTCATGTTTATTATCTTGCTTGCGTAGCTGCGTGGGTATTTTGTAGTTCGATCCTGGTAGATGGATTTATAAACTGATAGATAAAATCGTTATCTGTCAACCATTAACCTTCTGTAACGTAGTACATTACACGCAGACTGACAGATATGATAGATAAAAACAAGTGTTTTGTATTTATTGTTTCTCATTGTAATATGTAACTTTGTGCACGTCAAGACCGCATACTGCTTTCATAGGCTTGCATATTTGGGGTTAATAAATTCTACCCAAAAATAAATATAATTTGTGACTTAGAGCACGTTGATGCAAGATTTTAGGTATGTCGGTCTTGACATTTTAACTCAAGCAGCGAGCACTTGGAGATATTCATTTCAGTTTTTTATCCCAACTGGTTTATAATTCGGAAATTTTATCTAAATTTGTAGTTATATTAAACATATAGCTATGGATAAACAATCAAGATACGCAGAACTGATCTCTCAGATAGAAGTATTCGCGAATGATTCTGACCATCCTATCAGCGTATTGTGTAATTGTGCTGCAGTAATGAAGGCAATCTTTCCAGAGGAATATTTCTGGGTAGGTTTCTATATTGTAGATGGTGACGAACTGTACCTCGGTCCGTTTCAGGGTACACCGGCATGTACACGCATCAAGTTCGGACGCGGTGTGTGTGGCACGGCATGGAAAGAGCAGCGCACACTTGTTGTAGAGGATGTCGAGAAGTTTCCCGGTCATATAGCCTGCTCGTCGCTCTCACGATCTGAGATTGTCGTTCCGTTGAAGCACAATGGGGTAGTGGTTGGTGAAATAGACATCGACAGCACCGAATTGGCTACATTCGACGACGTGGACAGACAGTTTCTTGAGCATGCGGCAGAGATGATTGCGCCTTATATGGCGAAGCTCGCCATACCTTTATGAATCTATAGTGTGCATGGGTATGGCAAGAATGCCATACCCTCCTATAATGCTGCATAAGTATGGCGAGGATGTTCTGTTTTATATAGATCTTAGGGTTTAAAAGCAGAAAAATGTAAGTTCGTAGTTAAAAAGTTGCGAAAACGTTTGGTGGTTTCGTAACAAATACGTACCTTTGCAACCGCTTACAGAGCAATACGGGTAAGTCTTGCACGGCCAGCTCCCTTCGAACCCTCCAGGACGGGAACGTAGCAAAGGTAGTTGGTTGTAGCGGCGCGATGTAAGTAGCTTGCCCACCCGCCTCTTTAGCTCAGTTGGCCAGAGCACGTGATTTGTAATCTCGGGGTCGTTGGTTCGAATCCGACAAGAGGCTCAAAATGATGACGAGACAAGACTTTAAGTTTTGTCTCGTTTTTTTGTATTTGCATGTTTGAGGTGCATGCTGCGCCTTGAATGCTGCAGGGTTGTATAAACTTAGTGCGGCGGAGCTTTACCTCAGTCGCCATGATTAAAATTTAGAAGACTATGGAAAAGATAGACGTTACGACACTCCACGATAATGTGTTCACAACTATTGGTAAGGAGTGGATGCTTGTTGCTGCAGGCAACGAGGAGAAGTTCAACATGATGACAGCTTCTTGGGGATGCCTCGGCTGGTTGTGGAACCATCCGGTGGCTATTGTGTACATCCGTCCGGAGCGTTATACACACGAGTTCATAGAGGCGAACGACAAAATGAGCCTTGTTTTCCTCGGCAACTCGGAGGAGGCACGCAAGGCGTATGCGTTCTGCGGTGCTAAGTCGGGCAGAGACTTCGATAAGGCGAAGGAGGCCAATCTCACACCCGTTGCAACCGAGAACGGCTGCGTAACATTCGACGAAGCACGCCTCACACTCACCTGTCGCAAGCTGTACAAAACGCAGATTCGTCCGGAGGAGATGCTCGACAAGTCGATAGAGCAGTGGTACGGCGAGAAGGGCGGCTTGCACGACGTGTATGTGGTGGAGATTCTTGACGCTTACAAAAAGTAATGCGCTAATAAGCAAAACCATTCTATATACATAATATATTATATCGTACAGGTTAATTAACATTCAAACCGAACTTTGATGACAAAGAAGATAGATAAGTATAAGGTTCAGGCGGCTTTGGTGCGCTCGTTCTTCGATGCCTTCTCGCATGGCGTGATAGAGAGTCAGATGGAAGACCGGAATGAGAAGACGACACCGCAGTCGGTTAAGAAGCTGATGTTGGAGCACTACGAGCACATCGCACCCGCTTTCTTCGACACCATGTTCTTCCCATTGGCAGCCATGAACTACAAGTACGAGGACATTGCGGCACTGGCTCGCGAAGCGCAGCAGCGTGGCGACGACATGATGGCACTTGTGCGCACGGCGTGTGGCGACGAGGCGTACTATAACGCTATGGTGGAGGAATACAAGCGCAACTTCTCGATGCTGCTTGCAGGCAGATACCTCTCCAACGCCGACCATCTTGAGGGTTATGTGCGTAAGGCGGAGGATGAGACGGAAGCGTCGGTAGACTCTGACCGCGCTATAGAGCTGACCGTGCGTGTCGTGATGTTCGCATACGTTCGTGGTCTGCGTCAGACGGGGGAGGGTGCACGTTTTGATAGATCGGTGCACTTGGGACAAGTGCACCCCCTTGGGGAGAATGCGCGTTCTGATCGGTCGGCGCACTTGAGACAAGTGCACCCCCTACGTGGGGCTACGCTCTTCCGTTTGATGCTCGACGCGATGAACATCCTGCTGCTTGACGAAGCTGTCGACTTTGCTGACGCAGAGGCAGCAGACCTTGCTTCGCTGTTCTTGAAGGTCTGCCAGACGCAGCATAACTTCACGGTTATGACTAACGAGATGGACCGCACATATTCTGAATTAATGAAGGAATAATAACAAAATACTATGACACAGATTCCGGTATTGCTGCTCACAGGTTATCTGGGCAGCGGCAAGACAACATTGTTAAATCGTATCCTTTCCAACGAGAAAGGCATTAAGTTCGCCGTTATCGTGAACGATATCGGCGAGGTGAACATCGACGCCGACCTCATCCAGCAGGGTGGAGTGGTGAACAAGCAGGACGACAGTCTGGTGGCTCTGCAGAACGGCTGCATCTGCTGCACGTTGAAGATGGACCTTATCGATCAGTTGCGCGACATCATTAACATGAAGCGCTTCGACTATATCGTCATCGAGGCGAGCGGCATCTGCGAACCCGCACCGATCGCACAGACTATCAGTTCGATGGTGACACTCGGTCCGCAGTATATCACCAACGGCATACCGCGTCTTGACAGCATTGTGACTGTGGTGGACGCGCTGCGCATGAGAGACGAGTTCAACAACGGCGACGCTCTGACACGCGACGGACTTGAAGACGAAGACCTCGAAAACCTCGTAATACAGCAGATAGAGTTCTGCAATACTATACTTCTGAACAAGGCTGCGGAGGTGAGCGCTGACGATCAGCGCAAACTCACCGAGATAATCCGCGCCATTCAGCCTAAAGCAGAAATCATACCATGCAACTACGGCGACGTAGACTTGGAGCGTCTGCTCAACACCGGTCGTTTCAACTTCAACGAGGTGGCTACATCGGCTGCATGGATCAACGAGATTGAGAATCATCACGGCGATGAGGAGGATGATGACGACCACGATGATGAAGAGCATGAACACCATCATCACGACCACGACTGCCATGGCGGTTGCGGACATCACCACCACCACGACCATGAAGGCGGCGAAGTGGAGGAGTACGGCATTGGCACGTTCGTATATTATCGCAGAAAGCCGTTCGACATGAACTTCTTCGACAACTTCGTGGCACGTCTGTTTCCGAAGAACGTCATTCGATGCAAGGGACTGTGCTGGTTCAAGGAAGAGCCCGACATGTGCTATCTCTTTGAGCAGGCAGGCAAGCAGATGGAGCTGAAAAACGCCGGACAGTGGTACGCCACAATGCCGAAGGACGAACTGCAGCAGATGCTCGACCGCGAAGAAGGACTGCGCAGAGACTGGGACGAGAAGTATGGCGACCGTATGCAGAAGCTCGTGTTCATCGGTCAGAAACTCGACAAAAAGGCAATAAAAGAACAGCTCGACATGTGTCTTACGGATGTAGAACTGTAAAAGGACTTACGGAATTATAACATAAAGCAAGAGGGTATGGCGGAATAGCCATACCCTCTTTATTTTTTAGTCTGCGTGGGTATGACATGGATGCCATACCCTCCTATATTAGAGATGCTTCATGATGTCGAGCAGGTGATCCCAAACCATCTGGACAGTCGGGATGTGCAGACGCTCGTCAGGAGTATGCACGTCGCGCAGCGTAGGACCGAACGAAACCATGTCGAGGTTCGGGTAGCGCTCCGAGAACAGACCGCACTCCAAGCCAGCGTGGATGCCCTTAACGATAGGATCCTTGCCGAAGAGCTTCTTGTACGACTCTACAGCCACCTTCGTGAGCTTGCTGTCCGGGTTCATCTTCCAAGCGGGATAGCCGTCGCTCATCTTCACCTCAGCGCCAGCCAGTTCGAAGGCAGCTTTCACGGTGTTAGTCTCGTTCTCGAGGTTGCTCATCACGTTAGAGCGCTGCGAAGCCACTACGTTGATCTCGTTCTCAGCGGTCTGAACGCTTGCCACATTGTTAGAAGTCTCGACCATGTATGCCAGAGCCTCGTCCTGGCACATAGCGAACACGCCGTTGTCGACAGCCTGCATGCAGAGGATGAAGCGGCGGCTTGCGTCCTTCGGCAGTACGCTCTCAGCGTCGGTGCTACCGAGGTTGAACTCCATAACCGGATCGGTTACGTGGAACTCCTCCTCGACGTTAGCTGTGAACACGTTCCAGTCGGCACGAACAGTCTCCTTCTCGCTTGCCGGAACAGCGAATACGATGCAGCCATCGCGAGGAATAGCGTTGTGCAGCTTGCCCGAGTTGAACTTAGCGAGGCGAAGATCCATCTTCTCCTGCTCCTTGTAGAGGAAACGAGCGAGAATCTTGATGGCGTTGGCGCGCTTCTTGTTGATATCGTCGCCAGAGTGTCCGCCCTTCAAGCCCTTTACCGAAGCCGTGAGGAAGAACATACCCTCGGGAGCAGCCTCACGCTCGAATGTGAAGCGAGCCGAAGTAGTCTTTCCGCCGGCGCAAGAGATGAAGATCTGGCCTTCGTCCTCAGAGTCGAGGTTGATGAGCATATCGCCTTTCATGAAACCTGCCTTCATGCCCATAGCACCAGTGAGACTTGTCTCCTCGTCGCGTGTGAACACACACTCCAGCGGTCCGTGCTCGATGTCGTCGCTGTCGAGGATAGCCAGTTCGATAGCGCATCCGATGCCGTCGTCAGCACCGAGAGTTGTGCCCTTAGCGTTGAGCCATTCGCCGTCGACATAAGTCTGAATAGCGTCGGTGTGGAAGTTGAAGTCTACGTCTACGAGTTTGTCGCAGACCATGTCCATGTGGCTCTGCAGGATGAGTGTAGGAGCGTTCTCATGACCCTTTGTAGCCGGCTTGCGGATTACTACGTTGCCCGTCTCGTCGGTCTCGGTCTCTAAGCCGTGGCTCTTGCCGAACTCCTGAAGATACTCAATCATGCGCTCCTCATGCTTTGAAGGGCGCGGAATCTCATTGATTTTAGCAAACTGCTCGAACACGCGAGCAGGTTTCAATTCGCAATTGCTCATTTTCCTTAATTTTTTTATGTTGATGTTATAATAATCTGAATTTTCGGTAAATTATTTTGCCATACCGCCGATTTGCCGTACCTTTGTACCGATATGGGCGGTGCAGCCTATCTTCTGCAAAGATAGCGCAAATCGAGCGCAATGAAGCTTGCTTCAAATTGCCGAGGTGCAGCCTATCTTCTGCAAAGATAATGTAAAAGGTAGACACCACAAAATAAAAAAATATAATATGATTAAATTAATGCTTATAAGCCTCGCTGTAGTGGCAGTAGCCTTCGCTTTGTTGTCGATAAAGGTGCTGCTGAAACGCAATGGCAAGTTCTCTTCACAGCACGTACACGACAATCCGGGCTTGCGCAAGCAGGGCATCCACTGCGTGATGGACCAGGACCGCGAAGCCCGTGAGCGCAACGGTGCCTACTAATATGCCTAAGTTGTATATAGTGGTACTAACTGATTTGTCTATAATATATAATGTATAGACAGGCAGGCACTTAAAATGATAAAATTAAAAAACAGAATAAATATGAACAAGAAAAACATTTTCGGCGCATTTGCACTCGCAACTGTTGCCGCTTTCGCAATGACCTCTTGCGACAAGTCGAAGAGTCAGGTTGACGAGAAGAAGGTAGAGAGCAAGCAGGCTGTGCCTTCAGACGCAAAGATTGCGTATGTAGAGGTAGACAGCATCATGTCGCAGTACAAGTTCTGCAAGGACTACTCGCTCATTCTCCAGAAGAAGGGTCAGAACATCCAGAACACACTCGCACAGAAGCAGCACGCTCTTGAGCAGGCTTACGGCAACTTCCAGCAGAAGGTTCAGCAGAACGCCTACACACGCGAGCAGGCAGAGCAGATCCAGATGTCGCTGCAGAAGCAGAACAGCGACCTTCAGGTGCTCAACCAGCGTCTGAGCGGCGAGTTCCAGGCAGAGACAGAGAAGTATAACAACGCTCTGCGCGACTCTATCCAGCACTTCCTCGCTGTATACAACAAGGACAAGAAGTATGGCTTGATTCTGAGCAAGGCAGGCGACAACATCCTCTACGCCGACAAGGCTTACGACATCACCAACGAGGTGATTGCAGGCTTGAACAAGGCTTACAAGCCGGCGGCTCCTGCAAAGGAGGAGAAGGCTGCTAAGAAGAAGTAAGTATTTCTGCAAAGAAAAAGTAAGGCTTCTTTACAGACAAAACGCATATAACCGGAGACAATGCTGCCAATAGCATAGTCTTCGGTTTTTTTGTGCTCATACTTATTCGCGGTCGCTACAATAGCTTGTAGATGGCCACCTTTGGACTTCTGCCTCCTGAAATATATGCCGAGTCCCGTCTTGACACTTTTCACTGAGTTGGCACATAGCCTGAACACCTGTCCGACTCTGTTCTTCTGCTTGGGCACCTTGCTCGAGAGAAGTTTGCCACCTGAGATTTTGTTGTTCGGAACGAGGTTGCTCCACTTGCAAAAGCTCTTGGCCGACGTGAACTTCTCTGTGAATCCGCTTCCAAGTTCCCCCATCAGGATTGTCTGCACACCAAGACTCATGCCCGGTATCTATTACTCTACGAGCCGACGGAACCAAACTGAATATTGGACTCGAAAGTCCATTGCCAATTATGGCCTACTTACTTGCCTGTGCAAAGGTAACTACTTTCCCAGTGAATCTGTAGCGCAGGGATGAAAATGTTATATCGTGACCATGAAGATAGCCGACGGCACTATGAAGACCGTGAAGGTTACTAAGTAACTGAATTCCCATAATTAATTAATTGGGCCGCTCTGCATACCAGTATGGGATGTGGAGCGGTTTTTTTATTGCTCTTGGGCGAAAAAGAACATACGGTGGGTAGCAAATAGTACGTAATGATTAATATTTCTTTGCAAAAAGATTCGGTATATGTGAAAAATACTATATATTTGCAAATGTTATAACACTTAAAAACAGTAACCTAAAAAAATTATAGCTATGGAAGAAAAACTTCAGTTCGTGCCTTCTTTGAAGGACGCATTCGCCATCGGCGTTAAAAATCTTGTGCCGATTGTTCTCTCTGTGTTGCTTTGGCTCGTAACCGTATGGATTCCGTACGTTAATGTGGGCACTACGATAGCCTTGGCTACGCTTCCCGTGAAGCTCAGCAAGGGCGAAATGATCAGTCCGATGTTCATTTTCGATTCCGAGTACCGTCATTGCATGGGCGAATACTTCATTCTGCAGGCGCTCATCACCTCCGCCGTGTCGGTAGCCTGTCTGTTCATGTTAATACCGGCTGTTGTACTCTCGTTCAGTTGGCTGCTCGCTGTCTATCTGCTTGTGGGCAAGAAGATGAATTGGGCGCTGTGCCTCTCCGAGAGCAACCGTCTGATGATGGGCTATAAGTTTAAGGCGTTCTGCTTGAAGTTTGCCGTAAGCATCGCTCTGCTCGTTGTTTCCTACGTTCTCTTCAGCATGTTCGGCGCCATGGCCGATTTGTTGGGTGTACTTGTTGTGCTTCTGTGCGTTCTTGCCGGCGTTTGCGTAATGCTTTCGGTCGACGCAGTTATCTATCGCGAGTTGGTGCTCAGTGAGGATAAGGTTGAGGAAGCTAAGCCAGAAGAAGCTCTTTAACGAGTGAATTGCAATGCAATTGTCATCGGTTCGCGTTCGGAATCTGATCGGTTCGCGTTCGGTGTCCGATCGGATTGCGTTCGGTGTCCGATCGGGTTGCGTTCGGAATCTGATCGGTTCGCGTTCGGTGTCCGATGGTTTTTCGATAGCAAAACATTCGTAAAACCACTGCCAATAGGCAGGAGCTCTCTGAAAGAGTAAAGATTACAGCATAAGAAAAGGCTGACTCTTGCTGCGATTTTGCAGCTTAAGAGTCAGCCTTTTTTTAGTAGCGGATTAGAAGTCGACGACCGTGATGCCTGCTCCGCCGAACTGCACGTGCTCATCCTTGCATTGCGTCACGTTCGGCACCGACTGCAGATACTGTCTGATGAGCTGTCTGAGTATGCCGTTGCCCTTGCCGTGAAGGATGCGCACGCGCGACATACCCACGAGTATGGCGTCGTCGATGAAGTGTTGCACGGCGTTCAGCGCCTCGTCGCCACGCATTCCGCGCACGTCGAGGTCCTGGTGGAAGTTGAGCTTGTGCTGGTCGATGGTCTGACGCGTCTCGCGGCTTATGCCGAACGTTGGCGGCAGTGTCGACTCCGGTGTCTTCGTGGTGTGCTCAAGGCGCGATGTCTTCACCTTCGTGCGCACGTCGCCGAACACCACCGTCGCCTCCTTGCCCTCTACCGACTCCACGCGGCCCACCGTCGTGAGTCCGCGCATGCGCACAGTGTCGCCAGCCTTAAAGGGGTGTTGAGGTGTTGAGGCGTTGAGGTGTTGAGATGTTGAGGTGTTGAGGAGTTGAGATGTTGAGGTGGCTGGGTTCGCCGCGTTCTCCTTCTTCTCCTTCTTGCGCTTCTCGCGTCGTTCCTTGCGCTCCATAATCTGGCGCATTTTCTTCTCGATGAGGTCGTCAGCCGACTTCGTGTCTATCTCGTTCACGTCCTCCTTAAACGCTTTCAGCTCTTCGCGCAGACGCTTCGTCTCCTCCTTCTCAGCCTGACACTCGCGTATCTCGCGGATAGTGTTCTCGATGTTGCGGTTGCTCTCCTTCAGCAGTTCCTGCGCCTGCTCCTTCGCCTGGCGCAGAATCTCCTTGCGCTTGCGGTCGAGCTCGCGAATCTCCTCCTCGTATTTTGCGATAGTCTTCTCCAGGTCCTTCTCGCGCTGATGCACGTTCTGTCGCTTGTTCTCCCAGTAGCGCTTGTCGCGCACGATGTCCTGCAAGTATTTGTCGCTTTGTATGTAGTCGGAGCCCACGATGTCGCTCGCCTCGCGTATCACCTCGTCGGGTATGCCCGTCTTGCGCGCAATCTCGATGGCGAACGACGAGCCCGGCTGACCGATGGCGAGCTGAAAGAGCGGTCGCATCTCGTGGCGGTCGTAGAGCATGGCGCCGTTGGCTATGCCGTCGTGCGAGTCGGCGTAGTGCTTCAGGTTCTGGTAGTGGGTGGTTATCACGCCCCATGCGTGCTTCTTCACAAACTGGTTGAGCACAGCCTCTGCCATAGCGCCGCCAATCTGTGGCTCGGTGCCCGTGCCGAACTCGTCGATGAGCAGCAGCGTGCGTTCGCCCGCCTGTCGCATCATGTTCTTCATGTTCAGCAAGTGAGACGAGTAGGTGGAGAGGTCGTTCTCTATGCTCTGCTCGTCGCCGATGTCGATCATTATGTCGCTGAAGACGCCCACCTTAGAGCGCTCGCTCACGGGGATGGACAGACCGCACTGCAGCATGTACTGCAGCAGACCTACCGTCTTCAGGCACACCGACTTGCCGCCGGCGTTCGGACCCGATATAATCAGTATGTGGCGGTCGCGCGTCAGCATGATGTCGAGTGGCACGATAGGCTTCTCCTGCTTCTTCAGCGCGAGCCACAAGAGCGGATGCTTCGCCGTAATCCAGTCGACCACGGGCTTCGCGCTCACCTCCGGCTCTATGCCGCCCGTGAGCTGCGCAAACTCGGCGCGCGCACGAATGAAGTCTACCTCGGCAAGCATGCGGTAGGCGTTCACGATGTCGTCCACGTGAGGACGCACAAGCTTCGTGAACTCCGTGAGAATCACTATTATCTCGCGGCGCTCGTCTGCCTCCAACTCGCGTATGCGGTTGTTCGCCTCAACCACCTCAGTGGGCTCTACGAACACCGTCTTTCCCGTCGACGACTCGTCGTGAACGATGCCCTTTATGCGGCGCTTCATGGCAGGAGCGATAGGCACAACGAGACGACCGTCGCGCAGCGTCGGCGTAACGTCTTTGTCGACGAGTCCCTCACTCTGTGCGGCGTGCAATATGCTATATAATGTACGCGACACGCTGCCCTCAGCCTTGCGCAGCTGCGAGCGAATCTCGGCGAGACGCGGCGACGCCGTGTCCTTAATCTTGCCGTACTTGTCGAGAATCTGGTCGATGCGGCGAATGAGGTCGGGGAAGGTGAGCACGCCCTCCGTAAGGTCGTGCAGAGTAGGGTAGTCGAAGTTGCCGTCGTCGTCGCTGCGATTGAGGAAGCGCACTATGCCAGCCACCGTGTCGAGCGAACGGCGCAGGTCGAATATCTCGTTCTCCTCAAGGTGCGTGCCCTCGATGCGTATGCGCTTTATCGACTCGCGCATGTCGAAGAAGAACTGCAGCGGAAAGTCGTCGGTCTCCTCCTGCATTCGGCGGAACTCGCGCGTCTGCTTCAACGCCGTGTTGATGTGCTCCGCATTCTCCGTGAAGCCCATAGCGTCCACCTTGTCCTTGCCCAACTGGCTCAGACAGTAGCCCTTCAGCAGCGAGCGTATCTCGCTGAACTGTATCTTGTTTTCAAAGTTGCTTGGATAAATCATAGGTGCAAAGTTACTGCAAACCGAAGACAATACAAAATATGCTTGCATATTTTTATTGTTGAGGCGCAGCTTAACTTATTCAGAGTTACTGCAAACCGAAGACAATACAAAATATGCTTGCATATTTTTATTGTTGAGGCGCAGCTTAACTTATTCAGAGTTACTGCAAACCGAAGACAATACAAAATATGCTTGCATATTTTTGGGGTGTTCGCGGTTTATACTTGTATTTCATGCGGCTTCAGAAGCAGTAAAATGTGTCGAAACCAATGTTTTTTCGCAAATAGACGAAAAAAGTAAGCCGAAAATTTGGAGGTATGAACTAAAAAGCGTAACTTTGCACCCGCTAATAAAGCAAAGTGGAATAGTAATTCACTGCGATTGCAAGACTACATCAATTGCGTTTCCCCTATTGGAGAGATGGCAGAGTGGTCGAATGCACCGGTCTTGAAAACCGGCGTACTGAGAGGTACCGGGGGTTCGAATCCCTCTCTCTCCGCAATGTAGTGACGCTTTCAAGTGATTTACTTTTTTCACTGCGAGCACCGCAATCTCAAACACCCTATGGAGAGATGGCAGAGTGGTCGAATGCACCGGTCTTGAAAACCGGCGTACTGAGAGGTACCGGGGGTTCGAATCCCTCTCTCTCCGCCAAAATCAGCGTAACGAGTTGTATAACAACAAGTTGCGCTGATTTTTCGTTTAAGGGTGCGCCAAATCTGCGCCAGAATTTTGGATCAAATAATATTGGATTGTTAAAAACACAACAATATTATTTGATCCGATTTTAGACAACATGTCGGACGAACATCTTTAGGCGTGATGCTGGAAAAATCTTAAAAATTCGATAAGGGTCAAAAGTATGAATATATTTAATGAATTAAAGAAGTATATACTTCCATATTACCCCATTTTTGAATATAAAGGCCAAGAGATATATAACGCCATTTTTGAAAATTGGGGGGCCACAGCTGCACCTAACTATTACATGTTTTCTGATAGGTTGAGAAATATTTCATCGATTGTTAGGGCAAAGGCTTTCAAGACAAGATATGAAAAACATGGAGAGCACAAACCTGACTTTAGAGAAATAATTGAAGACTTGTGTGATAATAATGTGGAATTAGCAGATGAAATATTTGAAATATTGAATACTGCTGTTTCTATAGATACTTCTATTCGAAATTTTAGAAGCAGAAATAAATTTTATGACGGAAAGGTCGGTATTAGCGTAGAAAATATAAACAAACTAGTTTCTGGACCTGTCTATTATGGACAATCTTACGATGATTTTATAACTTCTTCTATAAGTTTTAAATCCGAAGAACTTAATAATATATTCTTTAATGAGGTAATATTGTCATTTGAAGACCCAATATATTTCACTTCAGGTTCATTCGAGCGATTAGAAGTGAAAGACGAAAGTTTGGCTTACCTTAATAAAATGATAATATTCAAGTCAAATGCTATAGATATGGTTAAGCTACCAACAGGAGCCTATATGCTTTGTGTTGATGTTCATAAACGTTTTAAGGATGGTGATTTAATCAAGACAGATTCATCTTGGATATTTAGTCAGAATTATTCTCGATTTTCAGCCGTTATAATAAATTAGTTTTTATGGATTATATAGATTACATTCTGCCGGTTTATTTTGACAAAGCTGAGGAACCAGACATTCAAGGTAATGGTTTCTTTATTGACAAACTATTTATAACAGCAGCCCACATTCTTGAAAAGGATGCTGCGTCAATCGGAATACCATATATTTATTGGAAGGGTGAGAAATTATTGTTAAATGAAACACCACATCTATTTACCTCATATAATGTAGATGAAACAAAGCCTGAAAGTTTGTTCCAAGTCGATTTTTATAACTCATTTCTTGTAAGGAAGAATAAAAACATCTATCTTTACAGTTAGATATTT
>OGDF01005222.1_pt1 | contig 13951 bp, 7 predicted proteins | sample 1570141 | NCBI WGS metagenome assembly OGDF01 (sample SAMEA4370581, study PRJEB24528) | human gut metagenome | reverse complement strand
GCGTGGATAGTGCCAGAGGTGACGATGATTTTACCCCTTTCCGCAACATTATGAAGAACATCTCCCATTCGGGAAAGGTAAGTAATGATTTCTCCCTTTTCGGACGGTTTTGACTGTATCAATCGCTGTTTTCGTTGTTCCTGCGGTAAGTTTTCCATAGTTCATGGAGTGCAAGCTGCCATTGGATTCCGGGCGGCAGCCATAGGTGAAAAAGGGGATCTACCCGAAACGCATCCGGTTCAGCCGCGGACTGAATCCAAACGCCCTTGCCGCTTAACTCGCGCAAAGCCCGCATCCAAAGGATCGGATCGCGCGCTATCCGTGTAAGATCGGCAACAAAGAGCGTGTCCGCCTTTTGCTCCACCGCCTTCTGACAAGCCCTTTTCCAGCCGTCGCGGTCAAGCGTAGTTCCTTTTTCATACTCGCTGACTTCTCCCACAATTTCATAACCCAGCCGCTCGGCCTGCTCATGCAGCCGGGCGCTTTGTGCTTCCAGCGTGTGGTCGCCGTCAAGCTGCGCCTGCGTTGCTACCCGGCAATATACTACCACACGCTTGCTTTTGTTGCTATCCATGATCTGACCTCCATTCAGATATTGCCGACAAAGCGGTAATAGATTTTGATGTCCCGGACGTTTTTCCCATCAATGACGGTCTTTTCTCCGACCTCAATGCGGTCGATCAGCTCGTCCACCGTTTCACGGTCAAGCTCCCGAATATGCAGGTGCTTTCGGACGACTGCCGCCCAGCTTTGAATGTCGGCGGCGCTCTGCTCATACTCCCTGACTTCCGCAAGAAGCGTATCCAGCCGGTCGGTTCGCTGGCGACGCTCCTGCTCGGTCTTTTCAAGCAGTACAGCGAAGGACGCTGCGCTGATGCTGCCGCAAACCTTGTCCTCATAGAGTTTTGCGGTCATTTGTTCCAGCTCATAAACGCGGCGGCGCAGCTTCCCAATCTCCTGCCGGACGCTTTCCAGACGTTCTGCGTCTGCGGCGGTGCGCTGCGCTTGCAGCCTGTCCAGCATGGCAGCTTCGTCCAGTTCCAGCGCCTCGGCATGGGCGCGGATCTCGCTCAATACAAGCTCCGTCAGCGTCATCTCATAGATGGTGTGCCTGGAACACGCGCCGTAGCCGGAGGCCGTATAACGGGAGCAGAAATAGGAAACGTACTTTTTGGACGTGCCGTTCTTGCGGCGCTGCGTCTCCCGGTTGCCCTGAAGGGGTGCTTTACAGTCGGTGCAGATGAGCTTGCCGGTGAACAGGAAGGGCTTCGGCGGCGCGTTGTCCGCCGAGAGCAGCGTCCTTTCCCGGTTGATGGCCTGCACTTCATTCCATACCTCCGGGGAGATGATGGCTTCATGCAGAGCCTCATGCCGTATCCATTCGGATTCCGGCTTATAGATCATGGTGTCGTCCTTATAGGAGCGCGAGCCGGTCTGGTTCTGAATGAGATTTCCGGTGTAGACCTCGTTTGTAAGTATGTTCTTCACCGTGGCGTACATCCAAAGGTTCGCGTACTTGCAGGAGCCGTTGCCGTACAGCTTTGCCCAATACCAGCGTGGGGACAAAATGCCCTCGCTGTTCAGCACGGCGGCGATCTTGCCGTAGGCCATGCCTGCCCGCCGCAGCTCAAACATCCGGCGCACCACGGCGGCTGCTTCCACGTCGATCACCAGCCGGTGTCTGTCCTCCTCGCTCTTGCGGTAGCCGTAGGGGGCGTAGGCGGCGATATACTGGCCGCTGCGCATTTTGGCGTGGAGAACGGATTTGATCTTGCCCGACAGGTCTTTCAAATGGTAGTCGTTCATCAGACTGCGGAAGTGCAGCATATCCGTGTTGTCTCCCTCGGTGTCGAGGCAGTCAAGGACGGATACGAAGCGGCAGCCCAACGAGGGGAAAATGACGTCGGTATAGCGTCCGACCTCCACAAAATCACGGCCCAGCCGCGATAGGTCTTTCACAAGGATCAGGTTGATGAGGCCGTGCCGCGCGTCCTCCAGCATCTCCAGGAATCCGGGGCGTTGAAAATTCCCCCCGCTATAACCGTCGTCCCGGTAGGACTTGACCTCCGTCCAGCCGTTGAGCATTACGAATTTGGAAAGCAGTTCATATTGATTCTCGATGCTGACGGATTCATCAGCGGGGATATAGTTTTTCGCCTTGGCGGAGTTGGAGGTGTCGTCTACGCTCAGTCGGCAGTAGATGCCGACCTTATATAGCTTTTTCATACGCTTCCAGCCTCTCCTGTGCCAGCGCGTCGTCCACGCTGCCGACGTAGCGGTAGACCACCTTGACGTCGCAGATGCGCTGTCCGTTGACCTTCCGCGCCTCGCCCACCTCGATGCGGTCCACCAGCTCAAAGAGGATGCTCTCGTCCAGCACCGTGATCTCGGTGTAGCGGCGGATGACCTCCATCCAGCGGTTTGCGTCCTGCCGGTTCTCAAGCTGCGCTCTGACCTTCTGCTCCAGCTCCGGTATGGCGGCGGCTTTTTCCGCCCGTTCGGTTTCGTATTTCCGCATGAGAGTCTGAAAGACCGTCTGGGGGATCGCGCCGGTGCATTTGTCCTCATAGAGATTCTGCATAAGCCGCTCCAGCTCACCCACACGCGCCGCTGCCGCTTTCAATTCCTGCTCATAGGAGATGACACGGCTGCGGCTTTCCTTTTCCTTCATACGGCTGATCTGCTCGGCAAGGCGCTCGCCGTCGCACTCGACGAAGCGCGCCTTTTCCCGGATGTCCGTCAGCACCAGCTCCTCCAGCACATTCTCATAGATGGAGTGGATGGTGCAGGCGCTTTTGCCGCTTCTGGCATAGTTGCCGCAGATAAAGGAGCTGTACCGCCCCGGCGTTCCGTCCTTATAGGTGAAGCGCTCGATGTGGTTGCGCATCTTGAAGCCGCAGTCTGCGCAGTAGACAAGGCCGGTGAAGATGCTGCGGATGCCGTCTGTGGGTGGCGTCTTGCGCACCTTCTTTTTGTCGATGCTGACCACGGTATCCCATATCTCGCGGGAGATGATGGGCTCGTGGGTTCCCTCCACCCGTATCCATTCCTCCTCCGGCTTGTTGATGAGCTTTCTGGACTTGTAGGACAGCGTGCCGGTTTTGCCCTGCACCATGTTCCCGATGTAGACCTCACTGCGGATGAGAGCTTTGACGGTGGTTTCCGCCCACTTGTGGTTGACGTTGCGCGGGTCGCTGCGCCCCTTGCGCTGATAGTAGAGCGCACCGGGCGGCAGAACGCCCTCCTCGTTGAGCGTGACGGCGATGGCGCGGAAGCCCATGCCGGAGGCGCGCATGGAAAAAATGCGGCGCACGGTAGGGGCGGTTTCCTCGTCGATGACAAGGTGGTGCTTATCCTCCGGGTCGCGCTTGTAGCCGTAGGCGGGGTAGGTTCCCATGAACTTGCCGCTTTCCGCGCAGGCTCTTTTGACCGCCTTGACCTTCTTGGAGGTGTCCCGGCTGTAAAATTCGTTAAATAAATTCAAAAAGCACATGACGTCGGTGCTGCCGTTGTCACTCATGGTGTCGATGCCGTTATTCAGCGCGATAAAACGGCAGCCCAGCGAGGGGAACAGGTAGTCCGTGTACTGTCCGAACTCGATGTAGTTACGCCCAAAGCGCGATAGGTCTTTTACCAGAATGAGGTTGATTTTTTTGGCTTTTGCATCTTCGATGAGGCGTTTGACGCCGGGTCTGTCGAAATTCGTACCTGAGTACCCGTCGTCACAGTACACCGCGATCTCGTTCCAGCCCCGCTGACGCACATAGCTTTGCAGCAGGAGCTTCTGATTTTCAATGGATACGGACTCCCCGTCGCGCTCATCGTCGTTGCTGAGCCTGCAATAGATGCCTACGTTGTATGTCTTTTCGATCATCTGTATTTTACCTCCCGATTCTCTGCGATTCATACATCCGTGCGGCGTGATGGCTCTCGCAGGTTTTCCCTGCAAGAATATGATACCGGGGATACCATCTTCGCGCAAGGATGCCGCCGCAGGGAGGCTGATTGTCTGTTACGATGCGTGACAGGGCTGCGCGGCCGCGGGAGCGTCCAGCTCTGTCATGGCGCGGCGCACCGCAAGCTGCTCCAGCGTCCTGCCAAGGTCCTTTTCGCCGGAAAACACGCTTGTCACGCGATAGAGGGTCTTGCCGATCCTGACCTCCTTATAAGAGGCGACCGGCTCTTTGGGGATGGCTTGCTTCTGCATAAACGCACCTCCGATTTATCAATTTAGTCCCGCTGCCACGATATGACAGCGGGGCTTGTTCGTATTCGTTCCGGCAGAGCAGCCGCGCCGGAGGGATTGCTGTCATGTTGCATGATACTGCACCGGCGCGGCTGTCTGCGTATGTTGTGTCATGTAGTTTTGTTCCGCCGTATTTGTCACAGCCCCCGGCGCGAGGCATATATCGCCTCTGGGACCGGTATCAGCCGCCTTTGGCAAGGCTGTCCCATTCCCACCAGCGCCGTGGCTTGTAAGGCTCACGAACGCCGCAGGAATCCCCCTCAAGTCAGTGGGAGGCCGTAGCTGGGGTTGCGTATCGCCCGCGCTGTCATCGCGCCCGATGCTGCCGGGCATCGGGTCAAAGGCCGCGTAGATCGCTCGGACAGCCGCCCGTCCCGAAGGGCGGGAGGTCTGTCGTCATGGCGGCGCGCCTTTTGTCGCTTGGCTTTTCAGCCGCGCGGGGTCTGTGCTGATACCGGTGTCTATGCGGTTGTCAAGGAGCAGAGGCGAGCGAGAATAATATCCCTCTCATATACCTCAAGAAAAATCGGGCAAAAGTTCGGGGTGTTAGCGAAACTTTTTGAGAAAATTCCTGAGATTTTTCCGTCCGCGTGAAATCGCTTCCGAAACTGTGCTTTTAACAACACCTTCGCTGGCCGCAATTTCAAGCTGGGATCGTCCTTCAACGAAATGAGCAAGAACACGCCGCCGCTGTGCGGGCGTGAGCTGTGCCATTGCTTCTTTCAGCAGCCGTTCCAGTTCCATGCGCTCCAGCGCCTCGTCCGGCTGTTCCGGCAGATTCAGCGCCTCCGCCTCAATGCCGTCGCCGGCGTCCAGTGAATAGAACGCCTTGTTGTCGCGGATGTACTGCGCGTAGTTGATCTGAAGCCGCTTATCTTCTTCAAGAAACGCGGCAACTTCATCGGAAACCTCGATAAAGGTATCCTCGGTGTACCACGGGTAAAGCTCCCGCAGGTTGATCGTTGTCATGTTGTATTCCTCCGTTTGGATGTTTTTGTTCGGTGTTGCGGTCAAATCCAAACGGAGAGCGGCGGGGAGCGGCAGCCCACGGCGAAGAAGTGCCGTGGATGACAAAAAGCACCTATAAAGGCTTCAAAACCTTCATAGGTGCTCAATAGGCGCAATGAAACAGCAGAAAGGGCAGGCGGGTGCAGAAAACTGCTTTCATTCCGTATTAGTCCGGTTATGCGATTTGTACGGCGGCAAGCCGCATCAGCGACACCTCCCGTACTCTTTTGTCATAGACTGATTTCCTTTCTGCTCAAATCGGATAGAAATGGCGAAAGGCGGTTGTTCAAAAGAGCAACCGCCTTTCCTGACGAATGAAACCGAAAAGGGGCGCGGGGCTATTTGCCCGCGCCCCTAAAGGTGAACCTGTTTACTTTTCGATGATTTGCAGCGCTTCTTCCTCACGCCGCCGCCTGATCTGCCATGTGGTCAGCGCAAGGCATCCGGCAAGAGATGTACAGAGGGAGATCCCCCACAAGCCTAACACGCTGCTGTCGCCGGTCTTTGGGATTTGCAGCCGCTTCGGGTCGATCCAGCCCATCAGGCCGCCGGGAGCCTTGCCCTGCACCAGCTCATACTTCTCAATGAAGCGGTGGAGCATGGCGGCGATCTCAGCGCGGGTCGCCGTGCCCTGCGGGTCAAGCAGATTGCCGGATTTTCCCTTCACAAGACCGCTGCCGACCGCCCATTGCATCGCCGTCTTTGCGTAATCCGTGATCTTGTCCGCGTCCTTGAACTTGTCCAGATTTCCCTTGACGGTCAGATCGTAGCCCTTGTAGTCTGCGTAGCGGTAGAAGATGGCTGCAAGCTGTTCGCGGGTGATGGGATCGTCCGGGCCAAATTTGTCTTTGCCGTAGCCCGCGAAAATGCCGTTCTCCGCCGTCCATGTGATCGCGTCAGCGTACCACTTTCCGGCCTCCACATCGGTAAAGCTGTTTTTGCCCTTCGGCGCGGGGCTGCCCTCCATGCGCCAGAGAATGGTCGCCATCATGCCGCGCGTTGCCGTCCCATGCGGACTGAACAGGGTCTTGCTCGTGCCGAGCATCAATCCGTTTTCGTAGACGAACATCACATCGCCGTAGAACCAGTCCTTTTCAGAAACATCGGTAAAGGGATTCGCGCCTGTGCCCGGATTTTCGTCCACGCGCCAGCCTGCATACACGGTCATATCCTTCGTCAGATAAACACCGGAAACCTTGTTCATCAGGCTGCGTTCGCTGTACCAGCCGATAAAGGTATGCCCGCGCCAGGTCGGGACGTACTTTGTCAGGTCAATGTAGGTATTGTACGCTTCCCGCACGCTGGGAATATCACTGCCGCCGCCTGTTTCAAAGCGCAGCGTGTAGTAGGTGACGGGCGGATTGTAGCCGCCGCCACCGCCGCCGGTATACGTCCAGTGGGCGTAGACGGTGGTATTTGCAGAGAATACGGTATCCGTCGTGATCTTTGTGCCGCCGCTCTTTTCGGTGTACCAGCCGTCGAAGCTGTAACTGCCGCTTCGGGAGGCGCTGGGCAGAGAGGTCAGCTTCTGATCGGTGGTGGTCATGCTGCCGACAGAGGGCGTACCGCCGTTGCCGTCAAAGGTGACGATGAACTCGGTGGGTGCAGGAGGTGCATCCTTCTCAAAGATTGCTTTGACCTCCACGTTGTCGTTCGGCATGGTGAACTTATCGTCCTTGATGGTCACGCCGCCGCTGATGACCTGCCACTTCTTAAAGTGGTAACCCTCGTTTGGCATGGCGGTCAGGATGATCGTCGTACCGGCCGCAGCGGTGGAGGAGCTTGCGGTGCCAGTGCCGTTTCCGTCATTACTGACGGTGACGGTGTAGGTGGTGGGGGTAATAACGCTGTTCTTCCACAGTGCTTTGATCTCAATATCCCCGTTCACGGTGTAGGAATCTCCCACCTTGTACTCCGTGCCGCCGATCTCCCAAGCCTTGAACTCCTGATCGGCGGGAGCGGTGAAGCCGCAGGCGGGCAGGATGTAATTTGTCTCTGCCTTGACGGTCACGGAATCCATGTTGCCGCTGCCGCCGCCTGCATTGAAGGTGATCGTACAATCCGCAAGCGACGCGCCCTCACCCACAGTGACCACAGTATCAGAGCTGGCAAAGTGGTTGTGATCCTCCGCATAGCGAACGAAATAATTGCCAGCCGACAGGTTCTCAATCTCCGTGCCGCTGCACGCCGCATAGCTGCTGTCACCTGCCACACGGTATTCCATCTTGTCGGTCACGCCGCTGATTTTGCCGTCGCTGCCGCCATCGGTGGTGGGTGCAGTACCGGACAAGTTGATAGGTGCTTTCTGCGTGGCTTTGCCAATCTTCCACTCTGCGGTCACGGTGTCGGTGCTGTCGTCCGCCCATTTGCCGGTCTTGGATGTGACGCTAACGGTGTAATCGCCCGCGTCCGTGCCGGTGTTGCCGGAGATGTCCATAGTGGTGGAATCATAGCCGCTCACGGTCGCGGTATGCTCGGAGCCATTGTAGGTGTAGGTTCCGGTGACACTGATGCTGGGCTTGGCGGGATCGGTAGGCGCAGGAGGTGCATCCTCCTCGAAGATAGCCTTGACCTCCACATTGCTGTCCGGCATGAGGAACTTGTTGTTGGTGATTACAAGTCCTGCCGGAGATTCGACCTGCCACTGCTTGAAGTGGTAGCCAGTGTTGGGCGTAGCGGTCAGGGTGATTTCCACACCGGCAACAGCCTTTGCAGGAATGGTGGAAGCCGTGCCGTTGCCCGCTGTTGTGACGGTGACGGTATGCTCGGCTGCGGGGGCCTCTGCGCTGATGGTGAAATAGTGTTCCGCCTTGCCGCAGTAGTTCCCCGTGCCGTACAGCGTCACCTTGGGGGCTTTTTCGCTGTCAAAACCCGCGTCGTCCGGTTTGAGGGTGTAGGGATGGACGTTGTTGGAATAGCTGGCGGTGTAGTCCGTGTTCTCCGCAAGCTGCTTCGTTTCGTTCTCGCCCGTCTGATGGGAAAGACCCGTCAGCTTCTTTTCGCTGCCGTCTGAGACGCAGTCCGTCAGCCCCTCGAGCGTCAAAAGCCCATGCTCATAGCAGTATCCAAGATCATACTTGTCGCAGAGCGCGCATTTGCCGTACTCGTCAGGGCTATGGTCAATGGTCTTTCCGTTGACGGTGCTGCCGCAGATGGAGATGTTTTCCGCCGGAATACCGGGCAGCTCCTTTGTGTGCAGGTCGTCATAGACATAGTTTGTGCCGTCCTTTTCCTCAAGCCGGAAGGATTCCACCGTGCTGTTCAGAATTTGAATCTTTCCAATCTCTGAAGCTCTGCCAGACGAGTTTTTCCCGATGCCGGGAATATAGTCGGTATCAGACCTCAAATTGCCGCCCTTTGCGGTCACGGTGCTGTTTTCAATAAGAATATTTATCTGGCCTCCACTTGAGCCATACGCCGCGCCGATGGCGGGGCCGAACTTTGCGCCGCCAACGAACACCTGACTGTTCGCAATGCGGATACGGCTCTCACGATTGAAATAGGCTTGGTGACCGTTACCGATGGCCGTATTTAGGCCTGGAGACGGGATATGGATTTGGCTGTTCTGAATGTCGATGCTGCCAAAGGAACCTTTGGTGCCGCCGCCAATCGTGCAGTAATTATAGGTGTACTCCTCATTCAGGCGGATGCTGCTGCCGCGGATCACGACCTCTTCAACGGAAGAATATTCTCCACGAGCGCCGATGATATCGCCCGTCAACACGGTGCTGTCCGTGATCTCCAGCTTTTTCAGCGTCTTTGCGTCAGTTATTGTGTGCACGGTTTCGTCCATAAAAATGCCGTAGGTGTGCAGATCGGAATCCCGAACGGCGATGCTCCCATTGCCGCCGACGCGAATGCTTCTAAAATGCGGCAGCCTGATCTCGCTTTCTTCAATGACGAGCTCGCTATTGCTGCCCACGCGGATCCCATCGGTGAGAACGGAGAGTGTGTCCGTGGATGCAACGCGGCAGTTTCGGATGGTGAGCTTCCCGCCCGGCGAGTCTGCGTCCCAGCCGATCAGAATCTTTTCGGCGCTGAGAGACGGAAGCTTTGCGTCCGAAATGGTGATGCTTCCGACGCTTCCGCCGGTGGCAGCGCCGATGCAGGCGCCGTCCTTACTGGAAATGGATTTGATCGCATTGCCGTTGATGGTGATGCTTTTGCAATCCACTCCCCCAATGCTGCCGATGGCTGCGCCGCCGCCCTCGGCGAAAACGGAGATCTCACCGCCGGTGATGCGGATGTCGCCGGTGCTGCCGATGCCTGCCGCGCTGCCTTTTCCGACCGCATGGATGACGCCGCCGGTGATGGTGACGCTGCTCTTTTGTTTGCTTTTGTCGCCAATGGCGGCGTTATTGCGATTTGCCGTGGTTTCTATATTTCCGCCGTTGATGGTAATGTGCATTTCCGCCGTGTGGTGAACTCCGGCTCCGCCGATGCCAAAGCCATCTCCATCGGAAGATGCCTTGACAGTACCGCCGTTGATGGTGATGCTGCCGCCCTCAAGCGGGCCGATCCCGTTTCCGGGAATCGCGTATAGCGGCTGGTTTTCATAGCGATTGATACCGCCGTGAGCGGTCACATTGCCGCCGTTGATGGTGATGCTGCCGCCCCGGCCGCTACTGATCGCGCTGCTGGATGCCTCGGCGATGATCGTGCCGCCGTTGATGGTGACGCTGCCGCCATTACCGTAGCATGTGCCGATTCCAAAGCTGTCTGCAGTGTGAGCGCCGCCGCTCGTCCTGAGCTTGGTACAGACGATGCCGCCGTTGATGGTGATGCTGCCGCCTTGCCTGAGATTGCCGGGCGTATCTCCGTCGGAGGAAACGTTGCGATCTTGATACGATCCGCCGATGGCGGAGGAGCCCTGCTGTCCTCTGGCGTGGATATTGCCGCCGTTGATGATGATCGTACCCTCGTTTTCATAGTAGTTGTCGTTGGCAGCCCACACGCGCACACCGGCGCCGATGCCGGACAGTCCAGCCACAGGCCACACACTCTTTTCATGATCAGACAGCTCCGGGAGGCACGCCGTCAGCTTGCCCATGGATGCCTCAGCGGTGCTCTGGGCGTATATGGTGAAGGTGTCGCCCTCCTTCACGTTGATGCCCCACGGTACCGTGAGGTGGCAGTCGTCCGTTAGAATCAGATTGACCGCGCCGTGGGTGTCCAAACGGGGCGTGATGGTCACGTCGCCCTTCACCACATACCAGCCGGCGGGCAGATCATACCATTTGTTGTCGCTATCGAAAAAATCCTCGATAATAACGCTTTCCAGCACCGTGTATTCGGTGCAGAAGCGCTCCTTGCCGTCCGCGTCCAGATAGCGCACGGGGGTTTGCTCGACAGCGTTGTTCACGGTAATGCTCAGCGCCCTTGTGTCGCTGCCCTCGCTGTTTTCTGCCTTGACGGTGAAGGTGGCGGTTCCCGCCGCAGTGGGTATGCCGCTGATTTCTCCGGTTTTTTCGTTCAGGTTCAAGCCGGCAGGCAGCACGCCTTCATCAATGCTCCATGTGATGGGCGCTGTGCTGATGGCGGTCAGGGTATGGTTGTAAGCCTTGCCTGTCTTGCCGTCCGGCAGGGTATCCGTGGTCACGATGACGGTGTAGGTGTCTGGCACAAACCGCGCCGTGAGCGTGGTTACATCCGCCGGAACGCTATCACCGGGCACGTAGAGCTTGTCGTCGCTGCCAAGCCACTTAAAGTAATTGCCTGTAGCTCCCTCCGGGCGGGTCAGACCGTCGGACGCAGGCGCGATAAATTCGCTGCCGTTTTTCACGATGATCCGAATGCTGCTTTTATCGCCCAGCTTGCCGCCGCCAAGGTCAAGGGTAACGTCCTTCAGTCCGTCAGGACCTATCGTGCCATGGTTCAAAACCTCAAGGACGGGGCGGAAACCGACCTGCGGGTTTTGGCCCGCAGCGTCGCGGTGGCCACAGAAGCGGCTCGAATAGTGCCCGCGAACCGTACGGCGCCACGGCAATCTGATCACAGTATCTTGTCCACACGAAAAAATCCCGTTCCAGTTTTTGATATATCCGTCGTCCTTGTCCAGCAGCCTGTCCCATTCGTTGCTTTGGGGCGTGCCGCGTTCTGAATCACCTGAGCCTGTATAATCACTTCCCTCGGACGGCGCGCGCAGCGTATAATCCACGCCGCCGGCGGCGTAGTCTTTGCCAAAAATCATGTCTATGGCATTCAAATGATCCCAGCTTGCCGCGTACGTTACGGCATAGTCCGCCACGAACAGGCTGTGGGCATATTTGTACGTCTCTGCATACTCCTCAGTGGTTGCCATCTCCGACGTGAGCTTGTAGGCGTCCACTGTCCCGGCATAGGTAAAGGGCACATAGTGCAGCGTATTATCCGGCAGAGCGTCGTTCACCGTGTCGGGAATGCCCACGCCGGAGAGGTCAAAGTAATAGACTCCGCCGGGAGCAAGGTTGAACTGCTCTGGGGGAACAAACTGCGCCGTCAGCTTGGTTACGTCCGCCGGAACATTATCGTCCGGAGCGTAGAGCTCGCCATCGCTGCCAAGCCACTCGAAGTAGCTGCCGGTATTTCCGTCGGGGCGGGTCAGACCGTCGGACGCAGGCGCGGTAAAGCTCTCGCCGGTTTTCACAATGATCTGGATAGTATCCGAGCTTCCTCCAAATTTTCCGCCGCCAAGGTCAAGGGTAACGGCCTTCAGTCCGTCAGAACCCAGTGTGTCAGAGTTCAGGACTTCAAGGACGGGGCGGAAACCGAGGAACGGGAAGGAGAGCGTAGTATTGGCGCCGGCATATTTGCGGGGCAAATCGTACCGGCCGCGAATCACACGGTTCGATAGCGTATTGGGTAAAGTATCTTGTCCCCAGGAACCTATATCTCTCCAGTTTTTGATATATCCGTCGTCCTTGTCCAGTATCCTGTCCCATTCGTTGCTTTAGGGCGTGCCGCGTTCTAAAGCACCCGAGCCTGTACCACCACTTCCCCCGGACGGCGCACGCAGCGTATAGTCCACGCTGCCGGTGGCGTAGCCTTTGCCAAAAATCAGCCCTGTGGCGTTCAGGTCATCCCAGCTTACCGCATGCGTTACGGCATAGTCCGCCACGAACAGGCTATGGGCATATTCGTTCTGCTGTGCATACTCCTCGGTGGTGGCCATCTCTGATGTGAGCTTGTAGGCGTCCACTGTCCCGGCATAGGTAAAGGGGACATAATGCATTGTTTTGTCCGGCAGAGAGCCGTTTGCCGTGCCGGGAATGCTCACGCCGGAGAGGTCAAAGTAATAGACGCCGCCGGGAGTGAGGGTAAACTGCTCTTGATACCCAACGGTGAGATCGATGTCTACAAAATCGCTTGCATAGTCGGTCTTTTTATCGTCGTTGCACTGCTCGCTGAAGACCTTTAAGGTATAGCTGCCCGGTGCAAGGCCGGACGGGATTTTGATCTCAACCGTTCCGTTTTCGGCAGTAGGCTGCGCTACTCTGCCATAATACTGTGCGCCGCTGTTATCCGCAAGGATGACAGAGATATATTCATTTATCCCTGCGGTCGCCCCGGTGTAATGCAGCGTAACGGTATCGCCGGGGTCGCCGCTGACGGTTGTTTCCGTTACGGCAAAATTGCGGTTGCTGTCCTTCAACGTCAGCTTCCATTCGTTTCCAGTGTATTTGGAAATCGGGGTCAAGCCTCCGTCAGGCTTTCCTCCCACAGCGGCGGATGTAAAGAGTACGGAGCTTGAATTTAAGTTAAAAGCGGGACGAACACACCACCAACTGCTGATAGCGTTCCCAGAGTAGACGACAGAACCATCACCATTCACGGTGGCGGCATCGTGATCAGAGTAACCAGGGGAGCGCAGCCACCAATAGCTTGACGCCCAACTCGGATGTTCGGGATCCACAATTCGCAGATCCTGATTTACCGCAAACGCTTCCGCTGTGGAAAGTGGCCAGAATACAGCGTTATCCACCTGCTCTCCTGCTACACAGTCGGTATTTTCTCCGTTGTAGCTTCCGCTTGTAAGCGTCCGTTTCTTTACGGCAGTATTTTCTTCTGTCGTCAGCTTTTCTGCAAGCGCGTCTATTGCGGTTTTCAAATAACTCGATGCATATCTGTTGTTTGTTCCGAAATCGGCAAATTGCAACACTGAGCTCATATTGCCCGCCGCAAGCAGGGTCATATCCCCCTGTGCGCTTGCAACGCCGTTTCCGTTATAGCCGATCACACGCCATGCAGCAGGATTATTTTCATGGTCTTGCCCGAAATACACGGTCGGTGCGCTCGCTGTGTTTACATTTTTACTTAGTGCGTCTGTGCCAAGCTGGATCGCCTTTCCTGTATCTGCCGCAAAGGCCGCTGTCGGCAGCAGCGTCAGCAACATGCAGCACAGTAGCAGGATACTGAGTATTCGTTTTTTCATTGGCTTTTCTCCTCCTGTTCGTGTCGGGCGGGCTTGTCCGCCCCGTCTTTTTTCTGGTTTTCCCTGCTTCTGAGCCGGAAGCACAGCGCGGTGATCGCCGCCGCCGCGGCAAAGGAGACGACAGCCACCAGCACATAGCCGCCCGCGTCCTCCCGCAGCAGCATCGCGCCGAACACGCCCCATGCGGCTGTCTGCCCCGGCCCGACGACCGTGCCCGCTGTCTGCATCAGCGCCGCGCACAGCAGCATACACGCTGCGGAGAGGCTTATTGCCTCGCGCCGCTGCCT
>OGDF01005204.1_pt1 | contig 13996 bp, 8 predicted proteins | sample 1570141 | NCBI WGS metagenome assembly OGDF01 (sample SAMEA4370581, study PRJEB24528) | human gut metagenome | reverse complement strand
AGCGGCTTTTTTGCAGCCGTGCCGAGCGCATACAGGCTTGACGGGTTGCCGTAGCATTCGGTGTAGTACGGCAGCATAGCCTCAAGCACCGCAGGGGAGACGGCAGTGGTAGCGGCGTTGTCCGCATAGATGATCTTCTTGCCGTTGTTTTCCATAGCTTTATCAGTACCTTTCGGATAGTGTTTTTTGTGAGGGAACAGAAAACGCATTTGGAGTCGATCGGTCGGGATACGCATATTCTTTCCTCAGCGAGATAAATATACACCAAATTGGTATACTTTTCAATAGGGAAATTCCAGAAAGTCAAAATTTTTCTGAAAAAGCAGGAAATAAAGACCCCGAACGAGAGTTTTCCGTACAAAATGGAAGAAAACGGCGGCCGTTTTTTGAAAACCGGCGTACAGAACACAAAAAATCGGGAGAATATGGGAATAGAACCTCTGCGGTGTGCCCAAACTCCGTACAGAGCGAAACGGCACGCGGCTTGACAGCACGGGGAGAATAGCGTAAAATAGAATTATCTTTTTGTGTGCGGATATTTTTCGCATGCGTGAACGGCTGACACTTTGCACGTAAACGGTACGTGCAACGGATAATGAAAAAAACGCTGCGGTGTTTTGATTTACATGTGTTGAACGGAAAAAACAGAAGAAAGAAAAGCAGAAGGCGGCGCGGACTTGCGTGCGTTTTATTCTGCTCATGCCGAAAGGCGACACTGCGCAGAGCATCGGTTGGTGCTTTTGTATACCTTATTCTTGCGTGAATTGCGACAGTGCGCCTGTGTTATTTGAAAGGAAGGTCAATTTGGCAGAAAAAAGAATCAGAAAAATGACGAAATTAACGTCGCTCGGCGACGCGCCTGCAAAGCAGCAGGACCAGCCCCTCAGCGGTGCAGGGGAAAGCTTCATCGGCAAGATTTCCGGCCCCATCGAAAAGCCGGTGAGACGCCAGAAAACGCGCAGAACGGAAAACGCGCAGGTAAAAGAAGAAGCGGCACAGCAAACCGTGAGCGAAACAAAAGAGACGAAGCCGAAGCGCACGCGTACCGCGCAAAACACGGACGCACACAAAAAGACGACGAAAACGGTAAAATCGGCCCCAAACGGTGAAAAAGCACCCTCTAAGACAACAAAAAGCACGCAGACGAAAAATAACAAGGGCAGGGGCAGGCGCACAAAGCAGAAGCCCTCTGTGCGCGCGTATTTCCTCGGCGGCTTAAATGAGATCGGCAAGAACTTCACGCTGTTTGAGTGCGAAAACGACATGGTTATCGTGGACTGCGGCCTTGCCTTCCCGGACGAAGAAATGCCCGGCATCGACGCGGTTATTCCGGATTTCACATTTGTTGAGAAGAACAAGGACCGCATCCGCGGTATTGTCATCACGCACGGTCATGAGGACCACATCGGTTCCCTGCCGTATTTGCTCAAAAAGATCAATGTGCCGGTGTATGGCACGGCGCTGACGGTGGCGCTGATTGCGAATAAGCTCAAGGAGCACAACCTCGGCTATGTGAAGCTGAACGTCACAACGGCGGGCTCGCACATTCAGCTCGGCTGCTTCGACGTGGAGCTTATCCACGTAAACCACTCCATTTCCGATGCTGTGGGTCTTGCGCTGCACACCCCTGCGGGCGTCATTGTCCACACGGGCGACTTTAAGATCGATTTCACCCCCACGCAGGGCGGCATGATCGACCTTGCGCGCTTTGCGCAGCTCGGTCAGGAGGGCGTTTTGCTGCTGATGGCGGACTCTACGAACGCAGAGCGCCCCGGCTACACACAGACGGAGCAGAAGGTGAACGCGACGTTTGACGCACTCTTTGCCCGCGCGGAAGCGAATAAAAAGCGACTCATCATCGCGACGTTTGCGTCGAATATCAGCCGCGTGCAGCAGATTATCAACTGCGCGGAAAAGTACGGAAGAAAAGTGGCGCTTTCCGGCAGAAGCATGGTGAACGTCATGTCCATTGCGAGCGAACTCGGTTATCTCAAAGTGCCGGACGGTCTGCTCATCGACCTCAACATGATCTCCCGTTACACGAAGGAGCAGATTGTGCTCATCACGACGGGCAGCCAAGGCGAGCCGATGTCTGCGCTTACCCGCATGGCGTTTGCCGACCACCGTCAGGTCGCGGTCGGTGAGGACGACATGATTATCATTTCCGCGCGCCCCATTCCGGGCAACGAAAAGATGGTCGGCACCGTTGTAGACGAGCTTTTGAAGCGCGGCTGCGATGTGGTGTACGAATCCATGTACGAGGTGCACGTTTCCGGCCACGCGTGTCAGGAAGAGCTGAAGCTTATTCAGGCGCTGACGAAGCCGAAGTACTTCATCCCGGTGCACGGCGAGCAGAAGCACCTGCGCAAGCATGCGGGCGTGGCCGTCAGCATGGGCATGCCGCCGGAGAACATTTTCATTGGCGATGTCGGCAGCGTGGTGGAGATCAATGAAGACTACATGAAACAGCTGCCCGATGTACAGGCGGGCGCAGTTATGGTGGACGGCCTCGGCGTGGGCGACGTCGGCAGCATTGTGCTGCGCGACAGAAAGCACCTTGCGGAGGACGGTCTCATCATTGCGGTGTGCACGATTGAGGCAGGCTCCGGCAGAGTTGTTTCCGGTCCGGATATCGTATCCCGTGGATTTGTGTATGTGCGCGAGAGCGAGGCGCTGATGGACGAGGCGAGACGGCTTGTCAACAGCACGATTGAGCAGTGCGCGGACGAAAACGTGCGCGAGTGGAGCGCCATTAAGCTGCGCGTGCGCGACAACCTTTCCAGACTGTTATATAACCGCACAAAGCGCAGCCCGATGATCCTGCCGATCATCATGGAAGTTTAAATTCAGTTTAAGTTAGATTAGTTTCTTGGGGGTTCCCCTCAGAAGGAGAGACGGGAAATGAACAAGCGACGCATTTGGGCGACCTCGCCGGTCTATTATGTTATGGCAGCGGTCATGTTCATTATGGCGTGCTTCAGCTATACGCAGAATAAGATTCTGTTTGCGGTGGAGATCACGGTTTCCGGCCTGTGTTTGGCAGCGGTTATCATGACCGACCTGCATTACCGCGTGCATGTGTACACGGCGCTCAGAGCTGCGAGAAAGGTGCTTTCCGCCGATGAACAGCGCAACCTCGGGCAGTTTGCGCTGCCCCTTGCGGTGCTGGGCTCGGCGGGCGACATCGTCTGGACGAACGAGCGCTTTCAGGATTTATTCACCGAAAACGGCGAAGGCTGCGGCGATAACATTGCGGCGTACATTTACCCGAAGACTTTGCGTCAGATTTTATCCGAAAACGGAACCTCCGTTTCCTACGGCGACCGCGAGTTCACGGCCTACGGCCTGCGCACCGAAAGCGGCAGTGTGCTTTATTTTGTGGACGACACGTATTATAAGCAGATTCAGCGTGATTATCACGAAAAGCGCACGGTCATTGCGGTCATCTCGTTTGATAACCGCGAGGAGCTGACGCGCGATGCCTCCGGCAGTGAGGATTCCCGCATCACGTCCGAGGTGGAATCCGTCCTGCGCAGCTGGGCGATCGACACCATGGAGGGCTTTCTGCGCCGCATGACGAATGGGCGTTATATGCTCATCACGGACGACCAGCACATTGAAGAAGCCAAAACGAAGCGCTTTGCCGTTTTGGACAGCGTGCGCGCCGTGAAGGGTGAGAATAACATGTCTGCCACGATCTCCATCGGCATCGGCCGCGCGGGCGTAACGGCGACGGAAAGCGAACTGCATGCCCGTCAGGCACTGGAAATGGCGCTCGGCCGCGGCGGCGACCAGGTGGCCATCTACCAGCAGGACGGTACATACGAGTTCTTCGGCGGCCTCTCCAAGGGTGTTGAAAAGCGCGACAAGGTGCGCACGCGCGTTATTGCCGCGACGCTTTCCGACCACATTAAATCGAGCGACCATATTTTCATCATGGGGCACACGAACTCCGACCTTGACGCCGTGGGCGCGGCGGTCGGCATGTGGGCGGCTGTGACGAAAGGCCTTGACCGCCGTGCAAGCATTGTGATCGACAAGGGCCGCTCTATGGCGACGACGCTTATCAACGCGTTTGAGCATCAGCCGGAGTATGAAAACATGTTCATCACCCCGCAGGAGGCGCTCGACCGCTGCACGCAGCGCTCGCTTCTCATTGTGGTGGACACACATTCCACCTCGTTTGTGGAGAGCCAAGAAGTTTTAAAGGCCATTCCGCGCGTGGTCGTCATCGACCACCACCGCATGATGGTGACGCACATTGAAAACGCGATCATCTTTTACCATGAGCCGTACGCCAGCTCGGCTTCCGAAATGGTGGCGGAGCTCGTGCAGTATATCAACAGCTCCGCGCTCAATAAAAAAGAAGCGACGGCGCTGCTTTCCGGCATTATGCTGGACACAAAAAACTTCGTTTTGAAGACGGGCGTGCGCACATTTGAAGCTTCCGCCTACTTAAAGCGCCGCGGCGCCGACACGGTGGAAGTGAAGAAGATGTTTGCAAATTCGCTCGATACCTATAAAGAGCGCTCTCAGCTTGTGGCAGGTGCGGAGGTTTACAAGGGTTGCGCCATTGCGTGCTCCAACTGGGAATTCCCGAATGTGCGCATTGCGGCGGCGCAGGCGGCGGACGAGCTGCTGTCCATTCAGGGCGTGCGCGCGTCGTTCGTCATTTTCCGCGTGGGCAATGAGATTGCCATTTCGGCACGAAGCCTCGGCGACGTGAACGTGCAGATTTTGCTGGAGGAATTCGGCGGCGGCGGTCACCTCAACATGGCGGGCGCGCAGATTAAAAACAGCACCACGAACGATGTGCGCAAGGCACTCATCCGCGTGCTGGACGAAAAGCTTTCCGAAGCGACGAAAAAGAATAACTAATGCGGCAAAGCGGCGCGAAGCCGTTTGACTGCTTTAGCGATAGATTTAAACGATAGGAGATACGACCATGAAAGTTGTACTTTTAGCAGATGTAAAAGGTGTAGGCAAAAAAGGCGAGCTCATCAATGCAGCAGAAGGCTACGCACGCAATTTCCTGCTGCCGCGCAAGCTTGCAAAGGAAGCGAACGCACAGGTGATGAACGAGCTGAAAAACGCCGAGGCCTCCAAGGCATATAAAGTGAAAACCGAGACCGAAGAAGCGCAGCGTATTGCGGAAGCTTTGAAGGACAAGACCGTCCGCATCACCGCAAAGGCGGGCCAGGGCGGCAGACTGTTCGGCTCCGTCACCGCAAAGGAGATTGCGCAGGAGATTAAAAAGCAGTACGGCTTCGACATCGACAAGCGCAAGATCCACCTCGACACCGACATCAAGGCGTTCGGCGGCTATCACATTGAGGTGAAGCTCTATAACGGCATCACCGCGAAGCTGGCGGTATCGGTGACCGAAGCACAGTAAAAGCCTGATGCACTTAATGCGCAGCATTAAATTTTGCAATGACTAAAAGTCGTTTACGATTAGAAAATCGTTTTCACTTTGAAGTAATTTCACTCAAAAAAGGGTGGTAAAAATGCCGGAAGATAATTTTCAACTGAATACGCCGGCACTGCCCGGAACGGTGATGCCGTTCAGCGCAGAGGCCGAGCAGGCGGTGCTGGGCGCGGTATTGCTGGAGCCCGACTGTCTCTCGACCGTGGCGGAAATGCTGCCGCGCGCGGACTATTTTTATCAGGTCAATAACCGCACGATTTACAGCGCGATGCTCGATATGTTCACGGCAGGCCAGCCGGTGGACCTCGTCACGCTGCTGGAGCACCTGCGCGAAGAGGAAAACTTCGATGAGGGCAGCGGAAAGGTGTATCTGATGCAGCTTGCGCAGCTTGTGCCGAGCGTCTCGAATGTGGAGCGTTACTGCACCATTGTGCGTGACCGCTACGATTTGCGTATGCTCATTCAGGCGGCGCGCGGCATTTTGGATGACGCCATGGAGGACACCGGCGAAACCTCGCTCCTCTTGGATTCCGCCGAGCAGCGCATTTTTGACATCCGCCAGGGCAAGGCGTTAAAGGGTCTTGAGCGCCTGAACGAAGTGCTGTTTGAGACGTTTGAACGCCTTGACCGCTTGAATTCGCCGGATAAAGACCTGTACCGCGGCATCCCTACGGGTATCCGCGAGCTGGATAACACGATCACGGGCCTGAACCGCTCCGACCTTGTCATCATCGGCGCACGACCCGGCATGGGTAAAACGAGCTTTGCGCTGAACATTGCGCGCCATGCCGCCATCACGGCGGGCAAGCGCGTGGCGTTTTTCTCGCTGGAAATGAGCAAGGAGCAGCTCGCTTCCCGTATCATTTCCACGGAGGCACTCGTCGGCGGCACAAAGCTGCGCACGGGCGACTTGACGGAGGGCGAATGGACGCGCCTTGTGGAGGCGGGCGATATTCTCTCTAAGGCTGATTTGTACCTCGATGATTCCCCGGGCATTACGGTGCCGGAGATGAAAGCAAAAGTGCGTCGTTTAAAAAATGTTGATCTTGTCATCATCGACTACTTACAGCTGATGAACAGTGCAAAGCGCATTGATAACCGCGTGCAGGAAATTTCCGAGATCACGCGAAGCCTCAAGATCATGGCGAAAGAGCTGAATATCCCGGTTGTGACATTGGCGCAGCTTGCCCGTGCGGGTGAGAAGCGGCAGGAGCACCGCCCGGTGCTTTCTGACCTGCGAGATTCCGGCTCCATCGAGCAGGACGCCGACATCGTGCTGTTCCTGTACCGAGACGCGTACTACGCGAATGAATCGGCTTCGCCCGAAGACGTGGACAAAAACAAGGCCGAGGTCATCGTGGCGAAAAACCGTCACGGCGATCTGCGCAGCGTGCCGCTGCACTGGCAGGGTGAGTTCATGCGCTTTACATCGCAGGAAGTTGTGCGTCATGAAAACTGAGGACATCCTCGCCCGCGTGCGGTATGATCTGCCGGAGACGGGAAAAATTGTCGTGGGGCTTTCCGGTGGGGCGGATTCCGTGCTGCTGACGTATTTGCTTGTACAGAAGTACGGCGCGGAGCGTTTGCTTGCGGTGCATGTGCACCATGGGATTCGGGGGGCGGAAGCCGACCGCGACGCGGAATTTGTGCAGGACTACTGTAAAGCACTTGAACTTCACTGCAAGGTGATCTATAAGAATATTCCCGCGCTTGCGGCCGTAAGCGGCGAGGGCGTGGAGGAATGCGCGCGGCGCGTGCGCTACGCGTGCTTTGCGGAGGAAGCAGGGGGAAACGGGTGCATCGCCACGGCGCACAACGCCGACGATAATGCCGAAACGCTGCTTTTGAACCTGACGCGCGGCATGGGGCCGCACGGTGCAGGGGGCATTCCGCCGCGGCGCGGCAGAATTTATCGCCCGATTTTGAACATTTCCCGCGCAGAGGTGGAACATCTCTGTAAAGTATATCAACTTGACTACGTGACGGACTCCACGAATTTGACGGTGGACTACACGCGCAATAAGCTGCGCCACGGCGTGCTGCCGGTGCTGAAGGACGTAAACCCGCAGATGACGCAGGCGACGTCCCGCTTTGCGGAGAGCATGCGGTTGCAGAATGAATTTGTGTTTTCGTGCGCGAAGGAATTGCTCTGTAAAGCGAAAACGCCTTACGGATATGACTTGAAAGCTTTGCGGAGCGCACACGAGGCGGTGCTGCGCGCGGCACTGGAACTGCTGTTATCGTCTTACGGGCGGCTCTCTTATGAGCACATTTGCAGGGCGGCGGGCTGCGTTTTCATGGGCGGCAGCCTCTCTTTGCCGGGGGACATCGTGCTGGAGGCGAAGCAGGACGCGCTCACGGTGCGAAAAAACCGGGAGATAAAAGACCGGAATGTGTTTTCTGTTCCGCTGAGAGCGGGCGAAAACGTGCTTCCGAACGGAAAAACGCTGTTTGTGGAGAAAAAAATTCCCGAAAAAGAAGAAATCGACCGGAAAGTTCATAATTTGTTATTCCAAAACTTTTCGGATTGTGATAAAATTACGAATGTTCCGAGAGTACGGACGCGGCGCGCGGGCGATGTTTTCAGACCCGCAGGGCGCGGCGTGACGAAATCGGTCAAAAAAATCCTGAATGAACTGCGCATTCCGGCGGCGGCGCGCGACCGTTTGCTGCTGCTTGAAAAAGACGGTGAGATCATCTGGATCGAAGCGGTCGGCGCGGCGGAGGGTTATGCGGCAAAGCCGAATTTCCCGGCACTGGAGCTTACGGTGACGGACACGGCAGGCATAACCCGCATATAAAGCGGAAAGAATTTTGAGGAAAGGGTCATCCGAATGGAAAACACAATGTTAAACGATATCAAGGAAGTTTTGTACAGCGAAGCGTACATCGACAGCATGGTCAAGCGCGTGGGCGCGGAAATTTCCCGCGATTACGCCGATAAAAACCTGCTGCTTGTCAGCGTTTTGAAGGGTTCTGTCGTCTTTATGGCAGACCTTATGCGCGCCATTACGATTCCGGCCCGCATCGATTTCATGTGCGTTTCGAGCTACGGCTCCGGCACGAAGACCTCCGGCGTTGTCAAGATCATCAAGGACCTCGACATCAACCTGAAGGGCTATGATATCGTGATTGTTGAGGATATTCTCGACAGTGGCAAGACGCTGCACTACCTTGTAAACCTTTTGAAAAGCCGCGAGCCGAACAGCATTGAGATCTGCACGCTGTTCGATAAGCCGGAGCGCCGCGAGGTGGAGGTCTACGCAAAATACAAGGGCTGCGATATTCCCGATGCGTTCATCGTGGGCTACGGTCTCGATTTTGATGAGAAGTACAGAAACCTGCCGTTTGTCGGCGTTTTGAAACCTGAAGTCTACGGTGAAGTCTAAGCTTCCGTTTTGATAAAAAAGTTTCTGTTTCTATTTAAGGATACGCTTTGTATCCAATTTGATTTCCGGGAGGTCGGAACTTGAACAGCAACAACAAAAAAATCATTCGCAATCTTTTGATCTACCTCGGCATTCCGATTTTGCTCGTCGTGCTGCTTTTGCTTCTGTTTGACCGCGGGGCAGACCAGACGGGGCTGAAATACTCCGATGTACTGTCTTACTTTGAAGACGGCAAGGTGAGCGCATACTCGCTGAACCTGGGCACGGGCGAGATGAAGCTGACCGTGACAGAGGACAGCAGCAAAAAGGAATCCGTTGTGCGCTACACGGTGCCGAACGTGAACCTGTTCTACAACGACGTTTCGGACTACATCAAGTCGTATAACGAGGAACATCCGAATAACCGCATGACGCAGGATGTCATCCGCCCGGCGGAGACGAGCTGGCTTGTCAGCCTCATTCCGACGTTACTGATGATCGCGCTGCTTGTGGCGTTCTGGGTATTCATGATGAAGCGCATGGGCGGCGGCGGAGCCGGAAACCAGATGAATTTCGGCAAAGCGAAAGTCAAGCAGATAAACGACGAAAAGCGCCGCACGACGTTTGCGGACGTGGCGGGCGCAGACGAAGAAAAGGAAGAGCTGCGCGAAATTGTGGAGTTCTTAAAACGTCCGAATAAGTATAACGAGCTCGGTGCGCGCATCCCGAAGGGCGTGCTGCTGGTTGGCCCTCCGGGCACCGGTAAAACGCTTTTGGCGCGCGCCGTTGCAGGCGAGGCCGGCGTGCCGTTCTTCTCCATCTCCGGTTCCGACTTTGTGGAAATGTTCGTGGGCGTGGGTGCCAGCCGTGTGCGTGATCTGTTTAAGGAGGCGGCCAAGGTAGCCCCCTGCATCATCTTCATTGACGAGATCGACACCATCGGCAAGTCCCGGGATGCCAGCCGCTTCGGCGGCAACGATGAGCGGGAGCAAACCCTGAATCAGCTTCTGGCGGAGCTGGACGGCTTTGACCCCAGCAAGGGTATCATCGTGCTGGCCGCCACCAACCGTCCGGAGGTGCTGGACAAGGCGCTGCTGCGTCCCGGCCGCTTCGACCGCCGCATCACCGTGGACCGTCCCAATCTGGCGGGCCGTCTGGCGACCCTGCAGGTTCACACCCGCAACATCAAGCTGGCGGAGGACGTCAATCTGGAGAAGATCGCCCAGGCGACCGCCGGCTGCGTGGGTGCCGACCTTGCCAATCTGGTGAACGAGGCCGCTCTGCGGGCCGTCCGCAAGGGCCGCCGCGCCGTGAATCAGAACGATCTGCTGGTGTCCTTTGAGCTGGTCATCGCCGGCAGCGAGAAAAAGGGCACTGTCATCACCGAGCAGGAAAAGCGCATCATCGCCTATCACGAGGTGGGTCACGCGCTGGTGGCCGCCAAGCAGAAGAACGCCCAGCCTGTCAGCAAGATCACCATCGTGCCCCACACGCAGGGTGCGCTGGGCTACACGCTGCATTTGCCGGAGGAGGAGAAGTTCCTCATGTCCAGGGAGGACATTCTGGCGGAGATCCGTACCCTGCTGGCAGGCCGTTCCAGCGAGGAGGTGGTGTGCAACACCATGACTTCCGGTGCCGCCAACGACATCGAGCGGGCCACGGAGATGGCCCGGAATCTGGTGGCCCGGTTCGGTATGTGCGACGAGTTCGACATGGTGGCGCTGGGCACGGTGCAGAGCCAGTATCTGGACGGTGGCTACTCCATGACCTGCGCGCAGGAGACCTACGCCGCCGCTGACCGCGAAACCATCAAGATCATCCGCCAGTGCCACAAGGAAGCCAAGGAGATCCTGATGGAGAATCGGGAACTGCTGGACAAGATCGCCGCGTACCTGCTGAAGAAGGAGACCATCACCGGTCAGGAGATGATGGCCATTATCGAGGGCCGCGACCCCGAGACCGTGGACAACTACGGCGCCACACGGGAGCCGGAGCAGCCCCTGTTCCGTCCCAGCGTGCCGGAGACCATCGAGGCGCCCGCCAAGCACATCAACATCGTCTCCCAGCCCATCCCCATGCCGGACTTCGACGCGAAGCCGGAGGAGGGAAAGGCGGAAGATCAGCCGGAGAATACCTCCGAGGGCGAATCCACGGAGGATAAGCCGGAAGACAAGCCGGAATAAGTAAATACCCTACAGGGGCGGACAGTTCGTCCGCCCCTGTCATAAAATAAAAGACGTCGGTGATGATTGATTATGAGCAGATTGCAAGACCTCTGCAAAGAGCGGGGCTTTACCCAGATCAAAATGCAGATGCTGACCGGCATCGACCAAAGCGCCTATTCCCAGATCGAACGGGGTGAGCGGTATCTCAGCTTTGAGCAGTGCCGCCGCGTGGCGCTGGCCTTGAACACCAGCATGGACTATCTGGCGGGCCTGACCGACGAGAAAAAGCCCTATCCCAGAGCAGAGCAGTGAGCGATACAGGGCGCTCACTGCTTTATTTCGTCCGTGCCGCCCTGCAAAATGGTTCGATACATATAGCGTAGGGGCGGGGTTCTACCCCGCCCCTACGGCTTACGATGGCGTTTCCGGTAAATGATGGGAGGGGCAGAGCCCCTCCCCTACAAAAGCTCTTTTCCGCCTTATCCTTCCACTGAAAAAAAGCGTCACGCGGCAGCCGCGTGACGCTTTTTGTTGGTCTCTCAGCCCCACAATGTGGTCAGCATGGGAATGACCTGCTTCTTCCGGGACATGACGCCCGGCAGGAACACCGTGTTGTCCTTGGGCTCCACGGCAAAGGCGTTGCGGATGGCGTCGTCGCTGCCGATGAACAGCAGCTGCGTGCCCTCCTGCAAAACGTCCGTCAGCATCAGGATCACCATGTCGTAGCCGTGTTCGTTCTGCATCTGCTCCATGGCCCTCAGCAGATCCTCCTTGCGCTCCATCAGGTGCTCGGAGTTGATGCACGTCACCTGACCCACGCCCAGATTCTGCTCGGCAATGTGGAACTCCTTGAAGTCGCTGCGCAGCAGCTCCTCCGCCGACTTGCCGTCCACTGCGCCGGCGGCGAACAGCTCGCGGCCCAGCTCGTCCAGCGACACACGGGCCATGCGGGCCAGACGCTCCGCCATGGCGATATCCCGCTTGGTGCAGGTGGGAGACTTGAACATGACCGTATCCGACAGGATAGCCGCCGCCATCAACCCCGCCATATGGGGCGAGGGCATGACGCCGTGCTCCTGATACATGGAGGTGATGATGGTGTTGGTGCTGCCTACCGGCTCGTTGCGGACATTGATAGGCTGCCGGGTCTGGATATCCGCCAGACGGTGGTGATCTACGATAGCCAGAATTTCCGCCTGCTCGATGCCCGGCACGGTCTGGGACAGCTCGTTGTGATCCACCAGCACCACCTGCTTGCGGCGAGGACGCAGCAAATGGTAACGGGACAGCGTGCCCACCACCTTCTCCTCCTCGTCCAGCACAGGGTAGCAGCGGTAGCGGCTTTTCAGCACCACTTCACGCACGTCATCGATATAGTCGTCCAGATGGAAGCAGATCAAATCGCCGGTGGCGCAGGGTCGGGAGATAGGGATGGCCTGATAGATCAGGCGGTGGACGCGGCTGGCGTCAAAGGGCGTGGAAATGATGCAGGTCTTGCCCGCGTCCTTGATCCACTCCGGATCCACGTCGGTCTGGCACAGGATCAGGCAGGACACCTGCATGTCCAGCGCCCGGCGGATCATGTCCGGCTGGCTGCCGCACAGCACGATGCTGTCGGAGCTGTCGAACAGCAGATTCTCGCAGTTCTGGGGCAGGGCGATGGACACGCTGCCGGACAGGGTATCCACCAGATCGCCGCCCTCGCCCACGATGCGGCCCTCGATCACGCTGAGGAGGTTGAACATGGGCACCTCCACCACCACCGGGTTGGCGATGGTGTTCAGGCTGAAGGTGGCGATATCACCGGCGGACAGCATGCCGTACAGCGTGCCGTCCTCGTTGGTGACGGGGATGGCGGAGATCTTCTGGTTGCGCATCAGCTGCCACGCACGATCCATGGTGACGGAGGAATCCAGACAGGGCGGCCGGTCAAAGTCCAGATCGCGCACCTGGGTACGGACGTTCTGGATCAGCCGGGGCGGCTTGAAGCCAAAGCGTTTCAGCATGCGGTTGGTCTCGTCGCTGATGGTGCCCATATGCACCGCCACATACTCCTTCTCCCCCAGCGCGTTTTTCAGTGCCGCGTAGGACAGGGCGGCCACTATGGAGTCGGTATCAGGGTTGCGGTGTCCGGTCACATAGATCTCGTTCATACCTTTCAAGCTCCTTTGCGGAAAAGTGTTTTCTTGCCTGCTATTATAGAACAGGCCGCGGCGCTGGTCAATGGTCTTGATTTACAGAAAAAACCATGTTATCATTAAATTTAAGTAAAGAAATCACAGAAACAAGGTGTTCTATGTATCACAATCATCATCTTCATGAAACAAAGCATCTGAAGGAAGCCAATCTCTTACAGGAGGAGAAATACCGCCACCTGACCAACGATCCCGTGGGAAAGCTGGTGTGTGAAATGGCCGTGCCCACTATCATCTCCATGCTGGTGACGGCGGTGTACAATCTGGCGGATACCTTCTTCGTGGGATTGATGCGCTCCAACGCGGCCACCGGCGCGGTGGGTGTGGTCTTTTCGCTGATGGCCATTATTCAGGCCACCGGCTTTTTCTTCGGTCAGGGCAGCGGCAACTACATCTCCCGCCAGCTGGGCCGCCACCAGACGGAGGATGCCGAGGCCATGGCCATCACCGCCGTCACGCTGGCCTTTTCCGCCGGTGTGGTGCTGCTGATCCTTGGACAGATCTTTCTGGAGCCGCTGGCGCTGCTGCTGGGCTCTACAGAGACCTTCCTGCCCTACGCCTGCGACTATCTGCGGATCATTCTGCTGGGCGCGCCGTATATGACCGCCTCCTTCGTGCTGAACAACCAGCTGCGCTTTCAGGGCAGCGCCATGTACAGCATGATCGGCATTGTGGCCGGTGCGGTCATCAACGTAGGGCTTGACCCGCTGCTGATCTTCACCTTCCGCATGGGCATCAAGGGCGCGGCGCTGGCCACCATTATCGGGCAGCTGTTCTCCTTCGCCCTGCTGCTGTTCGGCTGCACACGGGGCGGCAATCTGCGGCTCCACCCCCGCAAGA
>OGDF01005198.1_pt1 | contig 14002 bp, 14 predicted proteins | sample 1570141 | NCBI WGS metagenome assembly OGDF01 (sample SAMEA4370581, study PRJEB24528) | human gut metagenome | reverse complement strand
TCGAGAAGAGAATCGCAAAAGGCAAAATGACTCAGGAAGAGGCTGATAAGATCCTTAACAAGATCACAACTGGTGTGAAAGATATCTGCGGCGACTGTGACCTCGTTGTAGAGGCTGCAATCGAGAACATGGAGATCAAAAAGCAGACATTTAAAGAGCTCGACGCGATCTGCAAACCGAGCTGTATCTTTGCAACAAACACTTCCTCTCTTTCCATTACAGAGATCGGCAGCGCTGTTGAGAGACATGTAATCGGTATGCATTTCTTCAACCCGGCACCGGTTATGAAGCTGGTTGAGGTTATCGCTGGCTTAAACACAAAGCCGGAAGACGTTGAAGCTGTTAAGAAGATCTCTGAAGAGATCGGCAAGACTCCGGTACAGGTAGAAGAGGCTGCTGGTTTCGTTGTAAACAGAATTCTTATTCCGATGGTCAACGAAGCAGTCGGCATTTACGCTGATGGCGTTGCTTCCGTAGAGGGTATCGATACTGCCATGAAGCTTGGCGCTAACCATCCGATGGGACCGTTAGCTCTCGGTGATCTGATCGGTCTTGATGTTGTTCTTGCAATCATGAATGTTCTTGAGACAGAGACAGGCGATCCGAAGTATCGTCCGCATCCGCTTCTTAAGAAGATGGTTCGCGGCGGCCTTCTTGGAAGAAAGACCGGCAAGGGCTTCTACGATTACACAAAATAATCCGGAGATAGTTACCGGTATGGGAAATGCCTGACGGGGATCTGATCCCGTCAGGCAAATAACCCGATAGCGTTTGCTTTTTCCACTAAATATCAGCGAAAGCAGATTTATGAGGTAAAGAAAACGCTAAATTTATTTTTTAACTAAGATTGTGTTTTTTTTCACAATCAGAATTCCGGGCATATATGTTGGGTTATATGCCGGGAATTTTGAATCCGCAAAATGCGGGACAGGATAAACGCGGGCGGAAACCACGTTTGTCCAATGGATAGGTACATCGGAGAAATGAAGCATCCACATTTCTCCATGTTATACATGATACAATTCACAAGGAGGAACTAAAAACATGGATTTTACATTAGGTAAAGAGCATGAGATGGCGAGAACACTGTTCCATGATTTCGCCGAGAAGGAAGTCAAACCCCTTGCTCAGGAGGTTGACGAGGAAGAGAGATTCCCGGTAGAAACCGTAGAGAAGATGGCTAAAAACGGTTTCCTTGGTATTCCGGTACCGAAGGAGTACGGTGGACAGGGCTGTGATCCGCTTACTTACGCTATGTGCGTTGAGGAGCTTTCCAAAGTTTGCGGTACTACAGGTGTTATCGTTTCCGCTCATACATCCCTTTGCATGGATCCGATCCAGACATTCGGTACAGAAGAGCAGAAGCAGAAATTCCTTGTTCCGCTTGCTAAGGGCGAGAAGTTAGGTGCATTCGGTTTAACTGAGCCGGGCGCTGGTACAGACGCTCAGGGTCAGCAGACAAAAGCTGTTTTAGACGGCGACGAGTGGGTATTAAACGGTTCCAAGTGCTTCATCACGAACGGTAAGTATGCTGATACATACATCGTTATCGCTGTTACAGGCACAGTTGAGAAACGTGGCAAAATGCAGAAAGAGATCTCCGCGTTTATCGTAGAGAAAGGAACACCGGGCTTCACTTTTGGTACAAAAGAGAAGAAGATGGGTATCCGTGGATCTGCAACATATGAACTTATTTTCACAGACTGCCGCATCCCGAAGGACAACCTTTTAGGTAAGAAGGGTGAGGGCTTCAAGATCGCTATGCATACACTTGACGGTGGACGTATCGGTATCGCTGCTCAGGCTCTTGGTCTTGCAGAGGGCGCTCTTGACAGAACAATCGCTTACGTAAAAGAGAGAAAGCAGTTTGGCCGCACAATCGGTCAGTTCCAGAACACACAGTTCCAGCTTGCTGATATGGCAACAAAGGTAAAAGCTGCTCAGATGATGGTTTACCGTGCAGCAATGGCTAAGGCTACTCAGAAGACATATTCTGTAGAAGCAGCTATGGCTAAACTGTATGCAGCAGAGGTTGCTATGGAAGTAACAACAAAGGCTGTTCAGCTCCATGGTGGTTATGGTTACATCAGAGAGTACGACGTAGAGCGTATGATGCGTGATGCTAAGATCACCGAGATCTACGAAGGAACAAGTGAAGTTCAGAGAATGGTTATCTCCGGCGCACTGTTAAAGTAATTTAACAGCTGGAAAATCATAACTAAAAACGAAAATAAGGAGTGAAATACAGTGAAAATCGTTGTTTGTGTAAAACAGGTGCCGGATACTAAGGGCGGCGTAAAGTTCAAACCGGATGGAACACTTGACAGAGCAGCTATGCTCACAATCATGAACCCGGATGATAAAGCTGGTCTGGAGGCAGCTCTTCGCTTAAAAGATCAGTATGGTGCAGAAGTTACAGTAGTTACAATGGGTCTTCCGAAGGCTGAGGAAGTTCTTCGTGAGGCTATGGCTATGGGCGCTGACAACGGTATCCTTGTTACAGACCGTGTTCTCGGCGGTGCTGATACATGGGCTACATCCCAGACAATCGCTGGTGCTTTAAGAAACCTTGACTATGACCTCATCATCACAGGCCGTCAGGCTATCGATGGTGATACAGCTCAGGTAGGTCCGCAGATCTCCGAGCACCTTGGTCTTCCGGTAATCAGCTATGCTGAGGGCATCGAGATCGACGGCGATTCTGTAATCGTTAAACGTCAGTTTGATGATAGATACATGATGTTAAAGGCTAAAATGCCGTGCTTAATTACAGCACTTTCTGAATTAAATGAGCCGCGTTACATGACTCCGGGCGGAATCTTCGATGCATACAAGAAAGAGATCACCGTTTGGGGCAGAAAAGATCTGAAAGATGTCCTTGATTCCAACCTTGGTCTTAAGGGATCCCCGACTCAGATCGCTAAGGCTTCCGACAAAGTAAGAAAGGGTGCAGGCGTTAAGGAGACAAACCTTGACCCGTCCGCAGCTGCAAATTACATTGTTGAGAAACTTACTGAGAAACATGTACTTTAATTCAAAAAAAGAAAAGTGTGGTGAAAAGTGATGAATTTAGCAGAATATAAGGGTGTATATGTCTTTGCACAGCAGGTAGACAATCAGATCAGCAGCATCGCTCTGGAGCTGATCGGAAAAGGTAAAGACCTGGCAAAGGATTTAGGAACAACTGTAACAGCAGTTTTAGTTGGTTCCAACGTAAAAGGTCTTGCAGACGAGCTCGGCGAGTACGGTGCAGACAAAGTTATCGTTGTTGACGATCCGGAATTAAAGGATTACAGAACTGAGCCGTATACTCATGCGATCACTTCCGTTATCAACGAGTTCAAACCGGACATCTTCTTAATCGGTGCTACAGCAATTGGCCGTGACCTTGGTCCGCGTGTTTGCGCACGTATCCATACAGGTCTTACAGCTGACTGTACACAGCTTGATATCGGAGATTTCCCGCTCGTTGCTACACCGGGTAAAGAGCAGAAGCATGGTCAGCTCCTTATGACCCGTCCGGCATTCGGCGGTAACACAATCGCTACAATCGCTTGCCCGGAATTCCGTCCGCAGATGGCTACAGTACGTCCAGGCGTTATGCAGAAACTTGACCGTGAGGCTGGCAGAAAAGCAGAAGTTATCGAGTTCAACCCGGGCTTCACTCCGGACAACAAGTACGTTGAGATTCTTGAGATTGTTAAGGCAGTATCCGACGTAGCTGATATCATGGATGCAAAGATCCTTGTTTCCGGTGGCCGTGGAGTTGGAAGCGCAGAGAACTTCAAGCTTCTTGATGACCTTGCTGAGGCTATTGGCGGTACCGTAAGCTGCTCTCGTGCAGTTGTAGATTCCGGCTGGAAGCCGAAAGATCTTCAGGTAGGACAGACTGGTAAGACTGTTCGTCCGCACGTATACTTCGCAATCGGTATTTCCGGTGCTATCCAGCACGTAGCTGGTATGGAAGAGTCTGACATCATCATTGCGATCAACAAAGATGAGTCTGCTCCGATCTTCGATGTAGCTGACTACGGTATCGTAGGCGACTTAAACAAGATCGTTCCGATGCTGACAGAGAAGATCAAAGAAGCAAAAGCTGCTGCAGCTAACTAATTTGCGTGAATTGTAAATGTATATAAAGTAGGCAGAGTGATTCTGCCGGTAGTGTCACAACAGGTGATGATCCCCGTCCGGGTTTCCGGGCGGGGATTTTTGCGTCTATATAGTCGAAAGAAAGTGCCGGCGCCTGCTTTACAGGTGTTCTTTTTGCATTGGAAAACCATCACAAGATAAATGTTGTATGTAATTGAAAAACAGATCCAATATTCGACCGCATTCGACAAAAACAAGAAAATAATTGTTTGAGAAATTACGATAATGATGCTAAGGTGTGGATAAACAAGCAGTTGCAGACGTGCAAATGCGAATGACTAACTCGAGATGGTCGAAATATACAAAAAGGGGGACGGCACATGAACAAGCAGGAGCTGTTTGAATATATCGCCAGTCAGGAAGAGTTTCTAAATCATATAAGTGATTCAGTCTGGGATAATCCGGAAACCTGTTATTCCGAAAAGGTTTCTTCTGAAATAATCTGTAAGGCTCTTGAGGAGCAAGGCTTTCATGTGGAAAAGGGCATTGCAGGAATACCTACCGCATTTACAGGAACATTTGGTCATGGAAAACCGGTAATTGGATTTCTCGGTGAGTTTGACGCATTGTCAGGTCTCAGCCAGGTAGCTGGGGCAACTGAAAAAATTGCAATTCATTCTGGTGGAAACGGTCATGGATGCGGCCATAATCTTTTAGGAACTGGTTGCCTTGCAGCAGCGATCGGATTGAAGGAATACTTGACTGAGAGTGGAAAAGAAGGAACCGTGATTTTCTATGGATGTCCGGCTGAAGAAGGTGGTGGAGGAAAGACATTTATGGCAAGGGAGGGATGCTTTGATCATCTGGATGCTGCGATCGCTTGGCATCCGGGAGACGCATATGGAAGTTCCGCCGGAAGTACACTTGCGAACTGTCAGATCTATTTCCGCTATAAAGGAATCAGTTCTCATGCTGGAATTTCCCCACATCTTGGACGAAGTGCCTTGGATGCGGTGACATTGTTTAATGTGGGAATCCAGTTCCTCAGAGAACATGTTCTTCCTTCTGTTAGGATGCATTATGCAGTGACGGATACTGGTGGATTTTCTCCGAATGTTGTTCAGCCAACAGCAGAAGTGCTCGTATTGTTAAGAGCGGAAGATAATGCAACAGTTGCGGATGTGCGGTCCAGAGTGGAAGATATTGCGAGAGGTGCAGCGTTAATGACAGGAACGGAGTTGGAGATCGATTTTGTAAAAGCAACTTCGAATACCGTACCGAACCATGTTTTAGGACGTGATGCAGTAGAAAATTTGAAATTGCTGAAACTTCCGGAATTTTCAAAAGAAGATGTGGAATTTTACAGCAAGATTTCCGCAACAAATAAGAATGGGAACCCAGAACATCCGATTGCAGATACGATTCCGGATTTCAAACCAGTTGAGATCGTGTTCCCGGCATCCTCCGATGTCGGAGATGTAAGCTGGATTGTACCGACGGTTTCTCTTAGTGCTCCGACATGGCCGGTTGGTACCGCAGCACATTCCTGGCAAGCGGTAGCAGTTGGTAAGAGTACACCGGCGCATAAGGCGACACTGATGGTTGGCGAGGCAATGGCCGGAGTCGCAGTGGACCTGATTGAACAACCGGAATTACTGGAACAAGCCAAGGAAGAATTAAATAGAAGATTAAAGGGCAGTAAGTATGAATGCCCGATCCCTAAAGGAGTCGTTCCGAGAGCACTTTCCATGAAAAAATAAGATTTTTGCAACTGGAAGTTAAGTAACTGTACAAGAACCGGAAGATGATCCCAAAAAGGATCCATATTCCGGCAAGAGAAAAGGGGGACTTTATATGCCTACACAAACTGTCATCTGTCTGGTCGTGTTCGTAGCAACTCTGGCACTCTACATGTCCAACAAATTTCCTCTTCCGCTGGTGTCAATGGCTGCGATGGGCATCTATGTTATCACAGGATGTCTTGAACCGAAAGCTGCGTTAAGCTGCTTTTCAAATTCATCCGTTATTATCATGGGATCCATGTTTATCGTAGCAGGTGGACTCAGCCGTACCCAGATGGTCCATAGGGTAACGAACCTTGCTTATAAGGTTTCCGGTGGAAGCTTCCAGAAAGGTATGATCCTGTACTGTCTGGTTACTCTTGCAATCGCTCAGGTTGCACCGTCCGCGATTCTGATCTTCTCCATCTGCTATCCGCTGGTTGCGGATTTCTGCCGTAAGAATAATCAGAGTCCGTCCAAGGCGATGTTCTCCATCGTACTGATCTGTATCTGTACTGTAACATCCCTTCCGATCGGTTCCGGCGCTACTTCCTACATCACAGCAAATACCATGTGGGAGACCTACGGTGTGACAGCAAGAGAAGGAATGTTTGATCCGATGCTTGTATATATGCCGACACTTGTTCTTTCTGTACTGTTTGCTATGTTCTATTGCCCGAAGGTTGCACCGGATTACGGTCCTCTCTATACAGAAGTTCAGTTAAGACAGATGAAAGAGCAGAAACCATTACCGCCGTTCCAGGAGTTCTGTGGTTATGGAATCTTCGTTGCAGTTGTTATCGCAATCTTATTCTCCAATAAGCTTCCGGCAACGATCCCGACATGGATGATCTGCTTTATCGGTGCTGTTTTAACGATCCTTACAGGTGTTCTTTCTGAGAAGGAAGCGATGGAATCCTTAACAATGCCGCCGATCTTCCTCTATATCGGTTCTCTGGCAGTTAGTAACGCACTTGTTGCATCCGGCGCAGGCGATTTTATTGCGCAGGAACTTCAGGCGATCCTCGGTGAAAATCCGTCCAAGTGGCTCGTAATTATCCTTTTCTGGTTCGCAGGCTTCATCGTAACACAGTTCATGTCCAACATGGCTCTGTATTCCGCATTACAGCCGGTTGTACTGCTCTTATGCGCAACATATGCATGGAACCCGACAGGACTTTTCAATATGTTATGGAAAGCTACATTCACCTCTTACCTGACACCGTTATCCACAGTTGCAATTCCGCTTTGTATGTCAGTTGGTGGATATAAGCAGAAAGACCTCCTTAGAATGGGACTTGTTCCGGCGCTTGTTATTTCAGTTGCGAACATCATATGGTGCGGATTATTCTTCCCACCATACTAAAGAATGAGGTTATAAAGGAGAAAATTGTTTATGACGGGTGATAAAAAGATAAATTTTGGCTGGGTGATCGTTGCATATGGTGTTCTCTGTATGCTGGTGCTTCACTATGGTACGATCGGAAGTCAGGCAATCTTCTTGTTACCGATTACGAAAGATCTGGGGGTCAGCACAACAACGCTGACCCTTGCGTCTACGTACAGCACCATCGTGAGCTTTATTGTTACTCCGATAGCAGGAAAGCTCATGAACGACAAAAGCCTGAAAAAGCTGTTATTTATGGGGGTACTTGGGACTGGTGCCACAATGGTGGCACAGAGCTACGTTACATCTGTTTATGCGTATTATGCAGTGATCCTTGTGAGAACAGTGTTTAACCCGTTTGCGCTGATGATGCCGTTCGCAACGCTGGCGGCGCGCTGGTTCCCGAAAGAGAGCCGGTCCTTTGCGACAAGTATCATCTTTGTGGGAATCAGTCTTGGTGGAGTTTTATTATCGAATCCGCTGACAGCGGCCATCGAGATGTTTGGCTGGAGAGTGACGTACCGCTGTTACGGATTTGTGGCGATGCTTCTTGTATCTCCACTGGCTCTTATCTTTGTCCGGGATTATCCGGATGGATATGAGGAACAGATTCGAGCAGAGAAGCCGGAAGGCCCCGGAGAAAAGGCTGATTTTGTCACACTGTTTAAGGATCCACGGTTCTTATTGATCGCAGTGGGAATGGGATGTATTTCCTTTATCGGATGTTCCCTGTACCATATTTCCTCTTATGTACAGTCACTCGGATATGACGCACAGTTTGGTGCAACCGTTATTTCACTGTACAATTTCGTATGTATCTTTTCAAAGATGATCATGGGACGCCTGTTCGATCGGAAAGGACTAAAGGGCGGAGTGATCTTTGGGGCGATCGGAATCATCGGTTCCTATCTCCTGATGACGATCTCCGTACTTCATTCCAGTGTTCCGATGCTTTTGCTCATCGCGTTCTTCTATGGAATCGGAAATACATGCCAGAGCATTACGGCTCCGTCCATGGTTTCTGGAGTATTTGGAGTTAAAAACTACAGTGAGATCTATGCAAAACTCAGCACCGTTACACTGGCGATCAGTGCGGTGAGCACGCCGGTTATTTCCGCAATCTATGAGAAGAGCGGAAACTATATGGCCGCTTGGGGATTATGCATGGTTTTATCGATCGTTTCCACCGTTTGTCTTCTGTTTGTAGGAAAGCTGAAGCCGAAAAAATAAGTGAGATGACAGATGATGCTGAAACAGCAAGGAGGTTCTTATGGAAATGTTAACAATGATTTGTGAAAAATTATGGATCGTCATGATGCTGGCAGCATTTTTTATCTGTCTCGCAAAAGGATGGCTTAGGAAAGGCTTTTACATTACAAGAGAACAGAAAGAAGAGAACGAATATCGGGAAAAGCTGGAAAAAGAGAAAAAACGGCAGGAGATCTTGAATAAATCGAAGATGAGCTGCCGTATGGAAAAGTGATTTCCGGATAGAAGAAAGGCTCTAAGATCAATAGTCATGGTGGGATTTTTAGAATTCCATCCTGTTATTGATTTTAGAGCCTTTATTACTGTCATACAATAGGAAGAAGGTGCCGTGGCAGGTCATACAGACTGGATTGTCAGTGCAGAGTGATCTCAGAGTAGTATTGATTATTGGCCCAGGGCAGATATTCAGCACGTACCTTTTGAATCTGGTCCTGATAATAGGTACGGATCATGGAACAAAAATCGGTGACATAGGTGGGAAGATTACGCTGGGCAGAGGTGATGAGGTCAATAGCCATGAAATCACTGTAATTTTCGAGTTTCTACACCTGAAGCTTGGCGGAAGAAGATATTTCACTATGACAGGAGAGATCGGCTTTGATTAACTGGTTTTCTGGGCAGAACATGGCTGCCTTTCCAGATTTACAAATTGCCATCTGGGCATTATTATCCTCGATCTTAAAAATATACTTGGACTCGAATCCAGCTTTCAACATGGTTCGATGCAGATTCTGTGCCATGATACTGATATTGGAACTTGCTGTCAGGGGAATCATAGAAAGCTCTTTGCGTGTCAGCGTCTTTCTGGATTCATCCCAGTCAGGAATTCGTTCTTTTAGGAGATCCGGAGATGCAAGAAAAACGATATCTTCCTCACCGATTCGATCAGCACGGGTATTGGCAAGGGCTGTGCAATTAGCACCGAGAATTACATCGGCGGTTCCTTCAGACAGAACTTTTTCTGTGTAGGCACTGTGAATAAAGTAGACGTCAAGTTCTACATCCGGATATTTTTCATGAAACTCCAGAAACGGATCGATCAGAAAAATCCGTGCCCGGTTTAAGTGGGTTCCGAAGCGTATTGTGCCGTGGATTGAGGAAGTATCCGTCTTTAGCTTTTGCAAGGTTCCTTCTTCGATATCCCGGATTTGAATAAAGGACTGGTAGAGCGTTTTTCCGGCTTCAGTAAGTTGAAGATGAGGAGTGCGTTCAAAAAGCTTTACTCCACAAGAAACTTCAAGACGGTGGATATGGTTACTGAGACATTGTTGGGTTACAAATGCTTTCTGTGCCGCTTTAGAAAAGCTCATCTCTTCGACTGCATACATAAACATCAATTGGTTCGTTGTCATAATGGTACCTCGAATCATAAAAGAGGGTCGCACAAGTTTTTTGTTGTAGAAAAAACACATACAAGTTTTTTGTTGTGCGGTTGATAAAACGTCATAAAAAAAAATTAGTATTCTTTGATGCAATTTACAGACATATACTCTTTTATTTTACCATTTTAGATCGATAAAAACAACTGTGGGTTTTATAACTGATTATGAGAAAATATTACAGATAGATCACTGTATCTAAAACTGTACAAAACAGTTATACAAAGGATGAGGACCGTGCTATGATAAAATGAAAGAAAGCGATGGGGAATGGATGATAGGGAGCTTTCGACATAGTTACTGCAGAAAATCATGTACATCTAAGAAGAGACAGCGGGAGGTAGGTTTATGAATTTACTCGATCTATTCAGTCTTCAGGGAACCTTGTTTGCATTGATGATTGTCGGAGCAATCTTAAAGAAAAAGGAGATCATCGATGCCAATGGAAAGAAATGTCTGACGGATTTATGCATCAACGTGGTGATCCCATGTAATATCTTTAAGTCGTGCCTGATTGAATTCAACATGGAAATATTCCGGTCCTGTGCGTTGCTTTTACTGGCGGCGGTGATCATGCAGGCGGTCGGTGGGGACAACTTATTTTGTGGCGGATGAGAAGGTGGATAAGAAGAAAGTCGCGAAGAACGTGCTGACACATCCATGTCTGGTTGCAATTTATCTGGGCTTGATCTGCATGGTGACTCAGGTGAAGCTTCCAGCTGTCATCACGGCGACAGTGAAGTATCTTGGGAATTGTAACAGCGCCCTATGCTGACCCTGCCAGTCTGGTGTTATCTGGCAGGGTGAGAGGTCCCGGGCAGGTCGATCGTTTTCAGTTAGGAGAAGAGATAGAAATTTTTGTTCATTTGTAAAATGGCATACCGCATGCGATAGAGAACGGAAAGCTAGGTGGTTGTGCCGGTTCTGGTGAGTGCAGCGTTCGCGGCATCCATAAAGTTCCGGATCGCCTTCCACTGGTAAGGCTGTTCCAGAGAACCGAAGCGGATCTTATATTTTGCGGATCGTCCGAGATGGATGATCCGCATTTTTTTGCGCTGCTCAGGGGAGAGGGAGCTCATGGCAAGGTTCAGCGGGGAGATGCAGGCGCCTTTTCCGGCGGCGCAGAGTTCCAGAAGCATTCCCATATTGTCGGACTGGGTCTTTACGATTGGTTTGAAATTGCCCATGGTGATGAAGTGTCTTCCGAGCTGACCGGCGATGTCTGTGGCGTAGTTTAGAAGGAATGGGCAGTGTTCGAAGATCGAGAAGTCTTCCGGGCTTCTTAACATTAACGGTTCTGGCTGTGAATCTGTCAGTGCAGGGAGATCCTGGACAGAAAAGGAGACAGTGCCAGCGGTGTCATGAGTGAAATCAGAGCCGGAGCAGCAGATAGTCTTTGGAAGATGTAAAAATAGGGCATCTGCTGGGGCGGCATCGGAAATAACCTCATGAAACAGAGAATCAGCAAGCAGAAGGACGACCTCCTCCTCATAGAAATCGCTCAGCGTGATCCCTGGCAGAAAATCCGGGAACTTCGCGATGGCGAGATCGATCTTATGTTCCATCAGGTCTTTTTGTAGTCCAGTGTTCGCATTTTCGATGACCTGGATCTCCATATGCGGGTAGCGGCGTTGGTATTCCGTGATGATCGCGGGCATGATGGCGTGGCAGCGGGTAAAGGAGATGCCGATCCGCAGGATGCCCTGCTCATTTTTAGTCAGGTCGGCAAATTCGTGCTGCATTGCTCGGTATTTTTTCTGGAAGTCTGCGGCGTACTGCCAAAAGATCTCTCCGGCATAGGTGAGCTCCAGGGGAACATGGCGGACGAAGAGCTTGCAGTCCAGCTCCTGTTCCAGATTGGCGATGTGGGTGCTCAGGGTCTGCTGGGTGATATGGAGAGCATCGGCGGCTTTTGTGAAGCTGCGCTTCTCAGCGGTCATGAGAAAGTAGTCCATGGAAAGAAAGTTCATATAAAACCTCCGGAATATAAAAAAGAAAGTTTAACCGAATCAAGTAAGTCCCCTGCTTCAATTGCGAAAAGCAATAAGCAGTGGGTGGGGACTTGCTTGTATCAGGAGGAGTGCAAGCTCCTTCTGATAAACTGCGGAGCAGTTATTGGGTTATGAGCAAGTAGCGAAGCGGATTGCGAATATCCGCTTGACTTGTAAGTGTCGTGCAGAGTCACGGATCAGCTGTGCTGATCATAAAGGATACGGGACAGCCAGAATGAACTGGGAAAATCGTGTAAAAGAATGAAATCTGTAACTTACATACAGTTTTTTAGCTGTATTATATATCGGAAAATACAGTTAGACAAGCGGAAAATCCAGGCGTATACTATAATCATAAAGGTGGATCAGGATATCTGAACAGGGAACAGCTGGCTGAGGGAATGGTTCACGAAAGAAAACAGGGAAGAGGTAAACATTATGAAGGTACACACCAGTGAGACGGCTGTTCTGGTCGTGTTCGCGGTGACGCTGATCGGGTGCATCCTTGCGGGAATCCCGATCCTGGCAGCGTTGGCACTTGGATATCTGATCTTTTTCGCGTACACTTTGAACCGCGGTTATACGGTCAGAGATATTTTCGGGATGTCCTGGAAGGGAATCAAGACGGCGAAAAATATTTTAATTACGTTTTTACTCATCGGGATGCTGACGGCGCTCTGGCGGGCGGCGGGAACGATCCCGGCGATCGTCTCCTACTGCGCAGGGCTTATGAATCCGTCGGTAATGATTTTGATGGCATTCCTTTTAAACTGTCTGGTGTCCGTCCTTACAGGAACAGCATTCGGAACGGCGGCGACCATGGGCGTGATCTGCATGACCATGGCGAAGGCGATGGGGTGCAATGAGATCCTGACGGGAGGTGCGATCCTCTCCGGCGTGTTCTTCGGGGACCGGTGTTCGCCGGTATCCACCAGCGCACTGCTGGTCTCGGAGCTGACCCACACAAATATTTTTGACAATATCCGTCTGATGGTGAGGACGGCCATCGTGCCGCTAATTTTAACCTGTGCCTTTTACGGTGTCTGCGGAATCGCATTTCCGGCTTCCGCCGCCGGAAATTTGTCGCTGACGGAGAGCTTTTCTGGCGTATTCCATCTGGGACTGATCCCAATTCTTCCGGCGGTGGTGATCATGGTATTATCACTTTTCCGGGTACAGGTGCGGATGGCGATGCTGGCAAGTATCATGACGGCACTCGGCGTGTGCCTTTTATGGCAGCATACGGACCTGTTCCTGATCGTTGGAATTCTGGTCAACGGTTATAAATCTCCGGATCCATCAATCTCGTCCATGATCGACGGCGGCGGAATCATGTCCATGGTGCGGGTGGCACTGATCATCACGATTTCGTCCTCCTATTCGGGTATCTTTGAGGGAACCGGACTTTTAAATGGTTTAAAGTCGAAGATGGGCTCGGTGAGCAGAAAAATCACCGTATTTGGTACGATCCTTATGACGTCCATGGTGGCGGGGATGGTGGCCTGCAACCAGACACTGGCAACGATGCTGGTGGACCAGGTCTGCAAGGATCTGGAGCCGGATCAGCAGAGGTTTGCGATAGATATGGAAAACTCGGTAATCGTTACGGCTCCGCTCATTCCGTGGTCCATTGCGGGTGCGGTTCCGCTGGCGTCTGTGTCGGCGCCGCTTGTGTCGATAGGGGCGGCGGTGTTCCTGTATCTGCTTCCAATCTGGCATCTTATTGTGAGAGCCAGAAAGGCTGTTTGATAAATTTTAACTTTTCCAGTTTTGGATGAAAAGGGCAGGGCTGAGAAAATATGTTCAGGGGAGATACTGCAGAATCTGAAACCAGTGGCAGGAAAAGAATTTTCTGACCTGCCGTGGGAAGAGAGCGAGGATATGAAAGAGATCTGCGATAACTTCCGTATCATTGAAAGGCAGCGGGACCTGTACCGGGAGCGCTGCACCAGACTTCAGAAAGAAAATGAGAATCTTAAGCGATTGCTTGATAAGATCCAGATCGTTGTGTGTCAATAGTCTAACTGCTGACTACCTTCAGCCTTTTAGCCGCGGCACCGCTGGTCCTTTTTTGGGACCTGGCGGTGCCGCATTTCACACCCG
>OGDF01005191.1_pt1 | contig 14013 bp, 9 predicted proteins | sample 1570141 | NCBI WGS metagenome assembly OGDF01 (sample SAMEA4370581, study PRJEB24528) | human gut metagenome | reverse complement strand
AGCCTTTAAGGCGTTAAAAGAAAAGCCACCGGCTAAGCCGGTGGATATTTACTATGCTTATATGTGGAAAACTTTTTGAGTCGTAATGATGGAAATTTTGAGTTGATAAAAATAATAATTTATGTAGTTAATTAAGAGATTTACAAAATTACTTTGCTGATATATAATGTATTTAGAAACTAGAGGAGCAAAATTATGGCTTTCAATGCAATTATTACTGACGATAAAATTAAAGAACTTTTAGCTAAAATAGATAGTGGTGATGATAAAGCAAAAGCCACTTTAGGTGATTATTATAACACTTTAGGTGTACAGTACTTTTCATCAAATGAAGAAGATAATGTGGAAAAATCTATTTATTGTTTTGAAGAAAGCAGTAAGCTAAATGATGAAAACGGTAAGAAAAACCTTGCTATTCTATATAATCAACTTGGTGTAAATTACTATAATGGGAAGGATAATTACAGTATAGATTATAATAAGGCTGAGGGTTACTTCAAGAAGTCACTTGAACTAGGTAATGAAAATGCTAAGAAAAACTTAGGTGTGTTATATAATCAGTACGGTAAGCAATATGGAACAGGTAATCACGCAAATATTAACCACGAAATGGCCGAAAAATTCTTTGAAATGGCAGTTGAAATGGATAACGAAGAGGCAAAATATAATCTTGTAAAGGACTATACCAATTGTTATTTTAATTTTAAATATGGTGTTAACGGTTACTTAAAGGATACTGATAAGGCAAATCAAATGCTGACTATGGCGAAAAATACCGACATAGCAATAGTTAATAAAATAGCTGAAGAATATTATGAGAAAGCTAAGAAACTTGTTTCTGTCGGAATAAATTATGATAATTACAGAAAGATAAACGGATACCTTAAAAGGGCTTCTAAATTAGGTATGACAGGTATTAACAGTGACTTAATATCTTTTTATAAGTATGTTAGTAATTGCTACAGTAAGGGAAAAAAAGGCTTTACAAAGAACAAGGTTAAGGCCAACTTCTATATGGGCAAAGCCGGTGAACTTGGGGATACCGATGCTATTAAAAAGCATAAGCCTGAAAAATAATTTTTAATATGCAAGGCGAAATCTTGAAATGCTATTATTAAATTTATAAAGTATAACAATAAATATTTAAAGAAATAGAAAAATGCGACTATCAATGATAGTCGCATTTTTCTTGTTATATTTTAGGATGTTTAGGAAAAATCTTATTTAAAGTATTTAACACCTGATTCAAAGATTTGCATATCCTTTTCAAATGGAACATTTGCGTAAAGGTTAGCACCCTTTCTTTCACAGTGACCCATCTTACCTAAAACTCTACCGTCAGGAGAAGTGATACCTTCAATAGCACAAACAGAACCGTTTAGGTTAAACTGAATGTCCTGACTTGGGTTACCCTTTAGGTCAACATACTGAGTAGCTACCTGACCGTTTTCAATTAACTTCTTAACTGTTTCGTCAGTAGCAACAAATCTACCTTCACCGTGAGATACAGGAACTGCAAATACATCACCGGCATTAACACTTGAGAACCAAGGTGACTTTGTACTTGTAACTCTTGTGTATGCCATATGGCTGATATGTCTGCCAATAGTGTTAAATGTTAGAGTTGGGTCATTTTCCTTGATTTCAACGATTTCACCGTTAGGTACAAGACCTAGCTTAATAAGTGCCTGGAAACCGTTACAGATACCAAGTGCAAGACCATCTCTGTTCTTTAGTAAGTCGTTAACTGCTTCGCTGATAACAGGGTTTCTAAATGTTGTAGCGATGAATTTACCTGAACCGTCAGGTTCGTCACCACCTGAGAAACCACCTGGGAACATTAGAATTTGGCTAGACTTAATAGCCTTTTCCATTGCCTCAATAGTTTCTTCAATGTCAGATGGCTTTAGGTTCTTAACAATAAGAACTTCAACATCTGCACCGGCTTTTTCAAAGGCTCTCTTTGTATCAATTTCACAGTTTGTACCTGGGAAACATGGGATAAATACCTTTGGCTTTGCAACCTTAATTGCAGGGCTGTGAGTATTTCTTTCTGTATATAGAGGAGCATCAACTGTGATTTCAGGAACTTCTGCCTTAGTTGGGAATACCTTTTCAAGTGGAGATGTCCAAGCCTCAATTAGGTCCTTAAGTTCTAGGCTTTCACCGTTAACAGTAATTTTACTGCTTTCGTTAGTTGTACCAAGTGTGTAGTGAAGAACATCTTCGGAAAGTGTTGCACCATCCTTAAGTTCAAGGATTAGTGAACCTGCCTTTGGAGCAAATAGTTCTTCCATTGTGTATTTATAGTCAGGTTTAAATTCAAAACCAAGCATATTACCGAAACAAGCCTTTGCTACTGAACCGGCACAACCACCTTCTTTAACAACTGATGCAGATAGTACCTGACCATTGTCAAATAGAGCATAAACTGCCTTGTACATTTCAACCAGCTTGTCCCAGTCCGGCATTAGAGTTTCTTTGTTCTCTGGAACAGGAACATAAATTACATTTGAACCACTCTTCTTAAATTCAGAAGAAATTGTCTTACTTGCCTTAGTCATTGCTACTGCAAATGAAACAAGTGTTGGTGGAACATCTAAATCTTCAAATGAACCTGACATTGAGTCTTTACCACCGATTGATGGAAGACCTAGCTTAATCTGAGCTTCCATAGCACCAAGTAGTGCTGCAGCAGGTTTACCCCAACGTTCTGGTTTATCGTGTAGTCTTTCAAAATATTCTTGGAATGTTAGTCTAGCTTTTAGTGGGTTAGCACCGATAGCAAGTAGCTTTGATGTGCTTTCTACAACTGCATAAGCTGAACCATGGAATGGACTCCATCTTGATGTACCCGGAATGTAACCGAATGACATTGCAGATGCATCATCTGTTTCACCCTTTAGTACAGGAATCTTAGCTGCCATTGCTTCTTGTGGTGTTAACTGTGTCTTACCACCAAATGGCATAATAACTGTTGCTGAACCGATTGATGCGTCAAATCTTTCAGCAAGACCAATCTGTGAACAAACTTCAAGTCTTGATAGGTTGTCCTTAAATGCATCCTTAACACTCTTACCTTCAAGTGCCTTTGGAACATTGTTTCTGTAACAATCATCAGCATCAGGAACTGTGATAAATGCATCAGCCTCTTGAGTCACACCGTTAGTGTTTAGGAATTCTCTGCTAACATCAACAATTGTGTCACCTCTCCAGTTCATAACCAGTCTAGGTTCTTCTGTAACAACTGCAACTGCTGTAGCCTCTAAGTTTTCCTTTAGTGACTCTGCAATAAATTTATTTACATCTTTCTTGTCCAGAACAACTGCCATTCTTTCTTGGGATTCTGAGATAGCAAGTTCTGTACCGTCAAGACCTTCATATTTCTTTGTAACCTTGTCAAGGTCAATAGTTAGACCGTCAGCAAGTTCGCCAATAGCAACACATACACCACCGGCACCAAAGTCGTTACATCTTTTAATCATCTTAGAAACAACAGGGTTTCTAAATAGTCTTTGGATTTTTCTTTCTGTTGGAGCGTTACCCTTTTGAACTTCTGCACCACAAGTTTCGATAGATTCTTCTGTATGTGCCTTTGATGAACCGGTTGCACCACCACAACCGTCTCTACCTGTTCTACCACCTAGGAGAACAATAACATCATCGGGAGTAGGAACTTCTCTTACAACATTTTCCTTTGGAGATGCACCGACAACTGCACCGATTTCCATTCTCTTTGCAACATAACCTTGGTCATAAAGTTCTGTTACCTGACCTGTTGCAAGACCAATTTGGTTACCGTATGATGAGTAACCCTGAGCAGCACCTGTTGTAATCTTTCTTGATGGTAATTTACCATGCATTGTATCCTTGAAAGGAACTGTTGGGTCACCTGAACCGGTAACACGCATTGCTTGATATACATAAGAACGACCACTTAGTGGGTCACGAATTGCACCACCAAGACAAGTAGCAGCACCACCGAAAGGTTCAATTTCTGTTGGGTGGTTATGAGTTTCGTTCTTAAACTGTAGTAGCCAGTTTTCTGTTACACCGTCAATAGTAACAGGAACATTAATAGAACAAGCATTGATTTCTTCACTTTCGTCAAGATCAGGGATTTGACCACGCTTTTTAAGTAGCTTCATACCCATAAGTGCCATATCCATTAGGCTAACATTTCTATTTGTGTCCTTGCCGTAAACTTCATCTCTGGCATCATAATAAGCCTGTAGAGCATCTTCGATAGCCTTTGAAAGAGCCTTTTTCTCAATTTCGACCTTATCAAGTCTTGTTAAGAAAGTAGTATGACGACAATGGTCAGACCAGTATGTGTCAATAACTCTTAGTTCAGTAACAGAAGGATCTCTCTTTTCAGTATCACGGAAGTAATCTCTACACCACTTTAGGTCAGCAAGTGTCATTGCAAAGCCCATTGAGTTGTAGTACTTTTCCATTTCTTCATCGTTCCACTTAATGAAGTCAGTAATTCTAGCAACATTTTCAGGAACTTCAACCGGAATATCAAGTGACTCCGGCTTTTCAAGAGAAGCAACTCTACTTTCAACAGGGTTAATCATATATGACTTGATTTTTTCAAATTCTTCGTCAGTAATATCCCCTTCAAGTGAAACAACTTTTGCTGAGATAACCTGTGGTCTTTCTCCTGCAGTTAGTAGCTGTACACACTGAGATGCTGAGTCTGCTCTCTGGTCGTATTGACCGGGTAGATACTCCATAGCAAAGACTTTCCAATCCTTATCAACCGGATATTCTTCATCATAAACAATATCCTGATTTGGCTCAGAAAAAACAGTAACCTTTGCCTTAGCAAATTCTTCATCTGTAAGACCCGCAACATCATAACGATTAGCAAATCTTAGGTTTGTTAAAGAACGAACACCAAGGTTGTGACGCAAATCCCAAAGAATCTGCTTAGCTTCAACATTGAATCCGTCTTTCTTTTCTACGAATATTCTTTTTACTTGTGACATCCCATTGACCTCCATCTGGATAATAATCAATATACCTTTAGTATTTTACCATAAAATCACTTTTTTAATTTTCAACTAGGGAATTATAAAAAATATATTGTTGTTTTTTACAGTAAATTTTTTTGTGAATAAAACTTATCAAATAAATTTTTGATAATAGGGTAGTAAATATAAGAAAAAGTTACGCATATATATAGAAATACATAAAACCATTTGCACAAATTATTTTCATGAATTTCTAATTTATAGTAATATTTTATCATTGCAAATAGTTTATATATATGTTATTATATTATTATACGAAAGAATTATATTTATATATTGTTTAGATATATAAATATTTCACTAGAGAGGAGAACAAAATGAAAAAGATTATAATTGTACTTTTAGTGCTAACAATGGGTTTTGCAGTTATCGGCACAGGTTGTTCCGATAAAAAAGATGATAATTCATCAAGTAGTACAAGTTACAGTTCATCAACTGTAAGCAACAGTGACAGTTCATCAAGTGACTTAAGTTCTGACAGTAATTTAGACAGTGACTTTAAGTGGGAAGACGGTAAATATATTGTAGGACTTTCAGACCAAGGTAAAAAGAAAAAGAATATTACTGTTCCCGAGGGTAGCTTTATGCTTATCACTGATTCTGAAGCAGCATCCAGTGTGTCAAGTAGTGATGAAAATAACGGCTTTAACAGTAATGATTTATTAGAAAGTATCTCATTTGAGTCTGATACAATCACTTCACTTCCAGGTTTTATGTTCCAAGATGACACAAATTTAAGTGAAGTTAAGTTACCAAAAAATCTTAAAAAAATTGATACATGTACATTTGCTGGTTGTACATCTTTGAAAACTGTAGAAATTCCAAGTACAGTTACAAAAATCAAAGAACTAGCATTTACTGATTCAGGTATTGAGGAACTAACACTTCCTGAGGGTGTAGAAGAAGTTGAAGGACCATTGTTTAATGGTACAAAATTAAAGAAAATTTACTTACCAGCATCACTAAAAGAAATTCATGGTTGGTTCTTAACGGATATAGATAATCTTGATTCTAAAATGAATCCTGTTTATAAGGTTGAGGTATATGTAAAGAAAGGCTCATATGCCGATAAACACTATGATGATTACGGAGAGTCATCATTCATAAAGAAATATTATTAATAACATTACAAACTTTTAAGAGGCTAGAAATAGCCTCTTTTCTTTAATATATGAAAGTGTATAAAAACCATTTGCACAAATTATTTTCTTTATTTATTAGAATTATAGTGGTAGTTTTTCCTTGCGAATATGGTTAAACTGTGGTACTATAAAAAGGTATAATTACAAGTATAGGTTCTTTGTGGATAGTTTGGGTGAACAAAAACAATTTATCGTTACACAAAGGCTCCCTCAGACGAGGGAGCTGTCGCTCGTAAATTGGAAGAATGACAATTTACACTTAAAGAGCGACTGAAGGAGGGAAAAACTTGAATAGATGAAACTTTGTCATATATGATAAATTATAAAATTCATCTATTATAATATTTTAAACAAGTTTAAAATATTAACCACTCCTTCCGTCATATTTGAATTTCCTAAAGACAATTCAAATATGCCACCTCCCTCAGCGAGGGAGGCTGACATAATCACTAATATTTTTAAATTTTTAGATTACCCAAATATTTGTTGTAGAACCTAATAGAAGTATATTGATTTGTTATTAGAAAGGATGTTGACTATGTGTGGTATTTGTGGTTTTACAGGCCAGATTGTTGACAGAAATGAAACAATTAAAAATATGACAGATGTTATCACTCATCGTGGGCCTGACTCTGACGGTCTTTTCCAGGATGATTATATTTCAATGGGCTTTCGTAGATTGTCTATTATTGACCTAGACGGTGGTACTCAGCCTATTTATAATGAGGACAAGTCCCTTGTTATTACTTTCAACGGTGAAATTTACAACTACAAGATTTTGCGTGAACAGTTAATCAAGGCAGGTCATAAGTTCTATACCGATACAGACTCAGAAGTTCTTATTCATGGCTTTGAAGAATGGGGCGAAGAAATGCTCCCAAAACTTCGTGGTATGTTTGGTTTCGCTATTTATAACAAGAATGACGGTTCTCTGTTTATTGCAAGAGATTTCTTTGGCATTAAGCCAATGCACTATACATTGATTGACGGTAACTTAGTTTATGGTTCAGAAATTAAGTCAATCCTACAACATCCTGACTTTAAGAAAGAGTTTAACGAAAAGGCTCTTGACTCTTACCTATCATTCCAGTATGTTGTACCACCTGAAACATTCTTCAAGAATGTTTATTGCCTACTACCGGGTCACTATATGTGGTTTAAGGATGGCAAGATTACAACAACCAGATATTTTGAACCAACATTTGAACCTGATGAAACTTTAACAGAAGAAAAAGCAGTTGATGAAATTGCTGATGTATTTGAAGATTCTATCAAGGCTCATAAGATTGCCGATGTTGAGGTTGGTTGTTTCCTATCAAGTGGTGTTGACTCATCATATGTTTCAACTTACTTTGCTGACCAAAAGACATTTACAGTTGGCTTTGACTTTGGTGAAAAGTATAACGAAATTTCTTGGGCTCAAGAACTTTCAAAAGAAATCGGTGTTGAACACCATACAAAGATTATCGGCAGTGAAGAATTTTGGAGTACAGTTCCAAAGGTTCAGTACTATATGGACCAGCCTCTAGCTGACCCAAGTTGTATTGCACTTTACTTTGTATCTAACCTTGCAAGTCAGTATGTAAAGGTTGTACTTTCAGGTGAAGGTGCTGATGAACTGTTTGGTGGTTATACTTGCTACAATGTTCCTCGTTCACTAAAGCCATATAGCATTGTGCCATTCCCTATTCGTAGAGCAATCGGTAAATTAGCAGAAAAATTCCCTAAGGTTAAGGGTAGAGCATACCTAATGCGTGGTGGTAAGCGTCTTGAAGAAAGATTTATCGGTAATGCATTTATGTATGACAAAAAGCAAAAACAGGCTTTACTTAAAAAGCCTGAAATTGCAACAGACCCACAAAATCTATGTAAGCCTTATTATGACAGAGTTAAGGATTATGACGATATTACAAAGATGCAGTACCTTGATATTAACCTTTGGATGACAGGTGATATTCTTCTAAAGGCTGACAGAATGTCAATGGCAAATTCACTTGAACTTAGAGTTCCTTTCCTAGATAAGGAAGTATTTAATGTTGCAAGAACAATTCCTACTCACCTTCGTGTAAACAGTGAAAATACTAAGTACGCAATGCGTAAGGCTGCTCGTAGAAGAATGCCTGAAAAATCTGCTCAGAAGAGAAAGCTGGGCTTCCCTGTACCTACAAGAGTATGGCTAAAGGATGAAAAGTACTATAATGTTGTAAAGAAGGCATTTAAGTCTGCTACAGCAGAAAAGTTCTTTAACACAGATATTCTTGTTAGTTGGCTAGACGGTCACTTCCAAGGTAAGGCTGACAACTCAAGAAAAGTTTGGACAGTTTATGTGTTCCTAGTATGGTACAATATTTACTTTGGCGATGATGACAAAATCAACACACCTAACCTAGACTAAATAATAACTGCTAGGCAAAGGGCTTTTTGAAGAATTTTGTATTCTTCTTCAAGGTCTGAAAGTGGCAGAGGGTTCTTCCCTTTACCTATTTCAAAAGTGAATCCCGGTTTGTTAAATCGGTGAATAAACCAATCTTTAAACCCACCACCATCTGCTATTGATGGTGGTGTGGATAATTTATAATTACAGGTTCTTGCCAGTAGTCTTGCCATTGTTTTGGAGTCTTTTGGTGTTTCATCACCAAATGTATAGTAGATTTCTCTACCTTGACTATGAAAAGCATAGCACCTACTGAAATTCTGTTTTATACAGTAGTTCATAAGTGAGATTGTTTCCGGTTCTGATGATGGAGTTTTGCCACCATACCTTGTGTTGTGTGGTACAGAGATTCCTAAGGCAATTTCTCTCTTGTGTATTTCTTCCCAATTTGCCGGAAAGTTGTGGTTAATGTCAACACCTCTTGCATTTGATTGCCATATGCAAGAATGTGGACAAATATAATTAATAAGTGAAGAATATTTATTTGCTGAGGATGAACCAAGTAAGTTAATGTCAGTACCGTCAGGATTGACACAAGGTATTATGGTTACACCTCTCCTATGTAAATATCTTTTCATTTTAATACCGGCAACTTCACTTCCGTCTCTGTATGAACAACCAAGTTGCCACAAAAATTTATACAGTAAATTAATGGTCAGGTATTCACTTCCGTGTACTCCCCCAACCATAATTATTTTTTTATTTTTGTTACCTATGGTGAATGCCTCAATGTTTCTGTTAACAAGGCTTTTCCCTATGGTTTCTTTTTTTATAAAGGGAAATTCCTTTATTAATCGGTTTTCAAATTCTTCACGATTTTTTGTGTGGGGATAAAAATTAAACATATCATACCTCGGAGATTTTATTATGAAATTAGAAGAAAAAACTATATCATCAAAGCAAGTGTTTGATGGTTGTTTATTAAAAATATATAAGGATGAAGTTCTCTTGCCTGATGGCAATACTGCTACAAGAGAATACAACAAGCACCATGGTGCAGTTTGTGTTGTACCACTAACCAAAGATAATGAAGTGCTGATGGTTAAGCAGTATCGTTATCCATTACGCCAAGTAATGTTAGAAATTCCGGCAGGTAAGCTGGAAAAAGGTGAAACACCTTTGGAAAATTGCAAAAGAGAGTTGAAAGAAGAAACAGGTGCTGATGGCTATAGTTATATGACACTTGGTAGCTATGTTGGACTATGTGCTTATTCTGATGAGATTGTTCATATGTATATGTGCAGAGTTGATGGTTGTGGTGAACAACACCTTGATGATGACGAATTTCTAAATGTGGAAAAGATTCCATTTGATAAAGTTGTGGAAATGGTGCTGAATAATCAAATCATTGACGGCAAAACTCAAGTGGCAATTCTGAAGGCAAAGTACCTACTTGACAGTGGCAAAATTTAATTTATATTAAAGTATATTTGAGAGTTACTATATATATGAAAGAACAAATTAACGAAAATAATTATTCTGCAGTAGCACTTGGATTTTTTGATGGAATACATCAAGGTCATAGGGCAGTTATCGAAAAAATGATTAAAGTGGCTAATGAAAAGTCGCTGACTCCTATTGTTTATACTTTCCGGAAAAACCCGGCATTGCTATTTGGCAGAAGTGTTGAAATTATCACTCCTAATGAAGAAAGACAGATTATTCTTAAGAATATGGGTGTCAGTAAAGTTATTGAGGATGATTTCTTAACAGTAAAGGATTATTCACCAAGAGAATTTGTGGAAAAAATCCTTGTTGAAAAATTAAATGCAAAAGAAGTGTTTTGTGGCTTTAATTATCATTTTGGCAAAGGTGGAGTTGCTGACCACAATACACTTAAAGAAATATGCAAAGAATTTTCTATTAATGTTACGGTAACAGACCAAGTTGTTGTTGATGGCGATACTGTCAGCAGTACAAGAATAAGGAAACTTATTAAGAATGGTGAAATGGAAGAAGTAAATAAACTTCTTGGTCATAGATTCGGCTATACATCTGTAATTGAACAAGGCAATCACATAGGTAGACTTATGGATACACCTACTATTAATCAGAAACTACCGGAAAATATTGCAATTCCTAAGTTTGGTGTTTACACAAGTATAGTTACTATTAAGGGTAAACAATACGCCGGTGTAACTAATGTTGGTGTTAAACCTACTGTTGGTAACTACAAGCCACTTTCAGAAACATGGTTGCCTAAATACAACGGTCCGGATTTATATGGTGAAGTGATTGACACAAGACTTTTATGTTTTCAGCGTCCGGAAAAGAAGTTTGACTCTTTAGCTGAACTGGAGAAAACTATTAAAAATGATGGCAAAAATGCGTTAATCAACATTAAAAAGTATATTTGTTGATTATTATAATTTTTTTTGATAAATTATACTTTTACAACTGAAAATTAATCAAATTAAAATCTTTCCTAGTGCATTTAGGAAAGATTTTTCTTATTTTATATATATTTTTAACAAATGGAGAACAAACTGAAACACAAGGAATGGTGGGAGTTATGATATATTTTGGAAATTTTATAAAGCTAATTTAACAAATGGACTTCAAATTTTAACAAATTGTTAATACAATATATCCAAAACATAAAGATTTGGTTACAAACGTTATACAAATTAAGCTTTTTATCTATTTTCAACAAAGATAAAGTGTTAAATTCGTTACTTTGCTAATTGAAAAGTACTTGAAAAAAAGACTATAATAAATATGCAATTAAATGCGATACTTTAAAAGGAGGTTTTTCAGAAATGAAAACAAAAAGAATTGTTAGCATTATTCTTTCAGTGCTAATGGCTTGCTCAGTATTTGCAGGCCTATCAGTAGCTGCTGATGATACTGCTACACACACTTACACAGTTGTAGGTGACGCTAAGTTCTTAGGTGCTAACTGGACTCCTAATACTCCAGCTGACGATATGGCACTTCAGGAAGGCGGCACTTACAAGAAGACATACACAGGTGTTGCTAAGACTGACTGTGCTACAATCAAGGTTGTAGAAGATCATGATTGGTTCACATCATTCGGTGCAGTTGCAGGTGTTGTAAACCCTGAAAACATTGAATTCTCAGTTCCAGAAGACAACTCAACAGTTGATGTTATTCTAACTCTTTCTGGTACAAGAGAAAAGGAAGTAACAGACGCAGATGGTAAGCCAACAGGCGAAGTAAAGACTATCAACGACGGTACAGTTAAAGTACTAGTTAATGGTGCAGATGCACCTGCTAAGGTTGTTCCTCTAGAAAATGCTTATTATGTAGCTGGTGAACCTGGTCTATGTAATGGTGTTGAATGGAAAGTTCTAGCAAATGCAGAAACAGAAGAAGAAAAGACTGCAGTTGAAACAAAGAACAAGATGACTAAGAATGAAGATGGTTCTTACGAAATCACATTCAAGAATGTACAGCCTAAGGAAGGCGGCGCTGCTTACGAATTTAAAGTAACAACAAACGGTGCTTGGGAACCAGCTTATGGTTATGACGGTCTTATCGGACAAGGTGGTGCAAATGCACAAGTTCCTGTAACAGAAGCTAACTCAACAGTTAAAATAGTTTTAACAGCTGATCTAAAGGTTAAAGCTTATGTAAACGACGTTGATGTTACTCCAGCTCCAGTTCCTACAGAATCAAAGCCAGAAGAAACAACAGACAATAAAGGTAACACTAGTGCTGTTACAAGCCAGGGCGGTATCTACACAGGTCCTTCAACAGGTGAAAAATCAAAAAGATATTTCTTCGCTATGCGTAAGGATTGGTACACATTTAATAATGCAACAGCATGTGCTTACTGGTGGGATGGTACAGATAAATGTGTTGACTGGCAGCATTCATATCAGTTGAGATCAACTCCTCTAACACTAGAAGACGGCTCAAATGTGTATTACATTGACCTAGGTGAAACTGTTGCAAATGTTATCTTCAACAACGGTATCGACGGTGGTGCTAAGGCAGCTGAAGGCGAAAAACCATCTCCAAACTGGGGTAAGAACTTCCAGACATCGGACATTAACCTAGAAGGTTACATGGCTAACGACAGTGATACATACCCAGAAGGCTTGAAAACTTTTGCTAATATGATTTATGTTGTTGACCCATCAAAGGTTAGTGTAAGTGAACTATCAGGTGCTACAACATATGGTGGCGAATGGTATTATCTACATGCTGACGGTAAGTATGACACAACAGCTGGTTCAACTTATGAAGTTAAGGATGTAACTGCTGTTATTACTACAAAGAACGTTTCAGTTTACCCAGGTAAGACTGCTAAGATTAATGTTAAGTATACAAACACAACAGCTCAGACAACAAAGGTTTGGTCTTCAAGCAACACAAGTGTTGCAACAGTAGACAAGAACGGTGTTGTTAAGGGCGTTAAGGCTGGTAGGGCTGTAATCTCTCTAACAGTTCAGAACCCTGGCGATGCTCAGGCTCTAGTAGTTACAAGTACTGTAACAGTTAAGCAGTATGTAACAAGCATTAAGCTAAACGCTAGATTAAAGACTATCTACAACGGTAAGTCATTTACACTAAAGGCTACAGTTAACCCTAAGAATGCTGCTAACAAGGGTGTAACATATAAGTCATCTAACACAAGATATGCAACTGTTACATCTAAGGGCGTTGTTAAGGGTATCAAGCCAGGTACTGCTTATATCACAGTTAAGGCTAAAGACGGTAGCAACAAGTATGCTAAGTGCAAAGTTGTTGTTAAACAGCAGAAGGCTACAAAGCTAAAAATCTCAGCTAAGAAGAAAATTACTCTAAAGAAGAAGGGTGCTTCTGTTAAGATTAAGGCTACTCTATATCCATCAAACACATACAACAAGCTAATTAAGGTTACTTCTTCCAAGAAGCGTATCGTTAAGCTATCAGCTTCTAAGATTAAGTCCGGTAAGACTGTAAAAGTTAAGGCTCTTAAGAAGGGTTCAACAGTTGTTAAGTTTACAGCTGCTGACGGTTCTAGAAAGTCTGCTCAGACAAAGGTAACAGTTAAGAAGTAATTCTAATTGACTACTTTGTTAATCTACTAACTAGTAATTCACCCACCTGTTTTCAGGTGGGTGTTTTTGTTGTGTAAAAAATTATGTTGTGTAATCAATTTGATTATAATAAAGAATTTTGGTTGTTTGTTATAAGCCTGTTGTGCTAATTTGTTTTTTCAATTTTGATTATGCTAATCTGAAAATGCTTTAACAAATTTAGGCTTTTCAATTTTGTTTCTGTGTTACGATAAATTAATTTTGCAAACTTAGGTTTGTCTTTTTAATATTTATTGAGTGTAAAGGAAAATTCATAAATTGGGGTTTGTCTTTTTAATTTTGATTGTGGTTAAAAGCAAATTTGTAGTGAGAATATATACCATAAAATCATATGAAACTATGACTCACAG
>OGDF01005190.1_pt1 | contig 14015 bp, 7 predicted proteins | sample 1570141 | NCBI WGS metagenome assembly OGDF01 (sample SAMEA4370581, study PRJEB24528) | human gut metagenome | reverse complement strand
ACCAGGTCGGCGTCGATAAAGTCGTAACCGACGATCTTCGCGAGCACGATGCCCAAAGTTGACTTGCCGGCACCCGGCATGCCGATCAGGACGATGTTGTTTTTCTCCGACATGGCTTCTCCTTCAACGGTAATGTCTCGCTGATCACTATAGCAGCAAAGATCAGCACAAAGCCTACCACAAGGCGCAACGTCATCTGCTCGCCATACAACAGGATGGAAAACACCACGCCAAACACCGATTCCAGGCTCAAGAGAAGCGACGCCTGGGCGGGTGGCACATGCGCGAGCGACACGTTCTGGATACCGAACGCAACGACGGACGCGAACACCGCGAGGAACAGCATCTGCCCGATGATTTCGGGGGTGAACGCCGCGACACCCGGGAAGGTTTCGGTCGCAGCGCCGAAGACAATTCCGAGCGCGCCTTCCGCGATGAACTGGAACACCGTCAAAACGAGCGCGTCGCATTTCTGCGCGAACTTCGAGACGGCGACGATGTGCGCCGCGAATGCGACCGCGCAGCCAAGCGTCATCGCCTCGCCGAAACCGATGGAGAGCGTCTCGCCCGACGAGCTCACCGACACAAGCCAAATGCCGCACACGGACACGATCGCCGCAACGATATTGAACGTGGTCGGGCGCTTACGCGCGATGAGCCACCAGGCGAACGGCACAAGCACGCAATACGTCGCGGTAAGAAACGCGTTAATGCCCGGCGTAGTGTGCTTGAGCCCCACCGTCTGCAGCCAGAAGGCGGTGAAGTCGAGCACGCCGAGAATGAACCCGTAGGTCACGACCTTGCGCGAGCAGAACCGCATGACGCGCTTGCGCAGTATCACGAGCAGCAACGCGCCCGCGAAGAGGAAGCGCATGCCCAAAAGCCACGCCGGAGGCAGCACGGCCACGACGTCTTTCATGACGACGAAGCTGAAACCCCAGATAATCGTCGCGAGAACGATGAGGAGCTTATAGACCCAAGATGGGATATTTGCCATGGATGATGCTCTTCTTCCTTCGAGTCGGGGCCGAGAACCTCCGTACACGGGCGCTTGACCCGCATGACGCCCTAAGACCCCGCTATTTCCTGCCGAATCCGCCGCCCGTCGCCTGGGCCTCCTCGCGCTTCGCGATCGCGGTATGCGCCGCCTGAAGCGAGTCTTTCAAACACTCGTTGATCGCCGGGGCCGCAGCAAGGCGCCGCACGCGCGCCAACGCGGTTTGGGATTTCGTCTCGTACCACGTCTGCCAAACAGCCGGCTGGGGCGCACCATGGAACGACACCGCCTCGTCAGCCACGCCGAACTCATAGGCGAAAGGCAGAAGCTCTCCCCATTCCGACGGGGAAAGAGACACGGGCTCATCAAGTTTTTCCAGGTCGCGCATCCAATTTCGAAGCCCCTTGCAACGCGCGATCAGATTGTTGCCGCTCTCAGTGCGCCTCGGGAGGTAGTTTGCGACGAGCGTCGTCGCCATGGCGGTCGGAAGCGCGAGGACGGCGGGAATCGGGTTTATCGTGATGATCGCAATGGCGATCCCCGCGACAGCAGTCACGCCGGCCACGATGAGGAACACCTTTTGCGCGCGCTTGCCCGCAGTCTCGAAGAAATCGCGCTCCTTGCACGCCTTACCAAGCGAGGCCTGCCATGCGCTCATCGACTCGACGAAAGCCTCGGGCTGATCGACCGCACGCTGCTTCAGCTGGCTGAGCGAGCGGGAGTCGCCAAGAGCGCTGTGTCCCATGAGAATCTCCAGCGCAGAAGACTCGAGCGCGCTGAGGCTTCCCGTCGGCGCCCCGAAGGCAACCGAGAGATACCAGGTGGGAGCTACGTCTTTGAAGGGATCGCTCGCCTCAATGCGCAGCACGCCCTTATGCGCAAGCCGCATCACCGTCGCCGTGAAGTCGCGCATATCATCGTGATTCCAGCGCCAAAGGCGCCCTGCCACCGCAGGTTCCAAGCCCTCTTCGGGAACTTCCCGATAGTACTTCCCCGGGAAATCAGACGGGTATTCTCGGCCCAAACGGGCATAGGCGATCGCCGCCGCGGCTAGAATCGCCGCGCAGACAAAGGCTATCAGGGCAAAGGTCGTGAAAAGAGCTTCCTGCTGGAAACTCCAGGAATCGGTCCACACCTTCTCCTCGGCAATCGCGTAGTCGAGTCGAGCTGTCGCACGATTCGCGAGCATCTTCTTGCCGTCAAGGTGCGTGAGCCACGATGCGGGGAACAGCACGTGGGCCGTTGCGTACTGACCGGGGTTCACCACGTCGTCGTGGAGCACGACCGTTCCCGCCGAATCAACCGAGACCGTACCGTTTTGGGGACCATGCCCCCACGCGCGCACCGTGTCGTTCGGGATGACGGTTTCTCCCTGGGCGACAGGAAGCGTGATTGTCGCCGTCACGTTTTCCGAAGCCACCGGCCAATCGAGGGAAACGTAGGTCCAGTACGCCTCGGAGATGTCCTTGTAGGCGAGAACCGCGTTCGTGATGGTGTAGTCGAGTTCTACGATTACGCGAGAATCGGACACCTGAGGAAATGCGTAAAGCGTGTTCTTCGCATTATCGTAAGCATACGTTGCCCCGCTGGAGGCGCCCCCGGCGAGCCATTTGGCGGAAAACGAGGTGCTCGAAAGCGTCTTCCAATCGCCCTCGACGTTCCCGTCGGCGTCGGCTTGAGCGAGGCGCATACCGTTGATCTGCACACTCGCCGTTTCGGCAAGGCTGGTGAACGACCAGCCGACATATGCCGAATCGCCCTGGAAATCGAGGACGCGGTACTCGACGACCCGGTACGATCCGTCCGTTTCCACCTGCATGGTGATGTCGGTTTTCGGGCTCGAATACGATCCGGCGGCGAATGCAACGCGAGGCGATGCCGCCATCAAAGCGACAGCGAGCACGAGAAGGCAAGCCGCGAGTACGGCGGCGAGGGAAACCGCTGGGCGCATCGGGGCGATAGTGCGAGCAATCGGGCGCATGGCAGCGCGCGAGGTGCTCGTATTCATCTGCACGAGGCGCAGGCAAGCCGTTCGCCGCGCATCCTTTCTGTTTCTCACCGCAGTGCTCCTTGCATCTTTTTCCCGTTCACGGTATCATAGCAAACCGCACCTATTATAAGTGGAGAAGTGACCGAGAGGCCGAAGGTGCTCGCCTGCTAAGTGAGTATGCCCCAAAAGGGCATCTAGGGTTCGAATCCCTACTTCTCCGCCACGATTTGCACAGCCCCCGCAACCGCGGGGGCTTTTTCTCGCCCAACTGCAGGGGATTTAGCACGCGCGTCTCCAAACGCTAACGCGGTCCCGAAAGGCACCACACAGGCCACCGCAGGCGAGTGGGCGAACGAACGGGCTACTTCCTAAACTTCCACCACTTGAAGCCGGAGGCCTTCTCGGGCTTCTTGCGGTAATTCGGGTTGTGCTTTATGAACGAGCGCCGACATAAAAGCGTCACGGCAAGGCCGACAAGCGTCGTCGCCAGGAAGCTTGCCGTAAGCTCGAGAACGTCAATATTCCCCTCGAGCAGCGCATACAGCGACGCCAGCGCAAAAAACGCCGAGAGCACGCTCATTAAGAACGTGAACAGCTTGATGAGGATTTCTTTCGCCTTCGTCGGGGAATACAGAAACATCGCGACCACGTACACCACGCCCGCCACGAGCGCGAGCACGATGATTAGCGGAACGATTCTCGAAAGCCGGGCTAGCAAGGGCATGGGCGCACCTAACTCTGCTCGGGTACGATAGCGGCCTTAAGCGAGCCGAACATGGTGGTTCTCGCCCACCAGCCGCGCGATTGCGCCGCCGCAGCAATCGAGCATGCCACGTTAAAATCGCGGCACACGGCAAAGGTGGTCGATCCGCTGCCGCAAAGAAGCGACGCCTCGACCCCCGCTTGACGATGCAGCCAGGCGCGAACGTCAGCAAGCTCGGGAAGCACGCTTTCGGCTGCAGGCGACAAGTTGTTCACCAGGGGAACCTCGCATGCCGTCTGCGCCGCCTCAGCAGCAGCCGCCGCAGACTCGTCAACCTTTTGGGGATTCCCATCGAAGGTACGGTATGCCTCAGCGGTCGACACGCCCGACTCGGGCTTGATCAGCACAAGCGGCTTTTTCATCGCTTCGAGCTCATGGTCGAACAGCTCGCCCGTGCCGGTGAAGCACGCGCAGCCGCCGTGAAGGAAAAACGCCACGTCGCTGCCGAGCTCGTGCGCAGCCTCCTCGATCAGAGAGTCGTCCTCGGAAATGCCCCACAGACGTGCCGCGCCGATAAGCGCCGCCGCCGCGTCGGAAGAGCCGCCGCCCAAACCGCCCTCGTGCGGGATGTTCTTCTCGATGCGAACGTTAATCGCGTCGTCGTAAGAAATATCGGCCTTACGAGCGAGCAGGTCAATCGCCTTGAACACGATGTTCTCACGCGCGGGAACGTTAAGGGGCGCCACTCCCCCGCGTGCATCACAGCTGATCGAAATGAGAATATTACCCGCAGGGCCAGCGCTCGCCGTATTCGTTGGCGTGCCTTCTTCGGCGGATTCGAGCGCCGCCCGTGCGGCAACGATGTCGGCACGCTTCATGTACAGGACATCGTGAAGCGCCACAGCATGAAGGACGGTCGATACATCGTGGTATCCGCTATCACGGCGATCGCCGATGCTCAGAAACAGGTTCACCTTCGCCGGCGCCACAAGCTTAAGCCCTGCGCCCTCGATCTGCGCCGTGCGCGCAATGGAGATCATATCGACCGGGACCTCGAGCGAGGCACGCTGACGACTCATGCATTTTCCCTGTTCAGGGGCAAGCGTTTCACGTGAAACGTTCTCGGCGGCCAACGCCTCGGCAGCCGAGTCGCCCGCAACAGGCGTCTCGGCGGGCGCATCGGCGGCCGTCACCCCAGTGCCAGTCACTCCAGGCAAGCCGCCCTCGATCAGGGCAGCCTCTTCATTGCAAGCGGTTTCTTCAATCATTTCTTCCTCTTGTTCGCGAAAAAATCTCTCAGGAGCGCCGAGCACTCGTCGGCAAGAACCCCAGGCGTCACCTCAAACGTGTGGTTCAAACGCTCGTCGGCATTGACCTGATAGAGCGTTCCTACAGCCCCAGCCTTCGGGTCGGGAGCTCCGAAAACGCAGCGGGCGATGCGCGATTGGTGCATCAACCCCGCGCACATGATGCAGGGCTCGAGCGTCACGTACACCGTGCAATCCGAAAGGCGCCAAGCATCGAGCACGCGCGCCGCTTCCTGCATGGCAAGAAACTCTGCATGGCCCGCGGGGTTCTTCGTCGTCTCCCGTAAGTTGCACGCTCGGGAAATCACGCGCGGCTCGGCTAAGGGGCGCCTCGTCCCTCGGTCTATCGGCTCGTAGACCACCACAGCGCCGATAGGCACCTCACCAAGCGATTCCGCACGTCGAGCCTCCGCGATGGCAAGCCTCATGTAATCTTCGTCGTTCATGCGCCCATTATAAGGCACAACAAGGCCCCGGCCAAAGGCGTTGCGCACGCGTCACGAGGAAAGGAAAGAACCTGCGCACTACCTTATAGTCGGGGCCAAAGGGTGCCCCGCGGCCGCACGGGCCTCGATCGAGAGGCCCTACATCGCGTGATCGAATCGCGATGCTGGGGTGCTGCGGCCGCATCGGGGCTCATAGTCGATCAGCTACTGCCTCTCATCTCCCTTCTCCCTTTTGCGAAGCGCACCGAACGCTGCAGCGCCGACTGCGCCCGCGGCAAGAATCGCCAGGGTTGCCACACATGCGATGGACATCGTCTCATCGCCCGTTTTCGCGAAGCGCACAGGGGGCTTGCCGGGCGTACCAGGAGTCACTGCGGGAACAGGCTTCGTGTACGTGTTCTTGAACGTCGGAGGCGTTCCGTTCGGCCAGGTCACATTCGCAACCAGGTTGCCCTTGCCGTCATCGGTCACGACAACGGTCACCTTGTACGAGCGGTCGTCGTAGGTGATGCCAGTCTGCCCGTCGTTCATCTCGACCAGCGTGAAGTCGTATGTTCCGACCTTGTCGAAGTCGATCGCGGGGAACTCGATGCGGCCGTCAGCGGCATTCTTCGCCTCGTACGTGCGACCGTCGGCGCCCGTCAGCTTGAAGGTGAACTCGCCCGCCGCGAGCGTGCGACCCTCGAGGGTCTTCGTCGCGCCGATGATCACCGTCGTACCCTTGGCCTTATAGGCGTTCTTGAAGACCGCCCCATCGGTGCCATCGATGGCAAAGTCAACCCTCAGCTCGTTGTCGATCTCCACAACATCGGCCGTGACCTGATACGTCGTCGCGTCATAGGTGACGCCGGCAGCCGTAGTGCCCGCGCCGATCTCGCGCATTGTGTAGATGTGCGTGCCCGCCTCGGTGAACTCGATGTCCGAGAACACCACGTTCCCGTCAGCATCGTTCGTGCCCGTGGAGGCGACCTTGCCGTTCTCGAGCAACTCGAAGGAGAACTCGCCCGCGACGAGTGCTCGACCCTCAAGGATCTTCTTCGCCACAGGAGCCGCGAAAATCGGGTCAGGATCGGGGATGACTGGCGGCGTGTAGGTATACGTGTTGGTGAAAGTGCGCAGCGGCGTGCCCTTCACGTAATCCTGCACGTTGGTCACATTCGCCGTGACGTTACCAGCGTTGTCCCTGGTCACCGTAACCTCGAAGGTGAAAGCGGGATTCGGGTCGTTCGTTACGTCAGCGTGCCCGCCCGCCTTCTCGGTGATGGTGTAGTGGAACACGAGCGTGTTGGCGTCAGCAGGCGGATTGTCGGTCGTCGGGCCGTCGCCCGCAGGCTTTGCCGCAGGAACCGCCGCAGCATCTGCCGCAGGGACGTCGCTCGCTACCGCCTTGTCAGCTGCGCTCGGCTCGTTAGCGGCGTCAGCAACAGGAGCGCTGTTAATCACGATAGGACCGTTGTCGAACAGGCTCGCGTCGAACGTGATCACGCCGAAGTCGACCGACCCGTCGGCATCATTGTGCACCGTCGTCGCCACAGGCATCGGAGCATTCGCCTCAGCAGCGATCAGCTCGAAGGTGAACAGCCCCGTCATATCCGGCATTTCGACCGCGGAGTTGTTCGTGAAGCGCTTGAACGCGTTCACAGGAATCTGGTTGTCGTCATACTCGAAGCCGGCGACATTCGTGAACTCGCGCGTGTTGGGCGTGGTCGTAAGCTGGGCGGTCGCCACAAGCTTGCCCGTATGGACGCCGTTTTCGTCAAGGTCGGTCACCGTCACCGTGAACTCGGCAGCATTGCTCGAGTACTTAACGCCACCGATAATATACCCAGCGTTTATTTCGGTCACACGATACTTGTAGACTCCGACCTGGTTATACGTGATGTCCCCGAACGAAATCGGAGCATGGCCCGTAGCGGGGTCAACCATGTCGGCGCCGACCGTCACGATGGTATCGCCTGGCAGCGGAGCGCCCATGGTCAGCGGCTCGAGAAGGAAGCTGAATGCGTCATTGGCTTCCCAATCGCGCCCCTCGAGCACCTTGTACAGCCCGAATCCCGCTTGGGTATCGAACGTCGCAGGGTCAGCTGCATAAGCATTCGTGAAAGAAACCTTGTTGCCAGCCGCGCCGTCGACCGTGGTCGTTATCACAAGCGCGCCCGCGTTGTCGGAAGCAACACTGATCGCAACGCTATGCATCGTCTTGTCGTACGTCATGCCAGGCGCCCCGATGGAAGGCACGTTCTCGAACACATCGAAGGTGAACGTCTTGCCCGCGTCGTCCTGCGTGAAGTGCAGGTCGGTAAGCAGGGTCGCCTCGTACGCAACACCCGCAGCACGGGGCTCGGAATTCACAAACGTGCGCGTGCCGTCGCCGCCGAGCAACACCGCAGCGGCGTCATTGGTGCCAGCGATGTGGAAAGTGAATTCGCCCTGGTCCATATCGCGACCGTTGAGCGTCTTGCTCAGGACGAGTCCAGCGTAGTCGCCTTCCGCCGTATAACGGTTGGTGAAGTCAAGCGAGTTCTCGACCGTCCGCGTTGCCGCAAGCACGCCGTTGTTGTCGGTCACCGTCACCACAATTGTGGCAGTATGGCGATCGAACGCCATGCCCTGCGTGCCATCAGCGGGAATCCGCTGGCTGTTCCACGAATTCTCGCGCACCATGAAGGTGTACGTACCCGGCTTGGTGAACGTTGCATCGCCGAAGGAGAAGTCGACCGCTTGGCCGTTCGTCCCTCGCAACGCAACAGCGTCGGTACTCGTTAGACGAACAGCGCCGTTCGCGATGGCAGACTGCGTCGCGTCATCGCCAGGGAGCAGCACGAACCCGAAGGTCTCGTTTGGAAGCATGTCGCGCCCAGCGAGGGTCTTGGTGCCCGCCGCGAAGTCCTCGGCGGGAACGTTCACGGATTCAGGCGTATAAGTATTGCGGAAAGTTGCGAACGACTCGACCTGAGAGCCTTGCGCCGCGTCGGCAAGCTGGTAGCTCGCCGTCCAAACCACAACCGGCTCATCGTCGACTATCTCGCTCGCAATGTCTACCCTGACGACCCACGTGGACTCATCGTAGATCATCCCCGTCTGAAGCAGGGACGCGTCAGCGTCGACAACGTTGATCCAGTTGCCAGCACCATCCGGCACCAACTCGGTGATGCGGTACTCGAACGACTCGCCGATCATGTCGCCCGTGAAGACGATGTCCCCAAACGTCACGCTGCCGTCGGCGTTAACTGCGCCGATCGGGTTTGCGGGCATCGGGGCCCAATCAGTGACCGGCTCGATGCGGAAGTTGAACATACCGCGCGCAAGGGGATTCGTACCCGAGTTGTCGGTGTATTCCTTCTTCACCGCGGGATTCCACTTCGCTTCCCTCGCGGCGAATTCGTTGGTGAACGTTGCGGCGTCGACGCCGTCATCGGACTGGACGCTCGCGCCGTCGTCATCGGCGATTTGCACCATGATGCTCGACACATTCAATATGCCCTGATGGATGGCGTCGTCGCCCTGCCCCGCAAGCTCTTCGGTCACCGTGACGACCACGCGATAGCGCGCCTGCGACAAGGACATCCCAGCTCCAGCGCCCACGCTCTGATCCTCACTGATTTCGTAAACGTACGTACCGGGCTTCGTGTAAGTGATGTTACCGAACGTGCCAGCCGCATAACCGCCGTCAGCCAAATCCTGCTTGGTAAGGGTAAGCACGCCATTAGGCTCGCCATTCTCGCCAAGCGGCATCGGAGCGTTGTCGGTCACCGGGGTAAGGATGAAACGGAAGGCGTCGTTGTCGGTCCAGCTACGACCGGTCAGCACCTTCTTGACGGCAAGGGCATCGTCATTATCGAGCGTGCCGCTCGGGCGATAAGCGTTCGCGAATTCAGCCGTCGCCTGCGTACCAGCAGCGATCGTTCCCGTCGCAGCTTGCGGGTCGTTGTTCTCCGCGGGAGCTATCTGATCGAAACCAGTCGTAGGCTGCTCGCTGACGAGGTATTCCCAGCCCGCGCTCAAACCCCGGATGTAGAGCGTCTCGCCGTCCTTGAGCGAGTGCGTCGCCTGACCGCTGTTGTCAAACGCGATGGTGAACGCATCGCCCACGGGCTCATTATTCACATCGCGGACTTCGGCGGGGAATTCCTGCCCCTCCGCCTTGTCAATCTCGATGGTAAAGGTGAACGTGTCGTTGGCAAAATCGGCACGATCGTAGCCCTCGGGGACGACCAGCGACTTGGAGATAGCCAGCGTGCCTGGCTTCTCGATGACGAGCTTTCCGTTGTTGCCCAGATGGCAGGCAACGCTGCTCCCCGACCACAGGGGGTTGAGCACCGTCGTCGCCGTCGCCGTCGGATTGCTATCCTTAGGCGTGCGCAGCTCATCGATATAGGTAATGCGCGGAGTACCTGGCTTGAATACCGCGTTGCCGGAAGCATCGGTACCGATATAGCCGAACAAAGACTCAGAGATATTGCCCGGGAACTGGATGGCGCCCGACTGCGGCTTCGCCTGCCCGTTGCCAATATCGTACCAGCTGCGCTTGTAGTAATACGTGCCGTCTGCGTTCAACGCACCCTTGGCGGGCACCGTGCACGCCTCATCCGTATAGATCGGCGTTTCCTCGGTCATGTAGTAGTAGCTGTTGGACTTCGCCGGGGTGAACGCCGCCAGGACGTCGCCGTCTTCGCCGCCGCTCCACTTGTTCGCATAGAACGCCACACCGTCGCCGGCCGCATTCGCCTCGATATAAGCGGCAAGCGCCGCATCAGGATTCGCCAAGGCGCTCTCCACGTCTTCCTTCACGCTTGACTCAAAGAACACGCGTATGGGGAACGTCAAATCGACGGAACCTGTACCAGCCGACTCGTCGATTTGGAAGTGACGCAGCGGGATAAGCGCTGCCGGAATCTTCACTTCAACCAAATCACCCGTTGCCAAATCGTCTGACTTGGTCACCGTGATGACGATCGAGCTCAAGTTGCCCGAAGGATAAAGCACGTTGCCCGCTTCGCCTGAGAAGGTGTACGTATCGACGTTTCCGCTCGTCGATTTCGCTTGATTTTGGAACAACTGCTTCGCGAACACGATTGTCGTGAACGAATCGACCTTCATATAGTCGCCGAGCTGGTCGGTGAAAGTGATGTATCCCGAAGTTGAGGGGTCATAGCCCTGCTGCACTTCGGTGGGATGGCCCGTCGAGCTTGTGATCTCCTGGGAAATCTCGTCAAAGAGGATCTTCAGATCTGCCGCGTTCGAAGCCGCTTTGTAGAAGTCGGAATCGGTCGCGCGGGGGCCGAAGTTCCAGACCCAATTGGGGGACAGCCGCCAGCCTTGGTTGGTATAGCTAGCCGTAGGATAGTTGCTCGACACGGCGTGCATGAACTTGTCCTCACGGCTGGTTCCGTTATTTGCAGGATCGGCCGAAGGGTTCGCGCCGCTGAAGATGCCGACGGAGTAAATGGTCGCCCCCGCATCCTTCATCGACTTAGCAGCATCAACAGCCGAGCTCGCCACATCACTTTCGAAACCGCTGCTGCTCGTCGGCGAACCGTCGGTGAAGAACACCACGATCTTCTTGGCGTCCTCGCGACCCGACGTCTGCTCTACCGCAAGCTGCAATCCATAGTCGGCCTGCGTCGTACCGGCAGGATTAATAGTATTGACGGTCGACTTCAAGTCGTCCGCCGATGCCCCGACGCACGAGGTCAGGTTCTTCATCACCTGGCTGCGGTTGTGCTTGTGCCCGTCTTCGTCGTAATAGGTATTGTTACCTACCTGATTGCTTTTCTCTCCCGCAAACTTCACAAGTGAAACCTGATGCTGCTGGACAGGGTCGCTTATGTTCTTGTTCTGCTTCGCGATCTCGTCGATGAACGAGTTCGCCGCAGCCTTGAGCGCATCGATCCTCTTCGTGTTGTCGCCGCTGCCCATGCGATCGTCCATCGAGCCCGAAGCGTCGAGCACCAGCACGATATCGAGCGGCTGCGCTACCGTCGACTTCAAGTTCGACGTGGACGAAAGCGCCGAGAACGCCGTGAGAAAATCCGCCTCGGGGCTTTTCTTGATCGTTATCGTTCCGTCCGCCCCTGTCAGTTCGATGCCCTCGGTCGACACCGTCTTGTCAGTCCAGATGCGACCGACGCTCTGGGTCGAGTAATCCAGACCCCAATTCCTCCACGTGCTCGCCGTATTGGGATCGGCCACTGTGTTCTTGTCGCCTGCGGCATAGGGCGTGGCTCCTGCGCCCGACGCGCCCGATTCCGCAGAAGCGCCCTCATCGGCAAACGAAAGCGTCGGCATGCCGACGGTCAGCGCGAGAAGCGCTGAAAGCAAGATGTTACGAATCTTGGTGCGTTTCATGATGGAACCTCCGTCCCCCTTGCCTCGGAATCCTCGCGTGCTCGACGTTGTCTCGCGCCAGAAACGGCACCTTTCTTATTCCCGTCTTCATTCATTGCTCCTCTCCTCGTATACGCGCATCTAATTGCGCACTACTACCCTTCCATCATGAAGGGAAACGGGTGAGGGGGTAACGTTCGTAGATGCGCAAGGGGGTTTCGTATATACGAAACCCCCTTTGTGAGTTCTCGCTATCTATTCGCATCGAATGTCCGCATTTTCGAAAAGGAGCAGGACGCGAAGTATCCCGATTTTCGGCGATTTCGGCGACTTGGCCAAATGTCCCCCTTGAAAAGGTTGTTCACGATATCGCAACCATTCACCTCGTTTTCACCCTGTATAATGTCGCTCAGAGGAAAGTTGTTCAATCTGTAGCAGAAAAGGCATTTTATGAACGCCATTGCGAAAAATACCTTTATCGCGATGGTTTCGCTCGCGCTCTTCTACTTCATTTTTCTCGAGAGCAACTCGTTTTACCTCTCGAGTATGTCGTCCTTTTCGTTTGAGTCCAGGTTCGCCACAACGATTGTCCCCATAATGGGACTCAATGCCCTGGGATTCCTCTGCTATCCGCTCTACAGCTTGAAGCTTTCTCGAAGAAAGCGGCGAGGCACGGCCCTCGTTTTCGCCATCCTCTGGATCGCCTGCCTCGTCATCGCGGCAACAGTTTCTTCGCCCATTGCCATTGTCGGGGCTGGCTATCTTTCGTTTTTCATTATGGGCGTACTCGGCGGCAACGCCTATTTCGGTGTGGCGATGATGCTCGCGCAGAGCAATCGACTGATTACGAGTGTCGCGCTCGCGCACGCCGCAGGAATCCTCCTCCATCTGATTTGCTTTCACATTCCACTGGGAAGGGCGGGAGACGCTGCTTTGCTAGGCCTCGGCATCATCGCCTTCTCGCTCGTGGCGCTCTTCGGCTGGCCATCGCTTCGGGTACCCCACGAGGGGGCAGCGGTGGATCGCATGGGCAACCCGATATATCCTCGCAAGATCCTCGATCTTCAGGGAGCCGTCGCACCGCCCAATCTTCAGGAACCGCGAGGGTTCGCTATCCAGCTTGTCGCGCTTACTATTCTGCTCGCGGTGCTGTTCAACGTCCTCAACAGCGTAACTTCACTCGGAACCCCCTGGGTCAACCAGTACGCCGAAGTCTGGCCGCGGCTTATTGTTGCGGTCTGCGGAGTCGTTGCAGGCGTCTTCTTCGATATTGATCGCCGTCGCCATATGGGAACGGTGGTTCTTTGCGTCGCATTCCTCGCAATGGCCGCAGCGCTCGCCGCAGGGTCGGGCTTGAATATCACGGTCTGCCGCGTTGTGTTCTACGCAGGATCTGGGATCTTCGCCGTTTTCTACTTATCACTGTTCATCTGGCTCGCGGCTTATATGCGAGTTCCCCAACTTTGGGCGGGAATGGGGAAGGTTATCAGCAACGTTGTTGCGCTGGTCGTCACGATCCCTTCGGCCGCCCTCGCGCAAGCCAATGACCAGGCGCTCACTTCGCTCGCCTTTGTGCTGTTCGCGGCTGTTCTCATCTTGATGACGCGCGCAGGAATGCTCGCCCCCGACTATGAAGAGCGAATCTCATCGTATTCCGAAAAATCAACAGACGCCGAAGAAATGCCCGACCATGAGAGTGCGGAGAAACCCGACCAAGAATCCCCCGAACAGGCTTCCCCGCGAAGCCCCGAGGAGGCCCTTGCAGCGTTTTGCGAATCGTATGGACTCACGAAACGGGAAAGCGACGTTCTCGCCGCAGTGGTCTCGGACGAGCGGCCGCTCAAGCACGTCGCAGCAGAGCTGGGCGTAGGCTTGCGCACTGTTCAGCACCATCTCACCTCGCTGTACAAGAAGACGGGCACCCAAACGCGCACCGGCCTGACCGCGCGTTTCATCGAGGAGTCGCAAAACGGCGCGCAAGCAAGGGAGAGCCACGAGGAGCAGCCCAGCGAGGCAACGAGGAGCGCGAGCGCGAAAGGTGCCAGCGGCGAATAAGCTCGAGCAGCGAAAGTGCCAGCAACAAATGGTGCGAACAGCAAGGACGAAAGCGGCGCCCATCGCGAAAGCAATCCTTCATCAAAAAAGGCCTGACGGCATAACCATCAGGCCTTTCGTTTTACAATCAGTTGAGGCCTATAGGACAAAAAGTGTGTCTGGGCCTATTATTCATTCGTTTCGGAACGGG
>OGDF01005181.1_pt1 | contig 14031 bp, 12 predicted proteins | sample 1570141 | NCBI WGS metagenome assembly OGDF01 (sample SAMEA4370581, study PRJEB24528) | human gut metagenome | reverse complement strand
AGAAGCATTGTTTTCCATTCTTCTCCATTTCCAGGAATATGAATATCATCGGAAAACAAGCCATGAGACTCGTTGTTTGTCTCATCCATTACATAAATACCGTATTCATCGCAAAGCTCATAGAAACGTGGATCGTTTGGATAATGAGAGGTACGAACAGCATTTATGTTGTGCTGTTTCATCAGTTCAAGATCTTTTCTCATCATCTCTTCTGTCGGAACACGTCCTACAGATGGATCCATCTCATGACGGTTCGTACCACGAATGCTGAGCGGCTGACCATTGATCAGGATTCGTGTATTTGTTGTTCCATCATCTACAACCTCAATCTCACGGAAACCAATCTTAATTGCAGTTGCTTCTACTTCTGTTTCGCCATTATAGAGACAAAGTGCAAGCTGATACAGGTTCGGATGCTCTGCGGACCATTTCTCCGGATTCTCTACATTGGCCTTCAAAGTAACCTCTGCATCTTCACCGTCAAATGAAACAGCTGATTCCAGGCCGTCTACTGCTACTTCATTTCCCTCTGCATCAAACAGCTTGGCTTTTACTTTATAATCTGCCCCTTCTACATCTTTAAATTTACGAAGGGATGTTTTGACGCTTAACTCAGCGTCTTTGTATTCTTCATCAAGGTCCGTCTCTACCTTGAAATCGCGGATTTCTGCTGCGTCTTTGCTTGTGAGATAAACATCACGGAAGATACCTGGCAGACGAAGGAAATCCTGATCCTCTAACCAGCTGCCGTCACTCCATCTGTAAACCTGCACTGCGATAGTATTTTCACCTTCTTGAAGATAAGGAGTGATATCAAATTCAGAACGTGTAAAGGAGTCTTCACCATATCCAACTTCCTGTCCGTTTACCCAAAGATAAAATGCGGATTCTACAGCCTCAAAGTTCAGGAATACTTCACGATCTTTCCATCCTTCTTCCAGCTGGAAGCTTGTACGATATGTTCCTACAGTATTGCCTTTTTTCATAGCCTGTCCTGGCTCTAACTCTTCGGTATAGCTCCATGGATATGTAATGTTAGTGTACATCGGTTTTTCATATTTGAAAGTTCCGTCTTCGTTTTTTACAACGTTCCAGTTACTTGGAACTTCAATATCATCCCATGCACTGTCATCAAAATCAGTACCCTGGAAATCAGTTGGTTTCTCTTCCAGCTTAGCAAAATTGAATTTCCATGTTCCATTTAACAGCTTGTAATATTTGCTGTCTTCTTTTTTCATAGTTTTTGCTGCTTCCAAAGACTCAAATGGGAAGAAAGTAGCTCTTGCCTTTTGTTTGTTTACCTGAGTGATCTCCGGATGTCCATCCCACTCATCCCCCGAAAACTGAACTGCTGTTTCTGCTGCAAAAGCTTCCATTGCCGGAGAGCCCATTGCCATAGCTACAGTCATAATAGATACACCTGCAACAAATTTCCTTTTGTTCATAACCTATCTCCTTTAACATTTTTACACTGGCGCGCTGTGTATTTATTTGTATATTATCACACGTTTTTCTAGCAGTATATAGAATATCCTTTTAAAATATATCAAAATCCTACTTTTAAATTTGATATTTTTTTGTGCATATTATCGTGTTTTAGCGTATTGGCATGGATAAGTGTTTGTATCTTGCGTACATCTCATATCTGATGGATTTATTATCATTGCTATAAATCAACCACTTATGCAAAATGGGGTACAAATGGGGTACGACCACATTTCCCCTTGCATTCCTTTCCCAAATGTGCTATACTCATGCCCGTTGAAAAGCCCGTAAAAATAAGGTCTTAAGCGGCTTTTCCGCCGATTCCCGGCGCAAAATGAATCGAGTGTTCGTGACCTTCCACTCGTAAAACAAAACTAAAGGAGACAAATGAATATGAAAAACAAAAGTACCCTGTTTCTGGTGCAGGCAGCGCTGATCGCGGCTGTCTATGTTGTACTGACACTGGTGTTCGCACCGTTTAGCTATGGAGAGATCCAGGTTCGAATTTCCGAAGCCCTGACCATTCTTCCATTCTTCACACCAGCTGCCATTCCCGGACTTTTTGTCGGCTGTATCCTCGCCAACCTGCTTGGCGGTGCCATTCCTCTGGATATTGCATTCGGAAGTATTGCCACCCTCATCGGAGCTGTATTTACCTACAAGCTTCGTAACAGCAGCAAATGGCTTGCCCCGGTTCCGCCGATTGTGGCAAACGCAGTTCTGGTACCATTCGTACTTCGCTACGGATATGGAACCAACCTTCCCATCCCGCTTATGATGCTTACAGTAGGCGCTGGTGAAGTGGTATCCTGCGGAATCTTTGGTATGGTGCTTCTCACTGCACTTTCCAAATACAAGAATACCTTATTTGGCAGACAGGCTTCTGTAAAATAAATTCATAACTGCAAATACCCGATGAAGAGCTTAGTTTATTAACAATTCTCTCCATCGGGTATTTTTTCCATCATACAATCACACAATCTGCATCCGCAGACAATAGCCTAATCAAAACCATTCCTTTGGAGGCCGTGATTATTTCATGGCATCCCAGTCCCTGGAACGGCTTGGACTTACCTCTGCAGTGGCCGCCCCCAAGGACCTGCTTTTAGAAAACCTGAACAGCACCCTGAAGTCTTATCTTCTGGTGACTCTGGCTGTGGCACTTCTTTCCCTGATGGCAGCCTTTATTATTTCCCGGGCAGTCACCCGCCCCATTGACACCATGATCTTTCACATCAATGAGATTTCAAAGGGAAACCGAAGCGCTCTTCCACCGGAAGGCTTTTACCAGGAATTCCGTGTGTGGGCACAGTCCTTTAACCAGATGCTGCTTCAGCTTGACACCTATTACCAGGATATTTACCAGCAAAAGCTGCTGATCAAGAACGCCGAGATTCGGGCACTGCAGTCCCAGATGGACCCCCATTTCCTTTTCAATGTGCTGAACACCATTGCCTGGAAGGCCCAGATGATCGACAATGAAGAGATTTACGAGATGGTGATCTCACTTGGAAGCCTGATGAAAATGAACACACTCTCCCGCAACCATAATTTCACTTCTATTTCAAAGGAAATGGAATATGTACGGCTTTACGTGTATCTTCAGCAGATGCGCTTCGAGGACAAAATTTCCTGTGACATCCAGATTCCGGAACAGGTACTTTCCTGTGAAATTCCCTGCCTTTCCATCCAGCCCCTTGCGGAAAACGCCATTGTCCACGGCCTGGAGCCCAAGAAGGGAAAAGGCCATCTGATCATCCAGATCATAGAGGGAGACGACAACCAACTGGAAATCTGTATTATAGACGATGGAATCGGTTTTGAGGTGATCCCGGACATTCAGTCCATTGCCTCCTCCGAGAAGGACAGCCACACCCACATCGGCATGAAAAACCTGGACAAACGGCTGAAGCTGCTTTACGGACCGGATTCGGGCATCCGGATCACAAGCATTCCAAACAAATGCACCACCGTTTCCTTCCACATTCCAAGAAAGGAGTTTACCCATGATATTTAAGCTTCTTGTAGTTGACGATGAAGTCACTATGCGAAAAGGTATTTCCAATTACATGAACTGGGCGTCCATTGACTGTCAGGTTGTGGGAAGCGCTTCTGACGGCGTGGAAGCCATGGAATTTCTGAAAAGCCAGCCTGTGGACATTGTGATCACGGACATCAAAATGCCTGCAGCAGACGGCCTTGAGGTGGCGCGCTTTGTCCACGAAAACTATCCCCGGACAAAGGTGATCATCCTCACCGGCTATGCGGATTTTGAGTATGCCCAGACTGCCATTAAGTATCACGTAACCTCTTTCATCTTAAAACCCACCAACAAAAAATTTCCAGAATCAGCCCTCTGCTTCTGTTCCGGAATATATTCTGGAAAACTGCCGGGAGATTTCCGGTATTGTAAAGGCTTTCAGCTCTTCTGAGATCCTTACGGGGATCAGCGCCCTTCATCAGTCTCCGGAGGCTTTCCAGACTGCTGTTTCCGAGGCAATCCAGGCTCTTACCCATAACTTTTACAGCGAACAGAATATTTCTGTTTTCCACACTGCTGGCCCGGAAGAGCCTGCAGAGCTTTCTGTGGAAAACTCCCTGGATCTGTACCAGATTGAAAGCAGCCTGAACAACTGGGATTTCCAGGAGGCCGCTTCTGTTTCCAGCCACATTTTTTCCAAGTTCAAAACCAGCTTTACCAATTCCCAGGATGCCAAGAACATCTGCTCCCAGATCTACTACATCTGCTGCCGTGTCATGGTAAAAAAGGAGCTGGATCCGGTGCCCATTTTGTATCTGGAAAAGCTTCTGGGATCCCGGGATATTTTTGCCCTGGAAAATACAGTGACGGAAATTATGGAATACACAAGAGAGAACAGCATGTCCGCCCACGCAGTTCCCAACTATATTATTGAAAACACCATCCGTTATATTTCCCAGAACCTGGCGGGAAATCTTTCCCTGGACGTTATTGCCCAGGAGCTGCACATTTCCCCTTCCCATTTGAGCCGTACCTTCAAGAAAGCCACCTCCGGTTCTCTTACTGAGTACATCAATAAGGAACGGATCAGCAAGGCAAAGGAGCTTCTCCAGAATACAAACCTGCTCACTTATGAGATTGCGGAGGCAGTAGGCTACAAAGACGCCACCTATTTTTCCTCTATCTTCCGCAAATATGAGGGAATCAGCCCTTCTGAATATAAAGCGAAGTTTTTTGTTGCACAATCTTCTCATATCCCTTATAATTAATTCATTAATCTTTTAACATATTAAAGAGGGAAAGTAGAGGAAAAACAAATGAAAAATCTATGGACAAAATGGACTGGGATTGCTCTTGTGAAGCGAATCCTGGTAGGTCTGATCCTGGGCGCCATCCTGGGAGTGGCAGCGCCTGGTGCCACCAGCATTGCCATTCTGGGCGATGTATTTGTAGGTGCCTTAAAGGCCATCGCACCCCTTCTGGTATTCTTCCTGGTTATCAGTTCACTGTGCAACGCAGGAAAATCCCACGGCGGCGTCATCAAAACAGTGGTTGCGCTTTATATGTTCAGTACTGTTCTGGCAGCTGTGATCGCTGTATTTGCCAGCATGATCTTCCCGGTACAGATGACGCTGACCAATGCGGCAGCTGATGCCACAGCGCCGCAGGGAATTGTGGAAGTTCTGAACAATCTTCTTCTAAACGTGGTTGCCAACCCCATCTCTTCTCTGGTAAACGCAAACTATGTAGGAATCCTTACCTGGGCTATTCTTCTTGGACTTGCCTTCCGCGGCGCTGGCGACACCACCAAGAAAGCACTTGCAGATATTGCAGACGGCACTTCTCTGGTAGTCAGCTGGATCATCAACCTGGCACCATTTGGAATCTTCGGCCTGGTATTTAACACCGTATCCACCAACGGACTGGATATTTTCACTACCTACGGAAAACTTCTTGCCCTTTTGGTTGGCTGCATGCTTTTCATTTACTTTGTAACCAATCCCATTCTGGTTTACTGGTGCATCCGTCAGAATCCTTATCCGCTGATCCTGCACTGCCTGAAGAAAAGTGCCATCACAGCCTTCTTCACCAGAAGCTCCGCAGCCAACATTCCGGTAAATATGAAAGCCTGCGAGGAAATGGGACTTGACCGTGATACCTACTCCGTAACCATTCCTCTTGGCGCTACCATCAATATGGACGGAGCTGCCATCACCATCACCGTTATGACAATGGCAACTGCTTTCACACTTGGAATCCATGTTGACATCCCAACTGCTATCATCCTCAGCCTTCTTGCAGCACTTTCTGCATGCGGCGCTTCCGGTGTTGCAGGCGGATCCCTTCTTCTAATTCCTATGGCCTGCTCTCTCTTCGGAATTTCCGATGATATCTCCATGCAGGTAGTTGCAGTTGGATTTATTATCGGAGTCATTCAGGATTCTGTGGAAACCGCACTGAACTCTTCTTCCGACCTGCTGCTTTCTGCTTCTGCAGAGTTCAGACAGTGGAGACTGGAAGGGAAGAAAATTACATTCTAAGTAAAACAGTATCTGGCACATTTTTGAGGTCTGTATGGAAGTTCGCCAGCTTCCATGCAGCCTCTTTTTTGTTGATTTCTTTTACCAATACATTTCCCCAACACCCTCTGATTTATGCGTGGCAGGCTTTCTCTCACAAATACTGCATCATATCTTTTCTTTCATTGAAATCCCCGCAGCTTCTTCAGAATCCGTTTCTCCATCCTTGACACCTGCACCTGGGACACTCCCATTTTCTTCGCCACATCCATCTGGGTCATATCCTGGAAATACCGAAGTCCGATCAGCTGGCGCTCCTCTGGCTCTAACTTTCTCAGCATTTCTTCCAGGAAAATCTTATCCAGAAGCTTCTGGTGGCTGTCCTCTTTCTCCGGAAGCCGGTCCACCAGCTGCAGGTCTGTGCCGTCCCCTTGGTACACCGTCTTATAAATGGAGTCCACCTCAGCCGCAGACTCTATGGTCATGGCAAGCTCCTCCACCGGCATGTCCATAGCTTTGGAAAGCTCCCCCATATCCGGCTCCCTTCCCAGCTTTTTCTCCATTTCCTCCCGCACTTTATAGATTTTATACTGGTTTTCCTTTATGGAACGGCTTACCTTCAGAATGCCGTCATCCCGAAGAAAACGCTTGATTTCCCCGACAATCATAGGTACTGCATAGGTAGAAAACTTCACATCAAATTCCGGATTGAACTTATCCACTGCCTTCAGAAGACCGATGCTTCCAATCTGAAACAGATCCTCCATTTCCACCCCTCTTCCAAGAAAACGCCGGGTTACACTGTATACCAGTCCCATGTTCTCTGCAAACAAGGTATCTCTTGCTTCTTTATCCCCCTGGTGAGCACGCCCGATGAGAGCAAGAGTATGGTCCATGTGCCCTCCTGATCATTTTCCTATTTTTTTGCTCATATGCACACAGGTTCCTTTCCCCACCTGGGAAGTCACCTTCACCTCGTCCATAAACGCCTCCATAAATGTAAATCCCATGCCGGACCGATCCTGGTCTGCCCGGGTGGTATACAAAGGCTCCATAGCTTTGGCAATATCCGGAATCCCCACGCCGTCATCCTCAATGTCCAGATAAATGGTGTTCTCCTTGCGCCTGCATTTCATCCGGATCTTATGTATCTCCCCTTTGTATCCGTGGATGATACAGTTGGTAACCGCTTCCGATACGGCAGTCTTTAAGTCCGCTACTTCCTCAAGAGTGGGATTCAGCTGGGTGCAGAAAGCCGCAGCCGTCACCCTTGCCAGCCCCTCATTCTCCGGCCTGCTGTCAAAAATAATGGTCGCCTCGTTTGAATTTTCCATTATACGCTCCTCCCTTCCATCTGTGTTTCCGGCTCTGTTTTTTCCACTTCCAGAAATCTGCTCACTCCTGACAGTCTCAAAAGCTTCTCAATATACCCGCTTACATGGCAGGCCTTCATGCACCCGGAGCGCATGCCAAGAGCCCGGTACCGGCCCATAATCAGCCCCACCCCGGAGCTGTCCATAAACTCGGTATCCCCAAAGTCAAAGCAGATGGTCCGGATGTAGATTTTTCCCATAATGCGGTCGGACTCTCTGCGAATCAGTTCCGATGCCGGATGATCCAGTTCCTGTGGCAGCTTAATATTCAGACAGGTTCCCGTGGTTTCAAAAACAGGTTTCATGCGTAAAAACCCCCTTATTTTATTCTTTCCATAAATTGATTTTTTATGCACACTCTAAGACGAAAAAAGGGATGTACAAAAACTGTACATCCCCAATCCAGAGGTTCCTCTTAACTGTATTTCCGGTCAAGATATCCATGAATTGCTCCGCTGCAAAGCAGCTCCCGCAATTCTCATCATTCATAATAATGAAAATCGCCGTCCTCATCGTAATATCCGTCTTCTTCGCTGTAGTCGGAATTATCGTAACCGCTGTCACCGGACTCATCATAACCTGATTCATCCGTCTGATAATCCGTTCCATCACTGCTTCCATCGCCGGAATCTGAACTATCCGTACTTCCGTCAGAAGTGCCGTCACTCTTGATTCCGGACACTCCGGTCTCCGAACAGATAGTATTATAAATTCCCTTTACATCATCACCGATCTGATCCTCATAGACCTTCTGGATCTCCAGCGCTGCTGCGTCATACTCATTCTGCTTGTAGGCCACATAGGCATTGAGAAGCGCCTGATAGCTGGTACTCTTCTTCTGCTCGCTGTCAAGCTGCAGGGTAACCTCCTCGGCTACATCCCCGGATTCCTTGGCCTGTCCCTGGACTCTGGTAAGCTCTGCTCCCTGGCTTGCCAGGGATTCGCTGTACTGCACGATCTGCTGGTTAGCCTCCCGGTAAATCCCCTGCTTGATGGCAGGCACTGCCAGAAGCCAGAACGCCGCTGCTCCCGCCGCAACACCTACCATCAGGGTCACAAACAGGGAAATCCTGGAATTCTCTTTATAGGCAGCAGACTGCACTGCCGCGTTTCTTGCCACCTCATCCCCATAGGATTCTTTGGCTTTCTTTCCAAACAAGCCCTTCTTCTGCTGATCCAGTCTGGTGGTTACCCCAGTGCGCTCATCCACTTCCCGCAAGAAGCGTAAGGTGGTGGTATTGGTCTTGTCAATGCGCGCCGCCTTTCTCAGGATCCTTCTTGCTTTGCCCCAGTCATGGTTCTTCATGTAAATAAGGGCCAGCAGATGATATCCCTTGATCAGCTTGGAATTCTGGGTAAGGATCTTCCGCAGCTGGATGGCTGCCATGTCCTCATGTCCGTCCCGGCAAAGAGCCAGGGCATTGTTGTATTTCCGAATGGTCTCGTTGATGGCGTCCAGCTTGTTGGAGTTCGCCTGAAGACGATTGATATATTCGTTTGCAATATTTCGGGTAGGCTGCAGATTCTTGCTGATCACCCACTCGCTAAGTGCCGCAACCACCTCTCCGGTTTCAAAATAAACAAGTCCCAGCAGATTTCTCGCCTGTATGTTCCGTTTGTTAAAGGTAAGGCTCTGCTTCAGACAGTTAACGGCTCCTGAAAGGTCACGGATACTGGCCTTCTCCAAGCCCTGATTGTAGTAAAGTTTGGAGAGATACTCCACCTTTTTCTGGATCAGGACGTTGCACCCGCAATGAGGACAGTAATCCAGGTCCTTATCTGCCAGGAACGCGCCGCAATTCATACAATTCATTCAGTATCTCCTGTTCTATTTCATCCTGCGTCCGCTCTTGGACTCCCTCAGCATCTCCTGAAGGATGTCCAGAATATCGGTCAGTTCTCTGTCGTAAATAGCCTCTTCCGCGTCTGTCACGTCCAGACAGGGCTCAAATTTCTTCAGTTCCTCTTCGTAATCGATCATAAAATTCCTCCATAAACTCCCCGCATTTATTTCTGCAAAAGAGCCTTAATTTCTCCCACCAGGTAAAGAGAGCCTACACAGAACAGCATTCCGTCCTCTCCCTTCGCCTCACATGCCATATGAAAAGCCTCCGCAATATGATCAGAATTGCCCACTTCTTTACAGCCTTCCTTCCGGAAAATCTCTGCCAGATCAGCAGATGGCACCTCTCGGTATCCTCCTACCTCTGTGGTTACAACCTTCCGGAAACGGATTCTGCTGCAGATGGTATGGATCATGTCCTGATAATCCTTATCACTTACCGCGGAAAACAGAAGCGTCAGCGGATACTCCTCCTGAAAACGCTCCGCAGTTTCCACAAACCTGCGGACACCATCCTCATTGTGTGCGCCATCCACGATCACACCTGGCAAAATGGTCTCCATTCTGCCCTGCCATCTGGTGTTCCTGATTCCTGCCTGCAGCTGCTCCATGGTCACCGGAATCTCATCTTTCAGCACTTCCATGGCAGTCAGTGCCAGAGAAGCATTCATCACCTGATACCATGCAATAAACGGAATGTGGAAGCTGGCATTCCCATAATAACTGTCCTTCAGGGAAAAATCAATGCCGTCTTTGTTATTTCCAAGCACTTTCGCCCCGTCCTGAACCACTTTATATGCCGGACTTCCAAGTTCTTTCGCCTTGGCAGCGATCACCTCTGCGGCATCTGAATCATTTCCGTCATAAATTACCGGAACTCCCGGAACAATAATTCCAGCTTTCTCTCCAGCAATCTCTCTTACCGTATTTCCCAAAAACTGCATGTGATCCAGACTGATGGAAGTGATCACGCAGGCTACCGGATTCTCCACTGCCGTAGTTGCATCCAGTCTTCCCCCCAGTCCTGTCTCCAGAACAATATATTCTACATCAGATTTTTCAAATGCACTTAGTCCCATGCCAAATAAAAATTCAAAATAAGATGGATGTGGAATTCCCTCTTCTTCCATTTTTTTCACGACATCATAGACATGCTCAAAGACCTGATAAAATTCTTCGTTGTCAATCGGCTTTCTTCCTATCTGAATCCGCTCGTTGATAGATATAAGATGAGGGGAAGTAAAAAATCCCGTCTTCTTCCCCTCAGCTTCTAAGATTGCCTGAATATATGCACACACAGAACCTTTGCCATTGGTTCCTGCCACATGTACCACCTTCCGGTCAAATGCCGGTCTGCCAAGCCGCTCTAAGAACTCTCTTGTGTGCTCCTGCGTGTGCTTTTGTGTAAACTTCGGAATGCTTTCGATATACTCGACTGCCTCCTTGTAGTTAACAGGCTTACTATTCATTTATTTTTCCTCGTTTTCCTGTTCTGTCCAGGATTTTGTTGTATCAGTTCCTGTTCCTTCCTGCCTTACAAGCTGTCCGCCCTGGTAAATGTATTCGTCCGTCGTTCTGAAGATTGTATTGCTAGATCCTACCTGACTGACAGTGATAACATCTCCCTCGCTAAGCTCTGTGCTTGGAAGAACGATTCGTGTATTATTTAAAAATGTACTCTTTTGCTTCTCGCCATTGACGTAAACCTTACTTGACTTCGTAAAGTTCTCGCCATACAGGCTGTAGCCTTTTTCCAGATACGGAACGATGTTCGTCAGCGTAGCGTCCTTCACACCCATTTCCATATGACCTTCCGTAATCGGCGGATTGCCCTTGTAAACATACTGCTTGCCATACAGAATATCATACTGGAGAAGCTCTAAGTCTGACAGGTAATTCTTGGAATTCTGTCTCTGCTGATGATAATTGAACAATGTTCCGGAATGAATATCCAGGCGGTTCATCACATCCGCCATTAGCTGATAAGCCGGAATATTTCTATCCTGCTGTTCCAGTCCGATGTTATCCCAGATCACATAATTTGTGTTATAGAGATAACGGCTCTTTAAATCTTCTGCGGTAAGTCCCATAGTCGGTAAATGGTCTCCGTAGAATACGACAACTGCCGGTTCTCCACGATCTTCCACTGCTTTCACAAGATCTCCTGCAAACTGGTCCATCTCATAGACCATGTTTACATAATATTCCCATTTATTCTTCTTTGCTTCGTCATCGATACCTTCTACTTTGATCTTCGGATTCTCAATCAGCTGCTCCTCCGGGTAATCTCCATGTCCCTGCACACTGACGGTAAATACGAAATCCTGCTGCTCGGTCGTATCCATAGCTTCCATAATATTGTCTACCAGAACCTCGTCCTTTGCCCATCCATTTGGCGTAAGCTGAAGAATATTCATAAACTCTTTACTTGTAAAACTGTCAAATCCCATATGATCATAGACTTTTGCACGACTGTAGAAGTTACCTCCGTTATTGTGCAGTCCATGAGTACCGTATCCCAGTGCTGAAAGAGCTGTTGCAGCACTCTCACATGGCTGGTTCTTGACAACTGTTTTATACGGATACTCTCCAGGTCCGAAGAAACGCATATTCATTCCTGTCAGCACTTCGAACTCTGTATTCGCGGTTCCGGCTCCTACAGCCGCAACTTTGAAATATCCGGAAGAATAATTCTTGTACATCTCATGCAGATTCGGGCATGCATCTTCGCTTGTTGTGAAAAATTCCGCCTCATCTACATCAAAATAAGACTCTAACTGAACCACAATGATATTCGGAAGATCATCAGAGGCACGCCCTGTTTTATTCTCGGCCATTTCTCCGTTATTCGTAATCTGATCAATAGTCTCCTTATTATAATCATTCGGCTCATCGATTCCTGTATTAAATACACTGGACATAAAGCAGTACGGAAGTCCGTAATCCTCATAGGCAAACGCAATATTTCCAAAGTATGTGGAAAGCACTCGCTTATCAATTGCCTGATCTGTTGTGAAGCTGAATAACATGGCACATACAGCCACTCCGGCAATTGCCAGAAGCCGGTGCATTTTCCCTTCATACTGACCACCGCGGCGCCACATGGAAATCAGCCATATAATGACCGCTGCAATTCCCACCAATACGATCACGATCTCAAATCCATTGAAATAATTGTTGATCAGGCTGACCGCATCGGTTGCTACCTTCAGGTCCTGGGCATTGAACGGTGTCACTCGCTTCATCAGCATATAACCGTTACAGATTCCAAGAATCATCCAAAGTACACCGATAATGATTCTTGTGAACACCCTTCGCCTGAACAGGTATACCACCGTAAATGTCATAAATATCATAAATGCATTGTAAAGGAAGACGAGTGGTGTCTGTGTCATATAGCTCCATGCCTGAACAAGTGAATGTCTTGAAATTGCCTCAATTGCAAAGTTGATCAGACATGCTAAAAGCGCGTGAAATATCAGAGAAAACCGGTTCATAAACTGATAGACAGGTTTCATCTTCTGCGCAAATGCACCATTTCTTCTCTCTTCCAGTATTCTTGCCCTTCGCTCTCTACGTTCCTTCCAGTATGCTATAACCTCTTCCTTTCGCAGCTTTTTCATAATATCCCCTTACATTTATTTTTTCTGTAATCCAGCAAGACGCTCCTTGACCTGAGCAAGCATCTGCTCATATTTTTCTAGTTTCTCACGCTCTTCCTGTACCTTTGCAGCCGGTGCTTTGCTTACAAACTTCTCGTTATTCAGCATGCCGTTGGAACGTGCAATCTCTTTATTCAGGCGAGTCTCTTCTTTTGTAAGACGCTCTTTTTCCTGCTCAAAATCGATCAGCTCCTCAAGCGGCACATAAACTGTTGCATCCGGAACTACTACAGACACTGCATCGTCTGCGATACCGCTCTTGTCTGCCTGTACAATGAAGTCTCCGGCAGATGCCATCATCATTGCAGACTCTTTTAATACTGCAAGACCGGCTGAGAGCTTCTCGTCCTCGCATACAACGTAGATCGTTGCCTTTCTGGAATTTGGAACATTCATCTCAGAACGGACGTTTCTGACACCTCTTACGATTTCTTTGTAATGGTTCAGAATGTTTTCATTCTCTGCGTCATTCCATTTTTCCTCATATACCGGCCAGCTTGACATCATCAGTGACTCTTCTTCTGGAACCAGTTTGCTGTAGATTTCCTCTGTAACAAATGGCATGTATGGGTGAAGAAGCTTCAGTGCATCACCAAGAACTTTCTTCAATGTCCAAAGTGCAGCGTTCGCACTCTTCGGATTCTCGTCTGCGTGGTAGATTGCATATTTTGAAAGTTCAATGTACCAGTCACAGAACTCGTCCCAGATAAAGTCATAAATCTTGGAAAGTGCAATTCCAAGCTCGAACTTATCTAAGTTCTCTGTTACATCTTTTACCACATTATTGCATGCAGATAAAATCCAACGGTCTGCAGGTCCCAGATCCTCTGCCTGTGGCTCTGTGATCTCTTTTCCTTCCATATTCATAAGAATATATCTGGAAGCATTCCATACTTTATTTGCAAAATTACGGCTTGCCTCTACACGTTCGTTGTAGAAACGCATATCATTTCCAGGAGCATTTCCTGTAATCAGTGTCATACGAAGTGCGTCTGCGCCGTACTGATCGATAATATCCAGAGGATCGATACCATTTCCAAGTGATTTACTCATCTTGCGTCCCTGAGAATCGCGAACAAGTCCGTGGATCAGTACTGTGTTAAATGGTGCCTTTCCTGTATGTGCATATCCTGAGAATACCATACGGATAACCCAGAAGAAAATGATG
>OGDF01005178.1_pt1 | contig 14036 bp, 6 predicted proteins | sample 1570141 | NCBI WGS metagenome assembly OGDF01 (sample SAMEA4370581, study PRJEB24528) | human gut metagenome | reverse complement strand
CAACCCTGATGCAAGTGCAGCGTATGCAGTAACTGTGCAGGCTAAAAAGGTAGTCGCTCCCGCAAGCACCAAGACCTCCAGCAAGAGTAACTCTGGATACGCTGGTAGCTCCTCCAACGCAGGCAACAGCTCGAACAGCGGAGCAGTAACTGCTCCGAGTAATCCGGCACCTGCTCAGCCGAGTGAGCCTGCCCCCGCCCCAGCACCTGACCCTCAGCCGGAACAGCCGAGTGGTGGCGATAATGGTGGTTCTGGCGATTCCAGCAATTCTGGAGATAAGTACGGCGAAGGTTACGACCGTTGGGGGGGACCAGTGAACTCGGCTCCTACTGATAACAGTTGTACTCAGGAAGAAATTGATGCTGGAGGGTGCTAACTCTTCGTTGCTGTAAAATCTACTAATACAAATAGCGGTAGGACAACCTACCGCTATTTTTGGAGTGTAAGATATGAAACGTAAGACTATCATTTTAGCAGTGGTAGCAGCCGCTGCGATGGCAATTACCCTGGTAGGGTGCGGTGTGAAAATTACCAACATCACGATGCCAGGAACGGTTATGTTGTTCCAATGATTTTATTTGCTTCTTTCAACACCACCGCGGGAACGTTGTTCCGTATATGCCGTGTGGCTACTCCGACAAAAGCAATATGTATACTAAAGTCTGGGTACTTTAGTAGGGATTGACAGTCGGGTAAAAGAACAGACAAAACCTTTTATGTCATACTTAGTGAAAGCAGCATCTTGCTGTTGGCGGAATCGTACAAGTCGCAATGGTAATAATTTTCGTAAAGATTGCATTTACTTGGCACGGCTCTTAGGCGGCAATGCACCGAACCGTAATATAGCGCACGTGGTGGCAATTCTGAAAGACTCTGTATCGAATTAAGTAAAATCCTGGGCAACCCCACAACTTCTGACACTTGACAACACACTCCTATAAAGAAATAGGCGGCTCTCCTGACTTGGAGGGCCGCTTATTTTAGTATAGTTATCAAATGTTAAGCAAACTGAAACGAGCAAGTAAAAAGAGCGACTTAGCGTTTGACCACAAATCTACTCTGAGATATTTCCTTCGCCAAATGGGCTGTATCATCTCTTTGCCAAAATGTGCGATACTGCTACAATGAGAGACAAAGAAGTCAAACGATTATTTACAAGTTGAAAGAGCATTTGGAAATTGCCAATTGGAACGCTGGGTCCTTGTTGACCGCTTTTACAACAAAACATGCACAGTCGATAACGTAGATGACTACTAGAAGACAAACTAATAAGCAAGCAGAAAGCGAAAAAAATGGCAAAATAATGCTCAACATTTTGCTTCCCAAAAAGAAGAGCATGAAAGGAGATACCACTGCATGATACTACACAGCTACATCTTTGACCGTATGGAACTTGAAGTCGTGGAAGAAATCGAGCCTAATTTCATTGTTGCTAAATATGGCAATGCTTTTGGCTTGTATATGCAAATGGATGAACGTCAAAGCAAATATTTTCGTAATGCTGGTGTTCGTCAGTATGAAGCAATTTTTGATTCAGAGGGAAAGAGTATTCCTTCTGATGAATTTTGTCCGTTTGTTCCGGAAATCCTATTTGACGATAAGGGTATTGGATATTTGCGTCTAGTTGCTCCACACTGGGTATATACGCTCGAAGACCTTAGAATCAAGGCAAATGCGCTGATTGCTGTTGACAAGGAAATTTGTGACCATGACAATTTTTATTCTGGCTCTTTAAGAGATGCTCTCATCGGCTATGAGATGGTTCAACGCGTCTAAGTTTTCTTCATCTGGATTGGCACTCCAACAAGAACTCATATTCATTTGTGTTCTTATCTCAACTTCTCGCTTTGGAAAACGTAACAAACTCTTTCTTATATTTTTTTCTCTTACCGAATAGCTCGCAGGATTTTTGTGCCATCCACAAAAATATGGCTTATCTATATCCTCGTATAAGTCAGGATTAGCAACCATGGCAAGGCGTGCTGTTTCTGCTCCGGTTGACCTGTTACCATTAAAACGTACAGGGGTTGCATTGTCAACGCTTTGGAGAAAAGCAGTGGTACGGAATGGCTCCTTGCCACCGTCTTTTATTCCGAGATATTCTCTGAGTTTCCTGTACAAATCTAAAGGCAAATAAAACCGCTCCAATGTGTTGAAATTCCTATCAAGAGCAACATCGATTGTGAATGGATTTTCGCCTAATGCTGTAATAAACAGGTGAAACGACTCTTGAATAATAGCAAGTGTGCATGAGAATGGGTGCTTTTCGATGCTGACAGCAAAAACTGCAGAATCTGCTTCGTGAGCTTTCATGTCTTTGTAAAGCTCGTGTAGATGGGCTAAGTACATAAACTGTTTCTCCTTCCCTTTGATTCTTTGCTAATAATATACCATATATTTGACTGTTAATTTTTACAAGCTTTTCTACCCGCGTTGTCGTAATTGCACAAAAGCTAATATGTGACAAAGAAGCCGTTCCATAAAGGTACGGCTTCTTTTTCTATTCGTGTCGTTGAAAAGTCACTTTTCACTTTCCGCGAAATTTGTTTTTCTGGCTTATTGCCAAGGCTTGCGAATCGCATATGATAGAAAATGTACGGAAGCAAAAAGCAATGCGTGCAGGGGTGTTGAAGCTTGGCGCTCCGCCAAAGCGCCTGCAAAAACATCGCTGTACAGAAAGGAAATCGCATTATGCAGAAAATTATGCAAAAAGTGACCTCCGTAGCATTGGCCGCCAGCATGCTGTTTTCGATGATGTCCACGACCGCACTTGCGTTCGCAGACGAAACCGGAGACAGCACCTCTGTTTCGACCGATGTTACGGATGCCCCGGCTGCGGAAGAGGCAGATGCGGTGGATTCCGGTAGTTCAAATGATGCCGACTCCTCTGATGCCACTTCCGCGCCGACTATTACGGATGTTGTGGACCTGACGCATGATTCGTCTGAGGATGCCAACTCTAACGATGAAACTACTCAGGATGCAACGTCTGATGTGGTGGATGGGGAAGAGACTTCTGAATCGGATGCCAACGACACAGAAGTCTCTACTCCTGAAACTGCAGAACCCACTTTCGTCGGTTTGCAGACAGTAACGCCGGAATACGGCGATAAACTGACTGCGGATGTTGGCGATTCTATCACTCTGGATGCTCTGCTGAATCGTGACGATGTAGCAGTCACCTATCAGTGGCAGCGCAAGCAGAACTTTGCTGTTGATACGGCGTTGGCTCTCTACAACTACGAAGAGGACGAGCCTACCTGGTACAACTTCGTTATCGAAGATACCACAGAGCACACCGTCCTCGAAGAGCGTCCCAACTATGTCTGGCAGGGCTGCGAGATGTACTACGCTGTAGTCGATGCACTCGATGAAATCAGTGCTGATTCCAGCGATGTCCAGATTGCATACCACACTCCCAACTTCGTTCTGGATGGCTACACCATCACCGCTGCCAATACCAAAGACGGCACCGTTGAAGTCTATGCTTCTAACGGAGAGAGCACTTACACCGCACATCTCAACGATGACGGCAAGTGGGAATTTTCCGATGAAAGCACTGCAAACCTGAAAACCGAATGGCAGGATATTGAGGGTGCAACGGAATCTACCTACACTTTTGAAGTGACGGAAGATGACCTGTCCGCCAACTATCGCTGCCGCATTGTTGTGACCGATGAAGCATACCGCGAGGAAAACTTCAAGGCTCTCGAAGATTTGGGCAATGAGCTGACTGACGAGGACAAGGCCGGAGATATCATTCTCCAGACGGTTCAGTTCAGCGTCAGCCTGCCGGAAGACGAGAACAGCAGTGACGTTGCTACTCAGAACATGCCTGATACGGTTGTTATGCTGGCAGACACGTTCTCTTCTCGCTCCGCTGACAGCATTGCCATTTCTTCGGATAACCAGTGGATTACGGGTCTTAACGGCAACTACGAGTACATCACCAAAAACATGTACGACCAGGTTACCGAATGGTTCAATGCTGGCAAAATCGACAAAGCCACTGCTGACCGTTATTGGACGCAGATTGGTGGGTCTTTCAATACGAGTCACTTTACGGCAAATGTGTTGGATGATAATAAATTTCCGACTGGTACTACCCGCGAATACATGGGCTTTCCCTTGACTGATGGTGACAAACTTGAAGTCAACTCTGAGTGGTATGGTCAGACCGTCTATTTTCGTCCTCATAACGACAGCAACGACTGGAAGCTGACTGGCACTGCAGTTAATGTTCCTGCTTACACGGCTGCGCTTCGCAACAATGGCGGCTATGGCACTGGTGCATCCGGCACAAAGTACAAGGATGCTGTTGTTTTCTTGAATCCCTGGGTTTCTGATGCAGGATGTATGTATGCAAACTTTATCAACTATGTAACTGATAACGGTTGGTTGCAGAATGATAATGGTAGCCACATGAGTCAGCATATTACGGTCCTTTCTGTTAAGGTTGAAACTTTTAACCAAGACCCTGACCGTTATATGATGGATGCCGAGGGCAATTATCGAATTGACTCTATCGGTTGGGGTGTCTGCGTCAATCAAGAGCCGGACCTTTCCGGTAAAGCCTATTATGCTATCAAGGCATTCCTGAGCCAGGGCTACGGTATGTGTATCGGCCACGATACAATGTATGCCTATGCTGGTTCTTGGTACGATGCCCATGAAGCTGGTTATACTGACCCTGGCTCTCGTGATTACTACGAAGGCGGCCGGTATGGTCCTGACAAGAACGATACCTCTACCCGTTATTATGTTCTGAACAGTGTTCCCAACATTGATAACGGTCACTGGAACATGAATGCTCTGATGGGTGCTAACGGCGGCAACATCGATTCTGGTACAGTCCTTCCGACCGATGCTATTTCGATGATTCTGTCCACTGGTGGTTCTCACAGCTCCTACGGTAAGGCTGGTATTATGTACGGTTCTGACCAGCTGAGTGTAAAATTGAAGCCTTACTCCAATTCTCAGGCTCAGAGTACTGTCAAATACCGTAATCCCACCAACTTTCCATATGATGTTCCTACAGGTCGAACCATTGCAGCTTCTAAAACGCACTCTAACTCTCAGGTTGCTTTTGGGCCTATTTGGGTCGATTATGCAGGTGGCAACGTAACAGGCGCTGAGTTCGGCTACAATCCGAACCCAACCACCAAAACTATTACGGATGAAGAGACCGGACGTACTTGGTTCGGTACAAGTAACTTCTATTTGTCTGGTACTGGCAACTTCCTGATGAACCAGATTGGTCACCTTCCGACCAACCAAACCACCGATGGTGAAGCTTCTCTGTTCGCCAACACTGTCATGTACATCTCTCAGCGTAAACAGTGCGAGATTTGTGCGGCACAGCAGAATGGCCAGGAAGATGTTCATTTCGTGATTCGTGTTTCCTCTGTCAACGCACAGCAGGTTCTGTCCGCTTTGCAGAATGGCGGTACTTTCTGGTATCCGCTGAATGGCTGCTATCAGCTGACGGATGACCTGACTCTGCCGGAAGGCTGGAAGCCCATCAAGAACTTCTCCGGCCACTGGAACGCAGATGTCTATAAGGTGAAGCTCGCAAGCAACAATCAGCCTGTGTTCGATAACACAAGCGTGACTGCAAACGGTATGTATACCAGCGGCAAGAACAACGGCTGGAACCTTGGTTCTGATATGACCAAAGGTACGCTGCCGATTCTGAAGCTGGACAATCAGCCGGATGTACGCATCACTGGTGTTGCCCGTGTTGTTGGTGACCTGAATGCATTGTTCCCGACCTCTTATGGCGTGACCGATTATACCGGTTACAAGGTTGTTGTTCATGGCTCCGATGGCGTTGACTATAACTGTGTTGTAAACAGCGATAGCAAGTACGTCATCTCGAACCTGCCGACCACCGGTATGATGCGTGCCGATGTCATCGATAAGAGCGGCAACAAGGTCACTCAGTTTGGCATGATTACGGTCGATGTTCCGAATCATTTCTGGAACGACACTGAGACCCATCCGTTGCAGCTGATGACCCCGACTGCCGACCCGATTGAAGACTATAAGGACTGGGAAGGTCCGGTCAACAAGACGGTTGACAGTAAGCTGTATTACAATGAACAGCTGAAAGCCTCCGATGTTACCTGGTATTACCGCACCATCTCCGTTGACAACCAGGTTGGCGATTGGGTGAAAATCGGTAATCCTGGCACTTCCTTCGATACCTCTGACGGCACTGTGAGCGGCAAGATTAACAGCCTGACGTTCACTGCAGCAACGGACAGCGACTTGCCTTATACGACAAGCTCTGTAAGTTACTCCAAGTTGGATTACACCACGAACCGTATTCAGTTTAAGTGCGAATACAACATGAGTGGTACTGTATATTCCAGTATGGATAAGGCTGAGGATGGCCGCAACGGTTATGTTGACGTTGAAATCCGCCCGATGTATATCGAGCAGGCTTTTGACCGCCGCATCTCCGTTGGTGGCAGCACTTCCTTCTCCTTCGATGCGTTCTACTGGAAGGGTGTTGAGGATGGCCTGACCTACGAGGTCCAGTACCGTGATGCAAGCGGTAACTGGGTTGCCGTTGGCAGTGATTCTACTCTGTTCCCGTCCTCTAAGTACAAAATCAGTTATGTAACCAAGACTGATGATAATGATGCTTTGGGCGGCGGTGTCTGGTATCCGTCCGATTTCTGGGTTCCTGATTCCTTCACTGGCAGTGATGCGAAGATGAATGCAGGTAAATCTACATTCAATAAGCACACCACCGTCACGCTGGAACTCTCGAATGCAGCAATGGATTGGGATGGCACGGATTTCCGCTGTGTCTTCACCTATAAATCCACCGGACATACCATGAGCACCGATACTACCACGGCAAACGATATTGCACAGGCTCGTACCGGTCACCTTATCATCTATGCACCGCCCATTGAGATGACGCCATTGAAGGCTCAGTCTCTGCTGCTGAATAACTACGATTCCAGCAACGGCAACCTTGCATGGACAACCCCGGCTTCCAACCCGAATAATGGCCGTAGCCCGAAGGAAATTCCTTTGGATGCTATCAATCCTGATAAACTGGGCCAGGGTGGTAAAGCCTATGGCGCAGCAGGTGATAACAAGGCCATTTATACCACAAAGATTACCTATTACGGTAATAAAGACAGTGCTCCCACCATTAAATGGTTGTACAGTGACGTGGCAGGCGGCGGCAGCCTTTCTCAGTTCAAGGATGTCGGTGATGCCGTCACATTGAAGTACAGCGATGTTGGCAAGAAGATTGGCAACATCAGCAAGCTGAACAGCCGAGTGGCTGAACTTGAAAAGAGTTTCATGTCCAGCGGCAAAGCATTCAATAAGTTCAGCGGCTACATTAAGCTGGAAGCAATGTATCCGACTGAATCCAAGGACCTGAACAACAGTTCTTATGCGGAATGGAACGCTATCGTGTCTTTGTACATTGATAATGCTACCAACCCGATGGATTACGGCAACACTCACTTCTATTTCCGCTGTCAGGCTGAAGCTCAGTACATGCAGAACTGGGATAGCGCCGATATGAAGCCCTATACCACTGCTGCAACTGATGCCTACAACTTTAATCGTGACGTGAACTCCAGCAATCCGGAAGACCATCTGTATAAGGATATCAGCCAGTCCTCTTACGGCGCTGAACTGGTTCTGGATTACAACATTTCCATTAAGGCCAATGTTCCGAACAAAGCTACGAAGAAGCGTAATACTATTACGACTGCAAATGGCAGCGCAAAGGACATTTCGACCCTGCGGAATGAAATTTCCGAAATCAACACAGCTCTGAATAACGGCGGTGCGGTTTACAACTACAAAGACCTGGCAATTATCGCTCCGAATGGTCTGCGTTACATGGAAACCTACTTCATCGCGGGGAATGGCGTAAATAACCGTTCCGGCATCGATTCCCGCGATACCGTGGTTATCGATAACAAGATTCGCAACTCTGACGGTAAGTGCTTTACGGACCTCTTCGAAAAGGTGACGGATGATGAATTCGTCAACAAGCGTCAAGGCTTCGCTTACCGTTCTAAGAGCGGCAACACGATTCCGAAGGAAACTTGGGAATGGTTCTGGCGTAATGCTATCTACTACATCTGCTATGATGCTCCGACCACAAAGGCCAACATGGACCAGGTGTATTTCTACATTGATGAACAGAACAGCGGTGCATCCTCTTCTCAGGTCTACTCCGAACCCAACAGCACTTCGAAACCCTATTCTATGTACACTGCTCCGTATACCGGTGAGTATATCATCACTCTGAACGGTGCAGGCGGCGGCGTTGATAACCAGTTTGGTCTGTCTCCCGAACGCACTTCGCTTGGCGGCAAGACCACGATTCGCGTCAAGGCGGAAAAGGGCGCGACGCTCTATTTCGTCAACGGCGGTGCTGGTTCTCATGACCCGACCCACTATGTCAACGGCGCATCGAGCCCCGATGCCAACGCTAAAGTCGTCGTTCAGGGCGGCTATAACGGCGGCGGTAACGGCGGTATCATGATGCAAGAGCGCTACACTCACTGGAGCTTGAAGGGCGCTTCTGGCGGCGGTGCAACTACCGTGGCTGTCGGCATCATCGGCACAGGTCGTTTGGCTGAGTACGGCGATGAAAACACGGCTAAGAAGTATGTTCTGGCTGTTGCAGGCGGTGGTGGTGCTAACCAGCACGGCGCTTGCGATGCTACTGGCGGTTCCGATAACAACGGCGTCCTGCATGTCTGGGGCGGCCAGCTTGGCGGCGGTGGTCCGTTTGGCCAAGGTATGTCTGGCGGCGACTTCTCTATGTTCCTCGGTGGTATTACTGATGGTTCTTCTGAGGTTGGTGTTGAAGGCCCTGGCGGTGGCGGCGGCGGCTGGTACGGCGGCTACGCTAACGAGTCCTCTAAGCTCGCCAATGCAGATGGCTGGGGCAGCTGTAAGCGCGACGGCAATGGCGGTTTGAGCTGGGCTGCAGGCGTTGGTACTACTCTAACTGATGCAGGTGGACACAAGGTTCAGGTCTTGGAAGTCAACATCAGCAATGATGGCGGCGGTTCCGGTTCTGAACAGGCTGGTAATTCCAGCATTGAGCTGGTCAAATCCTCTGTTTCTCGTTTCTCTCGTAACGGCAAGAATGCTTTCGATACCGCATACGAAGATACCGACCCCGATTCCGGTATTGAGGAACAGCATGTAACCATTACTATCACTGCAGCCAATAAGCTGTATGATGGCAACCCCGATGAAGCTTCCATCAGCGTTTCCGGCAACCTGTCTTCTACCGATATGGACAATATCGTGAAGAACACCACTATCGTCTATGCTAACCGTAAAGGTACATTGACGAAGGCTCCAAGCGATGCGTCTACGGACAAGAACCAGTATCCGCGCTCCGATTGCGGTTCCTATACCGCAACAGCAAAATGTACGGTGTCGGGTTACATCATCACATATCGCTACGAGAACACGAACCCCGGTCATACTTATGACGGCAGCAGTCCGAGCGGTATTGGTGATACCGTCAAGTTCGATATCTATCCTCGCGGATTGACGATTATCGGTACTGGCGATAAACCCTACGACCGCACCAGCAAGGCAACTCTGGAAAATGTTCATATTGCTTCTGGCGGTTTGATTGCGAAGGACGAGAACACTGTGAAGCTGAGCACCACTACGGTGACTGGTAACTACACGGTTGATGGCAAGAATGTCAGCGATGCTGGCGGTCCCTATGTCGTCATCCGAACCAGTGAACTCTCTCTCGTTGGCAACAGCGCAGGCAACTACTACATTGAGAAGGAAGACTTGTCTGGCTCTATCACTCCTCTGGATTTGTACGTTCACAGTATTTATCTGGAAGACCCGACCTATCCTCGCAACGTCAAACACTATGACGGCACGACCAAAGCCACCATTAAGGATATCCTGATTGATGGCGTGCTTGAAGGTGATGACGTTAAGATTAAGGAAGAAACCCTTCCCGGCAACTATAAGACCAAGGATGCTGGCCAGAAGCTGAATGCAGATGGCACGGTAAGCTCCAACTGGCCTTATGAGTTGGACGAGAATCCGATTACGGCAGATGCTCATCCGACACTGACTGGTAAGGATGCCAAGAACTACCGTATCACAAAGGAGAAGTATTCCGGCGCTATCGCACGCGCCAACCTGACCGCACAGGTTGCAAGCTGGCGTGGGTTGTATGGCGATGGCGTAGGGGAAAAGCCCTGGCACGATAAGAAGGCTTATGGTTACGGCACTGCGGCTTCTGCAGGCTGCTGGCTGGAAATCGATGGTCTGGTGCAGGGTGATACCTTGACTTTGGACCAGAGCTACAAGAAGTCTTATTTCAAGACTCTGGTAAATGGTCACGAAGACCTGGTTCCTGACGAATCGACTCCTGTTGGCACTTATCCGTTAACTTATGTTGGTTTGACTGAAGCTAATTACCCCGTCCTGAAGAACTATATTGTCATGGTTCTGAATGGCCGCTTTGTCGTTGACCCGCGTCAGCTGCATGTGACGGTTCTTGACAGCGATAAGATTATCTACAACGAGAACCCGAACTTCCATGTGAACATTCAGATGGAAGATGATGATGCAAATCTGATTGATGTCGTGAGCGACGTTGACGCCACTCCGATTCTGGATGCAAAGCTCAAGGCGAAAGATACAGTCAGCAGCGTCTTGTACGTTGCGGGCGGTAATCCCTCCAACCTGACTCAAGAATTTGTGGATGCCTACGATTATCGTAAGCAGGAAAATGTCAAGGAAAGCAAGACCAATATCCCGTTTGTGACCGATTGCACCATCAGCTCCCTGCCTCTGTACGCAGATGGTACGAGCACCGATGATGATTTTGAGTGGAACTACGAGGATAAGACCTGCGATTTCTGCCATTACAACCACAAACTCCTGGCTCCGTATCTGGTAACTATCAACACCGACACCAAGAGCGGTCCTGCGTTGGATGTCCATACGGTCGTCAACCCGAATGGTGAGACGGTTCGCAACTACGAGCTGATTATCCACGATGGCGGCCTGTATGTGCATCCGGCTCTGCTGAAGGCTACGGTTCCTCTGTATGTCTGTATGTATGGCAACACCACGAGCGGTGAAGTCAAAGAGCCTACCAACTATCGCATCACGAACTACTCTACTGTGGCTATCCAAATCAAGAATATCAAGGCCAATGGTCCTTGGCTGATGCGTGATATGCCTGGCATGGAGTACTACCCTGACGGCGAGTATGGCAACTCGGTATACGACATGACAAAGAACCGTCTGCGCCGTGGCGAGCTGTACATGCGTCTGCGCGATACCGTCCTGACTCAGGGTGATAACGCAATTGACCATAGCGATACGGCTTGGGTCATTCCGAAAGCTACCGGCGATTTCATCAACAACAACATCACTGGCCGCGCAATGCAGGTGCCTATGGCAGTCTACATTGCAACCGGTAATGTGAACGAATCCGGTGTCTGCACTCCGGTCACGAAAGTGACCTACACGATTACTCCGTACGGTGGCGTGATGCCGAACGATGCGGACTTCGAGAAAGTGCAGTCTCAGCCGTGGCTCAAAGACGCAAAATGACCTTCCCAGTGTGACCTGATGGTCGCTTCTGTACAACAATTGAGGGCAGTCGAGAAATCGGCTGCCCTCTCTTTTTATTTGTGCTTGCTGCTTCGCCCTACCTGCATTTGAGCAAAAAATAAAGGAACGCCTACAATACCGTGGTATTGTCCGATGTCCCTTCGTGACTGGTTTGTATCGTTGTCCGCCAACCGACAGGCCCTTATGTCCTGCATCTCTTTCGAGTTTTATCGTTGCTCGCCAACCGACAGGTCTTTGTACTCTGCATCTCACTCGGATTATAGGTGCCAGTCCACCAGCAGAATGACGTCTGCTTTCCTGCTACCATTATACCTCACTCGCACTCGAAATGCAAACGGCTTTCGGCTCTAACCAAATGACAGCTGCTCCAATTCCAGAGTGGCTGATTTTTTGCGCATAACATCTGAAAGAACCTCCGCCAAAAACCGCCCGTTGCGGATTTGTGCGATTCGCAGATAATAAAGCTTGTAAGCATGAATGTACCAATTTGAATAGTATTTACACCTAATAGAAAGGATTGTATGACTGTGAAACGATTGAAACAAATTGTCACAATCGGCTGCGTTGCGGTGGTCGCTGCGCTGCTGATGGCTGGATGCGGTGAGCATCGGCTGGTATCGATTTCGATGCCGGAAACGATAGATTTGAAGCTCGGTGAAAGCACCGCAATTGAACTGACCGGAACTCTTAAAAATGGCACTGAGGTGACGGGAGACCAGCTCACGCAGCTTCTCGAACATCGAGGAATGACATTTGAGAGCTTTGCGCCGAGCGTTGCATCTTTGGATGACACGCTGCGCTTGACGGCCAACTCGTCCGGCAGAACGGAAATCAATATCTATAGCCGGGATAACAAGCTGAACTGCAGCGCGGAAGTGACTGTCGTATCTCCGCTTGAAGGCTTTGAGATGGATGATATTATCACTACTACTGATAACAATTTAGTGAATCCCGAATACACCACAATTCCCGAAACGGCTGATGTGGGTGAAGTTACGGTAAGTGTGGGGGATGAATCGATTGCCCGAGTGGAGAACAATAAGATTGTTCCTCTGAAAGCCGGAACCACCACGGTCACTATCACGGCAGATAATGGTGTGTCCAAGACTGTGAAACTCAAGGTCAAGCAGGCTCCGAAAGAGCTCTACGCCGACAACCTGGAAGTCGAAATCGGAGAGACTAAGACGATTCATGTCTATACTGATGTTTCTGACCCTGATACGGATAACGATAACAGCCTGTATGAGTTTGAGAACACCGACAATTCGGTTTGCGCCGTCAACGTTAAGGGTGAAGTGACGGGCATTTTGGTCGGCACCAGCAAGGTCAAGGTTACGAACAGCAGCGGCCTTGAGACAACAATGACGGTAAATGTTGTACCGAAAACCGCACACATGACGCTGACTTTTGGCGCATCTGAGGATACCGAAAGCACCAACGAAAACACTGAAAATCAGCCCGCAGAAGCCACTGACAACGCCGATTCCAGCCAGGATAGCGTGGGAGGTGATGAATGATGAGACATATCAAGAAGTTCGCAGCACTGCTCCTTGCAGCTATCTGCACCATGATGGTTCTGACTGGATGTGTGGATAAGGCTTCTCTGTATGATGATACGCAGCAGATTGCGGCCGGAAGGACGGCATACTCTGCGACCGGGTATCAAGGTGGCTATGTGATGGGCGACGGGTCTTTTGATTTCACGGCAAGCGCTGATAAGCTTGTAGGAGCCGTTGAAGCGTTTGATATTGACGTCAAGAATGAGTCCACCCTCGTTGACTGCTATACGACTGCTGATACGACAAGCGGCAAATTCAAGATTCTGCTCGTCCACACTGACAACAAACAGATTGTTGCTGAGTACATCGATGACGCATACAGTGACCTGGTTCTTCCTGTCGGCAACTACAAGGTATATCTTGTGGGCAAAGACGATGCAGCGTTCAATGTTAGTATCAGCCTTTACTGCTTTGGCGAAAATGTAAGCTGGTACGAACCGTCTAAAAAATAAAATGTGACTTTTTCCGTGCCCTGGGACGAAAAATCCTGGGGCAATTTTTAATTTTTCATAAATATTGTTGCGGAAATGTGCGAATCAAAGATAATGAAAACATAGGGCAAAAAAGCACGTTAATCGCTGAAAAAAGTGACTGCCTTTTCTTTTTTTGTCTTGTTTCTGGAAAGCAAATGTGTCTTTTCGAGAGCATCCAAAAAACGGTGTCACAAGAACAAATTACAATGTACCTTTTCAAAAATAACAAGGAGGTTTTTGTCAATAACCCACGACTAAAGTCGCGGGCTTGCTCCGGCAAGTCCGCACTTTAGAAGTGTCCGCAAGGATATGTTGACTACCCTTTGCGCATTAAGTTGCGCCCCGTTATAAGCGAATAGACAGTTACCGTACGGTGTAA
>OGDF01005175.1_pt1 | contig 14039 bp, 10 predicted proteins | sample 1570141 | NCBI WGS metagenome assembly OGDF01 (sample SAMEA4370581, study PRJEB24528) | human gut metagenome | reverse complement strand
CCGCGCCGTTGAGCATCAGGTCCACATTCTCGTAATTATGCATTGCCCTCAACAAATGGTACCACCCGAAAGGGAACAAGTGGCCTTTGGCCTTCTGGAGCGCGGGAGAGATGGTCGGGAATGCAATTCCGAACGCCACCAGCTCATTATTTTCGTCCAGGACAATGCTGCTGACCTTATCCGATATGAATGGCATCGAGACTTTCGCCTCATGCATAATTTCCTTTTCAGTAAAAGGTATGAAGTTATACACTGCAGCTGCAAAACTTTCGTTGTAAACCTTGAAGAAATACTTGACCATTTCCTTGTTTTTCTTCAACTTGTTAATGCAACCGTCATGCAGGTTATAACGCTCTTTAAGCATTCCGGCAATGCGTGATACCTTTTCCTGCACCCCCTGTGAAGCATCCATCTTGTACTGCAGCCAGTCACATTCCTTCTCATATCCGAGTGCCGTAACCAAGTCATTATAATACGGGAAGTTATAAAGACAGTTGAACGGCGGAATGTTTTCAAATCCTTCGACAAGCATACCCTGCTTACCTAACGTATTGTAATACAGCGGTCCATGAACCTCTGTCATTCCATTTTCTTTCGCCCAGGCCTCTGCCTTGCCTATAAGAAGTTTGGCTACGTCAATGTCGTTGATCGTGTCGAACCATCCGAAACGAGCACGTTTCTTGCCATATAGTTCGTTATACCGAGGGTTAATCATGGCGCATATACGTCCCACCACTTTATTCCCGTCGAGCACCATCCACAGTTTATGTTTACAATAGTCCAATGCCGGATCTTTCGTCAGACTGAACATTTGGTCAGAATGAAGTGCCGGCACGTATTGCTTGCAATCCTTGTATAACTCGTCAGGGAATTTAATGAATCTCTTCAGGTCTTTCTTTCCCTCGACTTCAATTATATTATAATTCGACATACATCAGGTTTTAGTACAATGCACATCATCACAAATTAATGTGCAGCCTGCAAAGTTAGCAATTATTTTTAAAATATTTGCAGTATCTTAGCGTCTGATAAAACATTATTCAGATGAAAGCATTGACAAAAATACTCGCAATAGCGGGTGCAACACTTCTTACTATGGTATCTTGTAACAATATTTCAGAGTCTCAGAAGGCTGATATAGTCTTGGAGAACATTTTTGCTCGCAAGTCTGTGCGCAAATTCACTTCGGAACCTGTCTCCGACAAACAAGTAGAGACATTGCTGAGAGCAGCTATGGCGGCACCAAGTGCCAAGAATGGACAGCCATGGAGATTCGTAGTGGTAAACGACAAGGATAAATTAGCTTCGATGGATAAACTGCTTCCTTATGCAAGGTTGGACACTGCTCCTATGGCGATTGTGGTCTGCGGCGATCTTTCCGGCTACAAAAAATTCTGGACAGATGACTGTTCCGCAGCGACGGAGAATTTGCTTTTGGCCGCAGAAGCCATGGGGCTCGGTGCTGTCTGGACAGCCGCCTCTGACGAGGAGCGTTCCGGAATAGTAAGAGAAGCCTTGGGACTTCCTGAGAACATTCATCCTCTCTGCGTAGTTCCTGTAGGTCATCCTGACGGCGATTTCCAGCCAAAAGACAAATGGGATCCTTCGAAGATTCACTATAATCAGTGGTAGGGAAATCATCGCAGACAGTCACATGGATGCGCTGGGAGGTCGGACTCGTCCGCTCAGGTGCTGCGCAATTCGCGGCCTTAGTTCCGCCTCCCTGCGCTTGCGTAACGATATTGTCTTCCGATAATGTCGTGGTTGCCGGCCGGCGGCGATGTCCAGAGAGCGAATTTCGTAGCACCTGAGCGGATGGCACTGACTGGATGCGAAATTTATGTATAGACACCGCCACGGGCCAGCGCGATCGCCGAAAGGTTCGCTGTCGTTCATCCTTCCGAACTGCTGTCAGCAAGTCTATATTACAATAATATTTCGGACTACCTGGCAGGATGGTTGATCTCTCAAACAAGATGTAATACGCTAATACTTAATGCGTTACACCGATACTGAACCGCCAGAACACCTGCCAGGTTGTATGTTTTTTCATAGGACCTGGCAGGTGCGTTCTGTTGCAATATCTTGACATTCAAGCAGATAACTCTTTTGTAACCCGCCAGGTTGTCTAAAAATTCCGCAACGTCGCATCTGAACACATTAATATCGTGAAACGTAGAAAAACCCTGTGACAAAGGGAGCGAAAGAGCGGTCATACACAGGGTTTTCCCCCTGCCCCAAAGTCGCCTGATAAGAGATTGCCCCATTAAAACAAAAAAAGAATCACTACTCAGGCTTTTATTGTAAGTCCTTGTCATAGTGATCCTGTTTCCAATGATATGCCGATTTAACGACTAGATAGTTTATTTTACCGAACGTATACCGTATTTACTGCATAGTATAAGAGTATGCCCTTTATAGTTAGGAAAATATCGAAAATATTCTTCGCTTGTATTTAACGAACGGATGTAATCAATATCATACATATTTTTAATATCAAAAGTACCATCTATATCAACTACCCCCGAGTCAAATAAAACATCGTTAAGTGTAAAACGGTATTCCTCCTTGCCGTTTTGGCTCTTAATATGAACAATCATCCTGTCATTGTCAAACACATCAATTACCACTGTCGCATCTTCCAACACAATCGTTTCCCCACCGGCTTCTTTATTAAATAATACAGCTTCTGCTGTTCTACTTATGTGCTGCATAGCTTTATCCTCATTCTTGGAACAGCCTAATGCAATAATGATTAAAGCCAAAAATAATAAAAACTTTTTCATAAAAAAAAGATATTAGTTGTTAATATTATAATAATCAAAAAGAATGTCAAAAGACTTAAAAGAATACACCTTCATATTCGCGAATTATCCCAATCCAAGAATCGCTATTTTTCTCCTTTAAGATAACTATCTTGTTAAATTGCGGAAGTCCAACTTGTATTTGTCCTCGTGAAAAAACATAGAGATATGAGTTTCTTAACTTTTTCGCCCAGATTATTTTTCTTGAAGAATCAACTATGGTAATTTTCACTTTAGCTTTAGTTGTAAAAAATAGTCAGGCTTTATTGATTTAATAATAACAATCACATTATAGTAGTTTTTGCCTTCAATATCTATACGTGCAACTTTACGTACAATCTCAGCGTCCAATATGGGTTTAGCCGTTTCTCGAGAAGAATCTTGAGCATGCAAATAAGTAAAACTCAATAAAGATAGAATGAAAATAATTATCCTTTTCATAATCATCACATAGGCACCTCACTCAGCTCCTGATGCAATGGTTGCCATATACAAAGAAAGTGTGGAGCCGATTCCGTCTATTTATTAGAAGGTTGTGGAAGAACCCTGACATGAATAAACAAAATACGCAACCCCACACCGGAATAGATATGAGGTTGCGCACGTAAGACACACTGCGCCACTCCAAACTCTAATCAGGAAGGATTGTTTTCGTTGCTCCCCATGTCTTGAAAACTTCCACATTTTCTAATAAGGATAGTGCGAAAACACTTTCAATATGTTTTAGGAGACGCACAAAGGCGTGCCCACTGCAAATGTAGCAAAATATCTTATACGTGGTATCTACCGACACGTATTTTTAAGACTAAATATTTCGGATGACCCTAGAGGAAGTAAATAATGATCTATACTTTAACCGACGTACACGAAGATTTATTAGAGTATGTTCGTGCTGGACGAACCAGAAAAAACGGACACCGATTTCTCAGTATCCGTTTTCTGTTCTTGGTAGCGGGGGAAGGACTCGAACCTCCGGCCTCCGGGTTATGAGCCCGACGAGCTACCAACTGCTCTACCCCGCGATTTGATTGGATTACAAAGTTAGGCATTATTTTCTAATCTGCAAACTTTTTTCGGCTTTTTATCTACTTTTTTACTAAAATTTCGTCTAATAACGATTTAATCAAGCTACTTCTTACCGGTCATCACCATAAAGGTAACAGCGACCAGCGTTATAATTACACCTATGATAATATTCAGTGTCAACGACTCGCCGAAGAAAATAGTCCCCACGGCTATTGCGGTCACAGGCTCGAATACTCCGAGCACTGAAGTTCTGGTCGGACCGATGATTCTCGTAGCCATCGCAAGCGTCAGCAACGATACCAATGTCGGGAATACTGCAAGGCAGATAAGATTCATCCAGCAGTACCAGCCATCCAGACCTGCCATGAACTCACCACCCGAGATGACAGAATGAATCAGGAACACGACAGAACCTATCAAAAGCGCATAAAAGGTAAGAACCAGACTCGTCACAGTCCTCAACCTGCGGCTTCGGTTCACCACTATAAGATACAAAGCATAAGCTATGGCAGAACCTGCAGCAAGAGACAAACCGGTGATATTCAACGTCATATTACCGGACGGACGACTCAGAATCACCACACCCACGAACGTCATCAGAATCGAAAGCCATACCTGCCATGTCGGATAAACCTTCAGCAAGACCATTATCAATGCCACAATGACAGGATATAAGAACACAATCGTCGTGGCCAGTCCGGCAGGAATATAATTATACGACAAGAACAGCAACATACTGCTCATTGCGAAAAGGAATCCCAGGATGCACAATCTCCACATCTGAGCTTTGTTCACTTTAAGAGACTCCTTTCTAAAAACAAGCCACACACCCAAAATAAACACAGCTATGAGATATCTGCATGCCAGCATAGTGTCCACTGACACCCCCATAGAAAGCAACGGCTTAGCAAACAATGGATTAAGGCCATACGTAACACCCGTAACAATTCCGGCCACGTACCCCCAAACAACATTTTTCGTATCCACAATTACCCCCTAAAAAAGCAATAATTATTTTTGTAGAAATGAAATTAAACCTTCAATATCATCCTTTGAGAAAGACTTCTGCTCGCCAGTCGAAAGATTCTTCACATTGACCTGACCCGCAGCAGCCTCGTCTCCTCCATTGATCGAAACGAACGGAATTCCCTTCTTGTCAGCATAATCGAACTGCTTCTTCAGCTTGCTCTGGTCCGGATAAATCTCGCAGGCGACACCCGCCTCGCGCAGAGTCTTGACCACAGGAACCAGATACGGAATCACAGCCGCATCCATATTGGCGAACAACAACGAAGCCGATCCGGCCAATCCCTTAGGGAATTTGTCCAGCCCCTTAAGCACGTCATAAATGCGGTCTGCGCCGAAAGATATGCCGACACCGGACATTCCAGGAAGACCGAAAATGCCTGTAAGATTATCATAACGTCCACCGCCACAAATACTTCCGATGGCGAAATCCAGTGCTTTCACTTCGAAAATAGCACCGGTATAGTAATTCAGTCCACGAGCAAGCGAAAGATCCATCTCCACCTCCTGAGAAACACCGGCATTGGCGATAAACCCGAAAAGTTCGGTCAGCTCATCCAAACCTTTCAAGCCTTCTTCGGATACAATTCCCGAAGCAGACTTGCCCTCCATAAGACCGCGCATCACCGCAATCTTCTCTTCTGTAGTGCCTTGCAACTTGAGCACCGGCTCGATAACAGCCACAGCCTTCTCGTCCAGACCCTTCTCCCTCATCTCCGTTTCCACAGCCTCGAGACCGATTTTCTCCAACTTGTCGATAGCCACGGTAATATCCGTAACCTTGTCCGGATAACCGCAAATCTCAGCCAATCCGGTCAACACCTTACGGTTATTTATCCTGATGGACACACGGATGCCGAACTTCGTGAAAACAGTATCGATAATCTGCACAAGCTCTAGCTCATTGATCTGAGACTTACTTCCGATAACATCAGCATCGCACTGGTAGAACTCGCGGTAGCGACCCTTCTGAGGACGATCCGCACGCCAGACCGGCTGAATCTGGAAACGCCTGAACGGGAATGCGATTTCATTCTGATGCTGAACCACATAGCGCGCAAAAGGGACCGTCAGATCGTACCTGAGGCCCTTCTCACACACCGCAGACGCGACCTTTCCGCTGTCCAGGCCACCGTCTTCGCCGGAATAATTTTTCGGGTCAATGTCTTTGAAGGCTTCTCCGCTGTTCAGAATTCTGAACAGGAGTTTGTCACCCTCGTCACCATATTTTCCGAGAAGTGTGGAAAGATTCTCCATCGCAGGAGTCTCGATCTGGACATATCCGTAAGTCCTGTAGACAGAACGGATTGTGTCGAATATGTAGTTTCTGGCGGCCATTTCCTCCTGGCCGAAGTCCCTTGTTCCCTTAGGTATAGACGGTTTCTGTGCCATAGTTAATACTGTTTAAATTCGGATATTTTGCAAAATTAATAATAAATAGATGATTATCACATAATATTTTTATCTTTGCAAGGACAGCTAACAAAGTAAAATAGAATATGAAAGATTTTGTAAAGATGACTCTGGCTGTAGTTTGCGGCCTTTTCATCATGGGAATCATCGGATTCTTCTTGTTTTTCAGCATGATAGGCGCAGTTGCATCCCTCGGAAGCAGCGCACCGGTAATGCCACGTGACGGCGTCCTGCTCATGGACATGTCGAAAGTTGCATTGGCAGAACAGACTACCGAGGCAGACCCTATGCAGGTAATACAGGGCAACGCCACCCAGACCATCGGTCTTTGGGACGCCGTAAAAGCCATCAAATCAGCCGAATCTGACCCTGCGATAAAATATATTTTCCTGAAATCAGACGGACTCATGGCTGGACTCGCACAGACAGAAGAACTCCGTCAGGCATTGGCAGAATTCAGAAAAAGCGGAAAAGCCGTAATCTCATACATAGAAAACCCTACAACCGGCAGCTACTATTTGGCTTCCGTAGCCGACAAAGTCTATATGGGCAACTATAAAGGAGGCAACAACATGATGACAGGTGTCGGCACCCAGCTCATCTTCCTGAAAGACCTTCTCGACAAACTCGGAGTAAACGTCCAGCTCATCCGCCACGGAAAATACAAGTCAGCCGGTGAAATGTTCGTCAAGAACAAAGCCAGCGACGAGAACTTGGAGCAGAACACCGAAATGGTGCAATCCATCTGGAAAAACCTCGCTGAAAAAATTTGCGAGAGCAGGGAAATCACCATGGAACAGCTCGACAAAACCATTGACAATCTGGAGCTTAACACCCCGGCAGATTTCCTCAGCCACTCCCTCGTAGACGAACTTCTCACAAAAGAAGAGCTTAAGAGCCAGCTGACAAATCTTGCCGTAAAGGAAAGTTTCAGCAACGTAAACTTCATCAGCCTGCCTGATTATATCACCGTATTGTCTACAGTAAAACCTTCATCCAAGGACAAAATCGCCATCATCTTCGCAGAAGGCGAAATCGTAGACGGATATGAAAAGCAACAAGTTGCAGGTGACCGCTTCGCATCGATCATCGCAAACGTACGCGCCGACTCCACAGTGAAAGCAGTCGTACTCCGCGTCGCATCCCCTGGCGGAAGCGTCCTTGCATCTGAAAAAATAAAGACAGAAATCGACCTTCTCAGAAAAGACAAACCAGTCATCGCATCATACGGAGACTATGCAGCCTCCGGCGGATACTGGATATCAAATAGTTGCGACAAGATTTTCTCCGACCCGTCCACACTTACAGGCTCCATCGGAGTTTTCAGCATGATTCCTGAATTCGGAACCACCACTAAAAAACTTTTCCACGTGAATGTAACCACCGTAGGCTCACACAAGCACAGCGACATGTACTCCCTCATGAGACCATTCGACGCACGCGAAAACGCCTACATGCAGGAATCCGTGGACAACATCTACGAGGCCTTCATCCAGAACGTGTCAGAAGGACGCGACATGCCTGCGGAGAAAGTAGATGAAATAGCACAAGGCCGCGTATGGACAGGTTCCGACGCCATCAAGATCGGACTCGTAGACGAAATAGGAACTCTCTATGATGCAGTAAGATACGCAGCCGCGAGCGCAGGAAACCCTGAAACTGAATCATGGAATATCGACACCTATCCAAGCCCACAGACCACATTGGAAATGGTCATGGAAATGTTCTCGACCACCACTGAAGACGTAGTCCTCGCAGGCACACCATTCGAAAGCATCGGAAAAGTCTACAAAGACTGGAGCCGCCACGCGAACGCCGAGATATTCGCCCGAATGCCATACGTGATGACTATCCGTTAAGAAGCGATATCTTTATCATAGAACAAGACTTGGACGAGAGCGCAACAGCCTCATCCACACGACAATAGAACCTGCCGGAAGCATAGCCGCAAACTGCCGCGACATGACTTCCGGCAGTTTTTTCGTCCTCCTCACGGACTATGACCAAGGCCCTACGTTTCTCATCGATGCCGACCTTCAGATCGCCGAACATATCGCTGAGTTTCTTCCGCCCATGCACGCCTATCGGGCGCATCCAATCGCCTTCACACCAACGTCTTACGATAAAGGGGAAGGTCAATGCCAATGAGTCGGTGACCAATACGCCTTCTGAAGCGAGCCTGATGGCCTCCTTCACAGCATTGCCAATTACAGGGCTGCAGGAAACAGTTATCTCGTCAATACCTATCTTATATGTGGACTCCCCCGTCACTTGAACCGACTCATCATACGGAACATCGACATTGACAGGGACCACAGACAGTCTTCCTGGGGCGGTAATCACGCGATAGCCTGGAGCCTCGAACACTCTGCCTGGAACTACTTCATCATCAGAGACATAGCGCACTACAGGATCAAGTAGACGACCCTTGAAACCATATGGTTCCAGAAGACGGAACAATATATATTCACAATGTTTTTCTTCGTGCAGAGCATCCAGGTTTATACGCAGACACTCACCCGGATGAACAACGGCATTGACCCGAACCCTGGCGGCAGCGAAGAACTCGTCCGCGACAGCATTCTCCTGGGCGAAGATCCGCATTTCTCGCGCGAAGGTGGAGAGGAACGACGGATTCATACTCTCAAACACAGGCAACACCTTGTGTCTGATACAGTTACGCTTATACAGCGTCTCAGCATTCGTACGGTCATCGTGGTAACGGATGCCGCTTTTCTGCACGAAATTATCGATATCGGTTCTGGAGAATTGCAGCAACGGACGGATAAGCCGCACTCCCTCAAGCTCTTGCCTGGACACCGGGACTTCGGAAATTTCTTTCATTCCGGAAATGCCTTTGAGCCCAGTCCCGCGAAGAAGATTCAGGATCAATGTCTCTGCATTGTCATTCGAATTGTGGGCCACCGACACGGCATAATATCCATGCCTGCGGCAGAGTTCGGCGAACCAGTCATAGCGTAACTCCCTGGCTGCCATTTCGATACTGACGGAATGCTCCGACGCGTACTGCTCGGTATCGAACTGCGCGACATGGAGAGTCACGTGGTTTTGCTCAGCCCATTCCCGGACAAGAGCCTCATCGGAATCACTCTCTTCCCCGCGCAGATGGAAGTTACAATGCGCTATAGCGAAATCACGCCCGGATTCCATGAACAGCTGAGCCATACACATGGAATCCCTGCCGCCGCTGACAGCAAGAAGGGCTGTCTCCTTTTCCGGAAGCAGCCCCACCAATATCTTATCGAATTTCTTCAACATACGTTAACGTTTCCTGGATGCAATCGTATAAGAGAAGCCGAATGCAAGAGACTCCTTGAACTGGACCATACGTTTTCCGTCCGGATGATTCTTCATGATTTTCTCTGTCTTGACCATGACCTTGTCATCATAGATGAGGTTGGTAGTTACTGTCAATGAGAAATATTTCGCGATTTTCCAGTCGAATCTGTTATCCCAGTTAACACGAAGATTCTGAGGTTTGTCCAGATAGTCGGAGAACAATACCAACTGTGAGGTATATTTGAAGTTGTCGTTTATCTGGAGCTTTCCATCTATCTTGAGCTGGGCACCGAACTCAAAACGGGCAGGTCTGAAATAATAGCCTTCCGCATCAGGATATTTATCTTCATCCTTATAATCGGATTTTCTGTTCATTCCGTAAGACTTTCTGAGGGACTCATCGGAAACGACTACGAAACCGCCGGTAAGAGGCGCAAGGTTCACGGTCAACCATTTGGTAGGGACCCAGTCGATACCGAGCGCGACGTTAGTGTACGCCGGAGACATGAATCCTGACTTATGCTGCCTTTTGGCCATCCAGTCACTCTTGCCAGGCTCCCAAGTATCGTCCGCACCGTCAGGTCTGGACGGAACAGGATAATTATAACTATTGGTAAACTGGGACTTGAAACTGAATTGCGCAGAATAGTTCAGCGTATTCGTGGCCTTGTAACCGAATTTGCCTTCATAATATATACGGTCATCACTCTTCTGGATAAATGGTTTATCCTCCGAATAAAGGAATCCGTAATCGAGCTGGAGACGGTTATTGAAGAACAGTTCATCCTTCTTATAATTTGCGTTTGCGTCAATGAAGGACTTCAGTGTCACGCTGTTATAACCTCCTGCAGCCCAATTGGACAGATTCGTCTGTCCGAAATCGATCTTGGTCAGAAGCGAATTGGTCCAATATCTCGGCTTTTTCACTTTTACCTCAGCCTGAGGGGCTCCAGTTATAGCCATGGCAGCTTCCTCCGCAGCTTTCTGCGCATCAGTTATATCCTGAGCGAAAGAAACAGCTGCAGAAAGCAGGAATGCTGTCGAAATAATCAGAACACGTTTCATGACTTCACGAAATTAGTATGCAATAGCGAAAACTACTCTCTCATGAGATGGCTTGCCGGAGTAGATATCTACGCCCTCTTCCTTGCAAACAACACTATCCACAGGGATGCATCGTATGGTAGCCTTAGTCTCATCCTTGATTTTCTGCTCGGTCTCAGCTGTTCCGTCCCAGTGACAGAGAAGGAACTTGCCCTGAGTAATCTTCTCCTTGAACTCTTCCCAAGAGTCGCACTTTTCGATACGGGACTCTCTGAAATCCACTGCTTTCTGATAGATATTCTTCTGAATATCCACAAGAAGGTCCTCGATATATTTGTCCACGCCCTCAAGTGAAACGGTCTTCTTCTCGAGGGTATCACGGCGATGGACCTCAACTGTATCATTCTGGAGGTCACGTGCACCGATGGCCAGACGTACAGGAACACCCTTGAGCTCCCACTCGGCGAACTTGAATCCAGGTCTGAGAGTGTCACGGTCATCGATCTTCACAGTATGACCTGCAGCCTCAAGTGCTGACTTGATCTGACCCATCTTCTCGAGAATGGCGTTGTGCTCCTCTTCTGTCTTGTAGATAGGAACCATAACCACTTCGATAGGAGCAAGAGCAGGAGGAAGTACGAGACCATTGTCATCACCATGAGCCATGATCAATGCACCCATAAGTCTGGTAGACACACCCCATGAGGTAGCCCATACATACTGCTGTTGACCTTCATTGTCAGTATATTTAACGTCGAATGACTTCGCGAAATTCTGTCCAAGGAAGTGTGAAGTACCTGACTGAAGGGCTTTTCCGTCCTGCATCATAGCCTCGATGGTAAGTGTATCGAGAGCACCTGCAAATCTCTCGTTAGGGCTCTTATGTCCTACGATAACAGGCAATGCCATATAATTCCTTGCAAAATCAGCATAAACAATCTTTACAGCCTCTTCCTGAGCCTCCTGTGATGTGGCATGAGCGGTATGCCCCTCCTGCCAGAGGAACTCTGCAGTTCTGAGGAACAGACGGGTACGCATCTCCCATCTTACGACATTGGCCCACTGGTTACACATGATAGGGAGATCACGCCAAGACTTGATCCAGTTCTTGTATGTACTCCAGATGATGGTCTCGGAGGTAGGTCTTACGATAAGTTCCTCCTCGAGTTTGGATGAAGGGTCCACGACTACGCCGTTGCCGTCAGGATCATTCATAAGACGATGGTGCGTAACTACTGCACACTCCTTCGCGAAGCCTGCCACGTGCTCAGCTTCACGGCTGAAGAATGATTTAGGGATAAAGAGAGGGAAATATGCGTTCACCGCACCTGTTTCCTTGAATTTCGCATCGAGAATATGCTGCATTTTTTCCCAAATCGCATATCCGTAAGGTTTTATGACCATACATCCCCTGACTGGAGACTGCTCTGCAAGGTCTGCCTTGACAACAAGGTCATTATACCACTGTGAGTAATTAACGGACCTTTTCGTAATCTGATCTGCCATCGTAACTTAATGATTAACTATTGTTTTTTTTCATAATTATTCCTAACCTTGCAATGATAATGTATTCACTGCATTTAAGTATTTGGAAACGGGTACGGAAATTGCAATTCCATTATCGGTTTCCAAGGAAACACAAAGATACAAACTTTTTCAATAATAGGAGGTCCGATTATGAAAACGAACATATTGACACTCATCTGTACCGTGCTGGCGCTGTCAGCATGTGGAACAGCATCGCAGTACGCATCGTCGCAAAAATATCAGGACGGTTTTTACAGCAGCCATTCCAAGGCGGAAGTCCAGAAGGAAATAGCTGCCACCAAAGCAGATATAGACAAGCTTGTAAGCCAGACGGAAAGTTCCAGGATTTTCCTGAAATCCGGACAGGCTGACACATTGTTCATTCCTGAAAATATGTCAGCTACTCTGAATTTCAACAAACAGAACGACGGAACATCCATAACTGTCACCAATGCTCCGGTATATTCACTTTATCCGGACAGTTTCGCGGCAGGATTCGCAGCAGGAGTAAATTCATCATGGCCTTACTGGGGTTCATCCTGGTACTGGGGCTCAAGATATTACTGGGACGCATGGTATTGCAACCCATGGTATAGTTCATGGTACAGCCCGTGGTACAGTTCATGGTATTGGGACGACCCTTGGTATTGGGGACGCCCTTATTACGGCTGGGCCTGGTATCACGACCCATGGTATCACAATCCTTGGTACCATAATTCATGGTACTACTGCTGCGGCGGATGGATAGACCCTGGATTCGGCCCGTCATATTATGGTTCCAGAGACACATACTGGGGAGCACGTTCTTACACTGAGCCTCGCACAAGACATTCAGACGGAATGGGCGTAACCAGCAGCAGCGTAAGGAGAAACACAGGTTCATCAAGCTCCAGAATGACAGCTTCGAACAGCAGTTCGTCTTCTCGCCCTGTAACATCATCACTCTCATCAGCAAGGAGAGTTACAGCAGGCACGGCTAACCGCACAAGTTCAGGCTCCGGACGCGTCACCGCAGGCACTTCGGGCAACACTTACAGACCGAACTCTGCTTCAGGCTCTACAGTAAGACGTTCTGCCTCCACATCTTACTCAAGACCTGTCAGATCATCAGGCAGCAGCTCGTCCGTATCTTACGGAAACAACTACTCTGTCGGAAGCTACGGCAGTTCATCTTCAAGTGTACGCAGATCCACGACTTCTTCATCATACAGAAGCGCAGCGTCCACTTCTTCAGGCAGCGACTACAGGAGCTCATCTTCAAGCAGCGCTTACAGAAGTTCTGCTTCAAGCGGTGCATATAGAAGCTCATCATCAAGCAGTTACTCTTCAGGTGCATCCAGAAGCACCAGTAGTTACTCAGGTGGAAGTTACTCCGGCGGAGCCAGCAGATCCACATCATCAGGAAGCTCAGGCGGCGGTTCAGTACGCAGACGCTAAACAGCATCCCGGGAATCCGGAAACATTAAAAACATTTCGACATGAAAAAATTAGCAACCACAATATTGTTGTCGGCAGCAGCTGCCGTGGCAGCAAACGCTCAGACTTCAGCTGACGCTCTGAGATACAGCACAAACGACTATTACGGCACAGCCAGAACCATGGCCATGGGCAATGCGTTCACAGCACTCGGAGGAGATCTCGGTTCCCTGGGAATCAACCCTGCCGGTTCAGCAGTGAACAGCTTTTCACAGGTAACCATCAGTCCAAGCGTCAGTATCGTCTCTACAAGAGCAAGTTACCTGGGAGAGCCGTCTCTTTCCAACGCTTATGGAGCAGCAGAGCATAACAGCAAGACAAGATTTACTGTTCCGAATTTCGGTTTCGTACTCACTCATGACACAGGCCGCAGAACAGGACTGAAATCCTTTTCATGGGGTCTTGTAGCGAATACGACTTCCT
>OGDF01005174.1_pt1 | contig 14040 bp, 14 predicted proteins | sample 1570141 | NCBI WGS metagenome assembly OGDF01 (sample SAMEA4370581, study PRJEB24528) | human gut metagenome | reverse complement strand
CTCTTAAGTAGTAAAGTTTTGCACGTCTTACTTTACCGTAACGAACAACTTCAACTTTCTCTACGTTTGGAGAGTGTAATGGCCAAGTTTTCTCTACGCCAACACCGTTGGAGAATTTACGAACTGTAAATGTCTCACGGTTGCTTCCGCCCTGTTTCTTTAATACAGTACCCTCGAAAACCTGAATTCTTTCGCGGTTACCCTCTTTGATTTTTGCAGATACACGAACTGTATCTCCTACGGAAAACTCCGGTACTTCAGCTTTCAGCTGCTCAGCTTCGATGCTTTTGATAATTTCATTTGCGTTCATTTTTGTGACCTCCTGTTATTTGGATGTTCTTAATACGTTACGTAACAGAGGACCATCTCTTCTTTAATTCACAACGTATGATAGTTTACCATACTTATTTATAAAAAGCAACATAAATCGTTGCATTTCTATTGTATTTTTCATAGTCCATACATGAAAGTATTCTCAATAACTTTTTTAACAAGAAACGTTCGCTTTTCTTTCATTTTTTGTTCTTTCAGTAAGAACTATTTTTCCTTCAGTTCTTTTAAAATCTGCTTCACATCCGTTCTGGAAAGTTCTGCATCTTCCAAAAGTTCCGGCCGGTTGCGCAGCGTCCGCAATACCGACTGTTCATGTCTCCATGCTTCCACCTTTTTATGATCACCGGAAAGCAACACCTCCGGCACTTCCTTCCCATTCCAGCTCGCCGGACGGCTATACTGCGGATATTCCAACAGACCACCTTCTAATGACTCCGTAGAGCCGGATTCTTCATTGGTCAGTACGCCCGGAACCATACGGGAAATAGCATCTACCATAACCATGGCAGGAAGTTCCCCGCCGGTCAGCACATAATCACCGATAGACACATAATCCGTCACGATTTCTTCCAGTACACGCTCATCTACGCCTTCATAATGTCCGCACAAAAAGATCAGGTCCTCTTCTCTGGCATATTCTTTTGCCATGCCCTGCTCGAACACCCGTCCCTGCGGAGTCAGATAGATGCAACGCGGCTGATAGCCTACCTGATCCACAATGCTTTCCCAGGCATCATAAATCGGCTGTGCCTGCATCACCATACCTGCACCGCCGCCATACGGATAATCATCTACCTTTTTATGACGATCCTTTGTAAAATCTCGGATATTAATTGTATTTATTTCAATCAGATTCTGCTCAATGGCATTTCCGATAATACTCGTATTCAATCCCTGCATCACCATGTCAGGAAATAATGTCAAAATATGAAATCTCATCGGTTAATCCCTCAGTCCAGGCATCAGATAAACGGTCATTACCATCTGTTCCATATCAATGTCACGGACGCAGTCTTTGATGGCTGGAAGTAATAACTGCGGTGTGCCTTCCTGTTCTACCACATAAACATCATTTGCTCCGGTCTGAAGCACATCTGTCAGTTTACCGAGTTCCTCACCCTCTGTGGAAACCACACGCATACCGATCATATCTGCGATAAAGTATTCATCTTTCTGCAGTTTCACCGCATTTTCCCGTGTCACATACAGACTTTTTCCGCGAAAACGCTCCACTTCATTGATATTCTGAAACTCCTTGAACTTCAGAATTACCATCTGTTTAAAAAATTTCACCTGGCAGATATGAAGTGTCATCCGTTCTTTTCCGGTGTCTAAAATGACCTCTTTCAGTTTTTTAAAACGTTTTACATCATCCGTAGTAGGAAATACTTTGACCTCCCCGGCGATTCCATGTGTGCTTGAAATCACACCTACCTGCAAAAATTCTTCCATGTTCTCCCTTTCAAAAAAGGGACATAGCTTAACACCATGTCCCTTGTCGCCTTTTTACTGTACGATCTCTACGATAACTTTTTTGTCCTCGCGAGATGCGGCAGCTTTCACAACAGAACGGATTGCTTTTGCAATTCTTCCCTGCTTACCGATCACTTTTCCCATGTCGGCCTGTGCAACATGCAGTTCCAGAACGGTTGCCCGGTCTTTCTCTGTCTCAGTCACAGTAACTTCCTCAGGATTGTCGACTAGTGATTTTGCAATTACTTCTACTAATTCTTTCATCACGTTTCCCTCACTAATCTATTATTTCTCGATACCAGCTGTTTTTAAAATTTTCTCAACTGTCTGTGTAGGCTGTGCTCCGTTTGCTAACCATTTTTTAGCTGCTTCCTCGTCTACGCGGATCTCAGACGGCTCTTTAGTCGGATCATAATATCCGATTTCCTCGATGAATCTACCATCTCTCGGGCTTCTGGAATCTGCTACTACGATTCTATAAAAAGGAGCTTTTTTCTGTCCCATTCTTCTTAATCTGATTTTAACTGCCATGTCATTTCACCTCCTCAATTTTCTACTTCACTGCGCATACGCGCTATATGGTTAAAAAGGAAACTTGAAATTTCCAAATTTACCGCCACGTTTACCTTTGCCCATCATGTTAGGCATCTGTTTCATCATTTTGCGAGCCTGCTCAAACTGTTTTACCAGCCGGTTGACTTCGCTGATATCCACACCGGCACCAGCCGCAATACGGCGTTTTCTGCTTGGATTGATCAGGTTTGGATCACCACGCTCCGCCGGAGTCATAGAATAGATAATCGCTTCGATTCGCGCCATCTTCTTCTCATCCATCGCATCTTCAATCTGTTTTAACTGTGCGCCACCCATGCCCGGCATCATGCTCAGAACATTTGCGAAACCGCCCATCTTCTTCATCTGGCTCATGGAGTCCAGATAATCGTTAAATGTGAACTCTGCTTTTCGGAAACGTTTTTCCATATCAGCAGCTTTCTCATCGTCGATCTCCGCCTGTGCTTTCTCAATCAGAGTGAGCACATCTCCCATACCAAGAATTCTGGAAGCCATTCGATCCGGGTAAAACTGCTCCAGATCTGAAAGTTTCTCACCCATACCTGCATACAGGATCGGTTTTCCGGTTACGGCACGAATAGAAAGTGCTGCACCGCCTCGGGTATCACCATCCAATTTTGTCAGGATCACACCGTCGATTCCGATTTTCTCATCAAAGGTGCTTGCCACATTGACTGCATCCTGACCGGTCATGGCATCTACTACCAAAATGGTCTGTGCTACATCCACATTTTCTTTGATTTCAATCAGCTCGTCCATCATATCTTCATCCACATGAAGCCGACCGGCTGTATCAAGGATGATGATGTTGTTTCCGTTCTTTGCCGCATGCTCTACCGCTGCTTTTGCAATGTTGACCGGCTTGTGTCCGTCACCCATGGTAAATACTTCCACGCCCTGTTTTTCACCGTTGACCTGTAACTGCTGGATTGCAGCCGGCCGATAGACATCACAGGCAACCAGAAGTGGTTTCTTTCCTTTGAGTTTGAACTTTCCTGCAAGTTTTGCAGTTGTCGTTGTTTTACCGGCACCCTGAAGACCAACCATCATAATAATCGTTGTCGCCTGTCCCGGACGAAGTTTGATCTCCGTTGTCTCTGAACCCATCAGGTTAACCATTTCCTCATTAACGATTTTGATTACCATCTGTCCCGGATTCAGACCGTTCATTACATCTGCACCGATCGCACGTTCCTGTACAGATTTCACAAACTGCTTTACTACTTTAAAGTTTACATCCGCTTCCAGCAAAGCCATCTTAACTTCCTTCAGTGCTGCCTTAACATCTGCTTCTGTCAGGCGGCCTTTGCTTCGCAGGTTCTTAAATACGTTTTGCAGTTTTTCGGATAAGCTGTCAAATGCCATACTTATAATTCCTCCAAAATCCGTCCGGAGATTTGATTAATCTCCTCCATCGTCTGTGCAATACAGTCCTCTTTATAATGAAGCGAAAGATCACGAATCTTGGAAATATCTTCTTTTGTCTTCCAGAACCGCTCTACCAGATGAAGCTTTTCTTCATAACCGGCAAGGATCTTATCACATCTTTTTACCAGATCATGTACACCCTGACGACTGATTCCAAGCTCCTCAGCGATTTCGCTTAAGGACATATCGTTCAGCACAACATCTTCATATACATGTTTCTGATGCTCCGTGAGCAATTCTCCATAAAAATCATACAAAAAGACCTGACGTCCAATTTTCTCCATGTCAATCACCTTTGCTAGATTATCACAGTTGTTTTACCCTGTCAAGTATTTTTTCTTTACACTTATACGTTTTTTCTTTTTTCCGCTTCTTTCTATAGGAAAACTGAAAAAAAACAATTTTTTTCTTGACTTTAGCATGGTAAATTGTTAACATGGTAGCATGTTCAAACAAAGAATTACCAGAGGAGAGAGAAAAAAGATGAAAAAGAAATTATTAGCACTCGTTCTTGCTGCGGGTATGGTAGCTTCCATGGCTGCATGCGGAAATACAAACAGCAACGGATCTGCTTCCGTAGATAACAAAGATGCTTCTGCCACAGCGGAAAACACAGACAGTGATCTGGCTTATGTCAAAGACAAAGGTACTTTAGTAGTAGGTATCACAGACTTTGAGCCAATGGATTACCAGGATGAAAACGGCAACTGGATTGGATTTGATGCTGATCTCGCATCTGCTTTTGCAGAAAGCCTTGGTGTTGATGTTGAATTTGTAGAAATTGACTGGGATAACAAGATCCTTGAGTTAGACGGTAAAACAATCGACTGTGTATGGAACGGCATGACATTAACGGATGAAGTAACAAGCTCTATGTCCTGCACAAACGCTTACTGCAACAATGCGCAGGTAGTCGTTGTTCCTTCCAGTGAAGCAGATAAATATCAGGATACAGACAGTTTAAAAGATCTGACATTTGCAGTTGAATCCGGAAGTGCCGGTGAAGCGCAGGCAAATGAACTTGGTTTAAACTACACAGCTGTTACTGCTCAGTCTGATGCATTAATGGAAGTTGCCGCAGGAACTTCTGATGCTGCTATCATTGATTCCCTGATGGCAGGTGCAATGGTTGGCGAAGGCACAGGTTACGCAAACCTGACATACACCATCGGCTTAAATGATGAGGAATACGGTGTTGGTTTCAGAAAAGGTTCTGACCTGACAGAAGAATTAAATAACTTTTTCAAATCCAGCTATGCTGATGGTTCCATGGAGCAGATTGCCGAGAAATACGGTGTACAGGCTGCAGTTGTTGAGCAGAAATAATCCTGCTATAGCCCAGCGGATATTTGCAATTGGCTTATGCTACTTGCTCATTAACCCAATAGCCACTTCGTAGCTTTATTTGGCTAAATACTTGTTTTGTTGAGAAATATTTGTTTGTTGAGATTTGTAAAAATAAATAGTGATTTTTAATTTAAGACAGAGAGCGGAGTTTCCGCTCTTTGTTGCGCATAAAAATATACAGTTCACACGCTTCGCGTGTAAGCATGATCATAATCTGAGTACATGTGATGCGTAAGCTGTAACTAAAATACTTAGAGAAAGCAGGAACTATCATGGATTTTTCACAACAGCTGCCGATTGTCATTCATTCCTTAAATATCGGCTTTTTACAGACATTACGACTTTTTGTCATTACCCTGATTGGCGCATGTCCTCTGGGTCTTGCAATCTGTTTCGGTTCCATGTCCCGCATCAAACCGGTCAGTGCTTTTTTTAAACTTCTGATCTGGGTTGTCCGCGGTACCCCACTGATGATCCAATTACTGATCATCTACTTTTTCCCGGGACTGGTATTACATAACCCGATCTGGGGTGGCGGCGAAACCGGCCGTTTCCTTGCAGCATCCGTTTCCTTCATTTTAAACTACGCCTGCTACTTTTCTGAAATCTACCGTGGTGGAATTCAGAGCGTACCGGTCGGACAGGAAGAAGCCGGACTGGTTCTGGGCATGACAAAATCCCAGATTTTCTTCCGGGTAAAATTATTACAGATGGTAAAAAGAATCATCCCGCCAATGTCAAACGAAATACTGACACTGGTAAAAGATACTTCTCTTGCACGTATCATTGCATTACAGGAAATCATCTGGGCAGGACAGGCCTTTATGAAAGGATCTCAGGGTATTTCCGGACAGATCTGGCCGCTGTTCTTTACCGCTATCTACTATCTCATTTTCAACGGTATTTTGACGGTAGTGCTCGGAAAATTAGAAAAGAAACTGGATTATTTCAGATAAAAGGAGAAACTGATCATGAAAATTTTAGAAGCAGAACATATATGCAAATCCTTTGGGCAGACCGAAGTACTGAAAGATATCAGCTTTTCTCTGGAAGAAAGCCAGGTACTTTCCATTATCGGTTCTTCCGGAAGTGGAAAAACCACGCTCCTGCGCTGTCTGAACTTTTTAGAACGCCCGGACAAAGGCATTATCCGCGTCAAAGACAAAACCGTCTTTGATGCAGCAAACCCGACAACCATGCAGGATGCGGAAATTCGCAAAAACCGTCTGCATTTTGGACTCGTTTTTCAGTCATTTAATCTCTTTCCTCAATATACAGCGCTGAAAAACGTTATGCTGGCAAAGGAATTGCTTGCAAAAGAACGTCCGGATTACAAAGCACACAAAAAAGAAATCCATGACGAAATCGAAGCACAGGCAGTCGGTCTGTTAAAACAGATGGGACTTTCCGAACGGATCAATAACTATCCGCATCAGCTGTCCGGTGGACAGTGTCAGCGTGTGGCCATTGCCCGTGCACTGGCAATGCAGCCGGATATTCTATGCTTTGATGAGCCGACTTCCGCGCTTGATCCGGAGTTAACCGGAGAAGTATTAAAGGTTATCAAGTCCCTGGCAGATCTGCACATAGCCATGGTCATCGTAACCCATGAAATGGCCTTTGCAAGAGATATTTCCCACCGCGTCATCTTTATGGCAGGTGGTGTGATCGTAGAAGAAGGAGCACCGGAAAAGGTATTTGCTTCTGACAATGAAAGAACCAGAAGTTTCCTGGGAAGATATGGAAATCTGCTGTAGGAAATGAGATCTTAACTTTAATATTGCATTATAACTTAAAATAAGTTAAAGTACGAAAAAAGAGTTATAAAAGAGACAATTATATAGATTATTTTAATAAGCTGCCGGTGACTGTAAAGCAATAGTCATCTGGCAGCTAAAATTATTTTATATAAAGATTTTTGATTTTATCACTTCCCCTTCCGGATCTCCAACGGGAAGTTCGCATTATCAGAAGTAACATAAGTAACGATCACAGAGTCTCCGCTGTCACTGGTAAGCGCGTTTTCATCGGAAGGACAGTTATCTTTAATAAATCCGATCTCTCTGCCATCACTTGTCTGGATCATGAAGGTGCTCATGGCGTTGCTGGTGGTGATGCCTTCGTCAGTGGAAATGGTCCATTCTTCCTGTTCCGGGAAAGCGACGATATAAGCTGCTTTTTCAGGATCGCCGGAGGCGTCTTTCATACAGGCAATGGCAATCTGGATATTCTTTTCAATCTCTGTTTCCACATCGCGGATATCAGAAAGAGCGATGGTATATTCATTTCCGTCATCGGCCAGTAAGGTAAAGGCAGAGCCGTCTTTTTCTGCTTTTGTAACCGTTCCCTGGAGCATATAGAATTTTGTGCTTTCTGTATCTTCCGGGACCTGTGTTTCGGATGGAGTTTCGTCTGGTTTGGTGGTTTCCTCTGCGGAAGCCTCAGTCTGGCTTTCGGTCTGTGTGGGCGCTGTTGTATCAGCAGGCGCATCTGGTTTTTTGCCGCAGGCGGACATCATAATCGTACCGGCTGCAAGGAGTATTACAAGGTCATACACATGTCTTTTTTTCATAATGATGATTCCTCTTTTCTATAAAGATCTATAAATATCTGTAAGCTCAGTAAATGGAGTAATATTCAGGTTAATTCCATGGTAACATTCCCGCCCCCAAAATTCAATTAAGATTCCTTTAAGTTTATTTTTTGCTCTGTTCATAAAAACAGCAAAGCTTTCTAAAAAAAGAGCAAAGAAGAAAAATAAGCAAAGATGTTATATTGGATACAACAAAGGAACATGAAAAATGTTCAAATAACGAAAATAACTGAAAACAAGATCAAACCAAGGATAAAACGAAGAAAAACAGGAGGAAATGGCATGGGGGCTATTCAGTTGAAAAATGTAACAAAGAAGTTTGGTGACCAGATGGTCATTGATGATTTGAACTTAAGCATAGAAGACGGCAGCTTTACTGTTCTGGTAGGACCGTCCGGCTGTGGAAAATCCACAACACTGCGTATGATCACAGGACTTGATGAACCGACTTCCGGAGATATTTACATTGACGGAAAGAAGATCAACGACTTAACACCAGGAAAAAGAGACATTGCCATGGTTTTCCAGAACTATGCTCTGTATCCGACCATGACAGTCCGTGAAAATATCGAATTTGGTCTGGAAAACAAGAAAGTGCCAAAAGAAGAGAGAAAGAAAAGAGTCCAGGAGATCTGCGAGGTAGTAGGCCTAACTCAGTACCTGGACCGTAAACCGGCTACACTTTCCGGTGGCCAGAGACAGAGAGTTGCACTTGCAAGAGCCATGGTAAAGCAGCCAAAAGTATTCTTAATGGACGAGCCGCTGTCAAACCTGGATGCAAAGCTGCGTGGACAGATGCGTGTGGAGCTGATCGGTTTACATAAAAAACTGGGAACCACTTTCGTATATGTAACCCATGATCAGGTAGAAGCAATGTCTATGGCAGATGATATTGTACTGATGAAAGATGGCTACATTGTACAGCAGTCCAGCCCAAGAGAACTGTATAACAATCCAAACTGCGTATATGCAGCACAGTTTATAGGCACTCCTCAGATGAACATTGTAAAAGACATTCTGCCGGAAGGAATGCAGGTTGGTTTCCGTCCGGAGAAAGTATACTTAAAAGAAGTAGAAGAAGAGCATGTAGAGATAAGTGCTAAGATCGCTACCAAGGAAATGCTTGGTTCTGAGATCATCTACTCCTTAGACAGTCCGGCAGGAAAGCTGATGGCAAAATCTGATTATGAAGCAGAAGACGAAAGCACCTTAAAACTGTCTATTCCTGTAAAGAACATGTATCTGTTTGATAAGGATGGAAAGCGGATCACCTTAGATGACGAACGCAGACTGATGATCCATGCTGGATTTGCAAAACTTGCAGGCCGGGAGGTGTAAGCAGTGGATAAGAAAAAACGAAGCGTCAGCGAAAAGCGGGACCGCATGCTGGGATTTGTTACCGCTATGCCGGCAATGATCTTACTGTTTGTCTTCACTGTATATCCGGTATTTTACCTGATCTATTATTCCATGTTTTCCGGAAGCCTGATCTCCGCGAAGAAAACCTTCGTGGGACTGGACAACTACAAAGAACTGTTTGGTTCAGAAACATTCCGGATGGTACTTGTAAATACCGTTGTTTATACAGTACTGTTCGTCAGTCTGACCATGGTGCTGGCAGTGATCATTGCAGTATGGTTAAACGGCTCCAAACATAAGAAATTAAACAACATGGTAGAGGGCTTTATCTTTACCCCTCATGTTATTTCCATGGTTTCCGTATCCATCGTATTCTTATGGCTGATGGACCCGGATACCGGATTTTTAAACATGGTCATCACAAAGCTGGGATTTGCAAAATTCCCATTTCTTTCCAGCCCATCCACTTCCATGTTTTCACTGGTTCTGGTAATGGTATGGAAAAGCGTTGGTTACTATGTACTGCTGATCATGGCAGCCCTTCAGACGGTTCCTTCTAATATTTACGAGGCAGCAGAACTGGATTCCACTCCAAAGTGGAGAGTGTTTTTCAAGATCACTCTTCCAATGATCTCACCGACCATCCTGTTTACCTCTGTTGTGGCATCCATTGCATCTTTCAAGATCTTTGACTCCGTTAACGTTATGACACAGGGCGGACCGGTAGACTCTACCAATACACTGGTTTACTACATTTATTCCTTTGCTTTCCGCTACGGAAAACCGGGTATGGCCTGTGCGGCAGGTGTGATCTTACTGATCCTGGTATGCATCATGACCTACGTTCAGTTCGGTGTAGGAAAGAAACGTGTACATTATCAGTAAAATTTCCACAGTTTACGATATAATTAAGGAGGAAAAATCATGGAAGAAAGCAGGGGCGCACTTCTTTTTCAGAAAGTATGCCATATCCTGAACATTATTTTAAAAGTGGCTGTTATGGTCATCATAGCATTCCCATTTTACTGGATGGTCAGCACGTCATTAAAGGACTATACCGAGGCGCTGCAGTTCCCGCCTACCCTATTCCCATCCAGTCTTCACTGGGAAAACTACGCTCATGTATTTGAGATCGTTCCCATTGGATTATATTTTAGAAACTCTGTTGTAGTCAGCCTTTGTGTGCTGGTTCTCCAGTATCTGATCATTGTACCGGCTGCTTACAGCTTTGCAAGACATGAATATTTCGGAAAAAATATCTTTTTTGGAATTGTACTGTTAGGATTAATGATCCCGCAGCAGATCACCTTCCTTCCGGTTTACCTGATGTTCAGCCGGATGAAGATGTTAAAAACATTTATACCGTTAATATTACCATTTATTTCCAATCCATTTGGTATTTTCATGCTCCGCCAGTATTTTATGCAGATCCCTCAGGAAGTCATTGAGGCTGCAAGACTGGACGATGCAGATAACCGTAAGATCATGTTCAAGGTAATGATGCCTATGGCAAAACCGGCTCTGATCACCATCGGCCTTCTGTCCTTCATCTCTACCTGGAACAACTACTTCTGGCCGTTGATCATGACCTCCAGTGAGACACTTCGTACACTGCCTGTAGGTATCGCAGCCCTTAAATCTTCTGAGACTTTACAGATGTGGCACATTATCATGGCAGGAAACGTAGTTTTAGTACTGCCGATCCTGATCGTATACATGCTGGCAAGCCAGAAGATCCGTAATTCCTTTGTATATTCCGGTATTAAGTAAATTATAAATAAAAAGTATATTAAACAAACACAGGAGGAAAGAAAATGAAAAGAAAAGTAGCAGGAGTATTGGCAGCAGCTATGGCAGCTGGTATGTTAGCTGGATGCGGCAGTTCCGCAAAACCGGCTGATACTACAGCAGCAAAGGCAGAGGACACCAAGGCAGCAGAGGGAAGCACAGAAGCAGCTGCAGCAGATAACGGTGACAAGATCACTATCGAGTTCTGGCACTGCATGGGTTCTTCCAACGGAGAACTGATCCAGCAGATCACAGACTCCTTTAACGAGTCCCAGGACAAGATCTTTGTAAAAGCAGTACATCAGGGTTCTTACACAGACGCAGGTACTAAGATGCAGGCCGCTTTAGCAGCTGGCGAAGCTCCTGTTTTAGCTCAGATGGAGATTGGTATGTTAGGAATTTTCGCTGACGCAGATCAGTTAGTTGACCTTCAGAAGTTCGTAGATGAAGAGAACTACGATATGAGCGATTTCATGCCAGGTCTGTTAGACGCTTCCTACTATGATGGAGCATTAGTAGCCCTTCCTCATTCCCGCAGCGTTCCGGTACTGTACTACAACAAGGATCGTTTCAAAGAAGCAGGTCTGGAAGAAGCTCCTGTAACCTGGGATGACTTAAAGGCAGACGCTAAGGCTCTTACTGGAAACGGTTCTTATGGATATTCCTGCCCACTGGATCAGTGGTATTACATGTCACTGGTTATGAACGCAAGCGGAACCAATTACAATGAAACAGAAAGCCACTGTATCTGTGGAAAGAAATGATCGCAGACGGAACCATGCATGTTCCATCCGGTCAGGATTACAACTCTTCTGAGGCTTGCAGAAATGCATTTGCAGGCGGCACAGCAGCTATGATCCAGCAGAGCAGTGCTCAGTTAAAGGGATTAGAGAAGACCTGTGAATTTGAAGTTGGTGTAGGTGCAGTTCCTCAGGATACCACACTTTCCTATCCTGCAGGTGGTTCTAACCTGTTAATGTTCAAGGGCCACAGCGAAGAAGAAGAGAAGGCTGGCTGGGAGTTCTTAAAGTACATGACCAACACCGAAAATGCAGTACGCTGGGCAAATGGTACCGGATATCTTCCTACCAGACAGAGCTGCATAGACTCTGAAGAATACAAGAAGATGGTAGAAGAAGATCCAAATCTTCAGATCATCGTAGATCAGGTACAGTACAGCACCTATAAGACACCATTTATCCCACAGTATCAGGAAGCAAAAGAAATCTTCGCAAACGAGATCCAGAAGTGCATCCTGGAAGACAACTACACCCCAGAGCAGGCAGTTTCCAGCATGGAAGAGCGTGTAGCTAAATTATTCAAATAAGTAAGTCGCGCAGTCAAAAACAAGGGGCTGCGAAGCAGACATACACCCGGCAGATCCAACAGGTTTGCCGGGTGTTTTGTATACTGGGGAATTTATAATATGAGAAAAATTCCAGTCAAGTAAAAATTTTGTAAAGATTGACAAAAATTAAACTTTTACCAGCAATAAAATTGTGCTATAATTCAATATTAATCAGACGAAGAGGTTACATATGAAACAAAAGAAAGTACAGTCCCTTTCCAGAAAATTATTTGTAAATTTTATCCTCAGCTGTCTCCTTCCAATTGTAGTGGTCAGCTTTCTGGTGTCCTATCTGTTTGGAACTTACCAGTATCAGGAGATACGCAGCCGGGCGGAGAATAATACGAAACTGATCTCGGCATACATGACAAAATATCTTAACGATATTGATAACCTGACAAAAGCACCTTATTATCATTCCTTTTTTCAGTCCAGGACGCCTTTTGAGGACCTGACACCCTATGACCAGAACAAGGTAGGAGAAGAAATTGGAAAACTTTTACAGCTGACTACCTATTCCAGAGAAGATTTTGGGGATATGTTAGTCATGTCAGACGGAAATGTGCTGTATTTTAACACGTCTGACTGGTATCAGTATCTTCCAACCATCCACCCTCTTACAGGCCGCAGCTGGTATCAGTCGGCTCTTGACAAAAACGGCCGGGTGGCTATTATCCCGGAAAAAGATATGACAGGGGCAGATGAAGAAGAAGAACTGGATACAGGAAGTTTTTACATATCCAGAAAATTAAACAACATGTTCCTTCAGGATCAGGAAAATGTGATCATGCTGAACTTAAAAACAGATGATTTTGAAAATCTGTTCTCCAGCCTTACCAGCAAGGCGCCTCTGATCATTGCGTTTACAAATGACGAAGATCAGCTGATCTATTCCAATAAGCCTCTTACAAAGACTCAGACTGCAGCTTTAAAGCAGCAGAAAGTAAACTATGACCACAGAAACTGGCTGTGTTTTTCACAGACCTTAGAGCATTATCCTCTAACGGTCCATGTACTGCTGTCTGCGTCCTATGTGATAGACCGTATGGCCATTTTCCTGTTTATGGCAGCAGCCTGCTGTCTGTTATGCTCCATCCTGGGATATGTCATGTTTAAGAAAAATAATTACTGGATCGAGCGCCCTACCTATCATATTAAGGCAGTCCTTGGAGAACTCCAGGTGGGCAACTTAAATTCACGGTGTGAGCCATTGGTGATCCGTGAGTTTAATGAGATCGGAACTTCTATTAATGCCATGGCAAAGCAGCTCCAGGAGACCATCCGCAATGAATATGAGCTGAAGCTGGCCCAGAAAAACCTGCAGTTACAGGCGCTCCAGTCCCAGATTCAGCCTCATTTTATCATCAATACCATTTACAGCTTTATTACCTTAAACCAGATCGGGGAGCAGGAGGCTTTAAATGATGCTTTTTACTCCTTTGCCCATCTGCTGCGGTATGTGTTAAGCCGCAGCCGGGAGACTACTTTAGGGGCAGAACTGGACTTTTTAAATGATTACTGTTCCCTGTGCCTGCTGCGTTTTGGAAACCGGCTTTCCTATGAGATCAACTGTTCAGAAGAGTTTAAGTCCCTTTCCATGCCAAAGCTGTTATTGCAGCCTCTGGTGGAAAATGCAGTGATCCATGGCATAGAGCCCAGCGAAGTTCCATGTAAATTGTTTGTAGAGGCAGAACGTCACGGAAACAGTCTGTACATTCTTATTGAGGATGATGGTGTGGGATTTAAAGAGGAAGAATTAAACTCCCCGGAGTCCATTGGAATAAAAAATGTAGAAAAC
>OGDF01005162.1_pt1 | contig 14065 bp, 13 predicted proteins | sample 1570141 | NCBI WGS metagenome assembly OGDF01 (sample SAMEA4370581, study PRJEB24528) | human gut metagenome | reverse complement strand
GCTGACGACATGGTGAATTTCGGCCCGTGGGATACTGTCCCCGAGCATTACCAGTCTCGCAACCTGTACAAGCACAACCCAACCGTTACGCTTATGCGCACCACGGTTGAAGAAAACGAGCAAATTGGGCATGCTATCGCAGACAAAGTCAACATGTCCATTGGCCCGTGCGCTGTAATGCTGCCTCTGAAGGGCGTTTCGATGATCGACGCAGAAGGCCAGCCGTTCTACGGTCCCGAAGAAGATGCGGCATTGTTCCAAGTGCTTCGCGATGAGATCGACCCGACAAAGGCTGAGCTCATCGAAATGGATGCTCATGTGAACGACGATGAATTCGCCATTGCTGCAGCACAAAAGCTGATCGACCTCATGAATCAATAGCGTATATAAAAAAGACGAGAACGCACAGTTCTCGTCTTTTTCTTGCAGAAGGTGCCCGAGCAGCACCACTACCCTAGCTTCATTGGGCCTCTTTCCATAAGGGCAGTATTTCTTATTGGAAAAATGCTCATTAAAGTAACAGTTCCTCAAGGAAAAAGGAGAAAACCATGCTTGAATTGTCCCGCGCAGAAATCCTCGACCGCTTCCGCAAGTCCCTCGACGAAGGCAACATCCTGCTCGGCGTAGGCGCCGGCACAGGCATCACGGCTAAATCGGCTGAAGCCGGCGGTGCCGACATCTTCGTTATCTACAACTCTGGTCGATTCCGCATGGCTGGCCGCGGCTCTCTTGCTGGCCTGCTTTCCTACGGCGATGCAAACCAGATCGTTGTTGAAATGGGCGCCGAGGTTCTGCCTGTTGTGAAGGATACCCCCGTTCTCGCTGGCGTATGCGGCACCGACCCCTTCCGCGTAATGAAGAAGTACCTTGCCGAACTTAAGGAGCAGGGCTTCAACGGCGTTCAGAACTTCCCCACTGTTGGCCTTATCGACGGTACGTTCCGTAAGAACCTCGAAGAAACCGGCATGGGCTACGGCCTTGAGGTAGATATGATTGCCGAGGCTCACAAGCTCGACATGCTTACCTGCCCGTATGTCTTCGATGAAGAGCAGGCAGCAGCAATGACCAAGGCCGGCGCAGACATCATCGTTGCCCACATGGGCCTTACCACCGGTGGCACCATCGGCGCAGAAACCGCACGCACTCTCGAGGATTGCGCAAAGATCATCGAAGGCATCGTAAAGGTTGTAAAGGATATCAACCCCGATGCACTCGTTATCTGCCATGGCGGCCCCATCTCCGAGCCCAAGGATGCGGCTTACATCATCGAAAACGTTCCTGGTATCGATGGCTTCTTCGGCGCAACTTCCATCGAGCGCCTGGCAGCCGAGCGCGGCATCAAGGCTCAGACCGAAGCATTCAAGTCCATCAAAAAGTAGCTTTTACCAGCTTGTTTGTTTGCAAAAAAGCAAGGCGTTCGCCATTCGGCGGGCGCCTTGCTTCATTCAACAGCAAAAAGAAACAAGTCCAAACCTTGGTAGTTGCCCAATCTCCCCAATCATTCTCTTTCGGTATGCATTATGCATCTGTGCTAAAGTTAGCTTAACCTAACTTAACCACGGCTAACTCTGCTCTCGCACCGATCGCTCCGTTGGCCTTCCGCACAGATTGGAGCGCTTATGAAAGCCAACACCCCCTACCTGGTAGTCAACGGACTCAAGAAGCATTACGGCAATGGCGAAGCGCGCGTCCAAGTGCTTGATGGAATTACCACAACCATAAACAAAGGCGAAATTTGCGTTATGCTTGGCCCCTCTGGTTCAGGAAAATCCACCTTCCTGAACCTCATCGGTGGGCTTGAAGGGGCCGACGGCGGCACGATCCGCGTCGGAGAATGCGAGATCACCGCGCTTTCCGCAAAAACCTTGGGCGAATACCGCCGCCGTGAACTTGGCTTCGTTTTCCAGTTCTACAACCTGGTCCCCGACCTTACCATTCGCGAAAACATCGAGGTCACAGCGCACCTTTCCAAGAAACCCCTCCCCATAAATGAACTGTTGCATTCGCTTGGCCTATGGGAACACCGCAACAAATTTCCCCGCCAGGTTTCAGGTGGCCAGCAGCAGCGTTGCGCAATCGGACGCGCGCTGGTAAAGAACCCTGGCCTCATCTTGTGCGACGAGCCAACCGGCGCCCTCGATTACAAAACCTCGAAAGAGGTTCTTGAACTTATGGAAAGCGTTAACCGAACGTACGGCTGCACAATCGTGATCGTTACGCACAACGCAGCCATCGCACAGATGGCCAATCGAATGCTTCGCTTGCGCGACGGACGCCTTGTCGAAGACGAAAAGAACGAAGCGCCCGTGCCCGCTTCCGAGCTCGAATGGTAGGCAAACGATGACACCACTTGCCAAACGACTCCCCCGCGAGCTCAAGAACAACATCGGCAAATACTTGGGCATATTCCTGCTCATGTGCGGAGCCATTGCACTGACCTCGGGCTTTCTGCTTGCCGCACATTCAATCAGCCAGATCATTGATGACATGCACGACGAATACTCTATCGAAGATGGACGTTTCACTACCTCGTTCGAAGCCACCGATAGCCAGCTCCAAGCCGCACGCGATGCAGCCGAAGGCGTAGGCGGCGTTACGCTTTACAAGAACTATTCCATCGATGCCGCCATCACGCTCCCAAATGACGATGGCACCAAGTGTACACTGCGCGCCTATGAACATCGCACCCAGGTTGACCTCGCCGCGTATTGCGAAGGAACCGAACCTTCATCCAACAACGAGGTTGCCATCGACCGCGTGTTCGCCAAAAACAACAATCTTCATGTTGGCGATACCGTCCATCTCGAAGGCCGCGCCTACACCGTCTGCGGCATCATGACCCAGTCCGATAGCCAGGCCCTGTTCCTAAACAATTCAGACTTCACCGTAAACACTATTACTTACGGAGTGGCCGAAGTATCACCCTCCGGCTTCCAGGCGCTTGAAGATGCTGGCGGTGCTCCTGCCTACACCTACTCATTCACCTTCGCCAATCGGGACCTCTCCATTGCCGACCGCACCGATGCTGAAAAAGACATGGCAGAAGCCCTGGCAGATACCGATGCGCACGTGGACGACCTTACCGACGCCAGCGCCAACCAAGGCATTGGCTATGCGGCAGATGACGTTAAGGGCGATTCTGCCATGTGGACCACTCTGCTCTACATCATCATCGTTATCATGGCATTCGTATTTGTGGTGCTTACCAACGCCACCATCGAACAGGAAAGCGCAATCATCGGCACCCTTCTGGCAAGCGGATATCGCCGAAGCGAGATTGTCCTGCACTATCTAGCGCTGCCGGCAATTATAGGCATCTTGGCAGCTGGTCTAGGTACCGCACTCGGAGTGGCATTCTTTACCGAGCCCATGCGCCAGCTTTACTACGGCTCCTACAGCCTGCCTCCGTTCCAGGTGTTCTGGGACTGGGGCATCTTCCTCAAGTGCGCCGTGGTGCCCGCTGCCGCACTTATCATCATTACGCTCGTGGGCCTTCTGCGCAAAATGGGAAAAACGCCACTGCAGTTCCTGCGTCACGAAGCCGCCGGGAAATCGGGCACCAAGCGCGGCGTGCGCTTACCCGAACGTCTGAGCTTCGTAGCGCGCTTCCGCCTTCGTATCTTCCTGCGAAACCTTGGCAACTTCGCCACACTCTTTGTAGGAATTGCTTTCGCCAGCCTGCTTTTGCTCTTTGGTTTGGCCATCTTGCCCACTATGACGCATTACGCCGACAACTTGGAAACAAGCCTCGTTGCCGAACATACCTACACCCTGAAGGCGCCACTCGAACTAGAGGGAACACCCGAAGAACGAGAAGCGTGGGCTGCACTCGAACGCCTGCAGTCCATCAACGGCACGCTGCTTTCCGCCGCAGAAGATGCGCAAGACGAACTGGAAGACGCAGCAGATGCCGCACAAGATGCATACAACGCTGCAATGGCATCGCCTTCCGCAGAAACGGCACAAGCGGCAACCAACGCCCTTTCGAAAGCACAACGCAAAAAGGACGCTTTCTATGCATGTATAGATGACATTGCCGACGCTCTTGGATGCAACCGCGACGATGCCATCGACCTTATGGAAAAAGCCGCTGACATTGATACAGACGATGACGATATTCACCCCATAAACACCACCGACAACGGCACTGATGCCATTGACCAAGCAGAGAAATACGCCGTCTACCAGCTTCAATACGACCGAGGAAACAACAACGGCACCGAAACTGTGGCCGTCTATGGCGTACAACCAGATTCCCGCTATTGGAAGGATCTTGATATCGGCAATGGCAAAGTCGTATTCGGCGCAGGTCTTGCAAACAAGTTCGACTGGGATGAAAACCAGCAGATTGACCTCTACGACAAGTACGAAGACAAGACCCACAGCCTCACCTTCTCAGGTCAGGAAGACACCTGGGGTTCGAGATCGAATATGAATGTGTACATGAGCATCGACGACTTCAACACGATGTTCGACAACGACAAGTCGTACTTTAACGGATACGTTAGCAACGAAGCGCTTACCTTAGACGCGCGCTACTATACCAGCGACACAACCCCCGATGACATGCGTGCGGTGGGCGACCAATTCGTAGACATGATGGACTCAATGATAGGCATGATGGTGGGTCTCGCAGTGTTCATCTTCTTGCTCTTTATGTACCTGCTCACCAAAGCCGTCATCGATCGCAGCGCTCGCTCCATCAGTTATATGAAGGTATTCGGCTACCGCGATAAAGAGGTCTCGCATCTTTACATTCGCTCGGTCACGCTGTGCGTGGTCGCATCGCTTGTGTTGTGCCAGCCCCTCATCATCGGCTCGCTCACTGCAATTTTCCGATCAATGCTACTCGCTTACAACGGCAACATCGAGATCTACGTGCCCTGGTGGTGCATGGCAGCGTGCGTAGGCATCGGATTTGCAACCTACCTTCTCGTGGCGCTAATCCATACGCGCTCGATTAAACGGGTTAGCCTATCCGAGGCATTGAAAGTGCAGGAATAGGCGAGTTTTCGAAGCTTTAAATAGCAAGACCCCATTGGCGCCCCCCCCGAAAGCTTCTTCCGAAGGGTCGCCAATTCGATTGCCAAACGCGCAAACCACCCGCACCAATTAGTCGCTTCCATCCCCGCGAAGCGGGGGGGTCACCATGACCGATTCGAACACGCGCCACGTTGTCCCATCCGCACAAATCAAAGGGGCTGCACCAAAGGCAAGTAAATCAACCGAAAGAAGGTGGAGCAAATAGAAACCATCCTTGGAATCCTGATTCCCTTTTTAGGCACGACGATGGGCGCTGCCTGCGTGCTTTTCATGAAAAACAATCTTGGAAACCTGACGCAACGTTGCCTAGCGGGATTTGCCGCAGGGGTAATGGTTGCCGCGTCGGTTTGGAGCCTGCTCATTCCTGCTATAGAGCAATCGGCTTCGATGGGAGCGCTTTCGTTCGTTCCCGCTTTTGCGGGATTCTGGTTCGGCGTGCTGTTCTTGCTTGCCTTAGACCACCTGATTCCCCATCTACATGTGGGCAGCGAACAGTCAGAGGGCCCAAAAAGCAAACTTAGCCGTACTACAATGATGGTATTGGCAGTGACGCTACATAACATCCCGGAAGGCATGGCGGTTGGCGTAATGTACGCAGGCTTCCTTTCGGGAAATGCGCAGATCACAGCAGCAAGCGCTTTGGCATTGTCCCTTGGCATCGCTATCCAAAATTTCCCAGAAGGAGCAATCATCTCGATGCCGCTTCGAGCAGAAGGGATGAGCAGAAGAAAGGCATTCGCAGGTGGCGTTGTTTCCGGCATCGTAGAGCCCATTGGTGCAATGCTGACGATCATTGCCTCACAGCTCATCATTGCGGCACTGCCTTATCTTTTAAGCTTTGCAGCAGGAGCCATGCTGTATGTGGTGGTCGAAGAACTAATGCCGGAACTATCTCAAGGCAAGCATTCCAACCTTGGCACCGTGTTCTTTGCCATCGGGTTCAGCTTGATGATGGTCCTCGACGTTGCGCTGGGATAAAAGCACTAGTCGTGCTCACGTATTCTGGCAACAGCATCAAGCTCGAGGCCGTCACCATGGTCAAGTTCCCTTTCCTTAGGAATGGTGGGAATAATAGCCAGCATTAAAACCGCCAGGAAAATCGCAACAGCAGCTAGCACTATCCACACAACGGGTTTTTGAACCAGAAATGCGCTAAGTCCCATCACCGAATAGGAGATGGCCAGGATCCTCATCTTCCTAGGCAGAGAAATACCACCGCTTTGCTTGAAGGGCTCAACGTATGCTCGGTAAATTGGAGTTTGAGCAATCCAGGAACTAAGGCGCTCCGAGCTACGTGAAAACAGAAACGCTGCAAGCAGCACAAGCGGCGTTGTTGGCAGAACCGGTACAAACATTCCAATGAAGCCAAGCGCAAGGCACACACTGCCTGCAATAATAAATAGAATCTTCTTCGCAAAACGCATGGTAGTGTCCTTTCGGGATCGGCATGCTCACAAAAGAATGCGCGCGGCCATTTTCTCATAGAGGTTCCAATCGCTCATGCAGCAAGCAGGACACATGGTCGATATTTCCATTTAACGGTTTGAATGTCGCTACCTACATAGGAGGAATCTCAAAGCCGAAGCTGCATGGATCGGGCGCGCCAACCAGCTTCACCCATCAACCCAACCGGGCCAATACCAATTACCGCAACATCATCACCGAACTGGATATCGGCGAGTTCGGCCCCGTGAAACCCCGTCGGCACCATGTCGCTCACCATAGTGGCAGCACCTAGGTCCATCCCCTCAGGAAGAAGAGCCAAATTGCCATCCGCGTCATTCACATGGAAGAGCTCGCCAAATACACCATCTCTGCGCTACATCATGTACGGCAATGCCGAGTTTTTTCATCGCCGCATCACGAAAGTAACCGCACCAGCACCAGAGCAATAGGGTCGATTCACGCATTTGTTTTCAAGCCAATCAAGGCTGATGAGCAAGGATCTCCTTTTGGAAAATCGTTTCCAAAAGCTCAATCGCAACAGCAGCATGACCAGTTGGAATTGAGGCAAAACTCACCACGACGCAATGGGAGCTTTTCGCACTAGGATGAGCGCAATAATCTGAAAGCATATCGAGGCTTATTCCCTGCTCTGCGGCAAGGTGCTTAACCTCTTCATCGCTGCGAATACAACGATGGAGGTACTGATATTCGGAAAGACCTCCCCTATTGTCAAGGTCGTACCGCGCCGCCATAAAACTCCCCCGATAATAATTGACTCGAAAGTTTACGATGAAAATCCAAGTTAACTTAGGGTCAATCCTGCCTAAACATCAGGCACTATTTCGCAGAACGCATGATTCCAGATGTCCTCTGTTCGGTTCTCTCGGTGAACGGCTTTCGTGTTTGAAGCACCGAAAAGGCGACCTATAGACACTCGCTCACAACCGCAGATTATGACGGAAACATTCTTACGGATATTTACTCCAATGGCCTCATGCGAACGCTCATATCCACGGGCTTAGCCGTAAACGGCGCCGTGGTAGCCAAGCCGTCAACGCCGCATGCAGCATAGGCGCCTGCATTTTGAAGGTTGATGCCACCAGCAGCGATAATCGTGATTCGGGGATCGATTTCGCGTATCCGACGAACCAACTCCGCCAATTCGGAAACTGGAACTTTATCAAGCTGGATTCCATCAACCCCGTGCCCGCCTGCGCTTGCCCTCGCAAGTTTTATGGCGCGTTTTGCATCCGCCTCTACAAACAGCTTCTTTTCCACACACCGTGCCTTAATGCGGGGCATTTCTTCGACAAAGCGGTTGAACCCGCCAAAAAACTCAAGGTGCTGCTCGAATACCAACACGGTTTCCGACAGCCCAAGGCGGTGAGGAAACGCGCCGCCCGCCATTACCGCACAAGTAAGAAGGGCCTTTGCGCCAGGCATGCTTTTACGCGTGGTCAGAACTTCGCATTCAGGGTTTACCGCATGAACCGCATCGACCATACTGCGTGTTTTCGTAGCAACGGCCGACAAATGATCGAACACGTTAAGGCACGCTTTCCAAGCGGCGTGCAAATCCGCCGCTGCTCCCCGCACTGTAAAGAAGGTCTGACCCGCTGAGACCAATTGCCCGTCTTTGCTGGATGTCAGAACCTCGCAATCGAGATTTCGCATGATGCGTCGAGCGATATCGGTGCCGGCAAGCACACAGCTCTCTCGCGTAAAATATTCCATTTCACCAGGCTGATTGTGGATGTCGAGCACCTCACACGTCAGATCGATATAAGGCACATCTTCTTCAATGAACGCATCAATGCGCGCATTTGAAAACCTCATTTCAACTCACCTTCCATACCTCTTAAACACCCTCAGTTCAACTCTGGTATTCCAGCGTATTGAGGCTCAGAGGCGCTTATCTGCTTGCTACAACATCACACGTTGCACACGCATGTGCGATAGTTGTCACTTTATATCAGCCCCTAAATCCCCTTATGCCACATGCGCAACCCAAAAGACCAGGTTGCCAAAAAGGAGCGGAAAGAGAGCCATACGCAATAACAATGATTTGATACGACATATTTTGCATGGATTTGCCCTATAGTAACAAGCTGTTAATTCGTACCCTTTTACCGAATCCGAACAAGCGCGCAGACGCTCTCACCTAGATTTTAAAAACCATGAAAGCGAGATACCGTGAGCATAATACGCAGGACGCTGACCTTTGTTGCGGCATTAGCACTCTACGCATTGGTAATGCCGATATCGGCATTCGCAGCAACGCCAACCACTATCGAAGTAAGCAACAGCAGCGAATTCGATAATGCGGTAGCTACTATAAACACTGCTACCAGTGGCGAGTACATTATTGAACTCACCGACGACATTCAAACGGGAGGAGCCTCATTCTCCTCTTCGCAGCCTGTGAGCATTGTTGGCAACGGACACACCATTGCACTTGGCAAGGGCCACATTTACGTAAACCCGTCAGCGCAATTGAGCTTAGGCGCGGCAGATGGCAGTGACACGCTGAAAATCAGCGGCGGTAACGAACAAAGCAACGATGAACCTGGCCTGTTGCAGATCCAAGGCACGTGCAACATGTACCCCGGTGTCACCATTGCCGACCGCAAAGGCAACAACTACTTCGGCGGTGGCGTAACCGTACAGGGCGGCACCTTCCATATGTACGGCGGCACTATTGATAATTGCGGCATCACCGGCGGATCCATGTGCTATGGCGGAGGTGTAGGGGTTGCTTACGGCGGCTCGTTCACCATGGACGGCGGCGAAATCAAGAACTGCTTCGCCACTTCTCCCTTCAAGTGGGCGGATGCCGGCATGAACCCCCTTTGGATCGCGTCTGCCGGCGGCGGCGTGTTCATTTCTGGCGGATCTTCGTTCGTCATGACAGGCGGAACCATCTCGAACAACAAGGCAAACGAAATGGGCGGAGGTGTTGCCGTTGTTGCGTCACCCAATGAAATCGAGGGTGGACGATGGGGCAAACTTCAAAGCTCAGCGCAAATCCTTGACGGTACCATTAGCGGAAACGAAGCAAACGATGGCGCAGGCGTTCTTTCTTCCGCATATTTCTTTAACCCATACGGCCTGTGCGCCGCCACCCCAAACGTAGGCGCTGCCGAAAAGCCGGGCTTATTCCTTAAGAACACCACCATAACCAACAACAAAGCGAACCAGGACGAAGGCTATGGCGCCGGCGTGCTTGCAATGAAGATGAAATCACCTGCCGCAGCTGAAATTCGCGACTGCACGATAAAGAAGAATAGCGCCGCGGTAGGCGGCGGCGTTGCATCGTATGATAACTTCACCAGCTTGACCATCGACGGATGCACCATCACGGGCAACGAGGCAACAAATTACGGCGGAGGCTTTGCGGCGGAATCGAATTCCGGTGAAGGTGCAGGCACCACCATCACCAACACCAAGCTGTGCAACAACATCGCAGACAAGGCGGCTTCCGATATCTACCTGAACGGCTCTGTTGCAAAATTGTCAGCCGCAAAAGACATGGACGAGCTTTACCTGGGCAAACCCGATGACGTGATCAACAAAAAGATTGACGGCTGGTATCTTGACAATGAAGATGCCCGCTACACAACGCAGGCAAAAGAGCAGCGCAACGAGTACGCCGACTATGCCAGCATCGGCTCCGATGGCAAGGTTTGCCTGGTTGCCGCCGCAAAACCGTCTTTGGTGAAAATCACCTTCGCGAATGAAGACGGCAACACCATCTATAGCGAAGACTGGTACGAAATCGGTACGAAAGCAGACCAAATTACGGTGCCCACTCCTACGAAACCGTCAGACGACAAGTACGACTACGTGATCGATTCATGGCACACCGCGATCGAAGATGTCACGGGTGACGTTGTTTACAAGGCTCAATTCAAAAAAGTCTTCAAGAAATTCAGCGCTAAGTACACGTTCAGCAACACCTCTTCAGACAAACAACTGCCAAGCGAGGTTTTAGCGGTACTTCCTAAAGACACAAACAACTATGTGTATAACGATGCAGTAAACGTTATTACACCATCCCAGACAACTGTAGATGTTGCCAACGGCACCTGGATTTTTATGGGCTACGACAGGGATTCAGCCATCGCCGATATGACCACGGCAGATTCAGAAGGCAATGTAACCTTCACCGGCTCCTGGAAATTCGTTGAAAAGAGCGACACTCCGTCCGCGCCAGACAATAGCGATCAGAGCGGAGCGAATGGCAGCGATAAGTCGCAGGTCAACTCTAACGACAAATCAGGAACTGCGCAGGAGGCAGATTCGCCTTCCCCCAACACGGCAGACGGCACAAGTGTCGGTTTTTGTTACACCCTTCTTATAGCCGCCATTGTGGCGCTGGGAAGTGCCGTGTATGCAAATAGCAAGATAAGGCGTAGAGGAAACTATTAATTGCGATCCGCATCCGCAGAGTTGCAGAAGGTCCAAATCGATTTCGGAGCAAATGCATTACCCACTCAGGGAAAAATGTTCCCAACTGGATATAGATAACAGATATGAAATATGCGCCGTGCTAACTACGACGTATTCCAACCGAATTCAAAAGAGCTCTGCATGAATCCCAACAAGCGTCCTGACGACATGGTTCGCATAACCACCCCCGAACTTGCCCAGGTATTTATAGAAGAGTAGATTGCTGCAATTCGCGAACAAATCGGCAGCAAAAGGTCCTGCTGACACTTTCCGGCGGTGTTGACAGCTCCGTTGTTGCTGCCCTGCCGATCAAAGCTATAGACAAGCAGCTGATCTGCATACATGTGAACCATGGCCTTATGCGCAAAGGCGAAAGCGAACAGGTTGTCGACGTATTCAAGAACCGAATGGACGCAAACCTGGTGTACTTAGACGCAACCGACCGTTTCCTTGACAAGCTTGTTGACGTAGAAGAGCCCGAAAACATGGTTGAGCGTCAGCCCTTCCCCGGCCCTGGCCTTGGCGTTCGCTGCCTTGGCGCCATTACCTGTGACCGCTTGGAAGCCCTGCGCGATGCTGACGCTATCGTACGCGAGGAAATCGACAAGGCAGGACTCACCAGTTGGCAGTACTTCGCCGTAGTGCCCGACTTCCGTGCAACCGGCGTTCGTGATGGCAAACGCGCATACGACTGGCCCTGCATCATTCGCTGTATCAACACCGTTGATGTTATGAACGCTGAAGTTCCCGAGCTAGACTGGGCGCTGTTGAAGCGCATCACCGCACGCGTTACCGCCGAAGTTCCCAGCATCTGCCGCGTCTGCTACGACCTGACGCCTAAGCCCGTTGGCACTGTAGAGTGAGAATAGTAATAGAGCATCTGTTCGTGTTTTTCATACGGTTTCTAGCGGTTCCGATGGCGACCGATGACGACATTTCGGAGCCGCCGCACCTGTGAGCCGCATGACCACACAATTTAGCGTAAAACCCAAAAGGCTCCTCGGAATCATCGAGGAGCCTTTTCGTTTCGGCAGGTAAATGCATGGCAGGATGCCATCCCATGGCGAATGGGCATGCGTCGAACGAGCCCGAAACGACTCGAACGGAACCGACGCGAGCCGAAAGACCCGCAAGCCGACGAGAGGCAGTGATGGCGGATGGCTTGCAGGCGCCGTCGAAAACCAGGGAAACTCAAACGAAACTCACCCGGAAAAACGAAACTCAAGAATGACGGATGCACCTGGTGGAGAGCCTGGAAGTGTCATTCTCGCAAACTCCTTTCGGAGCGGCAGACGCTGCATCTCAGAGTCGCGGGATTCGGCGACGATGGCGCGATGCCCGTTGCCATCGCCGCCGCTCGATATCGTGTTGCCGCCCGAGCGAGAGCCCTGGCGGACGAGAGCGGCGAATGCTACCTGCTGCGCTAGCTATATGCGCCGCCGAATTCAATAAGTTTTGCCTGAGCTTGCAGGCCCGACCGGTCACTCGTTCTTGCCCTGCCCCCGCAGGTCCGCAAGATGGCACGCAAGGCGACGGAAGGAAGGATCGGATATGCAGTGCTCCATGCGGCACGCCTCCTCTGACGCGACTTCCGCATCCACCCCGGCGTCGAGAAGCATCCCCTCGAAGAAGAGGTGCTTGGCAAGCGCCTCCTCGGCGAGGCGATGTCCTTCGGAAGTGAGCCTCGCGTCGCGGTCGACGACGTCAACAAGGCCCTTTTGTGCCAGGTTGGCAAGCGCCTTGGTCACGCTTGGCTTGGTGACGCCCATATGCTCCGCGATATCGACGTTTCGGCAGCGCCCGCGCTCGGCGCAGATGGCGAGGATCTCCTCGAGGTAGTCCTCGGGGGAATCGCGGATGCGGAGGACAGGCAGAACCCTCGTCAGAACCCCGACGATTCCCTATAGGGCCCATTGGGCGCTTTCCTGCTGAAGACGGACCATACGGGCGAACAGGCCGTCCCGCTCCATAAGCCCGGTCGGGGTGCCCTGCTCGACAACACGTCCGGAGTCGAGCACCACCACCTTGTCGGCGTTCGTCACCGTGCGCATGCGATGCGCGATCACGATGACAGTCTTACCGGCGAGCAGCCTCGAGAGCGCCTGTTGCACCTCCGTCTCGTTCTCCACGTCAAGCGACGCAGTCGCCTCGTCGAGCAATACGATAGGCGCGCCCTTGAGCAACGCCCGCGCAATTGAGATCCGCTGGCGCTCGCCGCCGGAAAGGCGCGCCCCGTTCTCCCCAATCATCGTGGCGTAGCCCTGTGGCATGCGGGAGACGAACTCATCGCAGTTGGCAGCCCGCGCCGCGGCGAGCACTTCCTCGTCGGATGCGTCGCGTCTGCCCAGGCGGATATTGCCCATTACGGTGTCGTCGAACAGCACGACGTCCTGGAACACCATGGAAAAGTCCCCCAACAGTACCTCGGGGTCGACCGTCGCCACGTCTACGCCGCCTACGGTCACGCGGCCGGACGTTGCGTCCCAGAAGCGGCACGCGAGCTTCGCGCACGTCGACTTGCCGCTTCCGCTGGGTCCTACGAGAGCGGTGACCTCGCCCTCGCGCGCTGTGAATTGCACGTGCGAGAGAACCCGATCGCCGCCGTCATAGGAAAACGACACATCGTCGAACACGACATCGTGACCCTGCGGTGCGTAATCGCTGCCTCCTTGAGCCAGGGGTTCCTCGAAGAAACTCTTCATACGAGCGCTCGCTGTTTTCGCCGCGAACAACTCGGCGATGAGCATGAGACACTGGTCGAACGGCGCGTAGATGCGCGACACCACCAGCAAGAAGCAGAACAGCGTCATGAAGCCACACGTGCCGTCAAGCACGAACGCTGCACCCGCCAAGATTGTGGTAGCAAGCCCCAGGCGCAGCACGATCTGCGCACCGTTCACAAAGACACCCATCATAAGCTCGCCTTTGATGGTCTGCTTTTCGGCAGCGTCCACGTCGGCGCGGATATGTTCGAGATAGCGTTCCTCCTGATTGGTGGCGCGCACTTCGCGCACGCATTCAAGTGCTTCCTGAATGTCGTCAGACACTACAATATTCCTCAAACGCGTCTCGCGCACGAGTGGCGCCAGGATGCCCCGCGCGCCGAACAGCAGCCCCAGCGCTACTG
>OGDF01005143.1_pt1 | contig 14114 bp, 13 predicted proteins | sample 1570141 | NCBI WGS metagenome assembly OGDF01 (sample SAMEA4370581, study PRJEB24528) | human gut metagenome | reverse complement strand
AAGAGGCATCCTCGATCAGCTGAATGATGGTGGAAATGGCATCGCCCTGCTGGCTCTTCTCCATGGCGGCGATATAGTCACTGCGGTGGTCATACAGTTTCTGGATGGCCGGGAGCAGGATGGACGGTGCCAGTTCTTCCTCGCTTAATACCATGCTGAAGCCCTGGCGCTCGAAAGATTCTGCATTCAGAATCTGGTCGCCCCGGCTGGCATTGGCAGAGAGAGGAATCAGAAGATTTGGTTTTCTTAAAGCAAGGAGCTCGCAGATGGCGTTGGCTCCTGCACGGGATACGCAGATGTCAGCCAGAGCAAAAAGGTCGGCCAGTTCATCTTTGATATACTCGTACTGAACATATCCATCCATATAATTCAGGGTGGGGTCCAGTTTTCCCTTACCGCAGAGGTGAATGACCTGGAAGGTTTTCAGAAGCTCCGGCAGGATTCCGCGGATGGAATCGTTGACGATGACAGAACCCTGGCTGCCGCCGATGACCAGAAGTACCGGTTTGTCAGCGGTGAAACCACAGAAGTCAAGAGCTTTCAGCCTGTTTCCTTTGAGAAGCTCCTGACGGATCGGTGAGCCGGTCAGAACTGCTTTACCATCCGGAATGTGGCTGATGGTCTCAGGAAAGTTGCAGCAGACTTTGGTGGCTGAGGGAATGGAAAGCTTGTTTGCCAGACCCGGAGTCAGATCGGATTCATGGATCACGACCGGAATATGACAATGCTTCGCTGCCATGACAACGGGAACTGCCACGAAGCCTCCTTTGGAAAAGACAACGCTGGGCTTCAGTTTTTTCATCAGCCGGACGGCCTGTCCGTATCCTTTGATTACACGGAAGGGATCGCTGAAATTCTTAATATCAAAATAACGGCGGAGTTTTCCGGATGCAATTCCATAATAGGGAATCTTCAGATCTTCAATGAGCTTTCGCTCGATACCATCATAAGAACCAATATACTGAATATCATAACCTTTTTCCTTCAGTTTCGGAACAAGGGCAATGTTCGGGGTTACATGTCCGGCAGTGCCTCCGCCGGTAAGGATAATTCGTTTCATGCTATTCCTCCAAAAATTATTCGTAACTGCTGAGTATTTTCACAGTTACAGAGATTCTACATTACATCTTATACTGTTATGGGAAAAAGTCAAGAAGGGAAACAGGAAAGAAACCGGAGAAAACAGCGCGGAAACGCAGAAGAGGACAGGAATTTGAAAAGGGATAGAGATTTGGAAAAAGAGAAAGTAGAGAGTCTGTACGTCACTCGGGAAATGGCGGAAGACAAGGAAATGGATGAGAAAATCCGTCAGGATCTGATCCATGTGGCCGACCAGGCTGAGAAAGAGTTTCAGGAGGAGGAAGCCCTCGGCGCTCCCCGCATGAAACCGGAAGAAAAACAGCAGTTATTTGACGATATCGTAGGCGAGCTGAAAAAGAAAGGCATCTGGGAAGAAAGCCCGGAAGATCAGCTGTCCGCCGAAGACAGGGAAGCTCTGCGCCTCGGCCGCGAACTCCTCAACAACCCCAAGAAGAAACGGTCTGCCGTTATTCATAAGATATTTAAAGGTGTGGCTGGAGCTGCTGTTGTGGCGGTGGGGGTGTTTGTGCTGAGTATGAGTAGTGAGGCGAATAGAGAGAAAGTACTTAGCGTATGGAATAGTGTTGTGAAAGATGAGTTAAGAATAGAAATAGGCGATGAGCCTAATAGTGATAAAAGCAGTATTGAAGAGCAAGAAGCAAGTGAAATGATCAAAGAGCAACTTGATATTGATATACCAAAATTTATGTATATTCCTAAAGGAATGATTTATAGTGATTATAGAGTTGATAAGACTGTTGAAAAAGCTAATATTTATTATAAATATAATGATACTATTATTTCTATATGCATGTATAAAACAGAAATGGATGGAAAGCGAAATCAGCAATTTGATGGAATAGTAATTGATTCTGTTCAAATAAATTCTAAAGAGTTAAAAACAGAGATTTGGGAACTTGATAATGGAGATAATAAATCTTACATGACAAAGTTTGAATGTGAAGATACATGTTATATGATATGGGGGGAAATGTCGAAAGATGAATTTAAAAAAATGGTAAAATCAATTATTTTTTAGAAAAATAGCATCACATAAAAGGGAAAAAATCGTTTATATAAATGTAATGTAAGATTTCATAAAAGGGAGGTATAATGAGAAAATGTATAAATGTTTTTAAAATACTATTTATATTTTCTATTGTCTTTACTATAAGCTGTGTGCATGGAAAAGCAGCTGAATATTCTAATGGACAAATAGTAGATGGTTCGTTGTTGACGACAGATGAAAGAGCATATGATGAGCAACCGTTAATGCTAGAAAGTTCAGAAGGTAGTTTACTTATACCTTATGGGACATATCTTTCAAATGGAGCTGCGGAAATAACAAATAGGGGAAATGGGGTAGTTTATGTCTCAGGAGATACATATTGTTATAGGGTCAGTGATAAGGTAGAAATTACTTTGTATCTTGAAAGATTGACTAGTAGTGGGTGGAGTACATATAAAACACATTACAAGGTGGCATATAATACACATGTAGTGTCCTCTGGTCTGAGTTTTTCTGTACCGAAAGGTTATTATTATAGGGTAAAAGGAGCTCATGTTGTTAAGAGTGGCAGTACAATTGAAAGTTGTTCTACATGTACAAGCGGACTTTATATTGGATAAGTAATATTTTAGTATGTTTATCCTCCACAACTGAAAAAATAACCGCATGAAATTTTACATTACCTTTTGTGGTGGAAAGAGAAAAAGAATAAGCAATAACCAGTAATCAATAACCAGTAATCAATAACCAGTAACCAGAAAACAATGAAAAGGGAAAAACGCCTTCCATTTCTGGGGGGCGTTGCAAAAAAAGGGAAGAGAAAGAGTATGAACGCATTATATTTTCGCCATTTATTTCAGAACACGGCAAGGGGAGTCGTGCATACAGTAAGTGCCAGCGGAGAAAAAGGGGAATTTTGTCTCTGTAGCTTATGTTCCGATGGAAGACCGCTTGAGGAAGAGGCTCATGCGGGAGAACTTTTCAGACTGGAAAAAGCAGTCATCACGATGCTGCTCCTGGAAAACCTGCATCCGGAAGATCTGAAGAAGGTTGGGAAACTTCTGAAGACCAATAAAGTGGAGCGGGTGCTCATTCCTTACGGAGACACGGCGGAAAATCTGCCGGAGCTTTCCAAAGCAGAAAAGGTACAGATACTGAAAGCCGGGGAAACAGTTGTGCTTCAGGAGAAGGGCTGGAACGTCTGGGTGAAATGTCTGGATCACGGCCCAAAAGGAAATCTGGTTTTGTATCATGGACCTTGTGAGACCTCCAAGAAAGGAATGGACTGTCTGATGGCGGTAAAACCCGCGGGGGCGGAGCTGCCATGTAGCGCTTGTGTCTGTCAGGAAGACCACACCTGCGGAATGAGATGCTGCCTGTATAATGATTTTATCCTGTGCAAAGGGCATAATGGAAAATATGACGGCAGTTATGTATTAGGAACACTGCTGCTGGGAAATGCGGATATCAAAACAAAAGAGAAAGAACTGAGAGAAGATTTGAAGCCCTATCTTGCGGACCTTCGGGTTATTTCGATGAACGAGAGCGGTTGCAGTGAGAAGGTTTCCGATTCTTTCATTACAGATCTCGGGGAGAAAAACAGACGGTTTGACCAGTTTTACATCTTGCCCGGGAATATAGAAGGAAACGACGGGATGCTGAAAACGATTTTAAGAGGAGGACCCCGCCGGATTCCATTTCTGACGAGTCAGGAAGCTGGCGTATGTATCTCCGGTTTTTTGAAAAACAAATCAGAATTATAAGAGAAGTCTCTGAGAGGGTGCCGCTGGAGGTCTGGCGGCGCTCTTTTTTACACTTTTTTCGCACAAAAAGTCCTTCTAAAACCTGAATTTAATGAACAAAACTCATAAAAAACAGGTATAATAGAAGTATAAAAAGTGTATTCTGTGAACTTGATGATATTTCGGGACCTTGCAGAAATCAGCGGCTGGTCCCGGATCAGATAGACGGGAGGTGCATTCTATGAGACTTACTTTTCTGGGAGCAACACATGAGGTGACAGGCAGTTGTTTTTATCTGGAAGTGGGGGAGCACAAGCTTCTGATTGACTGCGGTATGGAGCAGGGACCGGATGAATTTGAAAATCAGGAGATTCCGGTGGCGGCCAGCGAGATCGAGGCAGTGCTTCTGACTCACGCGCACATCGATCACTCCGGCAATCTGCCGCTTCTTTATCAGAGAGGGTTCCGGGGACAGATTTTTACCACAGAGGCCACAAGGGATCTCTGTCAGATCATGCTTCGTGACAGCGCCCACATTCAGATGTTTGAGGCGGAGTGGCGGAACCGGAAAGGCCGGAGAGCCGGAAAAGCGGAAGTTCTTCCCTTATATGACATGAATGATGCCGAAGGGGCTATCCAGTGTCTGGTGGGTCTGCCTTATGGAAAAGAGTATCATGTGAACGAAAATGTGCGGATTCGTTTTGTGGACGCGGGCCATCTTCTGGGCTCGGCCTCCATTGAGGTGTGGGTGACGGAGGAAGGCGTCGAGAAAAAGATCGTTTTTTCCGGCGATATCGGAAATAAACATCAGCCTTTAATCCGGGATCCGGAATATCTGAAAGAAGCGGACTATGTGGTGATGGAATCCACCTATGGCGACCGGAGCCATGGCCCGAAGCCGGATTATGTGAAAGAGCTGGCAGCTATCATGCAGCGGACCTTTGACCGGGGCGGCAATCTGGTGATTCCTTCCTTTGCCGTGGGCCGGACCCAGGAGATGTTGTATTTCATCCGAAAGATCAAGGAGGACCATCTGGTGAAAAATCATGACGGCTTCCAGGTCTTTGTGGACAGTCCGCTGGCGCTGGAGGCGACGACGATCTTCCAGAAGCATATGTGGGACGATTACGATGAAGAGGCCATGGAGCTGGTGAAAAAAGGCATCAACCCCATTGGTTTTGACGGCCTTCGGACCTCTGTCACCAGCGATGATTCCAAAAATATCAACTTTGATCCGAATCCGAAAGTGATTCTTTCCGCCAGCGGCATGTGCGAGGCAGGCAGAATCAAGCACCATCTGAAACACAACCTCTGGAGGCCGGAAAGTACGGTTCTCTTCGTGGGTTATCAGGCAGTGGGAACGCTGGGAAGGTCCATCATTGAAGGCGCGGATAAGGTGAAGCTTTTTGGTGAGGAGATCGAGGTGAGAGCGGAGATCTGTAAACTGAACGGCATCAGCGGCCATGCGGACAGGGAAGGCCTTCTGGAATGGCTGGGCGCTTTTGAGAAAAAGCCGGAAAAAGTGTTTGTGGTCCATGGAGACGATTCGGTCATCGACGGCTTTGCAAAGTTGATTCATGAAACCTTTGGACTGGATGCCCAGGCGCCCTACAGCGGTTCGGTTTTTGATCTGAAAAACGGCTGCTGGGAAAAAGAAGAAGCTCCGGTTCGGATTAAGAAACCCGAAACCAGAGCTCAGGATGCAATTCAGGGCCTTAAAGCCAATACGCCCTTTGCCAGACTTCTGGCGGCCGGCCAGCGTCTGCTGACGGTGATCCGCCACAACGAGGGCGGCGCAAACAAAGATCTGGCCAGATTTACCAGCCAGATCAATTCCCTTTGCGATAAATGGGACAGATAATTATAATTTTTTCCTCGTCATCTCAGGGTTCGTGCAATACTGAATGACGGTTTCCTGGGTGATGATGCCCTTTCGGTAAAGATTCAGAAGGCTGTTGTCCATGGAGATCATATCCTCCCTGGCGGAGGTGTAGATGATGCCGTCGATCTGATGCACCTTGTTGTCGCGGATCATGTTGCTGATGGCCGGGGTCATGGCCATGATCTCAAAAGCCGGAACCAGCGTGCCGTTTTTGGCGGGAACCAACTGCTGGGAGACGACGGCCTTCAGTACCATGGAGAGCTGGACTGCGATCTGGCGCTGCTGGGAGGCATCAAAAACGTCAATGATACGGCTGATAGTGTTTGCCGCGCCGATGGTATGCAGACTCGACAGCACCAGATGGCCGGTTTCCGCCGCGGTCATGGCGGTCTGGATTGTCTCGAAATCACGCATTTCTCCGAGGAGGATCACATCCGGACTCTGACGAAGGGCAGCTCTTAAAGCCACCAGATAATTTTCCGTATCGGTGGAAATCTCACGCTGACTCACGATGCTTTCCTTATGGTGGTGCAGGTATTCGAGGGGGTCCTCCAGAGTGATGATGTGGTCCTGCTTGGTGGTGTTGATCCGGTCTACCAGGCAGGCCAGCGTCGTGGATTTTCCGCTTCCGGCCGGGCCGGTGACGAGAACCATGCCTTTGGTGTATTCGGAAAGGGCCATGACGGCATTGGGAATCCCAAGCTGGGTGGGATTTGGAAGCTCAAAGGTGATGACGCGGATGACGGCGGCCAGAGAGCCACGCTGCTTATAGGTACTCACCCGGAAACGGGAAAGACCGGGAATGGAAAAAGAAAAATCATCGTCGCCGTTTTTCAGGAAGGTGTCGATGGTGTGGGAGCGGGTGAGGTCGTAGATCTGCCGGATGAAAGCCTCCGTGCTGTCGGGCATCAGCCGTTCCCCCTTATGAAAAAGAACGCCGTTGACCCGGTAAGAAAGGGGAAGACCGGCGACAATAAAGATGTCGGAAGCCCCGACGGCGGTGGCATCATGAAGAATCTCCGCGGCATTTATGGTTGTTTCACTCATAGGTTTTATCAGTTCCTTTCTCTGCGGTTTCTGTCTGTACATAGACGTTCTGGCGGGTGTCCGGCGTCCAGTCTGCGGTGTTCACGGTTTTCCAGGTGGTGACGGTGTAAAAAGTGCCGCCTGCCTCGGGATAGCGGAGGGTAAGACTGACAGCCAGTACCTGGGTATCTGCCAGCGGTACGGAAAACGAAAGTGTGCGGGAAGCAGAATCCCAGGGATATATCGAATTACCGGTTTCACTCTCAGAATTTTCTGCATCTTCAAAATGTATCTCAATTTCCTGAAAATACATTTCTTCTCCCTCTGTATTTTTCCATATTTTTTCTAAAATTCCATCAATTTCACCAATTCGATTCTCTGCCTGGTTGCAGGCCTCATAATAAGCCGTGGTCCGGTCGGCAGTCTTCCGGCTTAAGTTTCGGTCTGCCCGGGCGCTGAGAAGAGAAAGCACCGCAAAGGTGAGAAGACAGAGGGAGAGGAAAATCAGAAGCAGGGTGGAAGTTCCGGCAGTCAGAAGAGGCCGGGAAGTCTTTTTTTTCATGAATTTCCCTCCTTTTCGGCTGTCAGCGGGATATGGCGGCAGACCGTGAGAGAGTAAATTTCTGCGTCTCCGCTTAAAAAGCGGATAACTGCACTACGGCTGTCAGTCCCGGATGAACTGGTCTTCACTGTCAGGCGGTATTTTGCCTCGTTTTCTCCGGAGCTCTGGAAATTTTCATCATAAAACAGTTCAACTCCCTGTTCTGCCGTTATTCCTTCGGGAAATTTTTCCAGAAAGGCTTCTGCACTTCCATCCGTGCCGGAAAAAACTTCCGCGGCGCTGGCACAGAGACTCTGGGCGTGGCTGAGTTCCAGGGAAGAGCGGCTGATGGAATGAGCTCGGGCAAAGACCTGGATGCAGATCGCCGCAGTCAGAAGGAAGAAAAACAGTACAATGATAAGCTCCATCAGAAACAGACTGGAGCTGCTTTTTCTCTCATGCATTGCCATTGGCCACCTCCGTTCTGGGTCGGATATAGGCAGAAAGCACCTCGCCATTCGCATCCTCTGCCCGGACAGAATAAAAACCGTCCTCCGTTTTTTCTATGGAAAAACCAGCGAGAGACACGATGGCCGTTCCCTGCTCCGGGGTGACTTCTCTGGAAGCTTCCGTCAGAAGTTCTTTTAAAGCTCCATCCTGAAAATAGAGATAGGTCCGGTAGGAAGTCCCCTCAATTTCCTGGGAAAGGATGAGGGCGGGAAGCCCGTCCAGTTCGCCGGGAGAAATGGCGCCGCTCTCATCGGCATGCCGGATTTTTTCCGTCACATAGGCAAGGGCCGTCCGGACCGTATAATTGCTTTCCATCCGGGAAGCGGTATTCTGATAGACTTTCGCGCCAAGCAGAATGATGGCCAGGGCGGAAGAGGTAAATACCAGGAAAAGCAGCAGGACAAAAAGTATGTCTGTGGAATGCTTCCGGGCATTTTTCAGATCCATGACAAGTCTCCTTTCTATTTCCGGGCAAAAACTTTTACATCGGGCATCAGATTGGAGCCGATGATTTCGTAGTCCACAATATATTTTTCCGGGTCGTAGGTGATCCCGTAATGTTCTTTGAGATAATCCAGACTTTTCGGATAACTTCCCTCCACCGCATAACAGTGGACGGTGCTTCGCCGGATCGCCTGCTGAAGATTTTCCATCTGCTGTTCGGAAGCCGTCTGAGAAACTGAACCCACGCCCTTATAAAACAGAAGAAAAATCAGCAGGAAAATTAAGATGGAAGCAGGCAGGGTCAGCTGGCTTAGAGAAAATCCCCGTTTTTTCTGAAATCGATTCATAGCAGTATCCTTCCTTTCCAGACAGGCCTTATCCGATGTTTGACATTACATTTACCAGCGGAAGCATGACGGAGAGCAGGATCAGTCCCACCAAGACAGAAAGGACAGCCACCAGCGTGGGTTCCAGAAGTCCGGCCAGACTCTGGAGCTTTTCGTCCGTCTCAGTCTGTAATCGGGAAGCAATATCGGAAAGAGCGCTGTCTGCCGCTCCGGCCCGGAAACCGACAGATACCATCCGGGCATCTATGCCAGAGAAAATGCCCGCTTTGTTCAGAGCGTCGGAAAAATCCTCTCCATTCTGAATGGCTTCCCGGGCAGAAGCAATCTTCTGGCAAAAATCGGGATCATCCACGAGCTGGGTCACGAGGTCAAAGCCTTCCTCCGTGTCCAGGCCGCTTTTCAACGCTACGGACATTCCGGAAGCAAAGCGGGCACAGGAGGTATCATACATCAGGCGGCGGGAAAGCGGAAATTTCCGGGCGATCGTCCGAAGCTGTATGTGTCCTTTTGTGGTGCGGGTCAGATAGAGAAGACCGACAGCCAGAAGAAGGAAGAGAATCAGAAAGACAAGGGCATACCGCCGAAGTCCGTTTCCAAGGTGAAGAACGCCCGCTGCGGCTCCGCTCATTTCCACTCCGAGCTCCTGAAAGACCTGGTCAAAAACCGGCATGACTTTTACGATCAGCACAAGGAGGACCGCAGAGAGCATGCCCAGCATGATCAGAGGATAAGTCAGAGCGTCCCGGATGCTGCCGGTCAGGGCCTCTTCCCGCTCATAATGGGCGGCCAGGGAAGCGAAGGTGTCATCCAGATTTCCGGAGAGCTCGCCCATTTTTACCATGTGAACAAAATAGGAAGGAAAAACTTCGGTTTTTTCCAGTGCAGATTGAATATCTCCGGTTTCCAGCAGTTCGTCGTAAATGACGGACAGAATTTTTTGCCCGTCTTTCGTGTCGGCATCATCCCGCAGGATAGAAATGCCTTCCAGAAGGGAGATTCCTGCCTTTAAAAGCATGGAGAGCTGACGGCAAAGATAGATCAGCTCCGGGTTGGTCATTTTCTTTTCTTTCATATTATAATACCTCACAACAATATGCGTGTTTATCGAATATACTCTGTGATGTAGTTGTCTCCGTCTCCGATATATTCCTGAATACTTTCATCGGTACCAGTGGCTGCAAAAGTGGGGTCCATCAGTTTCCATTCATCCCCGTTGAACTCCACGGCCCGTTCCACCCAGCCGACGGACTGGATGTAAACGTCGATCCAGGCATGGCGGACAGAGGCGCTGTAGCCGATGGCCAGTTTTGCCGGGATGCCGATGGAACGCAGCATGGCGGCCGTCAGAGAGGCATAGTCAAAGCAGATTCCTTTTTTTGTGGAAAGGGTCTCGTCGATATCGGGCAGATAATTTCCGGAAACGGTGGCTGCCTTCTCATTGTCATAGGTGATATTGGCTGTGACATATTCGTAGATAGCAGTGAGGGCCTCCACATCGGAAGTAAGACCGGAAGTCAGCTGAGCGGCCAGAGAAACGGCCTTGCTGTCCTGACTGAAATTTACATACTGATTGGGATAAAGAAAAGGAAGAAAATCATTTGTCAGTTCCACGTCGATCACCTGGCTGAAAAGGGAGGCATACTGATCTTCTGAAATATTCTGGAAGGCCATAAGGGTGTAGCTTCCGCTGCCAGCGGTGAAAGGAAAGACTGTGGGGCTGTCTGCCTCTTCGATGAAATACTTATAGGTCACGTTGTCCGGCCCAATGAGCTGGATATTGATTTTTCCGCCGTCTCCTGACATGGTTCCAATGAAATATCCCTGATCCGTGTGAGAAAGATCCAGAAGCAGGGGGTCGCCGCCGATGGTATTGCTGCCGTCGGCCTGGGGAACCAGAACGCGGGTTTCACCCGGCGTAAAGGAGGAAGAAGCTTCGCTGCTTCCTTTTTTGGAACAGCCGGAGAGGGTCAGAACGAGTATAAGAAAAAGGAAAGGAACCGGAGAACGGAAAAATTGCCGGTGGTTCATAAAAATGCTCCTTCTCATGTTTGGCGGGGCCCAAGCACAAAGACTTTTTGAACTTTTGCCCTTTGGCACCAGTATAGCAGATTCCAGGGAAAAGAAAAAGGAAAAATGTCAGGAAATGGGATTGACAAACCTGGGGGAAGATGTATATACTTAATATGAATTATAAAAAACAAGGGCAAACCTGTTGAAAAGCAGGGACGCAAAGCCAAGGGTCTAAGGTCGTGAGACTATGACAGCCGGTTGCCACATTTAATGCAAAGTTTAGGAAAGACGAAGCTAGATTTGCAGAATGCGTATTAGTTTAGGCAGCCGCTCTCTGTTCTTTTATAAGTCCGAGAAGCGGTATTTTTATTGCAATTCAAAATTCGTCCCGTTCCGATCAAAAGGAGGGCGCAAGAGATGAAAGGAAAGAATTTAAAACAGTTACTAAACAATCAGAAAGCAAAAAGAGTCGGATGTATTCTTCTGGCAGCAGCAGTGCTCGGTACCGGCGCCTGGGCTGTGGATAACGGACAGAAATCAGATGTTCCGGAGCTTACAAGTTTTGTAGATCTGGACGATCAGATCTCCATCGATGAGGATGAAGTGCCCCTTACTTCCGCACCGAAGACTTCTGTGAAGACACAGACTTCCACCACCAAGAAAGTGGTAAATCTGAAAAAGAAATCCACCAAGACCTACACACAGAAGAGCAAACCCAAGTCTGTGAAGAGTCCTACAATCACAAAGACTTCCAGAGCAGCAACGACTACTACCAATAGAGTGACTACCACTTATGTCACAAAGAGATACAAGAAAAACTCCAAAAAGATGACCATGATCACCACCAAAAAGATCAAGACCACCATCACTACTGTAACAAAGACCGCCGCAAACTCCGGTGGAACCACGACAGCATCAGTTCAGAAAGCAGCAACGACAACCGCTTCTGCAAAGAAGAACACCACCCCGTACAACGTTCCCGTTGCTACCCTGGCTCCTCTTCTTGACTCCAGAGTCATGAAGGCTTATCAGGAGCTTCACTTCGATATCACGATCGACGGAACCGTTTCCTACGCAGGTTACTTCGATGCGAGAAAACAGAACATCACACTGAGAGAGGAAAGCGATACAATTTATCATGAGATCGGTCACTTTGTAGCTTTCCTTGCAGGAAACGTAGATACCAAGGCAAACTTCCAGTCCATCTACCAGCAGGAGAAAAATTCCTTCACCGGAAGCAGACGTGTTTACGCAGTACAGAACGCGTCTGAGTATTTCGCAGAGTGTTTCAGAGAGTACACACTGAACCCTGCTACCTTAAAGAGCACCTGCCCGCAGACCTTTGAAGCCATCACCAATGCGCTGAATAAGATCACGGATTCCCAGATCGCTCAGGCAAAAGCTTTCTACGGTTCCATCTGGACAAAATAATACATAAAAAACGCGGCGGCTGTGCAAAAACACAGCCGCCGTTATTATTTTCATGAGTTCAATTATTTCGTTTCCTCTGCAAGGATGAGCTTTAAGGCCTGAGCCAGCTGATCCGGGCAGGAGGTGGGACGCATGCCGCAGCGAATGCCTTCCAGACGTTTGATTGCCTCTTTTGCATCCATGCCTTCGATCAGTCTGGAAACGCCCTGGGTGTTTCCGTTGCAGCCGCCGGTGAACTGAACGTGTTTTACGATGCCGTTCTCCACTTCCACATCGATGGACTGGGAACAGACACCTTTTGTCTTATATACCATGAAAAAATCCTCCTTTTTATAAAGTATCTCTGTAAGAAGGAATTATAGCAGTTTTTCCGCCAAAAAGCAAAGATGTTTTCGGGAATGGGCTTGACTTTTTGCAAAATCCTGTTCTATAATAAAGCGACATGAGGAAAAACGTGGATGAAGAGAGTATGTTTTCTGCCGGGAGACCGGCGCAGCGTAAGGCTGTCAAACGTTTCAGCGAACCGGGGAGGGTGTAAGCCCGGTATTAGTAGGGAAGACAGAAGATCACTTCGGAGTTTCAGGGTTGAAGACCAGTAGATCCTGACGGGATTCCCCCGTTACAGGGAACACATATGATAGTATGTGAAAAATGTGTAACAGGTGGTTTTGTGATTGCGAGTATGCTCTCATCCTTTTACGGATGGGAGCTTTTTAATTTTCACCAACAGTTCAGAGTATCAGCAAAATGAAAAAACAGACTATGCAAACTTGTTTGCAATAGGATGGATTTTCATTCCGGAATACTCTGAACGTCCTCAAGAGAAAGGAGAACTCACACATGTATGACAAAGTCCCCACAAGTATGAATTTTGTGGAACGCGAAAAAAAAGTGGAAAAATTCTGGGAAGAGAACCACATCTTTGAGAAGAGTATCGACAACCGTAAAAAAGGTGAGACCTACACCTTCTACGACGGACCGCCTACGGCCAACGGAAAACCACACATCGGCCATGTAGAGACCCGTGTTATCAAAGATATGATCCCGCGTTACCAGGCCATGAAGGGAAAAATGGTTCCCCGTAAAGCAGGCTGGGATACCCACGGTCTTCCGGTTGAGCTGGAAGTAGAGAAAATGCTGGGTCTGGACGGAAAAGAGCAGATCGAGCAGTACGGAGTGGAGCCCTTTATCAAACACTGTAAAGAGAGCGTATGGAAATACAAAGGCATGTGGGAGGATTTCTCCAACACCGTTGGTTTCTGGGCCGACATGGAGCATCCGTACGTTACTTACGAGAATAACTTCATCGAGTCCGAGTGGTGGGCTCTGAAACAGATCTGGGAAAAAGGTCTCCTCTATGAAGGTTATAAGATCGTTCCCTACTGCCCGCGCTGCGGTACCCCGCTTTCCAGCCATGAGGTGGCTCAGGGCTATAAAGATGTCAAAGAACGTTCCGCCATTGCAAAATTCAAAGTGGTGGGCGAGGACGCTTATATCCTGGCCTGGACCACGACACCGTGGACCCTTCCCTCCAACGTGGCTCTCTGCGTAAACCCGGATGAGACCTATGTGAAGGTAAAAGTGGAAGACGGAACCGTTTACTACCTGGCACAGGCTCTGGCTGACAAGGTTCTGGGCGAATGTTCCTACGAGGTTCTGGAGACCTACAAAGGAAAAGATCTGGAATACAAAGAATATGAGCCGCTCTATAACTTCAAAGAGCTGAAGAAAAAAGCGTACTACGTTGTCTGCGATACCTATGTAACTATGAGCGATGGTACCGGTGTCGTTCATATCGCACCGGCTTTCGGTGAGGACGACTCCAAGGTTGGTAAGAAATATGACCTGCCGCTTCTGCAGCTGGTAGACGCCAAAGGTGAGATGACTCCGGAAACTCCCTGGGCCGGCGTTTTCTGCAAGAAAGCAGATCCGATGGTTCTGGAAGATCTGGACAAGAGAGGCCTTCTCTTCGCCGCTCCGAAATTTGAGCACAGCTACCCGCACTGCTGGAGATGCGATACTCCGCTGATCTACTATGCACGTGAGACCTGGTTCATCCGCATGACTGCAGTAAAAGAGGATCTGATCCGCA
>OGDF01005132.1_pt1 | contig 14140 bp, 10 predicted proteins | sample 1570141 | NCBI WGS metagenome assembly OGDF01 (sample SAMEA4370581, study PRJEB24528) | human gut metagenome | reverse complement strand
GATTCTTCCACATTGATAACTTCGCTGATCCCGAGAACCTGGAGATCCAGCACAATATCATTCTGGCATTGCGTGCCCATAATCTGATGTTCCGTGATAAGGATTACGTGGTAAAAGATGACCAGGTACTGATCGTCGATGAATTTACCGGACGTATCATGCCGGGAAGAAGATATTCCGACGGTCTGCATCAGGCGATTGAGGCGAAAGAGCATGTAAAGGTACGCCGTGAGAGCAAAACACTGGCCACCATTACATTCCAGAACTTCTTTAACAAATATGCGAAAAAAGCAGGTATGACCGGTACGGCTCTGACAGAGGAACAGGAGTTCCGTGAGATCTATGGTATGGACGTTATCGAGATTCCGACAAACCGTCCGGTTCAGCGTGTCGACCTGGATGACGCGGTATATATGACCAAGAAAGAAAAATTCCGTGCGGTCGTGGAAGAGATCAAAAAAGCACATGCGAAGAATCAGCCGGTACTGGTAGGTACGATCACGATCGAGACCTCCGAACTGCTGAGCAATATGCTTCGGAGAGAGGGAATCGCACATCAGGTACTGAATGCGAAGTTCCATGAGCTGGAAGCTGAGATCGTTGCACAGGCCGGTGTGGCAGGTGCAGTTACCATCGCGACCAATATGGCAGGTCGTGGTACCGATATCAAACTGGACGAGGAAGCGAGAGCAGCCGGTGGTCTAAAGATCATCGGTACGGAGCGTCATGAGTCCCGCCGTATCGATAATCAGTTGCGTGGCCGTTCCGGTCGTCAGGGAGATCCGGGAGAATCCCGTTTCTATATTTCACTGGAAGATGATCTGATGCGTCTGTTCGGTTCTGAAAAACTGATGTCCGTATTCAGCAGTCTCGGTGTTGCGGAAAACGAACAGATCGAGCATAAGATGCTTTCCAGCGCTATTGAGAAAGCACAGAGGAAGATTGAAAGTAATAACTACGGTATCCGTAAAAATCTGCTTGAGTATGACCAGGTAAACAACGAACAGAGAGAGATCATTTATAAAGAGAGACGTCGCGTACTCGACGGAGACAATATGCGTGATGCAATCTGTAAGATGATCACCGATACCGTGGAAAATACGGTAGATATGTGTATCAGTGACGAGGTGGATTCTGATGAATGGGATCTGATCGAACTGAATACGATTCTGCAGCCGATCATTCCGGTGAAGACAATCACCAAAGAGGATGTCAAAGGGATCCGTAAGAATCAGTTAAAACAGAACCTGAAAGAAGAAGCTATTAAACTGTACGAAGTAAAAGAAGCTGAGTTTGCAGAGCCGGAGCAGATCCGTGAACTGGAACGTGTGGTACTTCTGAAGGTCATTGACAGAAAATGGATGGATCATATCGATGATATGGAACAGCTGCGTCAGGGTATCGGCCTGCAGGCTTACGGACAGAGGGATCCGAAGGTTGAGTACAAGATGAGTGCATTCGAGATGTTTGACGAGATGATCGCAGGCATCCAGCAGGATACTGTTCGCCTGCTGTATCATGTTAGAATCGAGCAGAAAGTAGAACGTGAGCAGGTAGCGGAAGTAACCGGAACCAACAAAGATGAAGAAGCCAAAGGTCCGGTTCGCCGTGCCCAGCAGAAAGTATACCCGAATGATCCGTGTCCATGCGGAAGCGGTAAGAAATACAAACAGTGCTGTGGACGTAAGCCTGTATAGAAGGAAGCGTGCAGAACCGATACGGCAGAGGGAAAACGGCTGCTGAATATAAAAATTGTATGAAGAAAGAGGGTGCTCCCTTTGGTAGAATTAGATCAGTTTAAAGCAATATTGAATTCCTATGCGAAACCCTTAGTGGAAGTGAGGGATTCCCTTGACCTGGCCAATAAGGAAAAGCGGATTGAAGAGCTGGAAAGAAAGATGGAAGAGCCGGATTTCTGGGATAATCCGGAACGCTCCCAGGAAATGATGAAAGAACTCAAAAGCCTGAAAGATGATAAGGAGATTTATGAAAATCTGGAAAGCCAGAGAGACGATATGGAGACTCTGATCGAGATGGGATATGAAGAAGACGATGCTTCGGTCATCCCGGAGATTCAGGAGATTCTGAATCAGTTTGAGGCAGATTTTGAAAATATTCGCATGAAAACCCTGTTATCCGGAGAATACGATAAAAAAGATGCCATCATCAAGCTGAATGCCGGAGCCGGCGGAACCGAGTCCTGTGACTGGGCAGGAATGCTCTACCGTATGTATACCAGATGGGCGGAAAAGAAAGGATTTACCCTGGAAGTTCTGGATTATCTGGACGGCGATGAGGCAGGCATCAAATCTGTAACATTTGAGGTACACGGAGAAAATGCCTATGGCTACCTGAAATCAGAAAAAGGGGTACATCGTCTGGTACGCATCTCACCGTTTAATGCTGCAGGAAAGAGACAGACTTCGTTTGTATCCTGCGATGTTATGCCGGATATTGATGAAGATCTGGATGTGGATATCAAGGAAGATGATCTGCGTATCGATACGTATCGATCCAGCGGTGCCGGTGGTCAGCATATCAACAAGACTTCTTCTGCCATCCGTATTACACATATTCCAACCGGAATCGTGGTACAGTGTCAGAATGAACGTTCTCAGTTTCAGAATAAAGACAAGGCTATGCAGATGCTGAAAGCCAAACTATATCTGTTAAAACAGCAGGAAAATATGGAAAAACTCTCCGGCATCCGTGGCGAAGTGACAGAGATTGGCTGGGGAAATCAGATTCGTTCTTATGTACTGCAGCCGTATACGATGGTGAAAGATCACAGAACCGGCGTGGAGAGTGGTAATGTGGACAGTATTCTGGATGGTAATCTGGATCCGTTTATCAACGGCTATCTCAAGTGGATTGCCCTTGGCGGAAAACAGCCGGAGAACGCAACCGAAGAAATGGAATAACGATTCCACTTTCCATGACTGTTGAGAAAACGGAAAGATGGGAGTACACAAAAAAGGAGAATGGCGTATGGGTATTATCAGAGCTATCAGACAGACGATTGGCGGAACACTCGCTGATCAGTGGCTGGAAGTCATTGAGCCGGAAAATATGGGAGATCAGACAGTACTGACCGCAGGTATCCGCACCGGAAAAGGAGCGAACCGAAAAGGTGGAAAAGACAGCATCTCTAACGGATCAGTGATTCATGTATATGAGGGACAGTTCATGATGCTGTTAGACGGCGGACGGATCGTGGATTACAGTGCGGAACCGGGATATTTTACCGTGGATAATTCTTCTATGCCATCCATGTTCAGTGGAAGTCTGGACGATGTGGTGAAGAATTCTTTTGACCGGTTTCGTTTTGGCGGTACAGCACCCACTTCACAGAAAGTGCTGTATCTGAACCTGCAGGAGATTAAGGGAATTCGTTTCGGAACCAGAAACCCCATCAGCTATTTTGATAATTTTTATAATGCAGAATTATTTTTGAGAGCCCACGGAACTTATTCGATCCGAATCACGGATCCGATCAAGTTTTATGTGGAAGCCATTCCGAAAAATAAAGATCAGGTAGAGATCACAGATATCAACGAACAGTATCTGTATGAATTTCTGGATGCACTGCAGTCTTCCATCAATCAGATGTCAGCAGATGGTATGCGGATCTCCTATGTGCAGTCAAAGAGCCGGGAACTGTCAAAATATATGGCGGAAACACTGGATGAAGACTGGAAACAGACCAGAGGTATGGAGATCCAGGCGGTAGCTATCGCGAGCCTGTCCTACGATGACAAATCTCAGGAACTTCTGAATATGAGAAATCAGGGAGCTATGCTCCAGGATCCGTCCATTCGGGAAGGTTATATGCAGGGAGCTTTTGCAAGAGGAATGGAAGCCGCAGGAAGCAATGCAAACGGCAGTACCATGGGCTTCATGGGAATGCAGATGGGCGCACAGATGGGCGGCAATATGGCAGCTTCCATGTCAGCGGCCAATCAGCAGCAGATGATCCGGAACCAGCAGATGCAGCAGGAGGCAGCGACAGCACATCATGCACAGAAGGAGACGGATATCTGGATCTGCAGCTGTGGACAGAAGAATACAGGAAAGTTCTGCAGTGAGTGTGGACGTCCCCGCCAGACCGGAGCATGGATCTGCAGCTGCGGACAGAAGAATACAGGAAAGTTCTGCAGTGAATGTGGAAAATCAAGACCATAAGACTTTTGTAGGAAGAGATGCAGAAAAGATAAAGAAAGTATATCCGTACAGAAAGATGAGGAGAAAATCATGGAGGTAGTCAGTTTCAAATGCCCCAATTGCGGGGGCGAACTGGTATTTGATCCAAATACTCAAAACTACTCCTGTCCTTATTGTAATTCTGAGTTTTCTCAGGAACAGATTGATATGATGCAGAAAGGAAAACAGCCGTCTCAGGAATCTGAGGCGGCTGATTCTGCAAAAGGGCAGGAACAGGAAGAAGCGGCAGTGTATGTGTGCCCGAACTGTGGAGCCGAGATTGTGACAGATCCGACAACAGCGGCCACAGAATGTTATTATTGTCAGAGTCCGGTGGTATTATCGGAAAGAGTTTCCGGAGAGTATATGCCCCAGGAGATCATTCCCTTTGCGATAGACCGGAAAAAAGCGGAGGAAATCTTTTTACAGAATATGAAAAAGAAGAAATTTGTTCCCCGTGGATTCTTCAGCGCAAAACAGATTGAAAAAATGAGCGGTGTGTACTTTCCATACTGGATGGTGGACTGGCGGGGAGATGCCGCAATGGAGGCGGAAGCCACCAAAGTCCGCACCTGGAGGACCGGTGATACGGAATATACGGAAACACAGTTCTACCGGGTGTACCGGGAAGGAAATGTGGAATTTGACGATATGCCGAAGATCGCCCTGCAAAAAGCCAACCGGAAGCTGGTAGAAGGTGTGCAGCCGTATGACCAGAAGGCGGCAAAAACGTTTTCCATGGGTTATCTCTCCGGTTTTCAGGCGGAGCGCCGGGATCTTGAAAAAGAAGCGTTCGGAGCGGAGATCGCACGGGATACGGAACAATATGCAAAAAGAGTGCTCGAAAATGATATGCGCGGTTATACGACGGTACGACCGGTTCATCAGCAGGTGGGCAACCGGCAGGAGCGGTGGCGTTATGCGCTGGTTCCTGTGTGGACGGTGACTTATAAAGGAAGAAACGGAAAGATCTTTTATTACGCCATCAACGGACAAAACGGCAAGGTGTGCGGAGAACTTCCGGTTGATTATAAGAAACTGAGTCTGGTATCGGCACTGATCACCGGTGTGGCATTTCTTTTGGCACTGGCAGGAGGATGGTTGTTATGAGAATGAGAAAAAGGACGGGATACCTTCTGTTGATGCTTCTGCTGTTGCTGGTCCCGGTGTCTGCGTGGGCGGATAAAACCACAGTAGACGATCAGGCAGGACTTTTTTCACAGGAGGAAGAACAGGAACTTACCGATCGGATCGTGGAACTTACGACAGACTGGAACATGGATTTTGTGGTAGTGACGACAGAAGATGCGGAGGGCAAGACCTCCGAGGAGTATGCGGATGATTACTATGACTATAACGGATATGCGGAGGACGGAGCCCTGTATCTGATCGACCTGGACAACGGTTCGGTGTGGATCTCCACGGCGGGAAAGATGATCCGGTATCTGACGGATGAGAGAATTGATGCGGTGATCGATGCCGGATACGATAATCTGAAAGCAAAGAATTATGCAGATGGTATTCTGGAGATGCTGAATGAGACAGAGCGTTATCTGGAAGACGGCATTCCTTCGGATCAGTATAATTATGATGCAGAGACGGGAAAGATATCAAGATACCGCAGTATTACAGTCTATGAAGCAATCGGAGCGGCTGTGATCGCACTTTTGTGCGGTGGCGGATTTGCAGCGGCTGTTCTGGGATCTTACCGGTTAAAAAGAAAAACGTATCGGTATCCGTATGAGAGCCGGGCAAAGGTGCATTTTACGAGAAGGGATGATCAGTTCCGCCATCGAAGCATTACACAGCGGAGAATCCCGCGGGAACCACCGTCCGGAGGTGGCGGCGGACAGAGTTCCGTACATACTTCCGGCAGTGGCACCTCACACGGTGGTGGCGGTCGGAGCCTGTAATATTTTATACGATTCAGACATGCTAAAGTTACTGTTCACTGGTAATATCCCGCGAGGTGTTTTTTGTGAGCGGAGGTCACAGAAAACCCGAGACATATCGCGCGAATTTATGCGATCAGCATAAATTCTGTGCATCGCGCAGCGTGTTGCTGGGCACGGAGTGAACAGTAACATGCTAAAGATGTTTTGTTTCATTTGTGAAAAAATTCTTGCACCGGATGACAATGTATGGTAATATCTTTTGGGTGACTACAAATGTGTTTCTGATACGAACATGCAGAGCCACAGGAAAGAAAGAGAAGACATGGAAAAAAAGACAAAATATTATGTGGTAAGAGAGAAAGCAGTGCCGGAGGTACTCTTAAAAGTGGTTGAAGCCAAGAGGATTCTGGATTCCGAGCGGGCAACCACGGTGCAGGAGGCAACCGAGCAGGTAGGCATCAGCCGCAGTTCTTTTTACAAATACAAAGACGATATTTTTCCTTTTCATGACCAGGCAAAAGGAAGAACAGTTACCTTTATTTTGCAGATGGATGATAAACCGGGGATACTTTCGGATATTCTGCGCACCGTTGCTGAATTTCGAGGAAATATCCTGACCATTCATCAGAGTATTCCAATTAACGGAATCGCAACGCTGACGCTGAGTGTGGAGATTTTGCCGGAAGCCGGAGACGCGGAAGATATGATCGGCCAGATGGAACAGCAGACAGGTGTACATTATTTGAAAATATTAGGCAGGGAGTAAAAACAGATGATACAGATTGCAGTATTAGGCTACGGCACAGTGGGATCCGGTGTGGTGGAAGTGATCAACCGGAACCAGGAAAGCATCAATAAAAAAGCAGGAGAAGAGATCAACATCAAGTATGTACTTGACCTGAGAGATTTCCCGGGAGATCCGGTACAGGAAAAGATTGTTCATGATTACGAAGTGATCGCCAACGATCCGGAGATCAAGATCGTAGTGGAAGTAATGGGCGGAACCAATCCGGCGTATACATTCGTTAAGAGAGCGCTGGAGAGCGGCAAATCCGTATGTACTTCCAATAAAGAACTGGTTGCGAAACACGGTGTGGAACTGATCCGGATCGCAAAGGAGAAAAACTGCAACTTCTTATTTGAAGCAAGCTGCGGTGGCGGTATTCCGATCATCCGGCCGCTGAACTGTTCTCTGACCGCAGATGAGGTCGACGAGATCAGCGGTATCTTAAACGGAACAACAAACTATATTTTAAGCAAGATGACAAGCGATGGTTCCGAGTTTGAGGATGTGCTGAAGAATGCACAGGAACTCGGCTATGCGGAGCGCAACCCGGCAGCTGATATCGAGGGCTGGGATGCCTGCAGAAAGATCGCGATTCTTTCTTCTCTGGCATACGGTCATCATGTGGATTTTGAGGAGATCTATACCGAGGGAATCACGAAGATCACTTCCGCGGATATCCGTTATGCAAAGGCATTTGGCGCAACCATCAAGCTTCTGGCCAGCAGCAAGCGGGTCGGGGACAAGTACTATGCGATGGTATGCCCGGTTATGATCAACGGTGACAGCCCGCTGTTCAGCGTCAACGATGTATTTAATGCGATCGTGATCCATGGCAATATGCTGGGGGATGCGATGTTCTACGGAAGCGGCGCAGGAAAACTGCCGACAGCCAGCGCGGTTGTAGCTGATGTGGTAGATGCAGCCAAACACCTGAACCGTTTTATCATGACGGGATGGAGCAGCGAGAAACTGGAAATGATCGATGTCAGTCAGGTAGAGAGCAGATTCTTCGTCCGCATGAAAGGCAGCTACACAGAGAGCCTTGCAAAAGTGGAAGAAGTGTTCGGAACCATCGATGCGAAGGTTGTCGCAGAGGTTGGTAAAGAATTTGGATTTATTACCTCTAAGATGAAAGAGGAAGAATACAGAGCGAAAGCGGCACAGTTCGATAACATTATCGGCATGATCCGGGTTCGCTTCTAAGAAAGAAAAATGAGAAAATGACATGTCTGTGCAGTTCTGAAAAAGGACTGCGGGCATGTCATTTTTTACGCGGACAACGAGTCAAAGATTTCAGGGAAAATTCGTGTGGAAAAAACATGTGACCGTGCAGGAAAGAATGGATAAAAACTTTGAAAACAATCGTTGTGGAAGCGGTTGACGCATGGAAAAAAAGGGTTTATCATTTAGTGCATATCCATGTGAGAGCGCCTGAAAACGGGGGTATCACGAATGGAAATACAGCAGAGGCAGGAAGCGGATTACGCCACAGCAGGCTGATCCGCTTCTGTTTGCGTAGAAACACAGGAGGAGAAACATGTTAATCGTGAAAAAGTTCGGCGGCACTTCGGTGGCGGACAAAGAACGCATTTTCAATGTGGCAAAGCGATGCATCCGTGATTATCAGAACGGAAACGATGTGGTAGTGGTTTTATCTGCCATGGGAAAATACACGGACGAGCTGATTGCCAAAGCAAAAGAAATTAATCCAAATCCATCCAAGAGAGAGATGGACATGCTGTTTACCATCGGGGAACAGATGTCGGTGTCTCTGATGGCCATGGCGATGGATGCACTGGGTGTACGTGCCATTTCCCTGAATGCATTCCAGGTAGCCATGCACACGACAAGCAATTACAGCAATGCAAGACTTAAAAAGATCGATACCGAGCGGATCCGCCGGGAGCTTGATGACCGTAAGATCGTGATCGTCACAGGTTTCCAGGGGATCAACAAGTACAACGATTACACAACCCTTGGAAGGGGTGGTTCCGACACGACGGCAGTAGCTCTGGCAGCAGCGCTTCATGCGGATGCCTGCGAGATCTATACGGACGTAGATGGTGTCTACACCGCTGACCCGAGACTGGTGCCGACAGCGAGAAAGTTAAATGCGATCACCTATGATGAGATGCTGGATCTGGCGACTCTCGGAGCAGGTGTGTTACATAACCGATCGGTGGAGATGGCGAAAAAATACGGCGTACCGCTGGTGGTACGTTCCAGTCTGAATGAATCTGAAGGTACTGTTGTCAAGGAGGTTGTAAAGAAAATGGAAAGAATGTTGATCAGCGGCGTTGCCCTGGACAAAGATGCAGACCGTATCTCCGTAATCGGAATCAAGGATGCACCGGGTAGTGCGTTTAAATTATTTAATACACTGGCAAAGAAGAATATTAATGTGGATATTATCATCCAGTCTGTGGGACGTGAGGGAACGAAGGATATTTCCTTTACGGTTGCCCATGATAATCTGAAAGAGGCGATTGAACTGCTCGAAGAGTATCAGGAAGTGCTTGGGTTTGAGAGAGTGGACTATAACTGTGAGGTTGCGAAACTTTCGATTGTAGGCGCCGGCATGATGTCCAATCCGGGTGTGGCTGCAAAGATGTTTGAGTGTCTGTATAATGAGAACGTGAATATCAATATGATTGCAACTTCTGAGATCCGGATCACGGTGCTGGTGAACAGTGAGGATGCGGTTCGGGCGATGAATGCGGTGCATGATGCGTTTGGACTGGCTGAGGCGTAAAATAATTAGTTTGATATAGGTTTGTTGCTAAAGAGGACGTGGCGAGCCCCGGAGGGATCCAGGGTGAGACAACGTGGGCAGGGCAACTTTGAACTAGCCGCTAACTGCGACTAAGACTCTCGCGAGAGCGCTCGAGCCTAAGTCTCCGTAAGCGTCGGATTTCAAAGCTTGCCCTAAGCGTCCACAAAGTGTTGTCTCACCCTGGATCCCTCCGGGGCTCGCCACTGGTTTTGATAGAAACTAGAGCGTGTCTGAAAAAGGCTTTTCGTGAGCTGCGAGTCTCAGTTTGTGGGAAATTTTATCCGAATGAGGGTAAAATATACCGCAAATTGGAGCTTGCAGATTGCGGAAATGATTTTTCAGACACGCTCTAATGTGGCAAGTCGGAAATTTGTTATAAGATTGAGAATATACGATAAAAATGGCAAATCAGGTATATTGCATAATAAAAAAGCATATGTTATAATGCCAGTAAGCAAAAAGAAAAGACGTGTTCATAAGTAGCACAGCAAAAGCCCCGGAGCGGCAACTCCGGGGCTTTTTGTCCGTTTGGGCGAGGTGGATTAGACCTCAGGCTGGCTACCAGCAGTTAGTTTCTATCCAGCCATTTGCAAATATAATAGGCGATTATACTTGCCAAGATAGAAAGAATAAAAGAAAAGACATCATCCATAAGTAACACACCCCCTTTCTGCACCTGTCTGGGGGTGGTAGCCTATTGATTATAGCATAAAAGAAATGCGTTCACAAGTTATGCCTTTATTTTGGAGAAGAGTAATCATATCTCCCCAGTGATCTTCCGGTAGAAGTTTGCCATCGTAACCTGCATATAAGGGATCACCCACAAAAGTCCGATCCCGCATGCGATCGCGCCCAGCAGGTAGATTCCCATGAAGCTGAGCTGTAGATAAAAGAGTTTTCCCTTCTTTCCTCTCATGATCCGCACACTTTCTTTGAGTGCCTGCATGGCTTCGATGTCGATGTAGTCTGTCAGGAAGAACATGGTCTGACTGAACATCAGGGAGAGGATCAGGTAGATCACAAGCCCTACGCACAGGACAGCGGCGCCGGCAAGGAGGAGAGTTACGGACTTCTGGCGGTAGCCGTAGATGCAAAGTCCGCTGCCCGGGAGGATACACAGGTAGGTCAGAAGAAGGATCACACCCTGCGCCAGGATCGCACGGTCCGGATGGTGTTTGAAACCGAAGAAAAGATCCTGAAAGCGGATGTCATAGCCTCTGGCGGTATCAAGAGCGATCTTTAACAGACCGATATCCAATACCGACAGGATCAGCGAGAGAATAAAGGTCGACAGATAATAAACCACGGTGTGACTGATACCAAGCGTTTCCACGGTGGCGGAAGTAGCAGTCAGCGGGTTCAGGACGGATGAGGTTCCAAGCACCAGGTCCATCAGATTAGAAGCGACCAGTGTGATCAGGATATAGAGCACATTGATCCCGATAAATGTTCCGTATTTTCCCGAAAGCTGGTTTCGGGTTATTTTTTTCAGTTCCTTTGATGAAATATTCATAAGTCAAAAACCTCCATAAACAATCACATACCGCCCTGGTACATCTCATAAAGCTGCTGATACTGCTGAATGAGTTCCGGGAAATTCTGATAGACGGTGACTGCGGCGTAAATAAAGATGGCGATGCCAAGGCAAAGGCCGATGATGGAAAGGATACATCCCAGTTTTGCCTGCGGATCCATCTTATCCCCTTTGCGGGAGAGCAGGGCGAATAAAATGCCGAGTGCGCCTACCGGGAAAGAAAGTCCGCTGACCAGAAAGAACAGGGAAAGCGTTCCGGCGGTCATGGATGCGGTACTGAATCCGTTCCCATGCTTCGGCGGCAGAGTCATCCGCTGTTCCTCCTCCTGCCAGGAGCCGGGATTTGGCTGTTGATTGTTGTACATAATGATAATCCTCCTGTTTTAGAATCGGTAGTATTGTAATATAATGGAAAAACAAATTTGTTTCAATTTTTCAGTTATCTTCCAGTATACCACAGAAGTTCCGGAGTCGAAAGAAGGAAAATCAGAATAAAAATCAGCATTGACAAAGAAACCTGCCTTTTGGTAAGGTAGTACAGGACACAATGAAAGAAAACGTAACTGTGAAGCAAAGACAGTTACAAAAGGAGACTATACATGGATATTATTCAGGCATTAACACAGGAATTACAGGTAGAAAAGTGGCAGATAGAAGCTGCTGTCAAACTGATAGACGAGGGAAATACCATTCCTTTTATTTCACGATATAGAAAAGAAGCAACCGGTTCCCTGAACGATGAGATACTGCGTAACCTGCATGAGAGACTGCTGTATCTGAGAAACCTGGAAGATAAGAAAAAACAGGTACTCTCAAGCATCGAAGAACAGGGAAAACTGACGGAAGAACTGAAAAAATCGATTCTGGAGGCACAGACTCTGGTAGTTGTAGAAGATCTGTACCGCCCGTACCGTCCGAAGAGAAGAACCAGAGCAACGATCGCCAAAGAGAAAGGGCTGGAACCTCTGGCAAATCTGATCCTGCTTCAGATGACAGACAAGTCCATCGAAGAAGAAGCGGAAAGCTATGTATCTGAGGAAAAAGAAGTAAAAAATGTAAAAGAAGCGATTGCAGGTGCATCGGACATTCTGGCAGAGTCTGTTGCCGATGAAGCAGACTACCGTATCCGGATCCGTAACCTGACTGTAAAATCCGGTTCTGTCGTATCCAGTGCCAAGAAAGAAAACGAGAAATCTGTATATGAAATGTATTATGATTTTGAGGAGCCGATTTCCAAACTGGCAGGACACCGTGTACTGGCACTGAACCGTGGGGAAAAAGAAAAGATTCTGACTGTCAAGATCAATGCACCGGAAGAAGAGATACTCTCCTGGTTAAAACGGCAGGTGATCCGTACCGACAATCCGAATACCACCCCGATTCTGGAAGCAGTTGTGGAGGACAGCTATAAACGTCTGATCGCACCGGCCATCGAGCGGGAGATTCGAAACGATCTGACAGAGAAAGCCGAAGACGGTTCTGTTAAAGTGTTCGGAAAGAACCTGGAACAGCTGCTGATGCAGCCGCCAATCGTGGGAAAAGTTGTTCTCGGATGGGATCCTGCATTCCGCACCGGCTGTAAGCTGGCAGTTGTTGACGAGACCGGTAAAGTGCTCGATACAACGGTTGTATATCCGACCGCACCGACCACAGAAGCCAAGATCAAAGCAGCCAAAGAAACAGTTAAGAAAATGATTGAAAAGTATCATATCGATCTGATCTCTGTAGGAAATGGTACTGCATGCCGGGAATCTGAGCAGGTAATCGTGGATATGTTAAAAGAAGTACCGACAAAGGTACAGTATGTGATCACCAACGAGGCAGGAGCATCTGTATATTCTGCAAGTAAACTGGCGACCGAAGAGTTCCCGAACTTCGATGTGGGACAAAGAAGTGCCGCTTCCATCGCCAGACGTCTGCAGGATCCGCTGGCAGAATTGGTAAAGATCGACCCGAAAGCCATCGGTGTCGGGCAGTATCAGCACGATATGAACCAGAAGAAACTGGGCGAAGCACTGAACGGTGTGGTAGAAGACTGTGTCAATAAAGTCGGCGTGGATCTGAATACCGCTTCCGCGTCTCTGTTAGAGTATATTTCCGGTATCAGCAAAGCAATTGCAAAAAATATTGTGGCTTACCGCGAGGAAAACGGCCGTTTCACCGACAGAAGAGAACTCTTAAAAGTAGCAAAACTGGGACCGAAAGCCTTTGAACAGTGTGCCGGTTTCATGCGTATCCAGGGCGGAAAGAATCCGCTGGATGCGACCAGTGTACATCCGGAAAGCTACGAAGCAGTGGAAAAACTCTTTGCCAAACAGGGATTTACGAAAGAACAGTACTTCGGTGACGGACCGACTGCCATCTATATCAAAGATTATAAGAAACTGGCAGAAGAACTGGGAATCGGCGAGATCACCCTTCATGATATCATCAAAGAACTCGGCCGTCCGGGACGTGACCCCCGTGAAGATATGCCAAAACCGATCCTTCGCTCCGATGTACTGGATATGAAAGATCTGAAAGAAGGTATGATCTTAAAAGGAACTGTAAGAAACGTGATCGATTTTGGTGCATTCGTAGATATCGGCGTACACCAGGATGGTCTGGTACACATTTCCCAGATCAGTGACAAATATATCAAACATCCGCTGGAAGTTGTCAGCGTAGGAGATGTTGTGGATGTAAAAGTCATCAGCGTGGATCTGAACAAAAAACGGATCGGTCTGTCCATGCGTGGAATTCGGTAGACGAAGGTGATAAAATCGCAAAAGCGAGTATAAGATAAGAAAAATAAAAGATGCTAACTGTGGAAGAGAATCCACAGCGGGCATCTTTTTTGTTTGGATTTGAATGAATATGATTATATAATACATACATAGAAAAGAACTGAGAAAAGCAGGAGGAAAAAATAAGTAATTGAATATATTGTCAAATGTGATTAAATGTGTTTA
>OGDF01005120.1_pt1 | contig 14164 bp, 4 predicted proteins | sample 1570141 | NCBI WGS metagenome assembly OGDF01 (sample SAMEA4370581, study PRJEB24528) | human gut metagenome | reverse complement strand
TCCGAATCGGCGTAATCCGAATCGGCGTAATCCGAATCGGCATGAGAAAGCCGGACAGTCACTCCAACGAGTTTGCCGCCCGGCTGTTTGTAAAGTCCTCGAGTCATCAATCCTGCAGTTCGACGCCTTGAGCGTCACGGTGCCATTGCGAGCCGTAGTGGGAGCACAGAATCAGGATGCCTTCCACCAGTCCCCAGATGCCTGCGACGGCTGGGCCGATGATGAGAATCCAGCCGATGACGGTCAGCAGCAGCTGTGCCACGGCCTTGCCGGTGTTGCCCAAGTAGAAGTTGTGCACGCCGAAGCAGCCCAGGAAGATGCCAAGCAGACCGGCGGCCAGTTTCGACTTCTGGGCGTATCCGGCCGGTGCGACGGGCTGGCCGTATGCCGGCTGCTGCGCGTAGGCGGGCTGGGTATAGACGGATTGGTTGTAAGACGGGGCCGCGTAGCCCTGCTGTCCGTAGTTCGCTTGGTTGTAATCCGGCTGGGCGTAAGCGTTGTTGGGGTCATACGCCGGGGCTGCCGGCTGACCGTACGACGGCTGCGCAGATTGGGCAGGCTGGGACGGCTGGCCATACTGACCGTACTGGTTGTACGATGCGGCGTTCGGATCATATACCGGAGCAGCGGGCGTGGCCGGCTGAGCCGGCTGGGTATAGACGGGAGCCGTACCGTATGCCGGGGCCGGAGTCGCCGGCTGACCGTATGACGGCTGAGCGGCCTGGCCATACTGGCTGTATGCGGAAGCGTTCGGATCGTACGCCGGAACGGCAGGCTCGGCCGGCTGAGCGGGCTGAGTGTATGCGGCGGATTTCTGATCGTATGCGGGGGTTTCCGGCTGCGACTCCGGATGGTTCATCTGCGCATCGTTCTGTTGTGGAATGTACGGTTGGTTGTAGTCGGCCTGGGCTGCGTTATCCGACGTTGGATTGTTGACTTGACCGGTGCCGTTGAAATCGGCGTTGTTATCACTCATGTCTCAACAATATCCCAAAGTTTGCCCATTTCCACCCGATTCCACCTTAGGTGGCCCCTGAAAAATCCCCGAATATGCGAAGACGCCCGCCGATTCGGGAAAAACCCTTTTCGGTGGGCGTCTCAAAGGATGGGACGGAAGTCGGAATCAGCCGATTTCTCGGCTTTTCGAACCGTCACATGCCGTCACATATCTTTATATGTCGTCTCACATGCGCGCCAGAATGTCGCGACCGACCTCGTCGGTGGAACGCGTGGTGGAGCCGAGCTCCTCGATGTCGGCTTCCACGGCGGTATGGATCTTCTTGGCGGCATCGTCGAAACCGAGATGCTCGAGTAGCATGGCGGCGGACAGGATGGCCGCGGTCGGGTTGGCCTTGTTCTGGCCGGCGATGTCCGGAGCGGAACCGTGGATCGGCTCGAACATGGACGGATACTCGTTGGACGCGTTGATGCATCCCGAAGCGGAGTAGCCGACGCCACCGACCACGGCACCGGCCTCGTCGGTGATGATGTCGCCGAAGAGGTTGTCGGTCAGGATCACGTCGAAGCGGGACGGGTTGGACACCAGGAAGATGGTGGTCGCGTCGATGTGCAGGTAGTCGTGGGAGACCTTCGGGTATTCCTCGGCCACCTTGTCGACGATGCGCTGCCACATGTCGCCGGCGTTGACCAGCACGTTCTTCTTGTGCACAAGGGTCACATGCTTCCTGCGCTTCATGGCCAGTTGGAAGGCGTAACGCACCACGCGCTCCACACCGTAGGCGGTGTTGATGGAGACTTCGGTGGCCACCTCGTTCGGGGTGCCACGGCGCACCGCGCCGCCGGCACCGCAGTACAGGCCTTCGGTGCCTTCACGCACGACCACGAAGTCGATGTCACCCGGGTTGGCAAGCGGCGAGGTAACGCCCTTGTACAGCTTGGACGGACGCAGGTTCACGTACTGGTCCAGGTCGAAGCGGAGCTTGAGCAGCAGGCCGCGTTCCAGAATGCCCGCCTTGATGCGCGGATCGCCGACGGCACCCAGCAGGATGGCGTCGGTCTTCTTGATGCGCTCCTCTTCCTCTTCCGGAAGAATCGCGCCGTCGCGCAGGTAACGCTCGGCACCAAGATCGAAATTCTCGTAATCGAATTCGGCGACGCCCTCGGCCGCCTTCTCCAGAGCCTTCTGGGCCCACGGAGTCACTTCCTTGCCAATGCCATCGCCTGGAATGACGGCGATGGTGTACTTCTTTGCAGAATCACTCATAGCACGCGACTCTAGTCAACGAATCAGCACGTGGACTTAAAACGCTCAACTAGTGGACATTCCTTGCCGCGTTCATGTGCGAATACGGTTTCACCCGGCTTCAAACGCCACGAACAACGAACGATCCAATGATCCGGACGCAACAATCCATACACCGTACATGAAAAAGGGGGCCGACCTGAAGGCCGACCCCACCCTTGGATTCCAACACTCAGCGAACGCTCTTGGGTTTCACATAATCCTCGGCGACGGAACCGAAATTCGTGCCCGAGAATTTGCCCGATTGTCTCACTATGGCATCGAACGCTGCCAACCCGTTCAATCCCGTGTAGGAATCGGAATACGCGCCGGAATAGCTCGTCGAAGATCCCGTCGAACCGGACGATTCCGGCTTCACTACCCTGTTCTCCCGCGACCACAACGCATACAGCGTGCCGTCGCGATCGATGGGCATCAACGATTTCCCGGACGAATCAAAGGAGACCACGCTGACTGCGAGCGCGTCGTCTTTCACCGTGCTCCACCCTTCGAAGGTGTAGCCGTCAAGCTGAGGCTCGTTGGCGATGTCCGCCGTGGGCGAGACCAGCGAATCACCGTCGTAGACTTTCCGCTCGGCGTACAGGGTCTTCGCATCCTTGCCGGCGGGCGCATGCCCTCCGTTCAGATCGAAGGTTATGGTCCACTGGTGCGCGGTGCGCACCCACTGCGCGGTCAGGGTGATGTCGCCGGTCACCTTCGAGCCGAAATCGTAGCTTTTGCCGTCATACTGCCAGCCGGTGAACCGGCAGTCGTCGCGTGTCGGCGACGGATCAGGCGCAACGGCCACTCCTCCATCGTCCACGGTCTGGCTGTTCACGGCACTGCCGCCGGCCGTGTCGAAGGTGACCGTCCATGTCTTGACCCACTTGGCATACAAGGTCATGTCGGCGGTTACGGCGGTGCCAGCATCATAGTCCGTCTTCCGCTGTTCGTCGCTGGTCAATCCTGCGAAACGATATCCACCGCGGGAAGGAGCGGAATCGGGGATCGTAAGCTTCTCCCCTTCCTTGACGAACAACGTTATATCCTGCGGCAGGTCCGACGAATAATCGTCGCCGTCATTCAAATGAATGGTGACGGTATGGTACGTCGCGCCCGCATCATCCCACTTGGCATACAGCGTGATACCGCCGGTGACGGGCATGCCGAAACCGTACGGCGTGGTGCCGGCCGCATCCGTGGTCCAGCCGACGAACGTGTATCCGTCACGGGTCGGTGTGGCAGGTTGCGTCGCGTAACCACCGTACGCAACCTGTTGCGCATCGACCGCGCTGCCGCCTTGCGAGTCGAAGGTCACAGCGTACATGTTCGGCGTCCACTTCGCATACAAGGTCACATCATCGTTCACCGCAGCCGTGAAATCGTATTCGCTACCCGAAGTGTCGGCGCTAGTATACCATCCCGCGAACGCGTATCCCACGCGCTCAGGATTTTCCGGTCGTACGGCCGATTTCCCTGTTTGCACCTGTTGTGCGGCGATCTCGCTGCCGCCTTGGACGTCGAAGGTCACGGTTTTCGCTTCCGTCCACTGCGCATACAACGTTATCGGCGCGCTCACCGTGGTGGCGAAATCATACTCATGTTCACCGGCCACGTCCGTGGTCCACTTCGAGAACACGTAGCCGTCGCGAGTAGGCGTTTCGGGAACGCTCGCAGTGCCTCCGATGGCGACCGCCTGTGCGGGAACGCTGCTGCCGCCTTGGGTGTCGAAGGTTATTCCGGCCACGTTCACCGGATGCGTGTACACGGTCGGATCCCCGCTGACGATCCAGAATTCCGCGACGCCGTTTTCCACGTTTCCCGCGGTCATGCTGATCACGGATTCCGGAATCTCGCGATCGTTGTCGTCGCAGTCCTTGCCGGTCCATGATGAGCCACCGTTGCGAATGATGAACCATGGGTTGCGCACGCCTTTGGCTGTCTGGCTCAGCGTGTATTCCGCGACCTCGCCGAATTCGTCATGGGAGGTGAATTCCTGGGATTCGCCGCTGGTGCTTTCCGCATACCAAGACCACAGATCCCAGCCTTTCCACGCGTCGGATTCCATGCTGTATTCCTGATAATTGCCGTCGGGACGGTAATAATGCAGTTTGATGGTCAGTTTTTTCGGATTTTTGATGTCATTCGGCTGCGGTGTCGCCGAGGGAGACGCTTTTTCCGAGGATCGGTCGGAAGCGGTATCGGGTTGCGCGCCGTCCACCCACGCTTCGATGGCACCGCTCACATGCGCGTCACCGAATTTGGCGAGTTTCCACACGCTCGCCTCATATTGTTCGACGGTTCCCGCGGACGCTCCAGTCGCATCGGCACCATCCACGATTCTGAAATGCACTGTTGCCAGATCGCCGTCCAGTTCGCCGCTGGCTTTCCTGCCGTATTGCGTTGGCGTGCTTTCGAATGGAATATACGTGGCGCTTTCCATGTCGTCGCCGTTCCACACCTTCACGCCGGATGCGTTCTCACCGACGCCGGAGACGGAACGGAAGTTGACGGTCACTTTGGTTTTCGCCGCATGGTTGCGCGTGTAGGGCACGCCCGTCTGCTGCCGGTGCCCGCTGACGTTGATCATAGTGGCGCCGACCTGTGCCGTATATTCCGTTCCCCGCTTGCCCCCGTTCCAGTCCGTGGAGTCAGATTCCCCGGATTGTGTGGATGCGAAATGGTATTTCACCGCGCTTAGGTTGGCCCCTTCCGGCAGATCGGCCTTATACCAGCCTGCCGCATTCGTGGAATCGGCTACATCGACCGCGCTCATCGCAATGCTACCGCTGCCGTTGTCGGACGTGTAACGCACATACACCTGCCCGTCCCACGATTCGTCGGGCTTGTAGTAGATGGTGAGGGTTTTGTCACCTATCAGCGAACTGTTCGGCGAATCCTTGTATTGCGGAGCGTAGGTGCCGCTAGGTTCCGTGGTTTCCGTCCACGCGCCCTTGACCGCACCGGCATAGATGGCAATGGCGCTTCGTTTGCCGATGGTCGCTTTGGCGTGACCGCCGCTGACGGTCACGGTTTGCGAGCAGGTGCGGGAAGCGTACACGTTGCAGTATTCCCCGTCCGGCAACGATGTCGTATAGTCGACGTCATGCTCCTGCAGGGTGTTGTTCAATGCGAGCAGACCCTTGCTTTTCCCGTTGGCGTCAACCCTTTCGAAGGCGATGTCGTTGGATCCGGATTCCTGCCAGTTGCTTACGCTGGTGCCGTTCACGGCATTATGGAATTTGATCATGCCTCGGATTGACGTCCACCGCTGTTGGCAGTTCCAATCGCCATACTCCATCTGCGTTGGGTCCTTTTGCGTGGAGCACACGTCGTCCATGCTGATTTTCGGCACGGTGGTGTCAGTCGAATCCTTGACGCCGTCATCATATTGGGTGCTTTCATTGAATGCGTAGTCTGAAAGGATCTTCGGATGCCCGTAGTCGTACCCGAGCATGAACGCGTTGGCGAGCTCGTATCGGGCGCCGGAAACGGGTTTGAGCGTTTCCGAACCGCGTGCGGTATCCCAGTTGGACACGAATACGGTGGCATTATCGGCGTCGTCGAGCAGATCGCTGGTGATGTTCTTCAAATTGGTGATGGATCCGTTGAAATCCTTCAACAATGAGTACGCGTACGAGAATTCGGTGACCTGTCCGTTCTTTTCGTATCGTTCCGGCGCGAATTTTTCGGATTCTCCATTATGGTAGATGACTTCCTGCGACCATGGGAAGCTTTGTTCGTCCGTAATGCCCGCTTTGGTCATGAACTTGCGTTTGATGGATGCGATGTCGTTGGGATCCATATGTTTTGCGGAGTCGATGCGGAATCCGCGTACGCCGTCTTCCCATAGGTGCGCCAAGTATTCGGCTTGGATGTTTTGCACGCGGTCGCTGCCGGTGTTGATGTCCCACATGGTCGACAGTCGGCAGTTCCACACTTCGTCGGCGTTGGTGTAGTCGGAGATGTTGTCTGACACGTTCGACTTGCAGGTGTGGAAGTCGCCGCTGGGAAGGCCGTATTGGTGGTTGTTGCCGCTTTCCTCATACTGGTAGATGCCGATTCCCGGGTATCGTCCGTATGATCCGTTGTATTCGGTTCCGGCCACGCCATACTGGTCGTCAACCCATGACACGTCATGTCCGGTGGTGTGGTTGAGCACCATGTCGGCCACGATTTGCACGCCAGCCGCGTCGCATTGGCTGATCATGGTTTTGAACTCGTCTTCCGTACCGAAACGCGAGTCGAGTTTGTAGCTGACCGGCTGGTAGACGGTCCACCATTGCGTGCCTTGGATGGATTCCTGCGGCGGGGAGACCTGCACGTATTTCACGCCTTCCGGACCATAGGTTTTCGTGCATTCGTCGCCAATCGTCTTCCATGATTGCTGGAATGCGATCATGGTCACGTCAGTGGCTGCCGGATTGGTCGGATCGTCATTGCCAAAAGCCACCGATTGCGCGCTGAGCCCCGCGAGGGAAAGCGCCAGGCCAAGTGCCGCGGCCGCGATGCGGCGCACCGAACGCATGCCGGTATGTCGTGCAGCCGCGTGACGGGCCATGCGGTAATCCATCCGATTCCCCTGTTTCGCTCCGTGACGCCTCATCGCGCGTCTCCTTCCTTGTTGGTCTTGTTACGTTTGGCGATGCCGTAGCCCATGCCGATCATGCCGAGCGCCACTACCGCGAGAAGTGTGCCGTAGCACCATCGTTGCCCGCCCGTGGAGGGAAGCACGATGGAGATGGTGTTGGTGATGGTGGAGATTCCGGTTTTTTGGTCATCGTTGATGACCGGCTGGCAGTAGCCGTCCACTCCGCTGATCGCTTCGCCATTTTCGTTGGTTTCCTTCACCGTGTACACCTTGTTTTCATCTAGGTCGGTGAACGTGTATTGCCAGTTGTTGTCGTCGCTCAACGCCACCGTCTTGCCGGTGGATTGGCCGTTCGCATACAACGTCGCATATACCGCTTTCGGACGTTTGCTGCTGTCGCCGTAGTCCTTCCACACTTTATGCACGCTGTGGCTGGTATGCCCCGGCGTGTAGGTGTTGGTCAGCGTGTACGCCCAGGATTCCGCATTCTGACCGCTTTCGCTTGTTTCATCCGCCTTGTCGGATTCGCCCGACTCGTTGGCCTTGCCCTCGGCGCCGTCAGCCGCAACGACTTTGCCTCCGGTGAGCGTCGGCGTGTAGTTCTTCACGGCCTCTTCGGTCACCGAATACTGGATTTCCTTGCCCTTGTAGTATTTGGGCAGGTTCCTGAAGGTGTAGGTCCACGTGTTCGCGCTCACCTCTTGCGAAGTGGTCGCTTCGCTTGTTCCGTCAGCCCCGTTGACGTTGGCCGTGGTGGCCTGCGTCACTTTGGCGTTCTTCGAGGTCAGCACCATGCAGCTCACACCCCATGGATTCGTGCCATCCGTCGCGCCGGTGTCCTTGCACTCGCTGTTGTGTTGCGGTGAGGGCCATCCGGGCAGCGTCTGGTTCTTCGCAGCGGTCCACACGCTGGAAAGCACCCAGATCGTGGCCTTGTCGCCCAGCCGTTTCACATTGCTGGGCGCATCGGTGTCATCCCACGTCTTGTCCACGCTCAATGTCGTGGTTTCGGGCGTATGCGTGTTGGTCATATCGAACGCGCAGGATTTGACCGTGCTCGTCACCGCACAGCGTGTTGCCGTACCGCCGGTGAGCGTCACGTCGCTTGCCGTATAGCCATCTACGGATTCCTCGGTTACCGTATACGTGTACGGATTGTTGTACAGGTTCTGCTTGGGAAGACCTTCGAACGTCCACGATTGCGTGTTGCTGCCGTTGGTTCGCACGGTTTGCACCACCAATTGTTCGGTCACGTCTTCCGTTTCGTCGGTGCTGCCGCTCTTCGGCTGTTTGCTGGTTCCCCAAATATGGAAGGTCAGCGTCTTCGGCCGTTTGCCATCGTTGTCATCCTGATCGTTCCACGTTTTGTTCACCGTGATGCTTGCCGTTTCCGGCTCCCGAATGTTCAATACCGTGAATTCGGCGCCGTCGATGTACGGACGTTTGATCACGGAAACGCGGTATTCCTTACCTGTGAGCTCTTGGGTCAGTTCCTCGTCAACCGTGTAGTTGTACCTGTTGCCGTCCGCATCATATCGGGGCAGATCGGTCCACGTGTACGTCCAGTCGCTGGTGTTCTTGTTGTTCAACGTCATCGTGTACTTCGCATCTTGCAGCTGCTTGGAGTTGCGCAGCAGGTGGAATGTCACCGATGTCGGACGCTCCGAATAGTTGTGGTCGGACCAGATTTTGCGCACGCGCACCATGGTCGTATCCACGCGATCCTCGACGCGGATGGTGTTGCCATCCACCAGCTTGCCGTTCACATACGCTTCGCCGCGGGAAATGGTGAAGTTGACCGCACTCGCTTTTTCATAGCCGACCGGTGCCTTGGTTTCGGTGAGCTTGTACACACCATCCTGCAACTGGAACTGCTTGGGCAATCCGCCGCCACTCGTCCAGGTGATTTCGTCGATGGTCTTGCCTTCGAAAGTTTTGCCGGTTATGGAGAATTCCGCTCCAGCCAGCTCGCTGCCGCCGCCGACCTTGGTTTTGGAGAACAGGATGCCGCTTTCACTGGGCTTGTCTTTCATGGTCACGACGTTGGAATTCTGCTTCTTACCGTCGATGGTCACGCTGCCGTCGAGCCCGACGCTGAATACGATGTCATCCGCGGTTTCATAGCCGTCCGGCGCCACCTTTTCACGCAGGGTGTAGGTGCCGGGTAGCAGGGTGAGTTCGCCGGGTTCGCCGCCCTTGCTGGTCCAGGTGATCTCGTCGATCGCCTTGCCGTCCAAGGTGGTGCCGGTGATGCTCATCTGCGCGCCGTCGATATTGGTGATGCCACTGGTGAGACTGTTTTTATTGACGGTCACCTGATGCGTCCGGTACTGGTCGGTCATCACGATGGTATTGTCCTGCACGTCGGCATATGTGCCATCGGTTTGCTTGATCTGCACGCTGAGCTTGCCGGTGACGGCGTCGCTCACGACTTTGAATCCGACCGGATCCGCTACCAGATAACCATCCGGCGCCTTGGTTTCGGTCAAGGTGTAGGTGCCGGGCTTGAGCTTGAGCTTGATCCTCTTCGACTTATCCCGCTCACTTCCCCAGGTCTGCGTTTCGAATTCGGTGCCATCATTCAGCGTACCGGTGAGGCGCATGGTGGCACCTTCGATCTCCGTACCCTTGAGGTCCTGCTTGGAGAACCACACCTCCTCGTTTTCGGGGTGGTGCGTGTTGGTGATGGCGAAACCTTGGGTTTGCGAGCCGGTGATGTGCGTGGTGTAGCCGCTCACCGTATCTTCGCGTATAGTATACACGATCTTCTTGCCATCCTCGTAGACGGGCAGATTAGTGAACGCGCTGTCGTTCTGCCAGTTTCCAACCGCATCGAGTGTCACGCTTTGATCGGTTTCCTCTCCGTTTTTCAACAGATGCACGGTTACGCGGTCAGGGCGCTTCTGGTCCTGGTTGTTGGCGTCGTCCCATGTTTTTTTAACGCCGATCGACGTGGTTTCGGGCGTGTGCGTGTTGGTGCATTGTTCGGCGGCCGAACCGTCGGTGTTGTATTGCACGTCAGCGCATTGCGAGTCGTACCCGCCCAGCGTCGTGGTTTCGACGGCCTTGTAGGCCGCGGTTTTGCCGTCGACTTTCACCGGCAGTCCCATCCATTGCACGTTATCGCTCTTGTCGGGATTGAGTATGCGGCTTTGCCCGTCGACTTTCGTATAAGCGGCATCGCCGTCGGTCTTGCGGTACAAATCGAAGGTGACGGATGCGCGTTTGCCGTCCTGGTTGTTATTGTCGATCCATGTTTTCGTAACAGTCAACGACGTGGTTTTCGGTGCGTCCTCCGCCTGCACGTGACCGATGCCGTCGCTATCGGTCACATTTTTGCCGTCGACGGTGATGGTGCCGTCTTCGCCGACCAGAATGATGATCGGATCCATGACTTGGTATCCGTCCGGTGCGTTGGCTTCGGTCAGCTTGTACCGTCCGGGCAGGAGTTCGAGCGTTTTCGTCTCGCTGCCGGAGGTGGTCCATGTCCAATCGGATTCCACCTGCGACGATCCAACACGAGTCAGCTGCATGGTGGCACCGTCGACGGGTACACCGGCATTCGCCGCATCCACCTTTGTGAATTGCACCTTGAACTTCGTTTTGTGGTCGTTGCTGCAGTTCCAACGGTAGTTGCCCAATGTGGTCGTGTTGCCGTTGCTGTCTTTGGCTACGGCGACGATCAATTTGCCGCTTTGCCCGTCTACGGTAACGGTTTTGTTGTCGTATCGCCCGTCGTATGCACCGGCAGCGGTCTGCGCGTCATGTCCGGGGAATATCACATAGAGCGGAGCGGATTTCTCGTATTGCGAATCAGTGCTGCCGGGCACTTTGCCGTCCGGACCTGTCAGCTCGGTGACCTTATATACGGTGTCGTAGTCCAGCTGCAGTCGGTCGGACAGTCCGTTGGATGCTCCTGTGGTCAGCTGCTTGGTGATTTCTTTGCCAACCGTACCATTGCAGGTGCCATCGGCATCGGCCGTAGACGACACGAAGTTGCATCCGGTGACGCTTTCCACTTTGAAGGTGGCGCTGCCCGCCGGCTTGCCGAGATCGCCGTCGGTGTATTTGTAAATCTGCAGCGTGCTTTGATTGTATTTCATACCACCTTTGCTTTGCTGCACGGTGCCGGTGATCGTGTTTTGCGATGTTCCGCCGTTGTTCTCATACCCGGCGAGCACGATTTTGTTGCCGCCCAGCGATCCGAAGCTTTCGCCTGGTTTGAGCTGCACCGCGGCCGTGTAGGTGATGGTGCATGCACGGGCGTCGGGAATGGAGAACACTAGTTCGCGGGTCTGCGGATTGTATGACCATGTTGCACCGTTGATGGCGGTTCCATTGTCGGAGTCCATGATCGACACGCTGTTGGCGTTGAGGTCGAGTGCCTGACCCATGGTGTCGGTCAGAGTGAGGTTGTTGCCTTTGTTGAGCGTGTCCGCATTCGGGTTGACTTTGACCGTGTAGTTCACGTTCGGCGCGGTCGTGGCATCATATTTGCCGTTTTTGTCAAGAAGTTTCGGCTTGCGCGCGCCCACTGTGGCGGAAGCGTCGCCTCCGGCGCTGCCATCAATGTCGATGTGCGCCTTGTTCTCGTAATTTCCCCAATCCGGCGCGGTGACCGGGTCGATGCTCGTCTCATACACGATGAGCACACCATCCGAGGTCTTCGCCTGGCTGAACGCCGGGGTGCCCTTGGCTATGGTGAAGGTCACCGTGCCGTCGCCGTTGTCTTTGGCGCTCACTCCGGACAGCATTTTTGTGGTGATGGAAGCGTCGAAGATCTTCAACGATTTCGCGACATACCGCGTATGTGCCGGCAATGCGTCGGTCACGATGATGCTTTCGGCGTTCGACACCACGTCATGCACTTTGATGCGCCAGCGGATCACTCCTTTGGAGTTGGCGGTGTAGCCGTACCCGTATTCGTCCCAAAACTGGTTGGCGGAGTCCTTGCCGAGCACGTCGCCGCGATGCTGGTGTTTCGCCGTGGAGGTTTTGTTCAATGCCGAAGCTCGGTTCCACACGGTTTCGTCGGTCACACCGTCGTTGACGGTGGACTGGTATTGCACGTACACCGTAGTGCCTTTGGGCAATGATGCGAACACGATGGTGAATCCCCTATCGGTGGCCTCTGTCGTGTATCCGCCCGCGTATTGCTGCGTCAGGGCGGCGTCGGTGTACACTTTAATGCTGTCTTTCACCAAGGTTTGCTTGGATCCCAGATCCTTGCCGCTGTCGTCCACATCCAGCTTGTCGGTCAGTTCGGCGTTGGTGAGGTCTTCCAAGGCTTTCATGCTGGTCACCCACGTCAGGTTCTTCGCTTCGGATGCCGGCGACGTGCATGTTTTCTTCAGTTCGACCGCGTCCGTGCCGAGTTGAGGTTCGGCCGTGGCTGTTTTGCCGGTTCCATCCTGAGGTTTTACGGTGACTTCGTTCTTGTATTTCTGGTGTTCGCCGCTTCCTTCGACCGGCACGTTTTTCGCTTCGGTCCAATACTGGATTTGGAAATGGTCGTAGCCGCCGGAGGGCAGGGTCACGGTGCCTGCTACGAGATCGCTCCAGCTAAGTTTGATGTAATGCTGCGGATTGTACGGGTCGTCGTCCGTATATGCGCCGGGCGAGCCGGTCGGACACACGGATTCCCAGTCGCCGCTGTTGTAGCAGCTGAGCACCAGATCTCCGGTCGGTTCCTTGAGGTTGTTCTTGTCGAGCAGATCTTTGACGGTGGCTCCGTCGACGGATTGGCCTTCGCCAGCGCCGATGGTGATGTTCCAAGTGAAGCCTTGCATGCCATTTTCGTCTTTTGCTGCGGTTGCGCTTTTGTTCACATACCAGTCGCTGTAGTTGAACCAGATGGAGTTGCTGGTTTCCTTCTTGTTGACGTCTTCGTTGCTGGAATAGGTCACCTTGTTTTTGTTTTCGGTGGCATTGCTGCAATTGCCGGCCTCGCGGCATGCCTTGATGACGCTGTCTTTGTCGGCGTTCACCGAGTAGCGCACGTATAGTTTCTCACCGTCGCCCATGGAGCCGATGGTGACGTTGAAATTATGGTCGTCGGTTTTGGAGGATTGCCATGCGCCCGTGTATTCGTTCTTGCAGTCGGCGTCGGTGTAGATGTGCACGGATCCGTCCACGAAGGTCAGCAGGCCGCCCATGGTGTCGTCTATGGTCACGCCGGTGTTCGTGCCTGTAGAGGTCACTTCCAAAACGAAATCGTAGGTGGATGCGTCGGAAGTGGAGATTGCCGGGCGTTTGACCACGTTGACCCTGTGTTTGCCCTCCACGTTCACGGTGATGGTGCCATATCCGGGGAAGGTAAAGCTGGTATCGCCGCCAGCCGAACCACCGGTTTTGTTCGAGGTGATGGTTCCGTCAGTGGTCACGAACGCTTCGATGTTGGACCCCGCCGATTCGCCGCGGGTGTAGGTGGCCACCATTTTGTCGCCGTCGATGGTGTAGTAGCCGACCACGTCGCCACCGTTGTAGATCGGGTATTTCTCGTTCGATTTGTATTCCAGATTGCTGGGAAGGTCGTAGACGAAGGTGTCGCCCTCGTTGATTTTGACGTCGTTCGGCACTTTCCAATGCAGTTCGGTGCGGATCTGATCACCGTAGTTGACCTGCATGCCGGAAATGTACGGCTTCCACGTCTTGCCTCCGTCGGAACTGATTTCGAAGGAGGTGTCGTCCTTGTCAACCCAACCGAGATCGCTGATATTGTATCCCTCAGCATACGCGCGTTGCGGCGCTGCGATCACACTTGCGAAGATCATCGCAACGATTGCCACCAACGCGGCAATCGTTGTCATTCCATGCCGCTCACTTACGGCTTTATGCATGCCTGCCATTCTTCCCCCTGGTCGCAATGCAATCTAGTCGGTTTTACCCGTAAACCTGCTATTTCTCTGGATCCTACTAGACCACCCCACACAGACAATGAAACACTCTGAAAACAGGTGCAAGCATGACCTTATAAAAGGTTTAACATGCCGTCAAAAGTTGGAAAAAACGTTTGACGGAACACCCCTAAATCGGAGGATTATGCAAGAAACGCCGAAAACAATCACCCGAGCTGTTTCAATGTTTCATGAAACAAACTGCAAATGGAAGCGTTTGCAAAACGGGGTGCGTCATACGGTGCACCCCGTCACATAACAACAGACCGTTCCGAAACCGACCTCATCCGAACATGAAAGGTCCCACAAACCGGATCAATGCGTGATACCCATCATCGAAAGACACCAAGCATTCTCATAGGAGATCTCCTCCCACTGCTTGTACCTTCCAGACGTACCCCCATGACCAGCCTCAACCTCAATCTTCGCCACGGC
>OGDF01005116.1_pt1 | contig 14188 bp, 9 predicted proteins | sample 1570141 | NCBI WGS metagenome assembly OGDF01 (sample SAMEA4370581, study PRJEB24528) | human gut metagenome | reverse complement strand
TATTGTCCCGCATCTCGAGCGCGACGATCTCGCCGCTGAAGCAGTCCATGATCGGAGACACATACAGCTTGCCGTCTGCACACTGTACCTCGGTAATATCTGTGAGAAACTTCTCCGAAGGGCGCTGGGCACTGAAGTCCCGTTTCAGAATGTTTTCCTGCTCCTGCGCTTCTGTCGTGGCTTTCGTGATTCCATGCGGAATGCGTCTTTTATGGAGCCAGCCATTCTCTTTCATCACGCGATACACTGTCCTCCGGCTGACGTCAACGCCGTCCTGCTCAAGCGCAAGGCAGACGCGATCCACGCCGTAGTTTCGGTTATCCGGATGCTCTTCGAGAATCTTTTTGACCTTTCCCGCAAGAAGCTGACGGCTGCTGTGCCTGCCCCTGTTTCGAAGCCACCGGTAATAACCGGACTCGCTCAGGTGCAGAACACGGCACATATCCTTTGCCGTGTAGACGCCCTTGCGTTCGACTACGAACAGGTGCCGCTCACACGCTTTTACTTCTTGCGGTCTTGCGCGAAAAAACCGAGTGCGTCCTTGAGAATATTGTTCGCGGTCCGCAGCTCGGCATTTTCTCGCTCAAGCTCACGGATGCGGATCGTCTGCTCCTCTGCGCTCGGTGTCTTCGCGGGCGGTGTATTTCGGCGTATGCTGCGCCAATCCGCCAGCGTGTAGTACGCAACACCGAGCTGCTGTGCAGCCTTCTTCACGCCGATCTCGTCTGACAGCTTCAGCGCTTCTTCCTTGAATTCTTTGCTGTAATGTTTCATTGCGATTCCCTCCATCTCTGTTCTTTCAGTTTAACAGATTTTTGGGGATTTTGCGACTGCACTTACAGGGTACTACTCCAGAGCCCTCCTTGCGAGGTAAACCTAATTCAAAATTTGGGTGTATTCTTACTTATCTTCCTGCTCTTTTCTTCTCTTAAATACAAGGAAGAAGATAAATGCGGAAGTACCGAGGCAGAAGACGAGAACGCCGCCGATAGCAAGCGCCCATGTACCGTTTTCACCGGTCATAGGAGTCTCGAAACCCTTGGTGTTCACGACCTGCAGCGGAGCGATTGCATTGGTGGAACCCGTATCCATCTCATCGTCGAGCATCGTGACGTTGTTACCGTCAACCGTTGCAGATGCAGTCTGATAGTTATGAGCGAGCTGCGTCTGCGGGATGTTCGCGAGCTTGAGATTCAGACCGCCGTCGAAGTTATAGCGCGGGTCGTTCTGGATAACACCAAGCGTATCCTTGCTGTAAATGTCGCATGGGCGGGTTGTGTCATCCACGGACTTAATCGTTACGTCGATGTTGTTTTTGAGGAGCGTATAACCGTTAGCCGTCTCGAGCTCCGTCCAGATGTACTGGTCGTCCTCAACGCCTTTAAGGATGATCTGGCCCTTTTTGCCATTCCAATCGACAGGGTGCATTGCTGTTGCGGCGGTTTCACTGGTCGTATGGCCGGTCACATACCAGATGCCCTCAGCCTCATTAAGCTGTGCAATTACATAGTAGCCATCGGATGCGTTCTGCGCCTTAAAGAGGACGTTATCGAACATCGTCTGTTCTTCTTTACCGTCGCTAAAGGTTTTCGTGATGTTCGTCGCATACGTGTAAATATGTGCGTCGTCAATGAGGGTGTCGTAGTAGGTGTCATTGGTACGCTTCCAAGTCAATACGACTTCGTTCTCGTTTCCGTTGTCGCCGTAAACAAGGCTTTCGTCGGAATTGAGCTTTGCGTCATAACGGATGCGAAGGGTATAGTTGGAATAACCGGCATAGAGCTCGCCGTTGTCGTTGTCGTAAGCTGTGTTGGCCGTGTTGATCTCAGCAAGGCCGTCAGCAGTCATGGAGATCGTCATCGTATGCGTACCGTCGTTGTTTTCTTCGCGTGTGACCTTAAATTTGCCGTCTGCCTGTTTCCATGTAGTTACCTTGTTGGTGCAGGCTTCATCGGTGAAGAATTCGAGTGTAACGCTGTTCGTACCGCCTACATAAGAGAGGCCGCGAGCGAGAACATCACGGAAAGTATATTCGCTGATGTTGGTTGCTGCAGACGTGATCGTCGGCAGCGTGCTGATGATCTGATACTCAATCGTATCGCCTGCGGATGCCGTTGCATTGTGCTTAAAGCCATCGGTGATAACATCGGACGCGTTATTTTTGCCGGTATCCTTAACAGCTTCACGTACGGTTTTTTCCAATGTGACAATGCCGGTCTCGTTTTTGGGGTAAAGCACAACATTATAGTTCCAATCGTGACCGCCGGTCGTGATCTGGTTGCCCGAACCGTCTGCCATACCACCATCAACCGTGGTCATGGGCAGCGAGACGAAGCACGGATTTGTTGTACCTGTCACCATTTCCGGTGTGCGGGTTTCAACCAGCAGATAGAGACCTACGGGGAGGCCCGTTACATTGCTGTAGCCGTCCTCATTAGTCTCGGGCATTGCCGTACCGCCGTTGTTTTTAACGTAGGATTCGAGCGAATTCTTAACAGTCGTGGAATTGGCTTCAAGAGCAGCTTTAAGTGCTGCATTAAGCTTATCCGACTGGTAATACCAGTTGTTTGCATCAAGTGCATTTGCATTATCGTAGCTCTGTGCACCGTCTGCAAGGCCGATAGCAGCGAGCATGTCTGCACCTTTGACTTTATCGATTGCATACAGCACCTCGATGTGGCTGTCGGTACGACCATCCTTTTCTGACTCCGTGAACTGCGTGATGTCAGCAATTTTGAGGTAAGTATACTCGACGCCTTTGATTGCGTAACCGTTGCTTGCGTCTCCATTACCGAGGGCGGAAGATGCACTGTCCGCGCCGGTGCGCGTTGTACGACCGAGGATCTCGTTTACGCGAGCGTCATACTGACCGGTGGAAACGTAGCTTTTCTCATTCCACACACCATCCTTTTTGGCGTTAGTGAAATCATACTTATAAATGGACAGCTGTGCCTTTGCGTTCATATCGATAGTAGCTTTATCGATAGTAGCCGCCGAGGCCGAGATCAGAGAGGTGCAGGCCAGAGCTGCTGCCATAGCAACTGCACCAATGCGAGAGAGTAATTTGGATTTTGCCATTTTTCTACATTCCTTTCATTTTATTTTGTTTTATTTTGAGAGAGTGTAGATGCTCTCTTAAAATAGCTTTTTCTTCCGCAGCCATGTTGCAAGGCAGGATGCGGAGATCAGTGCGAGAGCAATGCCAATCGGCACGCTCGTCATGCCGTTGTCGCCAGAAGACGGCAGCGTGTAGTTTTGATTGTTGACCGCCGTTACAGTCACATCGACGATTTCTGTTCCGTCGTCGAGCACTTGCGGCAAGCTGCCGATAAATAAAGGCGCTGCGAGCAATGTGTTGCCGGACTTCGTGCCGGTTTCGGTCAGGCGGTAGGTGATCGTAACCGTCTGGTTGTCGATTTGTAAGCCGTTAAAAGTAGCGACGCCGTTTTCATCGGTTATAAGTGCGCCGTCAACGCCTGCACTTGTGCAACCGCCGATGGAAGGCTTGCTGTCTTCTGCTCTGGCTTCCACCGGTGCCCATGTCGCGCCATCGTCAGTGCTGTACTCGAGCGTAAACTCTACGCCCGGCATGGCGTTGCCATCGGCATCAATCTTTTTAGCTGTAATGGAGCCAACGCTCGGGGTGTTTTCCTGCGTGACTTCTACGACCTGCTCATCGTGCTCAATCGCAAAATCATGTACGGTATTATCAAGGTCATAGCCTTTCGGGGCCTCCACCTCTGACCAGTGGTATTGTCCGTAAAGGATCGATTCTACCTTGATTTTTCCGTCCGGCCCGGAAGTTTCGGTTGCAATTACATTGCCGTTATCGTCTGTAATCTCAAACTTCGCACCTTCAAGCGGCGTCACACCGTCATGGTCTACTTTAAGGATTTCAAGCGTGCCGCGTGCAATTTGGTTGTAAAAACTAACCTCTGCCGTCTGCCCATAGGTAAGTGTTACTGTCTGTGCATCCGGCGTGCGATATTTATCCGGTACGTTGATTTCTTCGACCTTGTACTCATACAGCTGCGTTGCATCTGCATCGACGTATACAGGCATCTGATCTGTAATGATCTCACCGGCCGCATTGGTGGTATACGTTTTGCTATACCCATCCGCAAGCCGTGAGACCTTGAATGTAAAACCGGCAACATTGCCGTCTTCGGAGGTCTTCACGATTTTGAGCGGCGCATACTTGAGCTCGTTTGTGAGCGTCACCTCATACGTTTTGCCGTTTTCGTGGACGTCAACATCCAAGTCTTTAAATTCGCGCCCCGGCACACCTTTGACCTGATGCAGAGTATACGTGCCGTAGGGCAGGTCTTTGGTGGTCGCCTTGCCGTCCGCCCCGGTCACAAGATAATCTCGTTCTGTGTCTTTTGCGTTGGCATAGCTACCGGCAGATTTGAGGTACACTTGGTATTCAGCGCCCTGCTCAAGCTGTGCATCCGCACCGAGCATTTCAATCTGCTTGGTGATCTGGATGCGTCCTTTAAAGACATCTTCGGTAAAATCTTCGGGTTCCATTTCGTATACGGCAGAAGTGACTTTGTCCGAAGTAACGTTGTACGTATGCACCGTAGAATCAAGCTTGTAGCCGACCGGAGCTGAGATTTCCTGAATTTTTATCTCGCCCAAAGGCACGTTGGTAAAATAGAGAATTCCTGAACTATTGGTCGTTTTTTGAACGGTTTTATCTACACCGTTTTCTTTATACGTAATTGCGTATACAGCACCCGCAAGTGATGCGTTACCAACAGCTACATTTGTGTTAGTTCCAGAATCTTTCTTTTTTACCATGATCTTGACATATTGTGGGTCATCCACAACATCCATTGTTGCCGAGTTGTAAGCAAGATAGAACGAATGTGGCGTCGTATCTTTTACATATCCGGGAGGCGGAGTTCGTTCCAAAATTGTATATGTTCGATTTGGGTATAATTTGCGGCTTAACGTCGCAACGCCCGCCGAGTTAGTTGTGAATGATGCAACCGGCGTACCCGTAGCAGAATTACCTTCGTACACATCGTACACAGCTCCGGCAAGACTGTAATTGCTGTTACCTGCCGTGATCGACGTGTTAGCGCTCGTTTTGGTTAGTGTCACCGTCTTAATCAAAGGCACATCGCTGACATTCAGAGTTGCGTCAGCATTGTTGATCCTAACGGTATGCCTTGTCGTGTCCAAGGCATACCCCGGAGGCGCTTTGAATTCCACGGCGGTATATGTGCCGTTTTTGAGCTTCACGTTTGAAGAACCCTTGCCCGACGAATTGGTGGTAATGGATGCAACTTCCGTGCCGGAACTATTATAGATTTTATACACTGCTCCGGCGAGGCTATACCCACTGTCGCCGTTTGTGATTGAGACATTGGCACTCGTCTTTGTGAGGTTGATATTGTACTCATAGATAATCGGTGTATCGGAGACATTGAGTGTCTTATTACCGTCCATCGTTACTGTATGAGTTTCATTATCAACGGAGAATCCTTTCGGTGCGGTCTTCTCCTTTACGCTCACTGTTCCCGCAGGCACAACAAGACTCGCCGATCCTGACGAGTTAGTTGTAAGCGTACCAAGTAATGCATTCGATGTTACTGTTGGAGTATAAATAGTTTGCGTAGTTTTATTCGTAAGATATGTCGATGAAGCATATCCTGTATAGGTCGTACCGTTTGAATGGGTATATTCAACCCTATACCACGATCCTGATGTGCTAAGATACCTTACGCTTGCTCCATTGGTCATGGTTATCAACACAGAACTGCTTGTATTGGCAGAGCTACGCAAATTAAGGCCACCACTTGCATTTACGGTGTAATACGTGACTGTTGAGGTTGTATAAGTGGTTTTGTTACCGTAAACTTCGTACACTGCACCAGACAAGCTGTAATTGCTGTTATTGTTTGTCAACGAGGGATTAGAGCTTGTCTTATTGAGCGTCAGTGTATATTCAGACGGTGCGTACTTAATAACCACGTAATAAGAAGGGCTGGTCTTAGGTGTTATGGTCGAAATATGGTTATTGGAACCAAAACTATGCCACATATTATCTTCGCTGGAGGAGTTTCCCCAGAAAAAGCCAATATGCGTATCTCGGTCACTGGCCGATGCTGTTGTCGGCAACATTAAAATAATGTCACCTTTTTCAAGCACACCAGACGAAAGCATATCGCTCTTTGACTGGAATGCATATGACTTAAGATCACCGTTTGCAATCCAGAAGCAATAGTTTGATGCACCTGCCAAAAGGTTTCGGCTTTTATACGAGCTGTACCAATCTGCAGAACGACCACCGACCGCCTTAGTCATAAGCCCCTGAACCGAGCTCGCAGGCAACGCAGTATGATTATTCAAGTCAGACGTACCCGCATTTAACCCCAATTTACAAAGCACATAGCTGACAAAGCCCGCACAGTTTAACCCGGCGCTTCCGTAATTGTAGCTCGTATCGCCGTTTGGAGACTGGCTATCCCCGCCTACATATGTAGTACCCAAATAGTAGTTATCACTTTGATGCGAAGTAAGTTCAGCTACAACTTTGTCTCTTGTTACTCCGTAATCAGATATTGTTTTCGTCCCATTAGGTCGATTAAGATACTGATTGACCCAACTCCATGTGTAATCATCCAGTAGCGTGGATACTCCGTATTCTAATACCGGTTCAGGGTTTTCCTTTTTACCAGTCTCACTCATGACCTCAAAGTGCAAATGTGGGCCAGTAGAATTGCCAGTGCTGCCGACGCGCCCGATGCGCTGCCCACGCACGACTTTTTCTCCTTGCTGCACGTTAATTTCAGATAGATGTGCATACAGTGTGGTATTTCCATCTGGATGTTCAATCTGAATCATGTGCCCGTAGCTCATCATGCCGGTGGTGTCATACGATCCGTCCCAAATCTGCACATAAGTTACAGTGCCTTCTTCGGCTGCCACCACAGCAGAACCAGTAACAGCAGCTATATCCCAAGCTTTGTGTTGCTCACTGTATTCCTGCGTAATTTCGTCGCCGTCGGGAACTGGGAACAGGTAAAGTCCGCCGGTCTCATAGTCCGTTAAGACCTCGTGCTCAAGCTTTATTGGGTTTGTAACCGGCTGCGGTGACGGCGTAGGCGTCGGCTTTGCAGCAGGTGACGCACTCGGTACAGCACTGGGCTCCGGCGTACTCGTGGGCACTGCTGTCGGCGTTGCAGTAACTCCGGGTGTAGCCGTGGGAACTGCGGTAGGTTCTGCCGTCGGGGCCGGTGTAGCGGTACTTTCCGGCGTAGGCGTTGGCTCCTGCGTCGGCTCTGCGGTTGGCTCTGCGGTAGGCTCCGGTGTCGCTTCAATATCTGCCGGAGGATCTTCTGAAATTTCTTCCTGCCCGGTATCTACATCAAAAGAGACTTCAAAGTTCGGACTTTCCACAGGCACGTCGGCTTCATCCGCCAGAGCACTTAACGGCAGTGACATCGCAAGGATCAACGCCGCAAGCGCTCCGGCCAAAATCCGTTTTGCTTTCTTCATTTTTTGCCATTCCTTTCGTTAGATTTTTATATGAAAAAAGCCGCACTCAAAAAGTACGGCTTGAATTTTCGCAGTAAAAAGCATCCGTAAAAAACGGATGCTTCATGCTGCAATATTCAATTTTTATTTGTATTCCCAGTGACCTTGTTCTTCTTGCGCAGGTTCATCAACTACCCAATGCTGACCTGTTTTTACCCAATAAGACTCTCCCGGTACCTCAGTATAACTTCCCATTGAATGTTTTCCTGCTTCGACAAGAGGGATTACATGTTCATAGAAGGCATCTGTTGTCGGAAAAGTCTCTTTACACTCATTACATCTATACACTACATCACTCCACCAATATCCATCTTCTTCCCAATGACCAACCTCTTCTTTTGCCGGAACATCTACAACCCAAACTTTTTCCTTAGGCTTCGGCGTCGCGGTAGGCACGGCTGTTGGCGCTGCGGTAGGAGCTGCCGTAGGCTTGGCCGTCGGAGCGGTGGTCGGTTTGGCCGTCGGAGCGGTGGTCGGTTTGGCTGTTGCAGCAGGCTTCGGCGTCGCAGTTGCAGACGGTTTAGAGGTAGGCTTTGCTGTCGGTGCAGCGGTCGGCTTTACGGTAGGCTTCGGCGTTGCAGTGGCCGAGGGTTTTGCCGTCGCGCTGCTGCCGGAAGACGGTTTGCTCACAGTATTGTTGCCGGAGCTGGGATTCGCTGTCGCTGACGGTTTTGCGGTTGCACTCGGCTTCGATACTGTGCTACCAGTAGAACTTGAAGACGACGGCTTACTCGTTGTGCTGTTTTCCGTTTTAGACGAGGCAGACGAGCTGCTTCCCTTCGAGCTCTCGGTTTTGCTGCTTTCCGTTTTTGCGCCCGGCGTCGCCGTGGGTTTTGCACTCGCGGTGCTCGAGCTTGCGGCTGGTTTGCTACTCGCATCGTTCTTTTCCGATACCGTGCTGCTTACCGCACTGGATGTGGAGCTCTCCGTTACGACGCTTTCGGTATTGCTGCCCGCACACGCCGCAAGCGATACCGTAAGCGCCGCCGCCATCAATATTGCTGTGATCTTTTTCTTCATAGTCGTTCACTCCTCATATAGAATATTATAATAGCTTTTTAATTTGATTTCAATGAGAAAAGGAAAAAACGGAAGTACTTCCGGTTTTACAGCTTGATTTCAAATTCTTCTTCAATTTTTGGACTGTGGTGCTGTTCATGGTTCATGGTTAGCGCCAAACCTTCAAGACGTTCGATACGTTGGTCTAATGCGCTCGAAAGACAAACACAGCGTTCGGAGTCGAGGTAGGGGGACTCTGCGAAGATTTCGCACACACGGTTTCCAAAGTGCTGTAACGCTTCAAAGTTAACCCAATCGAAAGACGATACGAGTTTAAGTTGTTCCTCATGCGTTTCTTTGAACGGCTTTGAAGGCAAATCAGAGGCCAGCGGACGGATGAGTTTGGTCGGTGTATTACACCAAAGAGATGTACCGGAGTCGTAGATCGGCGCAGAACCGATCCACTCTAAGGAGTTGGCGTTTCTAATCGCACCGAAGTTATTATAGTGACGGTCAGTATTGGCGAGTAAATAATCGATGACAATCATTTGATCTACGGCTTGCTGTGCATTAGAGATGCCAAAGGCGGCACAGCAGTTAAGGTAATGCTGATATGTCGTGAGGTGATTTGCTTTCTTTTGAGACTTCATGATGTAGTCAGCAGAGATAAGTTCTGTGTCCGCATCGATAAAGTCTTCGCAAACGCTGTAAGGATAATCGCCCTGCATAATGATCCGATAGGGAACATGAGGGATGTTGAGCTTTTCCATCAGCTCAGAAGCAATAACTTCATTGTATGGTTCCTGTTGGGTCACGCCACTGCCGCCTTTAATGAGGCAGCGCTTGCCGTCGATGATTGTCCACTTTTTGCGTAGCCAACCATCGGAGGTGTTGTCCGGGGACATCAAATCGATTTTCGCACTGGAGCTGTGACCGCCAAAAAGAATGTCACCGATGTCACGGGAAAAATCATTTGTGAAAAAATTGATCTCAGCCCATTCCAACGAGGAACCTTTCTCCTTGATCCAATACTGATCCGAAAGGCTAAGTCCGTAGCTTTTATCGATAAGCTCTTGCGTGCTGCCGATACGCAGAATAGCGAGCGCTTGTTGGATGCCTTGACGGCTTGCCGGAATGGAACGCCCATACCACCATTTGTTGAGTGCCTTGCGGTCGAGAATGTCGTTCTTGTACGCAATGCCGATTGGAATGTGCGCAGCATTATGCACGTCATCCACACGAGTAATCGCGCCGGACGCATCGTCCAGTTCAATATCGACTACGGGTATTTCTTTGTGCATCAATGTGTAGTGCATGGCGACACCTCCTTATTCCTAAAGCGTTGCTTATAGATACATTCCAAAATCTTGTTCATTTTCGTGTTTGTGATATTGGCTTTGTTCATGCTGCTGATTTAGCTGTGCATTTAAATTTTGAATTTGCTCTTTGAGTTCCATATTTTCTTTCTCTAAATGCACAATTCTTTCTTGTTGCTTTACCATGATGTCGGAAAAAGCGCGTAAACTCTCAATATGTTTATCGATTTCTTTTTCTGCGTTGGTCAATATATGCTCGCGATTTTCTTTAGCGGCTTTTTCCATACGTAGATGCTGTAAGGTCTCGCCCGTAAGCACTTTTAATTCTCGATGGTCTTTTGAAACTAAATTAAGCAAAACTTCGTTATTTGGATTAAGAGCACCCATTACAGCGTTATGATTTGTAGTTTCGTAGCCTAATCGATCATTTAAGAGCTTTTCAATTTTTTCATATGTTTTTTCAGGAATTTTGTGTAAGAATGCAAAATACGAAATCGAGGTAAAAACAAGAGAAGAAATAGCACCAGTTATTAAGCTAATTAGAATCTCTTGAAAAATATCGTTCAAAAGAAAACCTCCCAGTGAAAAGAAAAAGATAGAATATAGAATGGTTATTGCCCACAAAGTGGCCGTAATACCTTCCAACACTCGAGTCAATTTTTCCATGTTCTAATTTTTCACCTCCATTATACAGTGTTCGTGAAATCATTTCAAGGCTTTATTCCTCACTGCCCTGCATTGTATCGAACAGAGAAATGCGGCCGGTGGAACGTTTTACGGCTGCAACAGCTTTGCTGCGCATTTTATCGTACTCATCTTTCGATAGTTCGTATTCGAATGCGACGATACGTGTTAGCATGTTTGTTTCAACAGCTTGTTTAAAGAGCTGCGAAGATATGCGGTCTGTTGCCCTCTGCACAATCGCCTCGACTTGTCTGCCGTAGATGCCGCAAAGGTAGTCTGTGTTCATTTGATTGCTCAAATAGGCGAAATAAAATTTCAAAGCTGCTTCAATTGCTTCGCTTCGTCCGTTTTGTGGATTGAGGTGCAAAAGATCAACAATAGCATCTAACATACGGACTTCATCATCTGCAAGGTACGTTGAGACCCTCTTTTTGTCAGTAGCCATTTTAAATTTATAGCATCTCCTTTTGCTTCAAATTTCAGTAGTACCACTAGTAGTACCACCGGAATTTGGCTTGAAATCTGAATATTTCGTTTGTTTTATGAAATAGTAGGCGGTAAGGTGGTACTACCGTTCAAAAAGTAGTACCACTTTTTAAAACCCGAAAACCCGCACACTGTGCGGGTTTGTGATGCAGTAGAAACACGAAGTGGTACTACTGCTTTATCCTGCATTCTAAAAAGACACCGATTTGAGAGATTTTGGCGCGTTTTCGAGATGCGAAACAGTTTAAAAATATTACGACCAGAAACCACCGGGGTTTGAGATCGGATTTGACTTGGTTTCGGGCTCCGGTTCCGGCTGAAGCTGTGGGGCATTGTGGATAACCTTTTCTTCGGAAACCGGATCAGAAACGGTTGAAAGTGTTGTGCCTTCAATGTATTCCCGCACGGCTTTTGGAACGATTTTCTTGTACATTTTCTCGAAATACGCTACGAATTCTGCGTCAATATCGATGCCTTTTTGTGTTGAAAAGGTGTGCAGTGCATCGTATTTTCGCTCATCTAAATTGAGCTTTATGGTGAGTTTTTTCATTGTTTTTGACCTCTTTTTCTTCAAAAATTTTCGCCGTCGGCACGCTTCACGTGCCGATTATTAGTAAGGAAAGAATACCCACAAAATTGTGGATCACTCAAAGAATTGCAAAGGATCGAGCCTATTATCGTTGTATCTGATTTCGAAATGGAGATGATTTCCGGTCGAATCCCCGGTACTTCCGACGTAGCCGATGAGATCACCGGCAGATACAGATTCGCCGACTTTTGCAACGCGTTTTGTTTGGTGAGCATATAGGGTAGACCACCCGTTTCCGTGGTCGATTTTTACGAAATTGCCGTAGGAATCATGCCAAGTGCTCATCACAACTGTGCCGTCGGCCGCTGCATAAATCGGGGTCATTGCCGGTGCACCAATATCGATTGCACCGTGCGAATTTTCGTACATTCCGGTGACCGGATTGTACCGGGAACCGGAGCCGGAAGTGATGTAATCTTTACCGTAAGGAGCGGGGAGAGGCCACTCAAATTCACCCTTTCCCGCTACAATTCCGGCGGAGATTTCTTTAATTCTGCCGTTCTCCAGTGTTACCTTTTTAGTGCCGTATGGGTGTGTTCCGCCGGTCAAATATGTAATGCCAGGCAACTGCATCCAGTACGTCCAACTGCCCTCACTGAGCTGCGTTTTTACTACGCCGTCGTGGTTGCTTTTGGCCTCAATTACCTCACCGTTTCCTATATAAATACCGATGTGCCCGCTCATACAAACGGCCAAACCGGGTGTATCGGGGATAGAGGAAATCTCACCGAAAATGACAGCGCTGCGGAACATTCCGTCTGCGCCGACATCGCGAAAACCATTGGATTGGTAACGGATAATGCCGGTGTCTTCATCAATCCATTCATACGCTTTTATGAGCCCGATGCAGTCAAAAGCAGGCTTTCCGCCGTAGGTTTCGTAGATGAAATTGACCTCGCTGTTGGTCAGATTTGCATCGGAATCCGTGAAAAATCTGGACTGCTGCTGCTTAAGAAATGCCATGGTTACGTCTTGGCCGTAAGCGCCATAGATGTAGCCGGAACCGGCATCCAGAGCGTTTATTGCGAAGTTGGTGAGACCGATATTTGTTTTGCCGTCGCTGCTTTTTAAGTTACGGATCAGCGTAGAACGGTCGGCATAACCGGTGGGCATTTGCTCTGCAAGCCGTAGCAGTTGCGAGCGCATGTATGCGTTGATTTTGAGATCAAACGTGCGCTCGATTTTATCAAAAATTTCATCGGAATCGGTTAGCGGGGAGAGCTTATCATCTGAAACAAAGCAGTCAATCAGCTCATCGCTTTGGTTCTTTAATCGGTCGTTATCCGCAAAGATTTTGGCGTACACAGCATAGAGAAGCTTATCATTTATGCGTGCACCGGAGTCAAAAACAGCGCTGTATTCGTTCAGTTTTGCAGAGAAAAGCTGCGAGCAGTCGAAGCCTAAATCGGTAAAAGTCATTGCACCGCAGCTGCCGAGCAGTGCAGCGGAAATGATAAAAATAGAGATGCAGGCAATAATGATTTTTTGCCATGTTTTGGGGTCGGCTGCGACCAAAGCGAGCTTCGCAATTAAAACCGGGTTTGCCATTTTTCCTCCGAAAAACCGGAAGTACTTCCGGTTTTATAGCATTGTGATTTCAAATTCTTCATGCTGTTCTTGCCTGATTTCTGCACGATTTTGTGTTGCGATTTGCTCAAAATCGTGTATGATTTCTTCTTTTGTAAGCGTATTTTCAGAGCTTTGCTGAATGGATTTTTTCGAGATTTGACGCATCCATTCTGCGAATTTTGGAGAGAGTTCATTGATTTGTGCCACGGAAAAATCGTAATTACCTTGGTTCAGCATAGCACGGACAGTACGCACATTTTGCTGCAAGGCGGCGAATTGCTCACTTCTTTCGAGCGTGAGTTCATCGGTTTCACCGAGCTTTTCCGAAACGCTCTGTTCGATTTCGGAAAGCGTAACATGCAGATTTAAGTAAGGAATGAACTCGTTTAAGATGTATTCTTTTTCGTGTCTGTCCTGTAAAAGTGCATCGCTGCCGCCTATTTCTAACAAGTAATTTTCCCACTGAGGGTTCTCGTTGCACAGCGTATTTAGCCGCTTGATATGGTCGATCAGACTGCCTTCACCGGTGCCAAAACTCTGTCGGCCTTCATAGCTGCTCGGTTCTCCGTGCAGCATATAATCAATGCGAAAAGCTGCTTTGTGGTAGCAGTTCGGGTACTTCTGCTGCGCCTTATCGATTGCTTTAAAGAGTTCGTTTGCACGCGATAATCGCATGGTCTGGCCGTCGTGCAGACGCTTGCTTTCCGTCCATATAACGGTTACGGTCGGCTCCTTTTTCATAGCCTGTTCACGCTTCAGTTCAGCAGCTTTTTGGGAAGAAATGATTTGCTGCGGTATTACGCCTGCGAGAGAAAGTTCCTGTTCCATTGCCTCAATATGCTGCTGAAATTTTTCGCGAACCGGTGCCAAAAGTGCATCGATTTTTACTTCCGGCTGTGCCTTAAGCAGCTCTTGGTAGCAGGCTGCAAGGTGGCTTTTTCGGGCGTCACTGGGCTCAATTCCGAACGTTTTTCCAAACATAATAGAGAGACCGTCG
>OGDF01005090.1_pt1 | contig 14231 bp, 12 predicted proteins | sample 1570141 | NCBI WGS metagenome assembly OGDF01 (sample SAMEA4370581, study PRJEB24528) | human gut metagenome | reverse complement strand
ACGCTCATCCAGAAAGCGCACCCAGCGGTAGCAGTCTTCCCGGTCCAGGATGCCGAAGCCGATGTAACGGCCGTCGCTTTCCCCGTGGGCCCGGTTGTCCACCAGAAGCACGTTGTAACCGGCTTCCAGATAGAAACGCGCAATGGCTGCATATTCTCTCCGGCGGTTGCAGCGGTAGCCGTGGACCAGAAGCACCGTGGAATCCGGCTCGCCCTCGCCTTCGAAAAACTCACCTCTCAGGGTCAGGCCATCAAAGGACTGAATCGAAACTTTCTCGCTTCCCTGCTCATTTAACCAGCAGTTGCTCTCCGTCCAGAGCTGTTTTCTCTCCGCTCCGTTCACCGCATCCGGGGCCACAATGATATCCGTCGGCTCCTGCTTTTTCCGCACGATGATGTTGTGGAAAACGGCTCCCGCACCGGTGAAAGCTGCCGCCGTCCCCGCTGCCAGAACGCCCAGTATGATGTTCTTTTTCTTCATATTCTATCACCTCATATCTCGGTAAAAGTATAACGCTGATGAATCCCGCTGACCATCAGGTCGAAGATCACCGAACCATCCTTTGCCACGGTTTTGTCATAGGTAATTTCCTGTCCGACGAATTTTTTCTTCACAAACTCGTCCAGATCGTCGGTCTTGATCTCCTCAAAAAAGGTATCTCTGTCCCTGTTGAGCGGACACTGGTTGATAATCTCCAGGATTGCTTCGTATTCTTTCATGCTCTCACCCCCGAAGTTTTAAGATCTCATCCAGAATCTTTCCGGCGGCCTCTTCCTTGGACATGAGGTCCAGAGAAATCTCCTCCTCCGGCGTGATCATTGTGATCACATTGGTGTCCGTACCGAAACCGGCACCGGCCTGTTTGAGGTTGTTGGCCACGATCATGTCAAGATTTTTCTTTTTGAGCTTCGCCCTGGAATTCTCCAGCATATGTTCCGTCTCCATGGAAAAGCCACAGAGGAACTGACCCTCTTTTTTGTGCTCGCCTAAGTATTTCAGGATATCGTCGGTCTTTTCCAGCTCCAGCGTCATGTGGTCGCCGCTTTTTTTCACCTTCTCGACGCTGACGGTCTGGGGACGGTAATCGGCCACGGCAGCTGCCTTGATGATAATATCCTGCTCAGGCGCGCGGCCCGTCACTTCCTCGAACATCTCTCTCGCACTCTCAATCGGCACGATGTTGACAAAGCGGGGCTTCTCAATGCTGGTCTGTCCGGTCACAAGCGTCACGTCCGCACCGCGGAGCATACAGTTTCTGGCTATGGCGTAGCCCATTTTTCCAGTGGAATGATTCGTGATGTAGCGAACCGGGTCCATGGCCTCCATCGTCGGCCCTGCCGTCACCAGAACTCTGAGGCCTTTCATGTCTTTTTCACAGGCGATCTCTTTTAAAATGTACTCCAGAAGCTCTTCCTCTTTCGGAAGCTTTCCGGCTCCCTCGTCGCGGCAGGCCAGGAAGCCCACGGCGGGCTGGATCACCTGATAATCGTTGAGGGTGAGTTTTTTCAGGTTGTCCTGAACGATGGAATTTTCAAACATCCGGGTGTTCATGGCCGGAGCAATGAGCTTGGGACAGGTGCAGGCGAGAGCCGTCGTGGTCAGCATGTCGTCGGCGATGCCGCCGGCCAGCTTTCCGATGACGTTGGCTGTCGCCGGAGCGATCATCATGACATCGGCCTTTTTCGCCAGAGCTACATGCTCCACGCTGTACTGAAAATTCCGGTCAAAGGTGTCCACCAGGCATTTATGGTTAGTCAGGGTCTCGAAAGTGATGGGATGAATGAAATTCGTGGCGTTTTTCGTCATGATCACATGAACGTCGGCGTGAAGCTTCACCAGCATACTGGCCAGGTTTGCCGCTTTATAGGCCGCGATGCTTCCCGTCACTCCCAGGACAACGGTTTTTCCTTTCAGCATATTTTTCTGTTCTCCTTCTATATAAAAAAGTCGCTTTGCTTTTAGTATAACATAATACGGGAAATATGACATGTTTTTTTGAAAGTGCGTTCTAATTTCCTTCTTGCAAAGGCAGTTTTCCTGTGCTATACTTTCCCGGTAATTGTATTGTATCCCTTAAGGGAATAATAACAAGGAGAAAATTGAATATGAAAACACAGACAAAAACAACGCAACTGACAATCCTCGGTCTTATGACTGCAGTGCTGCTTCTGATGGCGTACACGCCTCTGGGATATCTGAACATCGGTCCCCTGGCGATCACCTTCAATGTCATCCCGGTAGCGATCTGTGCCATCACGCTTGGTCCTGCAGGCGGAGCTGCGGCGGGCGCCGTTTTCGGCCTCACCAGTTTTCTGCAATGTATCGGTGTGGGCGGAACCAGTGCCATGGGGGCGGTCCTTTTTGAGATCAATCCGTTTTTCGCCTTCATCCAGCGCTTCGTTCCCCGTTTTCTGGACGGTCTGCTTCTGGGATACATTTTCCGTGCAGTGAGAAAAAGTGGCAATGTCTATGCAGCCTGCCTCGTCACCGGTTTTTGTTCCGCGTTTCTGAACACCGTGTTCTTTATGACTGCTCTGGTTGTACTTTTTGGCAACACAGATTATGTTCAGGGACTGATGGGCGGAAAAAATGTGATTGTCTTCATCTGCACCTTTGTTGGAATCAATGCCGTATGTGAAATGATCTCCTCCACGATCCTCACCGGAGCCATCGGAGCCGCTCTTTCCAAGGCAAGACTGATTCCCGCGCCGCAGAACAAAAAAGCGTTAGAATAAAGATAGAGGAGCCCTATGATTTTAGCGATTGATATCGGAAACACAAACATCGTCATCGGCTGTATCAAGGATGACAAGATTCTTTTTACCGAGAGAATGTCCACGGATTCCAACGAAACCGTTCTGGAATACGCCATCGGCTTCAAGACTGTTCTGGAGCTTTATCACATCCACACCAAAGATCTGACAGGCTCCATTATTTCTTCCGTTGTGCCTCCTGTAACCAACACCATCAAGGAAGCACTGTTCAAGATCACGCACCATCAGGCCATGGTGGTGGGCCCGGGCATCCGCACCGGCTTAAACATCCTGACGGACAACCCGGCAGTTACCGGTTCCGACCTCATCGTCGGCGCTGTAGCAGCCATCCATGAATATCCTGTTCCGCTGATCATCTTCGATTTTGGCACCGCCACGACGGCATCCGTTGTGGACCGCAAGAAAAATTACATCGGCGGCATGATCATCCCCGGCATCCGCGTCTCCCTGGACGGCCTGGCCAGCCACGCCTCCCAGTTAAGTCGCATCAGCCTGGATGCACCGAAGAAGATCATCGGAACCAACACCACCGACTGCATGAAGAGCGGTCTCCTTTACGGAAACGCCGCCATGCTCGACGGTATCGTGGACCGCATGGAAGAAGAACTTGGTGAACCGGCCACAGTCCTCGCCACCGGCGGTCTCGCGAGCCTCATCGTTCCCCTCTGCAAGAAGACCATCATCCTCGATGATAATCTCCTGCTCCGGGGACTGAATCTGATTTATAAGAAGAATCAGGAAAATAATCATTGAATGAAATAGAAAGCGGGGCTGTCGGTTAATACCACATTTCGGCATCTCCAGTAGTAATTGAAAGGATTCCTGTAAGAACGAGGTTTATTAGCCTTTTGCCTTGCGAGGAATCCTTTTTTATGAAAAATAAAATTTATTTTTGTAGCCATACTTTTGAGCAGGCTGTTTTTTCCGTTGTTTTGCGCTTTTCATGAGCCTGCAGCTTTATATCGCCCTCTATCCTTTTTTTCACAAAAAGTATGGGCAGAACCTATCAATCATCCTTTTCGCCTTCTTCTTTTACTTGTTTTATATACCAAAAATACAATATTACATATTTATTGCAGTTTTTTATTTTACATTATACCATTTTCTCTCGTCAGGAGCACTTTTTCATCTCTGCCTCCAACATAAAAAACGCCGCAGAATGGATTTTCGTGTCCGTTCTGCGGCGCTTTTGGTATTGGAAAATGAAACTGGTGGGGTGACATTCCCGCATCTCCTAACAATGGGCGACGGCTGCCCGTTCCGTCCTCAGATTTCATTTTTCAACATTAGCGATATTTATTTACAATCTCTTTCATCTTCGGCAGTTTCTCTTCCATATCCTTCACCAGCTTGAACTGGGTGCGGGCACGTTCGAGGTTGTGGTTTTCGCGGGCGGTCTTGAAGTAGTGGTCGCCTTCCAGATAGTCAGTGAGGAAACGCATGCCGCACTCGAAGGTCATCATCATGGCTCCGGTGGGCAGGTTGTCCAGCTCGATATCGGTAAGCGCTCCGCCACAGCCCTCGATAAAGCCTTTTACATACAGCTCGTAGAGCTCCAGGTCACACCAGATCTTGGAGAGATCCGGCTCGTCCTCGGCTCCTGTGCTGGCGCCGAAACGGATGGAATCACCGAAATCGTTCACAGCCAGGCCCGGCATAACGGTATCCAGGTCGATGACGCAGATGCCTTTTCCGGTGGCGTTGTCGATGAGAATATTGTTGAGCTTGGTGTCATTGTGGGTGACTCTGGTCGGAATCTTTCCTGCTGCTTCCAGATCACAGAGGGTGTGGGCAAAGGCCTCATGATCCAGAACAAACTGGATCTCCTCTTTTACAGAAGCGGCTCTTCCACAGACGTCGGCTGCCACAGCCTTCTGAAAGGTCTCAAAACGCTTTGCAGTATTGTGGAAATCCGGAATCGTCTCATGAAGAGATTTTGCCGGGAAATCTGCCAGCTGGCGCTGGAAGTGACCGAAGGAAACGGCACTCTCATAGAAGTCGGAGGGCTTCTCCACCTTATCGTAGCTTGTGGTTCCCTCTACGAAAAGGTACACTCTCCAGTACTGGCCCTCACCGTCCACATGGTAGGGCTTTCCGTCCTTTGCAGATACGACAGTCAGAGTCTCTCTCTCCGGGTCGCCGCCGTTCTCGATTGCTTTCTTTTTGATCCACTCGGTTACATGGACGATATTTTCCATGAGCTCTACCGGTTTTTCAAAAATATTCTTGTTCATTCTCTGAAGAATATAACGGCGCTGTCCCTTCTCTGTCTCGTAGGTCACACGGAAGGTATCATTGATATGACCGCTTCCGTACGGAGCCAGTTCCTTCAGTCCTGCTTCCGGCAGCTGAAAGGCTGTCAGAACTTCTGCTGTGATCTGTTCCTTGTTCACTTTATTACTCCTCCCAAAGTTTCTGAGGATATCTTCCCTCGTCTTTTAATTTCTGAATGGCTGCTACAACCACCGGTTTGTCCTCTTTATAGGTAACGCCGTACCATTTATCCTCAGATTTCAGCACCTCTACGGTAGCCTTATCCTCTGCCAGAAGCTCTCCTACCACGCTCGGAAGAAAGAACTCACATTTCATCGGATTCTTCGGAAGGTTCTCCTCCAGGAATTTCGGGAAACGGCTGCCGATCTCTTTCAGAATGCTGCTGGTGAAACCCCACATATTCATGGAAACAATACTGCCTGCCGGGATTGTGGTCCAGGTAGTGCCGTCGTCCTCGGTATATGCGGTCACATCGCCTCTCTTCTCAATATGGGTGCGCTCGCAGATACCTACCAGCTGATGATTCTCATCGGTCGTGCAGACGCCTCTTGCCACATGGCCATTCTCAGTCAGGGTGTTCTCCAGGATATAACCTACCATCGTGTAACGGTATTTATCGTCGTCCTCATGGGTGGAGAGATAATTATAAATCTCCTTGAAGGCATGAGGTCCGTAATAATCGTCGGCGTTGATCACGGCGAAGGGTCCGTCGATCTTGTCTCTGCAGCTTAAGATTGCATGAGCAGTTCCGAAGGGTTTCACACGGCCTTCGGGAACAGAAAAGCCCTTGGGCAGATCAGTGAGCTCCTGGAACGCATAGTCCACGTCCATGATCTTTGCCATACGGTCGCCGATGGACTCTTTGAAATCTTTCTCGTTTGCTTTTTTGATGATAAAGATTACTTTCTCAAATCCGGCCTGTTTTGCGTCATAAATGGAAAAGTCCATGATGATATGACCTTCTTTGTCTACCGGATCGATCTGTTTAAGGCCGCCGTAACGGCTTCCCATTCCAGCTGCCATGATTACCAGTACAGGTTTCTTACTCATCTTTATACTCTTCTTTCTGTCTTTTTTTTCGACTCCGAGCGGGCCATGATGGAGGCCGTATACTCAGAGGGTGTCATTCCCGTGATCTTCTTGAACTGACGGGAAAAATAATGGATGGAGGAATAACCGAGATACTCTGAGATCTGGGTGAAGTTCTGATTTTTCTCCCGAATCAGCTCCTTGGCATATTCCACTTTCATCTTGGTAAAAAAGTCGATTACTCCGCAGTTATGCTGCTCCCGGAAGATCTTCTGCAGCTGGGAACGGCCGATGAGGTTTTCCCGGCAGATATCCTCGATGGTCACATAACCGCAGATATGTGCTTTCAGATAGTCCATGATCTGAATATAAGCAGCGGAGCCGCCTCCGCCCGGAGCCCAGATCTCCTCCGCCGGTTTCACCGGGTTGGGAAGATTTCTCCGGATCATACTGAGAAGCAGAAGTTCCAGATCAAGCCGGATCAACTGCTCGGAGCCAAAGGGTGCATCCTTCTTTTTCTCCATTTTCTTGAGATAGGGATCATCCAGCGGGGACTCGATGCAGCGTCTCGCCTCGGAGATCATCTGTCCTAAGAGGCCTCGCTCGTACTCGCTGACTTCCAGAATACGGCCCTCGAAAAACTTCATGGCCGGGGAAGTGCAGGCAAAGGAAACCACCACCACGTTGGGGGCGCTGACTCCCGTTGCCGCCAGATTGTGGAACTCATTGGGCTTGTGGAAAATCACCTGGCCCGCCTTCAGGATATGGTCCAGAACCTTGATTTCGCCCTTGTCCACGCACTGGAGCTCCCAGAAATCATGGGTTTCTCCCGAAAACTCAAAGTTTTTCATGTATTCAAAATAATGGATCGTATAAATTTTTCTGACTGTGATCTCGTCTTTCAGTATGATGCTTTCGTATTCCATGTATTTGCGCCTGCCTTTATCTTTTCAATCGGTTAACTACTGTCTTCTCCACTTATCATACCTGTTTCTTTTTCTACCTGTCAAGTGGGGATTCAAGCCATAAAGTCAGGCGATGTACTTTAGATAACTGTTCAGAGCCGCCTCCAAAATGCTACGCATTTCGTCGGTGTGGCGTACTCGCCAAATAGATTTCCATCTAAAAGTGTTCGTTCATGCAAGCATGACTCACACTTTCAGCTGAAAATCTGCCTGGCTCTGAACAGTTATCATTTTATCAAACGGTACCGGTACCCATGTTTCCGGCGGTAACGATGTTGCACCAGTTGTTCATATTGAAGGGCTGCTGCAGTCCTTCCGGTGCGCTGGGCTTGTAGGGAAGGCGCTCTTCCAGAAGCTCGGGGATCTCTGTGATCTCATCGGCAAGATATGCCAGAATCCGCTTCTGAGCGCTTACCAGTCTCGCATGGAGGCCGCCCAGACGGATGTCGATGGTCTCATAACCATTGGGTTTGCACTCATGGAACCAGATCTTCTCACGGAAATCGTGGTACTGTTCCAGATCCTCCAGGCATACAGGAATCTGCTCCTCAGCGATGCTGGTGAGCCAGTCTCTGTCTCCCTCGAGATAAGCTCTGCGGATGTCCAGACCGATACCAGCCTTCACTGCCAGAAACTCTGCCAGAGAACGGTAGCAGGCAAAGAGGTTTTTGGAAACGGTCACGCGCTCTTCCACAGCCCGAAGCTCTTTTGCCAGTTTGCCGTAATGGTCATAGAGGTCATATCCCTGATACTGACGGTCGAAGAGACCCAGCAGCGGATCCTGATAGAACAGGTGCTTGGACGGGTTAACTGCCGCAATATTCAGCGGATCGCAGCCCGGCAGGCAGTCCAGTTTGGTGAGGAGCATCCACTCTTCCATGGAAGCTTCTTGGAACAGGTGAAGTTTCTCGTCGATAGCAGCGTCCTCCGGCTCCTCGGTGAAACCTTCCTCAGCGAAAAGGATCAGCGGAAGCAGACCTGCTGCGAAAGGAGTCTCGGTACCGTCATCCATCCAGAGAGTCATAAACGCATTGCGGACCTTCTGCTGTTTCATGACGCGCATACCTATCCTGGTGCTATCGAAAGCTTTTCCGTAATCGGGAACCAGGCCGTTCCAGGTCCAGCCGCCGCCTGCAAAATATACTTTATTGGAGAGCTTTTTATGAAGGCTCAGCATTCTCTCGTAGGCCTTCGGATCATGGTTGTAGTAATCCCAGTAAACCATGGTCAGGTTATCGCCGGGTTTATCCTTCTCTTCCCATTCGTAATCTTCCGGAACGCTGTAGTAGGAGCCGTCCTTGGATGCCAGGTTGAAGAACATATCGCTCCACATCATGGGCTCCAGACCGTATTTTCTGCAAAGCTCCTCTACTTTTTCCAGGTGACGTTTCATGATGGAAAGACGGTTGGTAAAGCCGTGTTTTTTCAGATACTCGCCAAGACCCAGGCCGTGAGCCTCGTCCATGCCAAGATGTACTTTCTTTGTGCGGACACACTCGGAGAAGTTTTTCAGCATGCTCTCGATGAGGGCATAGGTCTTCTCTTCCTCGGGAAGCAGGTTGTCTCTGTTGTCCTGCAGACCGTTGCTGATCGGCCAGCGAAGGAAGGTGCTCAGATGTGCCAGAGTCTGGATGCAGGGAACCAGGCAAATGCCGAAGAGCTCGCCGTAAGCATCGCACTCTTTCAGCTCCTCTTTGGAAAATCTTCCGCGGAAAGCGCCGAAATACGGATATTCCGGAAGCTCGTAGGTATCCTCGGTGTAAAGGAAGATCTCGTTCATACCCAGGAGAGCCATGGTGCGGATCATGCGTTTCAGCATATCCGGTGTCGGAACACCGTTTCTGGAGCAGTCCGGCATAGCGCCCAGGCAGTCCACATAAACGGTCTCCTCTTTCACGAAATCGGCATCCTCAAGATGACTGAAGAGATGGCCGATGCCGCGGAAGAAATGAGCCTTCTCTTTGCAGGAGATGGTCACATCCTGTCCTTTTTTCTCAACTTTTAATTTATTCTCGTCTGTAAATACCGGTGTGATGGAAATTTCGCCCTCACCGTATGCATGTCCGTGCTCTTCCAGCAGGATCGTAAGACCTTTTTCCAGTGTCTCCTGCTCTTTTGTCAGTACAAAGTTCATAAATTTCCTCCTTACATCAATTCTGTATTTTGTAACTTTAGTATAAACGTATTCTTTTAGAAAAGCTATAGGACAATCAGCTCTTCTTTTTGCTTTTTTTGCACAAATTCAATGCTTTACGGCGCAATGTTTTCCATATATAATAGTTCGAGAACTACCAGAAAAAGGAGAACTTATGAGTATTTTAAATGTGGAACATCTGACCCATGGCTTCGGCGACCGGGCCATTTTTAATGACGTATCCTTCCGCCTCCTGAAAGGCGAGCATATCGGCCTTGTGGGCGCTAACGGCGAAGGAAAGTCTACCTTTATGAACATTGTCACCGGCAAGCTCATGCCCGACGAGGGAAAAGTCGAGTGGGCAAAAAACGTCCGCGCCGGCTATCTCGACCAGCATGCGGTCCTGGAAAAAGGCATGACCATTCAGGATGTCCTCAAATCCGCCTTCGATCCCCTTTTAAAAAAGGAAGAGCGGATGAATGAGATCTGCGACCACCTGGGCGAGGCCGACGAGAACGAGATGGAAGTCCTTATGGAAGAACTTGGAACGATCCAGGATGAGCTGACGCTCCACGATTTCTACACCATCGACGCGAAAGTGGAGGAAGTGGCCCGGGCCTTAGGCCTTCTGGATCTTGGTCTTGACCGGGATGTGACCGATTTAAGCGGCGGCCAGCGTACCAAAGTCCTGCTCGCCAAGCTTCTGCTGGAAAAACCGGATATACTCCTGCTCGACGAGCCCACCAACTACCTCGACGAGGAGCACATCGCCTGGCTGAAACGCTATCTTCTGGACTACGAAAACGCTTTTATCCTGATTTCCCACGATATTCCTTTCTTAAATGAAGTGGTCAACATCATCTATCACATGGAAAATCAGGAGCTGAACCGCTATGTCGGCGATTACGACCACTTCCAGGAGGTCTACGCCGTAAAAAAATCCCAGCTGGAGGCTGCCTACCGCCGTCAGCAACAGGAAATCAGCGAGCTCAAGGATTTCGTGGCCCGCAATAAGGCCCGGGTCTCCACCCGAAACATGGACGTCATCGAGCTGGCCGCCGAGAAGCCAAAGCCCGAGTTTCATTTCCGCTACGGCCGTACGCCAGGCAGGATGCTTTTCGAAACCCACGATCTTGTCACCGGTTATGACGAGCCTCTCTCCAAACCGTTGAACCTTTCCATGGAGCGCGGCCAGAAGATCGCCATCACCGGAACCAACGGTATCGGAAAAACCACTCTCTTAAAGAGTATTATGGGCCTGATTCCTTCCCTCTCCGGCAGCTGCGAGCTGGGCGAAAATCTCCAGATCGGCTATTTCGAGCAGGAGGTCAGGGGCGACAACCGCACGACCTGTATTGAAGAACTCTGGCAGGATTTCCCCTCCTACACCCAGTATGAAATCCGCTCCGCCCTGGCAAAATGCGGTCTCACCACGAAACACATCGAGAGCCAGGTTCGCGTCTTAAGCGGAGGCGAGCAGGCAAAAGTGCGTCTCTGCAAACTCATCAACCGGGACACCAACGTACTGCTCCTGGACGAGCCCACCAACCACCTCGACGTGGATGCCAAGGATGCCCTCAAGAGCGCCCTCAAGGAATACAAGGGCAGCATCCTGCTGATCTGCCACGAGCCGGAATTTTATCAGGACGTGGTAAACGAAGTCTGGGATATGAGCCGCTGGACCACGAAGATTTTCTAAAAAGGAGGTCACCTTTATGAAAAAAACATGGAAAAAACTGATTTTCACCGCCCTTTTCTCCTCTCTCCTTCTGGAAAACCCGGCCCTTCCTTTGAAAGAAGCGGTGAGCCTTACCGCAGAAGCCGCTACCCCGGCCCTCTCCCTTTCCGCTTTCCGCCTGACCAGAGGCAAAACGCGGATCCTGCGGCTAAAGAACGCCTCCGGCACCGTCAGGTGGACCTCCTCCAATAAGGCGGTGGCCACCGTCACCTCCAAAGGCGTAGTAAAAGGCATCAAAGCAGGAAGCGCCTTCATCAAGGCCTATTACAAGGGAAAAACCTATAAATGTGCGGTCGTTGTGGAAGCCCCGAAACTATCCGCCTCCACGCTGACTCTGGAGACCGGAACCTACAGCCAGCTGACACTGAAAAACACCAAACAGAGCATCGTCTGGAAAAGCAGCAATTCCAGTGTCGCTTCCGTTTCCTCCAGCGGCTATGTCGCTGCCAGAAAAGCCGGTACCGCAAAAATCTCGGCCGTTTCCGGCGGTGTCACCTATACCTGCACCATCACGGTCAAAAAGGCCTCCTACACGCCTTCCCAGACCGTTGTCAAGATAAATTACCAGAAGGTCGTAAACTACATCAAAACCAACGGCGCCACAAACGCCGACGGCGATCCCTATATCCAGCTGAAAGACAGTAAAGAACAGAACATTTACTCCATCGTCTATGACCGTTCGAAAAAACAGCTCCGTTTCATCACGGTTTTCTCCGATGACGGCGCCCTGGCGACCCTGGATATGTATGTCAACACGCCGAAAAGCAGCCGGATTTCGGCGGAATTTAACATGATCTACGAGGAAAGCAGCACGACTCCCATCGCCGCCCAGGCCCGCGCAAGCTTCCTCGCCTCCTCCGTCACCCGGACCGGAACCATCTCTTTCACCGTGACCGAGAGGGCCAACATCGACAGGGCAGATGCCGTTTCCATCGCCCAGGATGCCGCAAGAACCGGTTTTACAGGCTGGAATCTGCTTCTCCACAAGCGTCTCGGCCTGAGCCTGAAGTATCTGGGCTTTACTTCATGGAAGTAAAGTTTTTCACAGAATTTTCAAATTTTCGCCACAAAGCAGACACAGGGAGACGATAGAATAAGAATCAAGAAAAGCAAACAAAAGCTTTTCCATATAGATTCTCTTTTTCATATTTCGAGCCGAAGGTTCCAGCAGACCTTCGGCCCTCCTTTTTTTACGCACCTTTCTACGGTTGACTGACCATCTGATTTGAGATATAATTTTTCCAGAGCATCCGGAATTTTCCGGAATTTTTACAAGAAGAGAGGAACTATTTTATGAAAAAAGTAATCTTAACCGGAGACCGTCCCACCGGCCGCCTTCATGTAGGCCATTATGTGGGTTCTCTTTCTGAACGTGTAAAACTCCAGAACTCCGGTCAGTACGATGAGATCTACATTATGATCGCAGATGCCCAGGCGCTCACCGACAATGCGGAGCACCCCGAGAAAGTCCGCCAGAATATTATCCAGGTGGCTCTCGATTACCTGGCCTGCGGTATTGATCCCGATAAATCCACGATCTTTATCCAGTCCATGGTTCCCGAGCTTACCGAGCTCACCTTCTATTACATGAATCTCGTGACCGTTTCACGCGTACAGAGAAACCCCACGGTAAAGGCGGAGATCGTACAGCGTAATTTCGAAGCCAGCATTCCCGTCGGCTTCTTCTGCTACCCCATCAGCCAGGCTGCTGATATCACCGCTTTCGGCGCTACCCATGTACCCGTAGGCGAGGACCAGATGCCCATGCTGGAGCAGTGTAAAGAGATCGTTCACAAGTTCAACACCGTATACGGCGAGACCCTGACCGATCCCCAGATCGTCCTTCCCTCCAACAAGGCGTGCCTGCGTCTCCCTGGTATCGACGGTAAGGCAAAGATGAGCAAATCCCTGGGAAACTGCATCTACCTCTCCGATGAAGCCGATGTGGTGAAGAAGAAAATCATGTCCATGTTCACCGACCCGAACCATCTTCGCGTCGAGGATCCCGGAAAAGTGGACGGCAACCCGGTATTCATTTATCTGGAAGCCTTCTCCCGTCCGGAGCACTTCGAGGAGTTCCTGCCGGATTACAAGAACCTGGAAGAGCTGGAAGACCACTACCGCCGCGGCGGCCTGGGCGATGTGAAGGTAAAGAAATTCCTTAACAACGTCATGCAGGCAGAACTGACTCCGATCCGCGAGCGCAGAAAAGAGTGGGAAGCAAGGATTCCGGATGTCTACGATATCCTGAAAGCCGGAAGCGCCGTTGCCGAAAAGAGAGCCGCCGAGACCATGACGGCTGTGAAAAAAGCCATGCAGATCGATTACTTTGGCTGATCTTTCAGATGAAACAATTACACCCGGTCATTATGACCGGGTGCTTTTTTATTCTGTGATTTCTGTATTTTCTGTTGTACCGACGCCGTCGGGCTTCTTTTTGGACCACTCCACATATTCTTCCACATTATCAAGCGTGACCCGATAATAAGGCATGCGGACGTATTTTTCATCCTGAAGCGGAATGTCCTCCAGAGTGAGGCTGCTGTCGGGGTCTTTTTCTGAGAGAACGAAGGCCAGCTTCAGCATGGCTTCCGCCTGCCCCTCCTTGTCGTTATAGGCCGTTCCTGCCATCTCGCCGTTTTTGATGGCTCCGAGGCCCACGTCGGTTCCGTCGATCCCTACGATGATGGGCCACTCGTCTTTTGGCAGTTCCGAAACTTTCAGGGCATCGATGGCCCCCAGCGCCATATCGTCATTGTTGGCCAGAATGAGTTCGATGCGTTCCCCGTACTGTTCCAGGAGGGTGGTCATTTTTGTTTGGGCCTGAGCCCGCTTCCAGTTGGCGATCGCGTAGCCCAGTTTTTCGGCCTTCACGCCCTTTTCCACCAGGGTGTTGACGGAATATTCCGTACGCACAATCGCGTCCTGATGGCCGGCCTCCCCTTCCAACACCACATACTGACAGATGCCGTCGCCGTTCTTGTCATATTTCGGATCGCTCTGAAAGGTCTCCGCCGCCAGCTCCTCGGCGGCGTGTTCGCTGCCGGTGAGCCGCAGAGCGTAGCGGTACACCGTCTGATAGTGGCGGCGGTACAGCTGCTCCATATCCTGGGCCATGTCCTCCCTCCTTTCTGTTTATTAGACGCGCGGTGCAGCGGAATCTGACAGAAAATTTCAAAAAAAATCCCCTTATGCGGGGGCATAAGGGGATTTTGAGGGGTCAGGTATTCAGGAAGGGGTCGTCCAGTCGGCCCAGACGGCGCAGCATGGTCTTTTTCACGGCCTTGAAGATGTTCTCATACCCGGTGCAGCGGCAC
>OGDF01005069.1_pt1 | contig 14284 bp, 10 predicted proteins | sample 1570141 | NCBI WGS metagenome assembly OGDF01 (sample SAMEA4370581, study PRJEB24528) | human gut metagenome | reverse complement strand
GCCGCCGCGCGGAGATCGACGCATGGCAGCAGCAGATGCAGGAAGAGGCGCGGCAGAAGGCCGAGGCCGAGCGGCAGCGCATCGCGCAGCAAAAGGCATACGAGGCCGAGCAGCAGCGCATCGCGCAGCAAAAAGCCTACGAAGCCGAGCAGCAGCGCATCGCGCAGCAAAAGGCCTACGAAGCCGAGCAGCAGCGTGTCGCGCAGCAAAAGGCCTATGAAGAAGCACAGCGGCAGAAGGCGCAGGCGGAATATCAGCGGCAGTTGGCCGAATATGAGCGCCAAAAGGCGCAGTACGAGCAGGATATGGCGCGCTATCGGCAGGAAAAAGCGGCCTATGACGCGGAAATGGCGCGCCGCGCCGCGCAGAGCGACGAGGCGGCGCAGACCGACGCACAGACCGCCCCGCGCCGCCGCCGCGCGCCCCAGCAGAAGCCGAGAACATACAGCGATTATGTTTCCGGCGAAACGGTGGAGCAGCTGCCCGATCCGCCCCAATGGCCGCAGGTGCAGCAAGCCGCCGAGGCGGCGAAAAAGCCGAAGAAGGGGCTCGTGAGCCGCGTGGCGAAGATGATGGAGGAGGATGACGGCAACGAAATCGCCGGGATCAACGCCCTCCCGCCGCGCGTCAGCAAAGACGAGGCCTATCACCCGGCGAAGACCCCGCAGAAAAACGGAAAGCGCAAGCGCTGAGGTGCAGGAGCATGATGGACGCGCTATCCAATCTTTTACAAACGACAGCCGCCGCAGCGTCCGCAATTTTGATGGGCGTTTGCGGCGTTTGCCTATGTGTTCGACTGACCCGCGTGATGCGGGGGGAGGAAAGCGCCTCGGGGCTGGAGAATGAAACGGTTCGGGCGCTGCCGGACGGACGGGCCATGGCGCTGGCCGCGGCGGCGGCGGTGGCGACCCGCCTGATGCTCTACGCGCTGGCGTATGCCTTTTATAGGAAGGGCGGCGGGGCGGATTCGTTCGCGGATTCCTTCGAGGCGCTGTGGACGCACTGGGATGTGCGGCATTATCTGGGCATTGCGCGGGACGGCTATACGAACGTCGGCGACGCGCGGCTTCGGCTGGTGTTCTTTCCGCTGTACCCCGCGGTGACGCGCGCGTTTTCGGCCTTCACGGGCGGAAACCTGTTCGCGGCGGGGACGCTGGTTTCGCTGCTCTGCTCGGGGCTGTGCGCCGCGCTGCTCTACGATCTGGCGGCGATGCATCTGGACGGGCGCGGGGCGCGGCTGGCGGTCGCGTATTTTCTGCTCAGCCCGATGAGCGTGTTCCTCGCCTGTGCGTACACGGAGGCGCTGTTTATCAGCCTGACGCTGGCAACGGTCTGCCTGCTGCGGCGCGGTCATCCGTGGGGCGCGGCGCTGTGCGGCATGGCCAGCGCGCTGACGCGCATGCCGGGTGTGATTGTCTCCGGCCTGTTCATCATCGCGTTTTTGGCGCGCATCCCCCGCGAGGGGCTCCGAATGAAGGCGGTGCTGCGCTGTCTGGCGCAGGTGGGCATGGTATTCGGCGGCCTGTTCGTCTACTGGGGAATCAACTGGCTGGTGACGGGCGACCCGATGACCTACCTGATCTATCAGAAGGAGAACTGGTATCAGCAGCCCGGCTCGTTCTGGGCTTCGACGGCGAACACCGTCAGCTACCTGATTTCCACCTGCGGGGATGACGACTGGCTGTTCACTTGGGGCTTTCAGCTTCTGGCGATGGGGTATATCTACATCCTGCTGGCGGCGCGGCAGAAAAAGCTGCCGTTCGATCTGGCGGCGTACAGTTTTGTGTACGTGGCCGTCGTGCTGTCCCCGACGTGGCTGCTTTCCGGCGCACGGTATCTTTATGCGCTGGCGACGCTGCCGATCCTGCAGGCGCAGAGCCTGAAAAGCCGCGCGGCGCACGCCGTCGGGCTGTCGGTCTGCGCGGCGCTGCTGGTTGTGTTTACATGGGGGTATACGATCGCGGCGGCGGTGTTGTGAAGGGGAACTCCCTCAGTCGCGCGTTGCCGTGCATCTGACAAAAGACCTCCCTCTTTGAGGGAGGTGTCTGCCGGAAGGCAGACGGAAGGAGTCGTAACTCCCTCAGTCAGCTTCGCTGACAGACCTTCGGCATTTCGCATGCCTGTTTCCCGCACAGCGGGCGGCAAGCGAAATGCCCTCAAGGAGGGAGCTCCTTATTGCGTAATTAAGAAAGAGGAGCGCATTTGAGGGAAGAAGAGCGCATTGCTGTGCATCCGACAGAAGACCTCCCTCTTCGAGGGAGGTGTCTGCCGGAAGGCAGACGGAAGGAGTCGTAACTCCCTCGGTCGCGCTTTGACGCGCATCTGACAAAAGACCTCCCTCTTTGAGGGAGGTGTCTGCCGGATGGCAGACGGAAGGAGTACCGTGAACCGAAAAAAGATAATCCGCATCATTGTGGTCGTGCTGGCTGTCGCCGCGCTTTTGGCGGCGGGCGGCTGCGCGCTTTGGAAAAACGGATTTTTTGAAAAAATCAACTCGGTGGAGGCGCTACGCGAGGTGATCGCGGGCGCGGGCGTCTGGGCGGGCGCGGTGTATTTCGCGCTGCAAATGATGACGGTCATCGTCGCGCCGATTCCCAGCAACATTTCGATGATGGCGGGTGCGCTGGCGCTGGGCTTCTGGCCGGCGATGATTTTGGGCGTGCTGGCGGTGATCGCGGGGTCTGTGATCGTATTTTTGGCGGCGCGGGCGCTGGGGCGGAACGCGGTGCAGCGATTTCTGGACAAGGGCGTGATGGAAAAATACCTGCCGATCATCGAGGAAAAGCAGGATATGTTTTTATTTTTGACGATGCTCTTTCCGTTTTTCCCGGATGACGCGCTCTGCATGCTGGCGGGGCTGACGAAGATTCCGCTCGGGCGGTTTGTCGCGATCATGGCGCTGGCCAGACCGTGGGGGCTGATCGTCGCGGCGCTGCTGGGCAGCGGGGCGCTCAGCCTGCCGGTTTGGGCGTGGGCGGTCATCGGCGGCGCGGGGCTGCTGATTTTTGTGTTCGCCATGAAATACAGCGCGCAGATCGAGGAAGCGCTGCTCGGGCTTGTGCGGCGGATCGTGCCGAAAAGAAATCGCTCCGACAGAAATTGACAGCGACGGTTGGCAGGAAAAAAGAAGGCGCGCCGCGAAAAACAAGGGAATCACAGCCGATAAGGGGGAACTATCCGCATGATTTACGTTCAATACGACGAGGCTGTTCGCGAAATGGCGAAGGGGCTGACCCGATTCATGGGCGAGGAGGACGCGAAGCATTTTGCCGAAATCTTCGCGGGCAACTCGCTGGACGGCATTTACAGCCACGGCATGAACCGCTATCCGCGATACATCAGCGATATGGAGAGCGGGTTTTGCGACCCGAAGGTGACGAAGGCCGAGAAGGTCGGCGGCTTCGGCGCGCTGGAGGTCTATGACGCGCATTTCGGCGTCGGCCCGCTGATTGCGGAGCAGATGACGACGCGCGCCATCGAGCTGGCTAAGGCGCACGGCATTGCCTGCGTCGCGCTGCGCAACAACAGCCACTGGCTGCGCGCGGGTCGATACGGCCTGACGATGGCAGACGCGGGGCTGATGGGCATCTGCTTCACCAACACCTGCATGAACCTGACGGCGTGGGGCACGCTCGAGCCCTCCACCGGCAACAACCCGATCACCTTCGCCATCCCGCGCGAAAAGGGCAGTCTGGTGATGGATATGGCGGTGAGCCAGTACGCCTACGGCAAGCTGGAAATCATGGCGCAGGAGGGCAAGATGCTCGATACGCCCTGCGGCTACGACGCGGACGGCAACCCCACCTGCGATCCCCAGAAGATCTGCGAGAGCGGCCGGATGATGCCGATGGCGATGTGGAAGGGCAGCGCGCTGTCCATCATGCTGGATCTCTGCGCGTCGATGCTCTCCGCCGGGCGCACGAGCCGCATGATCGGCCTGATGAGCGACGGCGAAAAGGGCATGAGTCAGGTGTTCATCGCGATTCACCCGGCGGCGGTCGTGGATATGAAGGCCGTGGAGGCGCAGATGGAGGAGACCATCGCCTTCCTGCACAGCCTGCCGCCCATCGAGGGCGGCTGCGGCGTACACGCGCCGGGCGAGGGGCTTGACAGAACGCGCGCGAAGAACCGCGAGAACGGAATTCCAGTCACGGAGGAGACTTGGTGCAAAATTCTGGAACTCGGCAGGGTAAACGGGTAAAAATATGAATGCAAAAGCAGACAAAAAACCGTCGGCGTGATTGACAGAAAACAAAAAACAGTGTATAGTAATATTGTTTATCCAGCTCTGTCTGAAGAGCCGGATCGGAACGCGATATTTTGACGCAGAACGTGCTGCGGACGAAATATAATTTATTATCTGGGAGGATGTATCCATGAAGAAGCTTCTTTCCATGCTTCTGGCGGCGGCCATGCTCGTTTCTGCGAGCGCGATGGCGTTTGCCGAGGGCACGTCTGAGAAGGGAACCATCGTGTATGGTTCTTCCACCGAAATCGGCGGCGACTTTGCCCCCAACTCCTGGTGGACGAACAACGCGACCGACAAGATGATCCGTGATCTGACCAACGATTACGGCGTCACCGTCACCAATCAGGGCGGCGAGTATGTCGTGAACCCGACCATCGCCAAGAACATCGAGTCCGTCGTCAACCCGGATGGCAGCAAGACGTTCACCGTCACCATCAACGAGGGTCTGACCTACAACAACGGCGAAGAGATCAAGGCGGCCGACTTCCTGTGGGCCGAGGTCTTCGCCTGCTCCAAGGTCGCGATGGATACCGGCGCGAAGCTGACCGGCCACCTGACCTATGTCGGCGGCAAGGACTACTATGACGGCACGGCGACCGCGGTTTCCGGCCTCCGCCTGATCGACGATTACACCTTCTCCGTGACCATCCTCGCGGACAAGATCCCGTATTACTACGATCTGCGCTACATCCAGCTGCTGCCGTTCTCCCTCAAGTACTGGCTGGGCGAGGGCGTTGAGCTGAAGGACGACGGCGAGGGCTGCTACATCGCCGGCGACTTCACCAAGGAAGGCATCGAGAAGCAGCTCGAGTACGCCCGCTTCAACGCCGGTGAAGACCGCGTTTCCGCCGGCCCGTACAACCTTGTCGCGTTCGACAAGGGCTCCCTGCAGGCGACCCTGACCATCAACCCGAACTACGCGGGCAACTTCGAAGGCCAGAAGCCGAGCATCGAGAAGATCGTCGTCACCAAGACCGAAGACGCGACCTGGGCCGACGCGCTCAAGACCGGCGCCTTCAACTTCTACGACACCGTGACCGACGGCAACCAGATCAATACGGCGCTGGACATCATCGCCGAGGGCGGCTTTGACTACGTGCAGTTCGACCGTGCCGGCTACGGCATGCTGAACTTCCAGTGCGACTTCGGCCCGACCCAGTTCGAGGCTGTCCGTCACGCGGTTGCCCTGCTGCTGGATCGCAACGAGTTTGCGAACACCTTCTGCCAGGGCTGGGGCGGCGTTGTCAACGGCATGTACGGCACCGGCCTGTGGCAGTATCAGGAGGCCGAAGAGTGGCTGGAGATGACCCTCAATCCGTATTCCTACGATCCGGAAGCGGCCGTCGAAGAGCTGAAGGCTGACGGCTGGGTCTACAACGCCGACGGCAGCGACTATGTCGATGGCTCCGGCGAAATCCGCTACAAGAAGGTCACCGAGGTCGAGGCGGGCACCTACGCGCACAACGTCACCCTCGCCGACGGCACCATCCTGATGCCGCTGATCATCGAGTGGTCCTCTTCCGAGAACAACCCGGTTTCCGAGCTGCTCAACGTCATGCTTGCGCAGGGCACGCAGACCGCTGAGGCCGGCATGAAGATCAACCAGAACGTGATGACCTTCACCGAGCTGCTCAACTACTACTATCGCGACGCTTCCCAGGGCGACAAGTACGCCGTTCCGACCTACGGCATGTTCAACCTGGCCAGCAACTTCATCCCGGCCTACGACCAGTCCTACGAGTGGACGCTCGACCCGGACATGGTTGCGCAGGGCTACAACCTCAACCGTCTGTACAACGAGGCGATGGACGCGCTCACCATGAACATGGTTTACGGCGTGGATTCCAGCAACACGCAGCTTTACATGACCTACTGGAAGGGCTTCCAGATGCTGTGGAACGAGCTGCTCCCGCAGATCCCGCTCTACTCCAACATCTACATCACCGTCTATCCGGATTGGCTTGAGAACTACACGCAGGATTCCTTCTGGGAGTTCCAGCAGGCGATTCTCTACGCGACCGTTGCCGAGTAATTTTTGCTCAGTTCCGATCACAGAATTGGGGGCGGGCGTTCTGCCCGCCCCTTTTTTCCCTACTTTTTTGATTTTGAATGAAACGTCCTTTTGAAGGACAAGCGCCCTGCCCTTGAACACACAAAGGCGGGATGATTCAAGGGCAAAGCACTTGTCCTGCGGATGAAAATATAGATGTCGCGGGCAGGCCGAGCGGTCGTGCCCGTGCATGGCGGTATGAGCCGCACCACAAGAGAAAGAGAAAGAAAAAGAAAGAACACCATAGAGAGGATGGATGAGATGGGCAAATATGTTGCCAAGCGTATCGGATACATGGCGCTTGTGTTTCTCATCGTTTCGTTTTTAATGTATTCGCTGTACAACCTGATCCCGACGGACCCGGCGCGCGCTGAGCTGGAAGCCCAGAAGCAGAGCCTCAAACCGGCGGAGTATGAGCAGTTGTATCAGGAGCTGCGCGCGAAGATGGGTCTTGACGATCCGCTGGTCATTCGTTACATGCGCTGGATGGGGCTTTGGCCGGATGTTGGCGACAACAACGGCTTCAACGGCCTGCTTCAGGGCAACTTCGGCTATTCCCAGTTCTACAAGAAGGACGTGACCGAGGTGATCGTTGACCCGATGAAGAACACGATCTTCATCAACATCTTCTCAACGATTCTGGCGCTGGCGATCACGATTCCGCTGGGCATTTTCTGCGCGGTTCACAAGGGCAAAAAGGTGGATAACACCGTTCAGGTGGTGACGATGCTCGGCTACAGCCTGCCGATTTACATCATCGCCCTGATTTTCATGTTCTTCTTCTGCGTGCTCTGGCGCATCTTCCCGATTTCCGGCACGAAGACCGCGGGCGCGATTTACGCGACCAAGTGGGACGAGTTCATCGACATGCTCTACCACATCACCCTGCCGGTCATCGTTATGACCTTCGCGTCGCTGGGCGGCATGACCCGCTACGTCCGCAGCGCGATGATCGACGCGCTGAGCATGGACTACATCCGCACCGCGCGCGCAAAGGGTCTCAAGGAAAAGGTCGTCATCTATTCCCATGCGTGGCGCAACGCGCTGCTGCCGATCATCACCTCGATCATCGGCTGGTTCATCAGCATTTTCTCCGGCTCGGTCATCATCGAGAACACGTTCTCGCTGAACGGCATGGGCAAGCTCTATTGGGCGGGCCTGAGCAACCTTGACTTTGAGCTGGTGCTCGCGATTCAGATGTTCTATACCATCGTCGCCCTGATCGGCTCGCTGCTGATGGATATCAGCTACGGTCTGGTCGATCCGCGCGTGCGTGTGGACAAGTAAGGAGGAAGAACAATGAGCAACAAGAAAAAAGAATTCTTCCTCGTGCGCTGGTTCAAGCGCTGCTTCCTGCACGAGCGTCCCGAGCTCTCCACCGAGGAAGAGGAGAAGATTCAGCCCCCGATGCGCGCGATGGTGAGCAACTTCACCCATCGCCCGCTGGCCATGTTCGGCCTGATCGTGTTCCTCGCGATTTTCGTATTCGTGATGGTCGGTCCGCACATCTGGGTGCTCGATCTCTCCGAGCAGGACAGCACGCTGACCAACCTGCCGCCCTCGAGCAACATGATGCAGGTGCCGAAGGCGCTGCTGGATAACGGCGTGAAGGACATCTCCTCTGGCAACACCTACGGCGTCGGCATTGACAACAAGGGCGAGCTGTATACCTGGGGCCATACCCGCATCACCGATAAGATCGACGTGGCCGACATTCCGGACGAGGTGCGCAGCGCCGATCTGGTGCAGATTGCCGCCGGTACGGATCACGTCGTCGCGGTGGACACGGACGGCGAGGTCTACGTCTGGGGCAACACGCGCCTTCAGCAGGATAAATTCTCCAATGACATGAAGAAGGCCATGAAGGCCGGCGGCGCAGATTGGGACGTGGTGCAGCTCGAAGCGGGCAACCAGTTCTCCGCCATCGTCTGCTCGGACGGCAATCTCTACCTCTGGGGAAACGGCAACATGGCCGATATCAAGATCCGCAGCAAGTATCAGGGCAAGATCGCCAAGGTCGCGCTGACGGATAACGAGTATATCGCCCTGATGACCGACGGCACGGTGGCCTACACCGGCAACAAGGATAAAACCTCCCCGTTCGCCAAGATTCCGGCGGGGCTGAAGGGCAAGACCGTCGTGGATATCGCTTCCACGAGCAAATCCGTCGCGGCCGTGACCGAGGACGGCGAGGTCTATGTCTGGGGCAACGCCGTGAAGGGCGAGGCCAATGTGCCGGCACTTGAATCCAAGATCGTTCACCTCTACGGCGGCCGCTATCACTACACCGCGCTGCTGGAAAACGGCGATCTGGTTTCCTGGGGCAACAACAAATACGGCCAGATTGACGTGCCTGCCAAGGCGCAGAGCGCGGACAACATCGAAAAAATCTTCGTTTCCAGCTACCAGAACTACGCGCTGGCCAGCGACGGCACGATGTACACGTGGGGGCTCAAGGGCTTTGTGCTCGGCACGGACAGCCTCGGCCGCGACATGCTGACCCGTATCGTCAACGGCGGTCAGGTGACGATGACCGTCGGCGCGATTTCCGTCGTCATCGCGACGATTCTGGGCATCATCTTCGGCGGCGTCGCCGGTTACTTTGGCGGCCGGATTGATATCCTCATCATGCGTATCGCGGAGATCGTCGGCGGCCTGCCGTTCATCCCGTTCGCGATGATCCTCTCCGCCGTTATCGGCACGAAGCTCGATCCGACGCAGCGCATGTACCTGATTATGGTCGTGCTCGGCGTGCTGAGCTGGGTGCCGACCTGCCGCCTCGTGCGCGCGCAGATTCTGGCGCAGCGCGAGATGGAATACGTCACGGCGGCGAAGGCGATGGGTATTCGCGAGCACACGATCGTGTTCCGCCACATCCTGCCCAACGTCGTCAGCCTGCTGATCGTCTCCATGACGCTGGATTTCGCGACCTGCATGCTGACCGAATCCACGCTGTCCTACCTCGGCTTCGGTATTCCGCTGCCGACCCCGACGTGGGGCAACCTGCTCAACGGCGCGAACAACTCCATCGTCATCCAGCAGTACTGGTGGCAGTGGGTGTTCCCGGCCGCGATTTTCGGCATCTGCACCATCTGCATCAACCTGATCGGCGACGGTCTGCGCGACGCGCTGGACCCGAAGGCGCTCGAACGATAAGAAGGAGGGGAAGAATTTATGGCACTGCTTGAAATGCACGATCTGAAAACATTCTTCACCACCAAGCGCGGCGTCGTCAAGGCGGTGAACGGCGTATCCTACAAGGTGGAAGCGGGCAGGACGCTCGGCGTGGTCGGCGAATCCGGCTCGGGCAAGAGCGTCTCCGCGATGAGCATGCTCCAGCTTCTGGATGGCAACGGCTATATCGCCGGGGGCAGCATCATGTTTGACGGCCGGGATTTGACCAAGCTGTCGCTCTCCGAGATGCAGAAAATCCGCGGCAACGCGATTTCCGTCATCTTCCAGGAGCCGATGACCAGCCTCAACCCGGTGTTCACCATCGAGCGTCAGGTTTCCGAGCCGTTCATCATCCATCAGGGGCTGAGCAAGGAAGAGGCGCGCAAGAAGGTTGTCGAAATGCTGGCCGACGTCAAGATTCCGAACCCGGAGGTCGTGGCCAAGCAATACCCGCACCAGCTCTCCGGCGGCATGCGTCAGCGCGTGATGATCGCCATGGCGCTGGCCTGCAAGCCGAAGCTGCTGATCGCCGACGAGCCGACCACGGCGCTGGACGTGACGATTCAGGCGCAGATTTTGAAGCTGATGAACGACCTGAAGCGCGAGCACGGCACGTCCATCCTCTTCATCACCCACGACCTCGGCGTTATCGCGCAGATGGCGGACGACGTGGCCGTTATGTACTGCGGTCAGGTGGTGGAAATGGCCCCGGCGAAGACGCTCTTCACCGATTGCGAGTTTTCCCATCCGTATACCGAGGGGCTGATGGTCTCCATCCCGAGGCTGGATACGCCCGCCGGTGTGCGGCTTGAATCCATCCCCGGCTCGGTGCCGCACCCGCTCAATCTGCCGAAGGGCTGCAAATTCGCGCCCCGCTGCAAATACTGCCAGCAGCGCTGCCTCGAGGAAGAGCCGGAGCTGGTGAACGTGACGGAGGAGCAGCAGGTGCGCTGCTTCTACCCCAGAAAGGAGGAGCGCCGTGCAAACCTCAAATAACGAGGGGAAGAAGGTGCTGCTTCGCGTCAGCAACCTCAAGCAATACTTCCCGCTGAAGAAGAAGGGCCTTTACGTCAAGGCCAACGACGGCATTACGCTGGATATCTACGAGGGCGAGACCTTCGGTCTGGTCGGCGAGAGCGGCTGCGGCAAGTCCACGCTGGGCCGCACGCTGCTCCAGCTCTACCGCCAGACGGACGGCCGGACGATGTACTACGGCCGCACGCTGGATGATCTCGCGCCGGTTTACGTCAAAAAGACGCTGCAAACGCTCGAAAAGCGCCGCGAAAAGTGGCACGAGCTGAAAAAGCATCTGGCCAATGTGCAGAAGGAATACGACGCGCTGCCGGACGGCGAGGCGAAGTACAAGAAGCACAACGAGCTGGATAAGGCGGTCAAGGATAAGAACGACGCGCTGCTGGATATGGCGAACCTGATCGGCGGCTTTGTCTGCGTGAAGGACATTCAGGCGGTGCAGAAGCTGTTCCTGGAGGAATACCGCATTTCCAAGGAGCGCGTGAAGGAGATGAACCGCCGCGGCGCGGTGCAGCTCGATCTGGACGACCTGCTCTTTGACATCAAGAAGGCCGAGGAGAACGGCAAGAACACGAGCGGCCTCAAGAACAAGGAGGCCAAGCTGCGCGCCAGCCTCGCGAAGATCGACGAAAAGCTCGCCGAGCTTGCGCGCCGGATCGGCGACGTCCGCCGGCAGCTCGACGCCCAGCGGGCGCAGTACGCGGACGACGCGGAATTTGCGCGCTACGAGGCGCTGCGCGACGAGGGCATCGACCTTGCGCGCCTTGAATACGACGAGATCCGCCAGCTCCGCCGCGACCTGCAGCTCATCTTCCAGGATCCGTATTCCAGCCTGAACCCGCGCATGACGGTGGGCAACATCATCGGCGAGGGTCTGCTGGCGCACGGCTTCTTCAAGAAGAACGACGAGCGCATGCAGGAATACATCATCAAGACGATGGAAGACGCGGGCTTGGCGAGCTATTTCCTGCATCGCTTCCCGCATCAGTTCTCCGGCGGCCAGCGCCAGCGCATCGGCATTGCCCGCAGCCTGGCGGTGAAGCCGAAGTTCGTCGTTTGCGACGAGGCGGTTTCCGCGCTGGACGTGTCCATCCAGAGTCAGATCATCAACCTTCTGGCCGATTTGAAGGAACAGAGCAACCTGACCTACCTGTTCATCACGCACGACCTCTCCGTCGTCAAATACATCTCCGACCGCATCGGCGTGATGTATCTGGGCAACATGGTCGAGCTGGCGAACACGCAGGAGCTGTTTGACCATCCGCTGCACCCGTACACCGAGGCGCTGATGGCCGCGATTCCGACCACGGACGTGGAGGAGAACCGCGAGCTTCGGATTCTGGAAGGCGATATTCCCAGCCCGGTCAACCCGCCGCAGGGCTGCAAATTCCACACGCGCTGCGCGCACTGCACGGAAATCTGCAAGCATGCCGTGCCGGAGTGGAAGGAAATGGCGCCGGGTCACTTCGTCGCCTGCCACCATCCGCTTTCCGAAAAGGAATAAGCCATGGGGATGCCGTTTAAGGGGCGGTATGACCGCTTCCGCAAGCTGCAAAAGGAAAGAATGGGCGGGCGGACGGATGACCGCGCGCCCTGCGACGAGATGGAAAGGGGCGACGGACTGGCGATGCTGATCGCCGCCCTGATTACCATTGTGCCGGTCTGCCTCGTCATGCTGGCGATTTTGGCGCTGGCCGGATACTTTTTCATTGTCAGATAAGAAAAGCGAGTTCCTTTCGAAAGAAAGGGATTCGCTTTTTGACGCTTTCCGGCGGCCTTCGCAAGCGCCACCAAAGGCGTTACGCCTCCTTTACGGGCTTATAGCATAGATCGTGTTCGACGCAGGCCCACATATCCATCGCGGGCGTCCGGAGCTGAATCTCGACCGGAACGGAGGCATTCTGGCCGTTTAAGCAGACGGGCACGAGCATCACCAGATGCAGGCCGCGATAGCCGCTCTTCTTTGGCGCGGCGATGTAATCCCGCGCGCAGACAAACTGCCACGCGGTCGATGCGCGCAGGATATCCGCAAAATGATACACGGCCTCCACGCTGGAGAGCACGACGCGCAGACCGGCGACGTCGTGCAGGCTGGCCGCGCCCTGCGCGTTTTGCGGCAGGCCGCGGCGGAGCAGCTTTTCGCGGATGGACGCGGGCGATTTGAGCCGGAACGTCATCGAGCGGACAGCGAAGGGCGTGTGTTCCTCCTCAAGCTGCATCCGCGCCGCGCAGAGCGAGAGAAACGCGGTCTCCACCGCGGCCTTATAGGGCGCGTAAAACGAAAAATCAAAAGCGGCCTCCTTCGGCGCGCGCATCTGTTGTAGAGCTGAACGCTGCTGCAAGAAAAATCACCTCGAAACGAATCAAATGGGCGGGGCGCGCCCGCGCGATAAGGACAGTATATGCGTCGGTTGTTGCCGAAATACGGCGGGAGACGAACAAAAATGTGAGCGAAGGAAAAAACGGCGCTCCAAATCCATGGTATGCGCCGCGCAGGAGGAAAATGCCGCGTCGGGCGGTTTTTTCGCTGTACAGAACCGCTTTTTTTCAGTATAATAAGACGATGGAAACCAACGCGGGCGCTTCGCCCGAAGGAAGGAATAAGCTATGAACAAGAACTTTGCAGACGACGCGCTGCGCGGTTTGCTGGGGCGTCGCGTGCCCGCGTGGGCGCGCTGCGCGCTGGTGCTGCTCGCGACGGCGGTGTTCGCGGTCTTCGCTTACCACGCGCGCTACGCCAAGATCGACGAATTCACCGGCTTCCGCGCGGAGGAATTGATTCGGTTTACGACCGTCGTGCTGGCCGCGCTCTATGCGCTCACGGCAGCGGTGGCGCTGCACATCGGCAGAAGGCTGAATTTCGGCGCGCAGGCGCTGTTCTGCGTGGTGATCGGCGCGATTCTGCTGGCGAAGGTTTCGCTGTTTGACTATGTGAGCGACGATTACGACATCTTCCTGAGCGGCTGGATCTACAGCTACTCCCAGATGGGCATCAAGGAAGGGCTCGGCTCGTACATCGGCAGCGATTACACGCCGCCGTATCTGTACCTGCTGCTGCTGATTTCCAGAGTCAAGAATTATCCGTGGCAGTATCTGGTCAAGATTGTATCGCTGGCGTTCGAGGCGCTGATGGCCTACGCCGTCGCCAAGCTGGCGGGGCTGAAGGTTCGGGGGGACGCGGGGTGCGCCGTTCTCTTCTGCCTGACGCTGATGCTGCCGACCGTCGTTTTCAACGGCGCGTATTGGGGGCAGTGCGACGTGATCTATACGTCGCTGTGCCTGCTGGCGCTGTATCACGCGCTGCAAAAGCGCAGCGCATGGAGCATGGTGCTTTTCGGCATGGCGCTCTCCTTTAAGCTGCAAACGGTGTTCTTCCTGCCGACGCTGCTGCCGCTGTGGCTGCGCAAGGACATCAAGCTGCGCCATCTGGTGCTGATCCCGGCGGCGTATATGGCGATGATGATTCCCGCGTTCTGGGGCGGCAAGTCGCTGCACCACGTGCTGACCGTCTATCTGGCGCAGGCGGGCGGCTACAACGGCATTTCCATCAACGGCCCGTCGCTGTATAACCTGCTGCCCTCGACGATGGACAACGGCATGCTGTACGATCTCTTCGGCAGCATGGCGATGGCGCTGGGGCTGGCGATGATGGTCGTCGTCTGCCTGATGCTCTGCCTGAATCGGACGCACATCACGCGGGAGGGGACGCTGCTGGCCTGCCTGCTGGTGCTGGGCGGCGTGCCGTTCTTCCTGCCGAAGATGCACGAGCGCTATACCTT
>OGDF01005064.1_pt1 | contig 14294 bp, 9 predicted proteins | sample 1570141 | NCBI WGS metagenome assembly OGDF01 (sample SAMEA4370581, study PRJEB24528) | human gut metagenome | reverse complement strand
TTCCGGCTCCCTTATCGGGAAGGGGCTTCTTCGTCATGCTGTCGATGGCGCCGAGGGTGTTGTCATTGCCGATGGCATAGGAGCCGGTCCCATAGACCGTATTGGGATCCCCGAAGGCTCCGGAATGATCCCCGAAGACCGTGGCCCCCGTCCCGACGGCCAGGGCCTGTGTACCCGTCGCGATAGCGCCGTTCCCAACGGCCAGAGAACTTTCGCCCGTCGCCACGGCACTCGTGCCGATGGCATAGGCGTTCGTGCCCGTTGCTAGCGCCCCCGTGCCGATAGCGTAGGCGTTCTCGCCGGTGTTCGTAAGGTCGTTCAGCGTAAGGGCGGCTTTCAAGGCGTCGAGCTTGTCCTGGCTGGCCTTGAGTTCAGTGGCCTTGTCCGTGAGCTGCTTCATGACCGTATCGTACTGCGCCGAAAGGTACAAGTCCTTCTGGTCGGGATTGATGGCCTCGTAGTTTGTCTTCGCCTGATCGGCGACAGCTTTTAAATCCGCCAGTTCTTTCTGCTTCTTCGTGATGGCGTCCTTGCTGATATTGAGGGCCTTCTCCAGTTCCGACGTGAGCGTATCCGTCGTCACTTTGTTCTTGTCCTGGATATCTGTGATGTTGGTCTTCTTCCAGGCGGCAATCGCCTCACCGCGGAGGGTATAAGCACTGGGAAGATTCTGTAATGCCGTGACTAAGCTATTATACTCATCCAGGGCTTTCTTTTTCTTGTCGAGCCACGTCGTATCTTTCGTCGTTTCGTACTGGCCCTGGTAATACGTGACTTCGTTACTTTTAACATAGATATCGACCTGTGTATCCAAATAGTTCAGCAGGGCCGTCCGGACCTCGTCGGTCATGAACCGGTCATTGGTATTCGTGAAATACGTCTGAAAGCCCGCCTTATATTGAGGAGCGGCTGCCTGCGCCGCCTGCCAGTCCGCAAGGGAAGAGATATCCGTATCTATATTTTTTAAGAGTAAGTCACTCGAGGGTGTCGTAATCGATTTATCAAAAACAAAAATAGTATTCTTTATACGATGATAATCGGAACCATAGAATTTTATTCCATTATCATCGGAACTGATGCCGAGCCCTAAATAAGCACTCGTCAAAGAACCCAAATTACTGAATGGGTTTGTTATTATGGAATTATTCTCGGAATCATACTTACCATAGAGACTAGAATCCGTTTTACTATAAATTATCTGGTTCTGCCGCAGATCGCCCAGGGCCTGGTAATAGCTCTTGACGTAGTCCTTATAGAAATCCTGCGACAGGTTGAGGGTCGTCCCGTCTTCGACGATGGATTTGAGCTGCGTCGCCGCCGTCGTAAGGCCCGATTCCGACGAGATATCGACGCTGCCGAGTTTGCTGACGCCGTCGAGGCGGGAATTGAAGTCATCGATCTTGGCCTGGGCGTCGGCCAGGTACTGCTTCGACCCGTCGACGGCCGTATTGTAGGCGCTGAGTTTGTCCTGCCACGAAAGCCGGGCCTTCTCCTTGGCTTCCTGCACCTGCTTGACACGGGTGCCGGCTTCGATGACGTCGGCGTACTTGGCGCGTATGGTCTGGAGGTCATCCGTGAGCGTATTGACGTTATTCTGGGCCGTCTCGATCTCGGCAAGCTTTTCTTTGTTCTCGTTGAGCTTCTGCGTGATCGTGTCCTTGTTCTCGTTGCCACCGGTCGCTACGGCGTTCTTGCCGACAGCGACGCTGTTCCGGCCGGTAGCGATGGACCCGGTGCCGCGGGCCCGTGCGCCGTCACCCATCTCGATGCCCGTCGATTCCGCGACGTGGTTAATGGTGATGTCGATATAGGTCGGCGCCGTAGACGGCGTCGTATCCGTCGTATCGGCCGCCAGGGAAGGTGTAAGGCTAAGTGTCGTCGTTGCGGCCAAAGCGGCTAAGAGACTATAGATGCGTTTTGTACTTTTCATAAAACCTCATCCTTTCTAATGCAAGAGGGCCTGGCCGACGACCAGTGCCCCTAAGAATCCGCCCAGGAAGGCGGCGATAAAGGGCAGGGCCTTGAGCAGGGGATGGTCCTTTTTCTTGTGGACCGATAAGAATTTCGTACAGTACCGATCGACCTGCCGCTGGGCGTTCCCGAGGACCTTCTGGATCCCTTCGTCCAGGGCATCCGGGATATGTTCCATCCGCTCCAGCGTTTCGTCGTAGGACGCCTGGAGGGCCTTCGCGTCCGGCAGGGGCTCTGCTGGCTTTACACGGGAAGCGTCCTCTTTGAAGGCAAGGAGCGCCTGCCGGATGTAATCGATACGTTCAGCAAGGTCCGCCAGGGAGACTTCGACGGGCGTTTCGGCCTCCTCGTCATCGTCTTCCACCGGCTCGCTCTTCGTCGAGAGGAATTCCCGAAAGTCCGACAGGTTCTGACGGACTTCGGTAAGGCCGTTCTTGACGGCCCCGCGGTTGAGGGAAAGATGGACTTCCTGCCGACGGGCGAGAGTCCTCAGTTCCTTTAGAACACTTTCCATGGCGATGAGTTCGCTCCGCGTGAGCTGCTCCAAGGTCAGGAGCTGATCGACTTTCGTCGCTTCGGCCTTCGCCGCCCGGGCCTGTTCGACAGGCTCCAGGGCCGCCGACAGGATCTGGAGCGGATCGTCGCTGTCGGGAAGGGAAAGCGTAGCGTCGTCCGGCGCCGGATTTTTAGGGAGCGAAGCGAAAATATCCCTAAATGACTTCCGGATGGCCGCGTCGATAACCGGGGAAAGGTCCAAAGTCTTCGTAGATTCGTCTGTAACGGCTTTTTCATCACCAACAGGTGTAATAACCTGAGATGAACCAGAAATATCGTCAGACGAACGCTGAACGTCTTTTACAGGCGTTTCAGCGTCTGCTGGCCGCGCTATTTCCGTACCTTCGACCGGTAAGGCTTCCGGCTTTTCATCCGGATCCGCAGGAGCGGACGTTTCCGGCGTGGTTTCCGGAGACGGCGCGGCCTCTTCGGCGGCCCCTTCCGGCGGGGTCTTGACCTTGTCCGGCACGGCCGGGGATCCTGCCGGATCCGAATCGGCTGGATCGGCCGGGGCCTTGACTTCGACCGTATCCGCCTTGTCCGGAGGCGCCGGCGCCTCCGGCTTCGGAACGGGCGGGACGGTCTTTTTCGCTCCCGGCGCTTCCGGCATGAGGGAGAACATCTTAAGGAAGGTTTCGGCCAATTCCGGCCGATCCTCGAGCTGCTGGACCAGCCGTTCCATCGCCGACGACCGGTCCGGAATTGCCCTAGAAGCTTCTGGCGCCTTAGCCGGAGTGCCATCCGTTTCGCCCGGGGCCTCTTCTGTGCTGTCTCTCTGTATATCCTCCGGAGAATCCGTAACCGGCGGTGTTTCCGGGGCTTTCCCCTGGGTACCATCTGGTTTGTCCTCTGGGCTTTTCGGCACGTCCGCCGGTTCAGCCTCCTTGACCCCTTCGGAAGGGGAGCTTACGGGCGGGACCTCCGAGAGAGCGTCCTGGGGCTTATCACCCGGTGTGCTTTCTACCGGATCCGTCAGGGCGTCCGGCATACTATTAACCGGTCCAGTTGCTTCCGGGGTACTATCCATCGGTCCAGCCGCGCTTTCTTCGGCAGCAAAAGCCTGTGTACCCGGCGGTGTATGCGCCCCGGCCGGCGTCTGGGACAGTACAGGCGTCGACGCTGTACGTTCTTCGGGTGTACCCTCCGGTGTACTCCCCGTGGGGGTATCCTCCGGTTCTGAGGGCTGTGTACCCGCCTGTGTACGTTCTTCCTGTGTATTACTCGGTGCACTATCCGGGGTACTCCCCTTGACGTGCGCCGGGACGATGCCCCGGGCGTCGCCCGGCTGGCCGCCTTTGGCCGTCCAGCCGCTGGGGTTATCTAGGAGATCGCCGAAAGACGAGGCTTTCAGATTCTGGAACGCCATCACTTACCACTTCCTTTTTTCTTCTTCCGTTCGACGGGTTTCCCTTTCTCATCGGCGTAGGTCTTGCCGCAGTTGTCACAAGCAAAGAAGAAACCGAATTTGCTCTTCGGGTGCCTGAGCGGCATCTGGCAGGCCGGGCAGAGGACGATGGAAGGCTTCCCGCCTTTATCGTCGTAATAGACGGTCTTTCCCGTCTTGGGGTGCTTGCAGTCCGGATTGTCGCAGACCCAGAACTTATTCTTCGTCTTCTTCGAATAGCGCTGGACGAGATGGCCCGTATGGCAGATCGGGCATTCCGGCAGTTCGTCCATCCCAGGCGGCGTCGGATAGTCCTTCGTCTCAGCGTCGGTGATGCCGTGCGTCACCATATCGCGGATAGATGAGAGATACGAATCGAGATCCTTCGTCCCTGCTTGGACTTCGGCCAGGGCGTATTCCATCGTCGCCGTGACATCGGGCGTCGTAAGCTCCGGCGTGATATGGTCGATGACGTAATTGCCCCAGTCTGTCGGAACGAGGTCTTTCTTGACTTTCTTGAGGTACGGCAGGACGGGTTTGCCTTTGATGCTGTCAGCTTCAAGTTCGGCGATGATCGTATCGCGCGTTGCCGGCGTCCCGATGCCCTTGATTTCCTTGAGCTTGTCCCGCATGGGATTGTCCTTGTCCATGTAGCGGTAGATGTTTGCCATCGCCGATAACAGCGAGCCTTCGGTAAAGCGTTTCGGCGGCTTCGTCTGCTTCTCGGAAACGTCGTAGCCGGACACGACGACGATATCGCCCTGGGCAAGGGCCGGGAGGGACTTGACATCGTCTTTCCCTTCGGCTTCGGACTTATCGTCCTGGTAGACGCGGCGGTAGCCTTCTTCCGTGCAGACCCGGCCGGATCCCTTGAAGGTCTCGCCGGAAACGTCGATGGTAAAGGACAGGTTGTCGTATTCCGCCGGCGGCAGGAACTGGATGAGGTACTGCATGGCAATGAGCTGATAGATATGGCTCTGCGTCTCCGAGAGGTCCTTCGGCTGGACGAGAGTCGGGATGAGCGCATGATGGGCGGTGATCTTCTGGTCGTTCCAGGCGCGGGATTTTAGCTGTGTATTACACTTCGTCGCCGCCGGAAGGCCAAAGGACGCGAGCATCGAAAGAATCTGCGGCGCATCGGAGAGCTGGGAGGCGGGGATGTAGTTGCAGTCCGAGCGCGGATACGAGACGTATTTGGCTTCATACAGCTCCTGGACGGTATCGAGGGTGGTCTTCGGCGAATAACCGAAGCGCTTATTGGCAAGGACCTGGAGCGTATCGAGCGAATGGGGGAGCGGCGGCTGCTGGACGCTGTGCTTTTTCGTGCAAGCCGTAACGACGGCCTGAGCCGAGGCGATTTTATCGGCAATGGCCGTAAGGGCGTCCTTGTCGATGACGCGGTTTTCTTCATCGAGCGCCACTTCATCGTCCTTCGGGACGAACTTGGCCGTAAAGGGCGTCCCTTGATGGGTGAAGGTCCCGATGAGTTCGTAGAAGGGCTTCGAGACGAAATGCTGGATCTCCCGTTCGCGCCGGACGACGAGGGCCAGCGTCGGCATCTTGACGCGCCCGATATTGAAGCGCGCCTGGTTATAGCCGTGCTTGCGGAGGGCTACCGTGTACGCCCGGGAGAGGTTCATACCGATGAGCCAGTCCGCCCGATCGCGGCCGAGGCCGGCGAGGTACAGGTTGTGGAAATCACGGTTCTCCCGGATGTCCGAGAAGGCCCGGTGCAGGGACGCGTCGTCCTTGGCGTTGATGAGGATACGCTGGATATGGCCGGCATAACCGAAATAATGGAGGATCTCGTCGACGAGGAGCTGGCCTTCCCGGTCCGGGTCGCCGGCGTTCACGACGGTGTCGTGGGTCTTAAGGAGCTTTCCGATGGCGTCGAGCTGTTCCTTACTGGACGCCATGGGGAGCACCTTCCAGTCCGACGGGAAGATCGGGTATTCCGACCAGGCCTTGTAGCGTTCGTCGTACTCGGCGGGTTCTGCCATGCGGAGGATATGCCCAAAGGCCCAAGTGACGGTGGTATCGCCTTTTTCGTAGTAGTGCTTGGTCTTCGTGTACCCGTCGGGGAACAGATGACCGGCAATAGCCCGGGCGATATCCGGCTTTTCGGCGATGAATAACGTTTTCATGTGTGATACACTTCCTTTTTTTGCATTTCGAGAGAACTTATGGTATGATAAAAACGTGCTATAAATATAGCAAAACAGATTATTGATTGAATACAGAAAGAATGAGAAGGTGATACTCCTGACCCATGACGAACAGGGACGAAAGAAAGCCTATCCCGGCGACGCCTTAAAGAAAGAGCGGAAAATCGCCGAACAGCGGGCCAGTGCCGAAGAATCCGGCCGGAGGCTAAAGATCCTAAGGACGACCCTCCAGATGACGCAGCGCGAATTCGCATCCTTTTTAGGATTTCCCCAGTCGACGATTTCGTCTTGTGAACGGGGAACGCGAAGAATTCCCATCGGCATGCTGACGATCCTCTCCGAAAAGGGCTACGACGCCAACTGGCTGGCCCTCGGCCGGGACGTGGACCAGAGTCCCTATCACTTACAGCGCGGGGCAGACATCCTCGCCATCGAAGATCAGCTGAACCGGCTCAGTGACGACGCCGTCCATTTGACGCGCAACTGGGTGGACCTGCTGGTCACATTCCAGGGCGCCCAGGGGTTGCTGCTCCCGCCGCCCACTAAGAAGAACCCAAGGAGGAAATGACATGACAATCCGTAAATTCTGTAAAACCCTCGCCGTCGTCCTTACCGGCGTCCTCATGATGGCCTTCCTCGGCGGCTGTGGCAGCTCGGATAAATTCGCTGGTACATGGATTGGTACCGGTCAGTATAAAGCAGCCGGGCCAGGAAATACCTGTTTTTACACCATAAAAATTGATAAGAACGGGAAAGGCTATAATATCCAGGAAACCTTATCTCAATGGGAAGCAGATAAGGATATTCGAATTGCTTTCCACACCGATCGTAACGATGAAAAAATGTACAAAAACATAGATTATAATTGGAAAAATCAACAGTCACAACCTATGGTAGCGACCATAAAAGATAATAGTTTACTGTTTACTCCGGCAGGGACAACTACCAATAGTGCCATGATGACGTACATTGAAAAAGACGGAACCCTGCAATACAACACAGGGGATGCAACCATTACCTTGCATAAAGCTAAGGACGACAAAGAAGTCCAAGAAGCAATGGAAAAATACAAAAACGAACAAAAAGATACACTGGATAAAGAAGCTGAAAAGAAAGCCGATACGCACTCTTTCCACTAAGGATTTAACAAGTAGCAGAGCAGTCATACACTGTTCTGCTACTTGTTTTATTTATTCTGTTTGACGAGTTGATAAGAAACCAAAGTTATCTATTGTCTGTTCTTCACTCGGACTCAGCTCATAAAAACTTTGTGAACCTGTCTGATAAAACTCACGATGCATTTCTACGTATTTTGCTTCATCTTCGGCGATTTCCTGGGCCATTTTTGCGCCTTCTAGGCGGGCCTCATCAGCCGTATCCATGCCATGCAGGATAGCTAGGCTGGACCCTTTCTGGATTTCGCCCATACGGCCTGGCGCTTCGATCGCCAGGATATCGGCCTTATCTTTTTCACGGTTCTGCTGCTGGACCATGACATCCCCGGTAAGCTTCAACGTGTCTGCATGGAGGCGCTGTAAATATTGGTTCACTTCCATATCGTAATTAGTAGAATAGGGGTCATAATATTGGTATTGTTCCATGGGCGAATCCATCAAATCCATCCCAGGATTAATGAGCGTTTCCCCCTGGTACCGGTTCTCATACCGGTCCATGGCCTGGGCGACGGCGCTTCCCGGTTCGACGATGCCCGTATGCTGCAAGATACGGATGGTCATTTCCTGAGCGGTCTGGCTGGCCGTAAGGGCCTGCTGGGCCGTCTCGAGGACGCTGTCGTGGAAGCGCTTCGCGTCGAAGACGTGATCGCCGGGATGGATTAGTTGGTGGTGTTTTGCCTGAACGAAGAACCCGACGGAGCAGGTCAAGGCCAGGCAGAGCGGAAGGATGAGTCGTTTCTGGATTTTCATCGCGTATCAGCTCCTAACTGTGTAATCGCCGGAAATGTCTGTTCAATCGTGTCACAGATCGTCGCCACCGGAAGGAGGAGGACGACCTTATTGACGATGGATTCACGCGGTACCGGACCGAAATACCGGCCATCCATGGAGTGGTCCATCGGGTTCAGCAGCAGCACCTGCCCATCCGGCACCATATAGGTGCCGGGGGCCAGGTGCGGGAGATAGCTGAACGGGTAGATCGGGTAATGGGCCCCCCGGATGACGAGCTCGGAATCCGTCACCGTGTATATGTCGCCGGGAAACCCGGCGACATGTTTCAGGAGAAGGGAACCTTTCGGGGAATGGAGGACGGGAAGGTCGACCGGCTGATGGACGTTCACGAAATCCCCATACCGCAGTTCCTGGTCCGGCGCAAGCAGGTAGACGCCGATCGGCGCCGACGGGCTGTCGTTGTAGTAGATGAGCGGACCCAGGAAACAGGAAAAGCCCCTAAAAAGCAAAGTACATACCAGGAGGACGGCCAGCACGATCCAGCAGGGTCGTGCCTGGCGGTACATCCGGTACAGGTTCTTACGGTAATTCAATTTTTCCTCCGAAATACTTCACGATAGTCTTTGGGACTTTCATTGTGACATAAGCAATAGCAATCAAGCCTAAGCAGTACATAATGAACTTGACCAACTGTTCACTAGTGATACCGACATGGCCGCCCTTGAGGTGGACATTATGCTGACGGGCCTGAGCCTTGACGTGTTCCAGGTAGTCCGGATCCCCGCCGCCGTTATAGGCGATGACCGCTTGTTCGATGTCACCATTGGCTACACGGTAAAGCTTGTCAGCAAAAACAGCAGCTCCGGCAAAAATATTGCCGCGAGGCTCGTGGATATTATATCGACTGGAAACCGCGAATACCGAGTGATCATTTGGATCATAGCCTTCTTCACTTTCGCTGCTGATTTGCATGATGTTCCATGAGCTATCACCATCGCCAGTACCAAGTGTGGATTCCTGCCAAGCCATGGCAACCATCCAGTCTGCCGGGACCTGATACATGGCAGCGGCTTCATTGATCCAAGCGATATATTCAAGCTGTTCATTGGTCAGCTGCTCACTGCCCTGCATAGACGGGAGCCCCGGAGAATCCGGCGTCGCTGGTGTCAATGTCCCGTTCGGGTCATAAGCCTCCTGGACCGGCCCGGATTTGAACATATCCTCAGGATGCAGGTCTTTTATCCCGGTAGCACAAGTAGCTACCATCATCGATACTAACAGCAATTTAAAAGTAGCTGATACCAGGTGCCCTACCATTCCTTCCGGAATGAACTTTGTCATCTTCCAGGCGCTAAAAGGAACCGAGACAATGCTCAACGAAGCAGAGATATAAAACTCAAGATACGTCAGCATCATAAAGAGGGCCAACGCAATCATAGCAATCAATGCCAAAGCGCAGAAGAAATACATAGGAAGGATACTGCCGAGATTCGTCATATATTCAAAAGTCGTAAAAGAAGCGAGTTTATTCAGTCCAGGTTCTATCAGCTTTACCTCCTGCTGGAGAAGCAGCTGAGGATTCGACATATTTTCAGCAATTAAATCGGAGGCTCCGGCTGCTTTACCGGCTACAGTAGTCGCAAAATTCAAAAGGATCATGTCTGTAAATTTGTTCCAATTCCAGATGAGCGCCAAAAGGCCGGAATATTTCATGACCTTGATGACGCAGTCCCGGATAGAGGTGCTCATCCCGATGACAAGGGGAAGGCAAAAATCAATGATGCAAAGGATAGCCGCTAAAGTAAACATGCCATCACGTAGGTATTCGAAAGCCTTGTTGGCAATGAGCGACCAGTCCTTAATGATCTTACTAATGATAGTCCCGAGATTGTGTAATTCTTTGATGCCCCACGGAAGATCCGGAACTCCGGAACCGGTTTTATCTCCAGGATTCCCCGTCAAATTCCAGCCAGCGGCAACCAATGTTTCATAAGGATTTTGAGAGACTTCCGCCATGTCGCCGCCGATACTTTGCCCCCGATGGAGCAATACATGGCAATGCGGACCCGTACTATTACCAGTGTTGCCGACATACCCGATAACGGTGCCTTGCGTGATTTCCTGTCCTTCTGATACCGGGGGTTGAGACATCATATGCCCAAAAAGCATGCAGATATCACTTTCCTTGTTATAAACTACGACGCAGTAGCCGTAACCGTCATTATAGTCGGCTTCTTCAATGACCCCGCTAATCGGACTATCAATAGGAGAACCTTCATCCGCCCCGATATCCAGACCATCATGGCTGCCATTACGTTCCGGTGCATCATGGACTCCGTCATGCACCTGCCCGGGAAGGCCCCAAGGGGTAGTGATGGTGCCATCTAGCGCAAAGACAGAGGAAGCGCATAGGCAGGAAACCGTTAAGCAAAGACAAAGAAAGATACGGCGAAAAAATTTCATAGCTTCCGCCTCCTCTAATTATTACGGTTCCTCTGCTGCGTCCGTTTGTAATTCCCGCTGCGGAGATTCCGGCTGTCTTCACCTTGATACAAAGCGTTGTTAGCCCCGCGCATGAGCGCCTTGGCCCACGGCGTCCGGCTCATGGACTGCCGGTAGAGCTGCTTGCCAAATTCTGCCATGTATTCCCGTTTCGATGCTTTCGTACCCGAAGCCGGGACCCAGCTGCCGTTCGGTCCCATTTCGATGCCGCTGCCACCAGCATGACGGGCATCGACGTTATTTGCCGCCTGTGCGGCCGTCGCCTTCATATAACCCGGGGCAGAAATTGCCATCGACGCGACTCCGGCTGCGGTCCCGCCAGCAAAATGCATTGCCCGGCTGGCAATGCCGTTGCCTTCCAGTGACGGCTGGCCGTTCATCATACCAGATACGATATTCGGTACTTTCCAGACCAGATACCCGATGGCGACATATCCCAGTGCTTGAGCAATCAAGGCCCCAAAAGATGAATTCATCGAAGTAAGCCCCTCTTTAAATACGCCGGCATTTGCTTGAGCTATAACAATGCCTAGCATAAAATAACAGATCATCAATTTGATACCGAATGAAAATACACAAGAAACCGCACGCTGAAAAAGGAAGCTGGTAAAACGAAGCGCGCCAAACGGCATCAGGATAACGGCGATAGCCGCGAAGATATTGAATTCAATCTTTGTCAGCATGATTTGAATCGACATGACAAAAAAAGCAAAAATTGTCATGCCTAGGATAATCAAAAACTTAAATGTATTTGCAATACTTAATCCAGGATTATAGTCTTTCCATAATTTTTCCGTAACCTTCATCCCAATATTCAAAATGCCGGAAGGAGTAATATCTGTATTCATTCCTGACGGTCCCAATGCAGCTAATAGGCCACCTTTCTGGAATGATTGCAGGATAATCATGTGTAAATGCCCCATATTGGCAACCAAGAAGAAAAACGCGCAAATCTTCATGATTTGAGAAATCATCTGAGACATACGTAATTCTCCATCATACAGGGCCCACGTCGTGCAGATATTGATAATAGCAAAGACTCCAACGAGCCACATCGCCTCAGGAGCCAAATTATGGAAGCCGTTTTCAGCGGCATGTTCAAAGGTTCCCAGAATGGTATTTAAAATTAAAGTCTTCCCAGATTGAGGATCGACTTGCAACGAGAATGTTGTGGCCTGCGAAGAAGTCTTAGCTATAGTCTCATCAGCAGCCGCCACGATATATGCGCCGGTCATGATACCACCTCCTTGAAAAATAACTACCAGGCCCCATAATCATCATCAATAGTATATGTAAGTATATTTGTATTTAATTTTTGGATATAGTCAACATTGGCTTCCCCCACAGCTTTATCCAGTACCATTTGATTCATCTGTTTCTGCGCTTCGGCCTGGCTCTTCATGAGGTCATTCTGGGCTTTGATCGCGCCGAGCGTGGTCCGGATATTATCAATCCGGGCATTGGTAGCCTGGATATCGTTAGCAATCTGTTGGGCCTGCATGATGCCCTGGGCATTGTTGCTGGCATTCTGTAAGGTCTGCAAATCCTTCATCGCGGCATCTAGTTCCTGCATCAGTTCGCTGTACTGTTTCAGCGTTTCTTTATTATTGGTCATAAGCGAACCAATGGCCTGCCAGTTATGGCTGCGATAGGCTTTCCAGATATCGACGATTTTTACAGGATTTGCAATTTCGCCTGTACCAAAGCAACCGCCACTGTCTTTCGCCAAATCCGGGAACTGGGACCGGTACATGGCATCCAGTTCATCAATGGTCATCCCCGGGTCATTCGGATCATCCATCCGGGTCTTGATTCGCATTTTCCCCAGCGGCGTATTCTGATTATTCAGGATAGCCGTGACCTTATTAATCCCGTTATCGAACTTTTTCTGGAAGGCTTCCTTATCTTCCTTGCTCATGCCCATGTGATCGAGGATGACGAGCTCCAATGTCTTGGCCGTATTGGTGACGACCTTGATGGTTTCGCCATAGGTCTTGGCCTGCTGGAGGATATTATCGGCGTCGATGACCGGGATAGCCGCAAAGGACGCCGGCATCATCAGGAAACTGGTCGTACCCAGCACACACAGGACTTTCGAGACTTTCCGCTTTGCATCCATAACGAACTCCTTTCTATATATGAGAAAAGGCCGGCCGGCCACCGTGTGGCCGGACTGCCTTGCCGGTCCTTCAACCCGTCCCGGCCGGGGGTGAATCCTACAAAGGAACTACTATAAGAAAGAGCTAAGATTTACTGGAATAAACTACAACAATTCAAGCAAAGGAGCGTATCAATCGGCTTTCATGCATCACCTCCTCAAGCCGTTAGATACAAGGCGGGGAGGATTCCCCTTGCCCGAGGGCAGTCTGATGGCTGCCCTCGGGCAAGGGGAACCCGGCAGGATATCCTGCCGGTTCTCCCTTATATACACAGGGGGTAAGCCTTATTTCTGATTGGCTTTGACCTGCGAAAGTTCCGGTGCGTATTCATCGAGCGTGGACTGGTCGACGTGAGCGCCTTTCTGAAGGGCTTCGTAGAGCATCTGTGCATATTCGTACCGGGTCATCGGCTTATCGCCGTGGAACTGGCCGTCTGGATAGCCCTTGAGGGCGCCGTTGCCATGGAGCGTATCGACGGCGTCTTTAGCCCAGTGTCCATTTGGTACATCCGAGAAGGACGCTTTCTTGCTCATATCGAGGAGATTCAGAACCCGGCTCATCTGAGCTTTCATGGCCGCCATTTCGTCCGCCATCGCCTTGATGACTTTCTGGTCTTCCTTAATCTGCTTGGTCAATGCCGTGCGGGACATGGTCTTTGTACCGGACGGACCAAGCTTGAAGGTGACGCCAGCAGAGAGCATCGGATCGCCGTTGCCCATGGTGCCGGCCAAGTTGATGGTCGTGTCTTCGTTCGGATGATAGAAGACGCCGAGAGCAGCTGCGTTGGCATCCTTGTAGTGGCCGTAGCCTGCGGCGAAGTCCAGTTTGTTGTCCGGATCGAATTCGCCCGGATGTAACCCTGCGAGAGCGGCGGCGCCGGCACCGACTTTGTTAATCTGTCCGGTCAGCGCCTGTTTCGTGCTGTAAAGCTGACCGCCGTTGACGGCATCGTGACTGCCCGGAGCCACAGCCCCGTCGGCTACGTTGCGGATCTGATAGCCATTGGCGTTGATGCCCTGGCTGTCGATGTAGTTGTGGCCGTGTACGTAGAGATCGCCTTTAATATCGGCATTGCCACCGACACCGAGGTTCTGCTGGACGATGGCGTTGCTGCCCATGAGGACATTACCGTCAAGCTGGGATGTCCCGACAACGTGGAGGTCCTTGCCAATCTGCTGACTGCCATTGATGGTCGAATCACCTTTGACCGTCTGGCTGCCGCCGATGGTGAGGTCCTTGTCGATGTTGATGTCACCCAGGAAGTTCGTCGTCCCTTTGACGGTCAGGTCTTTGTCAATGGTGACGTTACTCTTGGTAAAGACGTCGCCTTTCAGCGTTGACGTACCTTCAACCGTCAGGTCCTTGCCGATGGAAGCATTGCTGTTCATCGTGACGTTGCCCGTAAAGGCAGAGTTACCTTTAACAGCGAGGTCCTTGCCGACCGTGACATTCGCACCAGTCGTGACGTCACCCGTGAGGGTAGAGGTGCCATCAACGGTAAGGTCTTTGCCAATGTGGCCGTTGCCCTGGACGTCCGAATCGCCTTTGACCGTGGAGTTCCCATCTACCGTGCTGTTGCCTTTGACTTCCGTATCAGCGTCAAACGTAGCATTGCCAGTCGTTTCAAGGGTACCGTCAATCTTGGTGTCTT
>OGDF01005058.1_pt1 | contig 14308 bp, 10 predicted proteins | sample 1570141 | NCBI WGS metagenome assembly OGDF01 (sample SAMEA4370581, study PRJEB24528) | human gut metagenome | reverse complement strand
ATTCCACACTGGAACGATCCCATCCTTCTCCGGAAAAACGACTCAGTACAACAAGCGCAATATCACCGAATGCTCTTGCTCCGTCCAGAAGTTCCTGTGGCAGTTCCGGTTCTTCGGTCATACCCGGTGCTCTTCCGATTGCATACTGTTCTTCTACATTTTTCTTATAGAATTCTGCTACCGGTTCGTATACCTGTACCTTATCTTCCAGGGTTTTGAAACCGTCGTACAGATTATGTACATAAGATACGGTTACATCACCGCTTCCGCCGCCACCTTTGACATAGTCAAAACTTCCGCGTCCGAACAGTGTGATCCTGGAACCGTTCTTTAACGGCAGGATATTGTTCTCATTTTTCAAAAGCACCATACCCTCTGTTGCTGCCTCCAGGGATAATGCAATATGTTCTTTGCTTGCTGTTACATATCTGCCTGCTTCCAGGGGAAGATTTGGCTGATACATGACTCTTGTCCATTTTTTCATCTCAAACCTCTTTTCCGGCCATCCCGCCGCACTCTCCGGCGGACCGCCATGCCTGTTATTTTCGTTACTGTTCACTCTGTGACCAGTAACTATTTTCCTGCGGCGCAATCGCCGCCCACTACTTTTATTTTACTCAAAAAACAAGAGATTTTCCAGATAGGATTTCGGCTGATTTATAGGTCAATTCCGACTTTTTATTTTAAAAGTGCCAGGCACTCTTACAAAGTTCTTGCGAAGAAATGCCTGACACCTGTATACTTTTTGCTTTTTACGAGTCTTTCAACTCTTATGGATGAATCTTAATCACACCTTTTACAATGTCTGCCTTATTATGCACACTCTCATCCATCGCCCGCTGTACATCATCCAGATCGTAAATATTAGTAACGATTCCTTTTACGTTTACTTTTCCGGAAGCTACCGCATCGATTGCGATCGGATAGATATGGCGGTAACGGAAAACCGTTTTGAAAGTCAGTTCCTTGTCGAGAACCAGACTCATCGGCAGGGTCATCTCACCGCTCTTGCTGTAGCCGACCAGAACGATCGTGGAACCCTTCTTCGCCATATGGATCGCCTGTCTGGTGGTGATCTCTGTACCGGCGGTCTCGATGATCAGGTCCATACCGACCCCGCCGGTCAGTTCCTGTGCTTTGGCGATCACATCCTCTTTTGCGCCGTTGATCACTCCGGTTGCTCCCAGTTCCAGGGCTTTTTCCAGACGTTTTTCCATGATATCTACCACATAAACCTCAGATACTCCACGGGCTTTCAGTGCCATCATGGAAACCAGACCGATACATCCGGCACCCATCACCACTGCTTTCTGTCCCAGATGAGCATCTCCCTGGATCGCTGCATGGAAACCGACAGCCAGAGGTTCGATCAGCGCACCCTCCAGTGTGCTTACATTCTCCGGGAGTTTGAAACAGAGATCTGCCTCATGAGCAACATACTCCTGAAATACACCATCTACCGGTGGAGTTGCGAAAAATACGACATCCGGACAGAGGTTGTATTTGCCCTGTTTGCAGAATTCGCAGTGTCCGCAAGTTTTTCCCGGCTCCAGAGCTACTTTATCACCGACTTTCAGGTGTTTGACATCTTTTCCCACTTCCACAACAACGCCACCCGGCTCATGACCGAGAACAAACGGCGGTTCTACCACATAATCGCCGATGGCTCCGCTCTCGTAATAATGCAGATCCGATCCACAGATTCCTACATAATCCAGCTTTACCAGAACTTCATCATCCTTCGGCGTCGGAATGTCACGCTCCGTAAATCCCATCTTGCCGATACCGTTCATCACTGCTACTTTCATCTTACCTTCCATGTGAAATGCCCTCCATATATGAGTTTTCGAAACTTAATAAAATAGTTTTATTATCTTTCTCAAAGATAACTCTTTTACAGGAAAATGTCAATGATACAGTTGCAAAAAATATGAATTTTCTCTGTTTCCAGTAGGTGCTCTTTGTTTTGGCTTGCTACAATAGAATTATATCTTTTTATCCAAAATATGCTTACACCTATGGGAGATCATATCATATGGAAACTTCGATTCGAAAGCTCAGGAAGAAACGCTGGTTTTTCCTGGAAAAGTCGGACTCGGTATCTCAAAAGATCATCTGAAAAACGGTGCTTATCAGGTCTACGACACTGTTCTTTCCGCTCCTCGAACCGTAGGAACGCTGTCAGGGCATCACCGAAGACCGCCCCGGATCTTCCGCGAATCGCTTCGCTTCTTATCCGGGGCGGGGTTCTTTTTATACTCCAGGAGTGTTGAGTATCAGATTATTTTTTCTTTTTTCCAAACAGGGCTGTCAGCATGCCGAGCAGAGAGAGTCCTCCTGCGGCTGCGGTGGATGCCAGTGGTGTGGCATCGGCTGTTTTCACCGTTTTGGCTGTCTGCGCTGTTGTGGTTGTTTTGGATGCAGGTGTTGTGGTACCTGTCGTTGTGTTGTTCTTTTTGGTTGTGTTGGTGTTGGTTGGAGTCGTGGTCGGTGTCGGGGTTGGGGTTGGGGTCTCCGGTTTCTTCGTATCATCACCTTTTCCCGGATCCGGTTTCTCCGGATCTTTCGGGGTTTCAGTCTTCTCGAAGATTGCATATACTTCCAGATCGTCACTTACCAGCGTATCTGCAGTCACCGTTTCTCCGGTTCCGTCCGCTTTGGTATTCCAGCCTTTGAATGTGTAGCCTTCTTTTGTCGGATCTGCTGGAAGGTTACTTCCGATTGCTTCTCCTTTGATGACTTTTACTTCACTCTTCACACCGTCTACGTCGATCACAACTTTGACTTCTTCAATCGGTGCTGGATTCTGTTCGAATACGGCGTATACTTCCATCTCATCCGTTACTACAGTTTCCGCGGTCACAGCTTCTCCCGTTCCATCGGCTTTTGTATTCCAGCCTTTGAAGGTGTAGCCATCTTTTGTCGGATCTACCGGAAGGTTACTTCCGATTGCTTCTCCTTTAATGACTTTCACTTCCGTCTTCACACCGTCTACGTCAAAAACAACTTTGACTTCTTCAATTGGTGCTGGGTTCTGTTCGAATACGGCGTATACTTCCATTTCATCTGCCACTACGGTTTCCGCAGTCACGGCTTCTCCGGTTCCGTCCGCTTTGGTATTCCAGCCTTTGAAGGTATATCCTTCTTTCTCTGGGGCTGCTGGAAGTTTACTTCCAATTGCTTCTCCCTTGACTACTTTCACTTCGCTCTTCACACCGTCTACATCGAAGATTACTCTCACTTCTTCAATCGGTGCTGGATTCTGCTCAAATACTGCATATACTTCCATCTCGTCCGTCGCTACAGTTTCCGCGGTCACAGCTTCTCCAGTTCCATCCGCTTTGGTATTCCAACCCTTAAAGGTATATCCTTCTTTCTCTGGATTCACCGGAAGGTTACTTCCAATTGCCTCTCCTTTCACTACCTTCACTTCGCTCTTCTGTCCATCCACATCGAATACTACTCGTACTTCCACTACCGGTGGAATGTCTTCCTCGAAGATCGGGTAAAGATCCATATTTTCAGTAATCACCGTATCCGCAGTCACAGTTTCTCCGGTTCCATCGGCGCTGGTGTTCCAGCCTTTGAAGAGATATCCTTCTTTTGTCGGTGCTGCAGGCAGGTTTTCTCTGATCGCCTGACCTTTCTCTACTTCCAGTTTTGTTGTGGTTCCATCTTCCTGATGTATCTGGATCGTGCATGCTGCTGCAAATACCGGGTACACGGTGATATCATCGGTCGGTACGCTTCCCTCTCCGAAAGCTTCTCCCGTTCCGTTTTTCTTTGTATTCCAGCCTTTGAAAATATTTCCTGCTTTCGTCGCAGATGCCACTTTTTCTGCGGTGACTCCCTCTCCGGCTTTCACATATGCCACTTTCACGCCGGTGACATACTCGCTGTAATATTCTACTGCATAACTGCCCTCTTCTCTCAGGTACAGATTGTTCCACATCGTCTCTCTTTTGCTGATCAGTCCCGCAGAGCTGTTTTCTGCATTGATCTGTGCCAGATATGCATCGAGAGCACCTACCGGTACAGTCACAGTAGAGATTTTGTTCTGAGAAATCCCGGAAAATGCTCCTTTTGTCACTTTCGGCGGTGTCATGCCTTTCATCACCAGTCGGGTTCCCACTTTATTTCCCTGGCTTACCGTACCAAATTTGATATTTTTAATCGTCTGGATGGTTGCCGGTAAGGTCAGTTTTGTCAGGCTGTTTGTATTTTCAAAGCTGCTTGTTTCCAGTGTTTTTACGGATTCCAGTGTGATACTGGTCATTCTGGTACAGTTAAAAAATGCACTCGAACCGATGGTTTCTGCCTTTGGCAGTGAGATGCTCTCCAGCCATCCGAATCCCTTAAACGCATTCATGCCCACGTTCACAACATCCGGCATGCTGATCGTTTCTATCGAGTCCGAAACGATTCCGCCGGTCAGGATCTCGGTCACGCCGCCAAGTTCCACAGATCTGAGCGCACCCTTGCTACTTCCGGATGCTTTTGGTGCAAAATTCAGTACCGCGGTATTTTTTCCGAGCACTGTCGTTGCACTTCCGGTCTTTCCGATCAGTTTCAGTCCGCTTCCCAGCTGCATATGAAAATCCTGCAGACTGGTCAGGGTTGTGATATATGCCAGATCTGCCTGTGTGATCGTACCGGATATCAGATCGAGACGGGTCACTGCGGCAGCTTCCGTTCCGCTTGCGGTCACTGCTGCTTCCAGACTTTCTCCGCTCGCTGCGGTTCCGTTGATTTTTACTGTCAGAGTGCTCTCTTTTGGCGTTACGGTTTCGGCTTCCTGTATCTGTGCTTCCTGTATCTGTGCTTCCTGCACCGCTGCTGCCTGCGGCGTCTGTGCCGCTTCTGCCGCCACTGTTGTTTTCTGACTGCTATCCCCTTCGTCCTCTGTCACTGGCTCCGGATTCGGATTCTCCGGTATCAGTTTCTCTACCTGATCCGGACTTTCTGATATCGCATTGTCTGATGTATCTGTTGCTTTTCCGTTCTCTGTTTCCGGATGTTCAGAAGTATCTTCTGCTCCCTGTGTTTCCTCCGCATATACGGGGACCGATACCAACGGTGAGCCAACAGAAGTTGCCGTTACTGCAAGTGCACAGAAAAGTGCCTGCAATCTCTTTGTTCTCTCCTTCATGATTTCCTCCTTATCTTTTTTGTCTGGTTATTGGTTCTACTTGCATCGTATCACACTTCTGTCGGTTTCTATATCTCTATGTTGTCTATTTTTTTAGTTTTCTTGCTTTATCCTAAATAATTTCTTGTAAATTTATATAACACATTTTATACTTCTTCTATACTTTTTCGCATTTTGCACATAAAAAAGGAGGAACAGGAACGCATGGCATATCATCGCTATATATTTACCGCACCTGAAAAAGAAGCCTTATCCAGCGAACGGCTGGACATCCGGCTTCTCTATATCAGCAAATCCCGCTATGACCGGAACTGGCAGAGTATTCTTCATTCCCATGCTTTCGCCGAACTTTTTTATGTCATTCACGGAACCGGTGTTTTTCAGACAGAAAATGATTCTTTCCCGGTTGTAGAAGACGACCTGGTACTGATCAATCCGAACGTGACACATACGGAGTTCAGCCACGGGGAAAATGCTCTGGAATATATCGTTCTGGGACTGGGCGGAATCTCTTTTCGTTCTGCCAACAATACATTTTTGCCATACACGATCTGCAATCTTCGTTCCAACCGAAAAGAAATGCTTTTTTACACCCAGACCCTGACCCAGGAGCTCCGGGAAAAAAAGGAAAATTATATCAACATCTGTCAGAACCTTCTTGAGATCCTGATCCAGCTGGTCGACCGCAACACCATCGCCACCCCGGATTTCTCCACCACAGACAAACTTTCGCGGGAATGTCATTTTATTGAACAGTATCTCGATGAGCATTTCGCGGAGGAGATCAATCTGGATACCCTGAGTGAGCTGACATATATGAATAAATATTATATGGTTCATGCTTTTACACGCTATAAAGGAGTATCTCCGATCAGTTATCTGATCAACCGGAGGATTGATGAGGCAAAGGAACTTCTGACGCACAGCAATCTGCCGATTGCCAAGATTGCACAGTCCGTCGGATTCTCTTCCCAGTCTTATTTTTCGCAGGTATTTCGGAAAGAGGTGCATACGACACCGGGGGCTTACCGAAAAACCAATGGGGACGGAGAAAAGTGGCTTTGAAAAGCCACTTTTCTCCGTCCCCATTGGTTCCTTCAAAACAAAATATCTTTATTAATCGTCGTATAAAACAACTTCTTGCACTCCGAAAAATCCCTCGTCTGCGCCAGAATCCACATCATCTTCGTTACTGTAGCCTCCAGTGTCATATCGTAGGACTCCAAGATCTCAAAATTCTCTTTGATTGTTTTTCCCACTTTATAGATTCCCATATCACTTCCCTCATGGGTCACCTGTGTGGACATTGTGACCAGTTTTCCGGCAGATGTCCATTTTTCGATCATTGCTGCAAAGTCATGGTTTCCATAGTCCGGCAAGCCCCCTACACCAAATGATTCCAGAATCAGTCCATCATAGGAATCCGCCAGATTTTCCAGCACCAGCGGATCGATGCTCGGGATCAGTTTCAGAAGGAAAATACGGTCGTCCATCTCATGATAGAACTGCAACAGTTTCGTAGACTGTTCCTTATCATCAATGTAAAAGACGATCCTGTCATCGTGGATTACCGCGATATCCGGATAGTTAATGCTCGAAAATGCATTATAGCTTTTCGAAAACTCTTTTTTTGCACGGGTTCCTGCGATGACTTTGCCGCCGAAAACAATGACCGTCCCGTGTGCCCGCGGATGAGAAGCGAAACGAAGGCTGTCCAGAAGATTGGAGCGCGCATCTGTGATCGCAAGATCAATGGGTTTCTGTGCACCGGTCACAACGACCGGTTTCCGGTTGTTCTGGATCAGATAAGAAAGCGCCGCCGCGGTATACGCCATCGTATCTGTCCCGTGACAGATGACAAATCCATCATAATACTCATACTTTTTCTCAATCAGTTCCGCCAGTGCAGCCCAGTGTTTCGCACACACATTCGTACTGTCGAGAGAAAACGGCGCTTCCGTATCGATCGTACAGAATTCTCTCGCAGCAGGAACATACTCCAGAAGCTCATTCGCCGAGATCTGCGGAGAAAGTCCCTGTTCCGTATATTTGGATGCAATGGTTCCACCTGTCGCTATCAGAAGTATTTTTTTCATCCGATACCTCCCAGCGCGATCCCAAGAACCAGCACCAGGATACACACCGGCACATAAACATATTTACAGATCGGGTAAAACCAGGAGGTAAGGTGACTACTTCGTCCTTTGTTTACCTGTTTTTCCACATACTCTTTTCCGCATACCCAAAACAGCATGATACCAGCCAGTCCGGCCCCCAGCGGGCAGATGTAGATAGAAAGCACATCCATCCAGCCGGATACGATACCCTGGATCAGGATGGCAACTATCACGCCGATCACCGCGATCACCGCACATGCCGGTTTTCTCTCCAGATGGAATTTCTCCTGAACCGTTGCGATCGGTGCTTCGTACAGGTTGATCAGGGAGGTCAGCCCCGCGAATAATACAGCAACAAAGAAAATAATCACAATGATCTTTCCTCCCGGCATATTTTTGATCAGGTTTGGCAGGAAGATAAATAAAAGTCCCGGACCGCCCTGGTCAAGCTGCGCGCCAGTGGTTGCCATCGCCGGGATGATGACCAGAGCTGCCAGCATCGCAGCCAGTGTATCAAAGAAAGCCACTCTTCCCGCAGCAGCCGGAATATTTTCTTCATCCGGCAGATACGAGCCATAGATCAGCGTTCCGTTTCCCGCCACCGAGAGGGAGAAAAATGCCTGTCCCAGGGCAAAAATCCACGTTTTCGGATCGCCAAGCGCCTTGCCGTCCACACGGAAAATATAGTGATATCCGTCCACAGCCCCCGGCTGAAATGCCACATAGATGCCAAGTCCCACAAACAGCAGGAAAAATACCGGCATCAGCACTTTATTGACTTTCTCGATTCCGCCACCGACACCGAACATCAGGATCCCCATAGCTGTCAGCAGGATCACAACCTGCCAGCCTGTATTGCCAAACGCAGATGCCATCGAACCGAACACAGCACTGAATTCGTCCACATCAGCCGGTGCCAGTGTCGCCCCGGTGAATGCGCCGACCGTATATTTTAAGATCCATCCCATAACGACCGTATAGCCGATCGCCATCGCCAGCGAGCCGACCACCGGGATCAGCCCCAGTGCTTCTCCCGGTTTTCTTTTTCCTTTTCTCTCACAGGCAATTCCGAACGCATCAATCGGACCGGATCTCGTTGCACGTCCGAATGTCATCTCTCCGATCACCCCGGTAAATCCGATCAGCGCCACAAAGATAAAGTACGGAATCAGAAATGCTCCGCCTCCATATAACGATACTCTGGTGGGAAACATCCAGATATTTCCCATGCCCACCGCCGAACCGATGCACGCCAGGATAAATCCCCACCGGGTATTAAATGATTCTCTTTTTTTCATCACATCTTCTCCATTTGTTTATAGTTTTGTAACTGTTCATTCTTCCACAGAATTATGTTTTTTACATATTATAAATCGTATTTCTCAGCAACCGTGTCATCCGGAAAGTTCCTGAATCTTTTTTCTGTGTCATCATAAGGATCGTCATCTGATCTTGCGGTGCATTGGCAAAATAGCAGCCGAGCCAGCCGTCCCAGCCGTACTCTCCCTTGCTTCCCAGCGTTGTGGATCTGCCCGGGTTCACCAGCACACGCATGAAATTACCATAAGAAAATCCTTCCAGCCATGCCATACCTTCCCGTTCAAAGACTTCCTGCTGCTCTGCGCTCAGCACATGACCGGTCATAAAGCGTACCATCGCCGGACTGAGGATCTGTTTTCCCTTATAACTTCCGCCATTTAACAACATCTGTGCAAAATGAGAATAATCATCAATCGTAGACACCAGGCCTGCACCACCGGATTCGAATGCCGGGCGGCGATCCATCGCATTCCGGATGCCCAGATGATTACCGGTATAGAGTACCGACGGCTTTCCTTCGTTACACTCATACGTTTTCACCAGCCGGCTCTGCTTCTCTTCCGGTACCCAGAAGCCTGTATCCACCATTTCCAGTGGAGTGAAGATCTCTTTTTCCAGAAAATCTCCGAACCGCATACCGGAAACCACTTCCACAAGGGCACCTGCCACATCAGCGGAAGTTCCATAGCACCAGGAGCGCGCCGGCTGAAAGGCAAGCGGGATCTGTCCGAGACGGTTGGCAATCTCCACCGTACCATAAGCTCCTCCTTCTCCCTCATCAAGTCCCTGAATCACCTCGGTAAATAAGGCTTCCGTCTGTTTTCCGGTCAGATGATTGCCGTCATAGACCAGACCGGAGGTCATATTCACCAGATCCTGGATCGTGACATCCCGCCATGGCTTTTCCACATGTCCGTCTGCTGCAGCCACCATTTGTCCACAAAATCCAGGAAGATATCTACATACCGGATCTGCCAGATCGATCAGTCCCCGCTCCACCAGAATCATCACTGCAGTTGCGGTGATCGGTTTGGACATAGAATAGAGACGGTAAATACTGTCTCTCGACACCGGCTTTTTTGCCTCGATATCCGCATAACCGCTTTCCAGATACACGGTTTCCTTCCCTTCTTTTCTGACCATCAGAATCGCGCCCGGGATCTCTCCCCTTGCCACTGCATCATCAAGGATCCATTGCAATCGATTGATTTTTTCCTGTTCCATATTATGTAACCCTCCATATTATCTTCTCGCAGACTCTACGCTCTATTGTATACCAAAAAAGCCGTTATGCCTACGGTTTTTCGTACAACATAACGGTTTTTTGTATTTTTCTCTATATTTTTTATTTATTTTTGGTAATTCCCTGGCCAATCAGATAGCATACAGCTGCTACCACCATACCATTAATGGAAGCAATTCCCAATTTTACAACATTTGCCACAACAGCTCCCAGGATCACACCGCCTACAGCGAACCAGTTGACCACTGCAGGTTTCGCGGTCGGATCTTCATACTCTTTCTTATTCATAAAGTATGAAAGTACCAGGATGATACCTACCGGCGGCAGCGTACAGTTCAGGATGTTCAGCCATTTTGTGAAGTTATAATACAGCCATACAGAAAGCACAGTTCCGATGATACCGGATACCAGAACCATCGGTTTTTTCTTCTGATGAAAGATATTTGCCAGACCAAGACCGGCAGTATACAGGGCATTGTCGTTGGTTGTCCAGATGTTCAGACCAAGTACCAGAACTGCCATGTAGAACAGATTCAGACGGATCATAACCTCGAAGATATCATTTCCGCCTACGAAAATATAGGCGATTGCTCCGAAGAAGAACATCAGGGAGTTTCCGATAAAGAATGCCACGACCGTTGCGATCGTTCCTGTCTTCGCATCTTTGGCAAATCGGGTAAAGTTCGGGGTTGCAGTTCCACCGGATACGAAAGATCCCACAACCAGACCGGCACCGCCAACGACGGTGAGCGAACCGCTGGATACGGCGAACTGATCCACGATCGTTCCGTTGCCCTGACGGATCGCCATGACCATAGCCACTGTACCGAGTACTGCTACCAGCGGCACTGCAATATAGCTGATCACCGTCAGAGAATCTATACCAAAGTAAGCGGAAGCTGTCATACACACACCGGCTCCGATAACAAGTGCCCACATGGCAGTTTTACTGTCACCGAATAATTCTCCTGCTACCGGAATCGCAAACATGGCGATACCAACACCGAACCAGCCGATCTGTGTAAAACTGATCATTGCAGAGGAAAGATAGGAACCTTTCTCTCCGAAGGCTTTCTGCGCCAGCAGATCCATGCTCATACCTGTCTTCGCTCCGACATAACCAAGAAGTCCGGTGTACAGACCAAGGATTGCTCCACCGAACAGCAGAGATTTTAAGAATCCCCAGAAATCCAGTCCTGCTGCCAGCTGCTGACCTGCCCACATACTCGCGGAGAAGAAGGTAAATCCCAGCATGATCATAAACATGGTCACAAAGCCCTTCTTTCCTTCCTCCGGTACGACGCGATCCGCATAATCAATATCTACTTTCTGTTCTGTCTCTTTTTTCATTTGTTTTCTCCCGTCTCAGTTTGTTTCCATAACCTTATTTGTCTTTCGGCTGATTCCATTACAGAATATATTTACGCAGTGCACCGGTAAATTCATCGATCCGCTGCTGCGCCAGTTCTTCTAATGTAATGTTCTTCATGCTCTCCACATATCCCTGTTCCTGACGATACAGCCATTTTGTATCTGCCGGACGGATCTTTTCATAATGGTTTGCATGGAGCCAGTCTTCGTAACTGATTGGAAGTTCATAACCGAGTTTTTCTTCCAGTAAAGTTCCAAAATCAATCTGACCGGCGCGCTCTTTGATCCCGTTCCAGAACTCCAGCACTTCTTCTACATGCTCATGGATCTCGTAACGTCTCGCACCGCCATCATAGATAATACACTTTTCAAACAGAGGACTGCACATGGAAAGTGTCTCCCGACGAAATTCCGGAGCCACGATACCGCCTTTCCAGTAGAAGTCGACATTCGGAAGGTTGATGCCTGACACACCTTTATCCGAGTACATTCCAAAGATTCCTTCATAATATACCGTGATAAATCCTTCAAATTCCGGCCAGAACTCCCGAATATCCCGGGTCAGATCCTCCAGGATCTCGATTCCCTTCGTTCCACCGATCGTAAAGATGATAATATTCCGAAGCTTTGCCCCGTGATTCCGATAAAAATCAGTCACATACCGCAGACAGTGGATCAACGTCTCCCCACTCGCAATAATATCCCCGATCATCAATGTGCTGTCCGGAACCATCGTCAGCTTGCTGTACTTGATCTCCAGCCCTGCGATCTCTTCCTCCTGAAATACACGCTCACTGGATAAGAAACTGATATCATGCACACGGATATGCTCCCGGTAGCAGCTCTCCTCCAGCGGATAATTCAGCGCACCGCGAAGGATCGATAAAATATTTGCCGTCGTCACCTTCTTCTGTTCTTTCAGATAATACAACATCTGAGAAGTAGAAGGAATCAGGCAGTTATAAACCTCATACCCAACAATCTCCGGTGTATTCAGAAGCTTCCGCGTCTCCGCCTCCGAAACCACATAATACTCATTCAGATAATCCCCGCCATCCAGCCGATAGCAGGCAACACCCTGCTCGTCAAACTCCGGCATCAGTGTCACGTTTTCCCAATCTTTCTTCATATACTTATCCTCTTTTTCATAACCGCCATCCCACAGTCAACCCACGATCCGCCGGTTACTTCTTTTCTATTTTCCATTTCTCACCCACCAACTTTTTCAACCAGATGGGCGTACTTCTTGAATATATTACAGATATTCCTTCCCCCCGTCAAGACCTATTTCAAAACAAGCAAAAAATCCCACCGTTTCCGTCGATTCCTGCTGCTTTTCCTCATCCACATGGTGAAATGTCTCCTGATTTTCTGCTGAAAATGCATCGGTTTTTCTTTGTTTTCTTTCGAAAATGTGTTAGAGTCATACCATACGCGAATACATCCCGAATCTTTCTATTTCTGTATCCGCATCTTTTGTGTACAATGGGGGATTTTATTTTGGAAACTGTAGAAAAAGAACATAACCGTATGGCGTTAAATGTGGCGGCACTTGCCGGGGATATCCTGCTGGCGAGCGGAGCGGAGATTTTCCGTGTGGAGGAAACCATCGACCGGATCGCCCATGCCTACGGCATCGAATCGTGTGATCCGTTTGTCCTAAGCAGTGGTTTTTTTCTCACGGCTGACAGCAACTCGGATCAAAACTTTGCCTGGGTACGCCACATCCCGTTGAGTGCTACCCGGCTTGACCGTGTCACTGCGGTCAACCAGCTCTCCCGTGAGATTGAACACGGATTCTATACACCGGAGGAAGCCTATCAGAAGCTTCAGGATATCCAGCAGATGCCTGCCAAGCGGAATCTCTACCAGATCCTTGCTTCCGGCGTGGGCAGTGGATGTTTCTGTTATCTCTTCGGCGGCGATCCGGTGGACTGTATCGTGGCTTTTATCGCGGGGCTTCTGTTGTATGTCTATCTGCTGTGCGTGGTGAAAGGACAGCTTTCCAAAATCGCAACGAATATATCCGGTGGCATGTTTGTGACTTTCATCGCTGTGCTGATCTATCAGCTGGGACTGGGACATCATCTGAGTGAGATTATCATCGGTTCCATCATCCCGCTGGTTCCCGGTGTGGCGTTTACGAATGGCATCCGCGATATCGCCGACCAGGACTATATTGCCGGTGCGGTCCGCATGCTGGACGCACTGCTTGTCACGTTCAGTATCGCAATGGGCGTCGGTCTTGTAATGATCGGGTATCACCATTTTGTGGGCGGTGCGATTCTGCCGTGATTCATGGGGTTCTATGAATGCATGGGTTTCTTTCGTCCCGGCGGATTTTATAAAACGAGATAACATACGCTTTGCGAAGCTTACTTATTGCTTGCGTAAATCAAATATATTTATCTATCTCTCAGGAGGTTATCTTTATGTCCGTACATCTGATTTTCGAATTTCTTACCGCTTTTGTCGGTACGATCGCTTTCGCCCTGCTCTTTCAGGTACCAAAGGAATATTATGTAAACTGTGGTCTGGCCGGTGGCTGTGGCTGGATCTGCTACAAGTTACTGCTAGCTGGCTGCGGGCTCTTCGGTTCCACCTTTTTTGCCACGGTTCTTGTCGTTTTTCTCTCCAGGCTCAGTGCGGTCCGGCGCCACTGTCCGGTGACGATCTTTCTCGTTGCAGGCATCTTCCCGCTGGTTCCGGGAGCAGGGATCTACTGGACTGCCTATTATGTCGTGACAGATCAGCTGGCCAAAGCTTCCGACCGTGGATTCCAGACTTTGAAGATCGCGGTGGCGATCGTGCTTGGCATCCCGTTTGTCTTTGAATTTCCACAAAAGTGGTTTCGCTGGGCGGAGCGCGGTACGGCTGCCGGTAACTGATCCGCACACAGGACTTTTTCAACTGCAATCTCCCACGACCGACACAGAATCCAGATACATCCAGCAGTGTTCTACGCATCTTATGTAAGCAAATTGATTCACCAGATCAATTTTTAATATGCAATGCATCAAAAAAACATGCATACAGGATTTTTTCGCTTCTGTATGCATGCTTTTTCTTTGTGGTGATATAATTTTACAATTTTATTTTCGCATTATG